>ERZ1370068.5073-contig-4112_pt1 | contig 25487 bp, 30 predicted proteins | sample MGYA00561227_ERZ1370068 | MGnify/ENA primary metagenome ERZ1370068 (study PRJEB38410, sample SAMEA6850437) | metagenome | study: Metagenomic assessment of the ecological functions of the soil: analysis of the soil microbiota associated with the...
AGAACCCCGACGTCTTCTTCCAGGCGCGCGAAGCTGCCAACGCCTTCTACGCTGGCATGTCCCGGCATCGTCGAAGCCGACGATGAATCGGCTGGCCGCGCTCACGGGCCGGCAGCTACCACCTGTTCGACTACGTCGGCCCGCCGGACGCGGCGCGCGTCGTCGTGATGATGGGCTCCGGCGCAGAGGCCGCGCGAGGAGGCAGTTCGGCGGTCTGAACCAGCGCGGCGAGCGCGTCGGGCCTGGTGACGGTGCAGGCTGTATCGGCCGTTCTCGGTCGGACGCACTTCGCGCGCGTCCTGCCGCCGACGGTGCAAGTCTATCGCCGTGCTGCGATCGCACGAAGGAACCAGGCGCGACCGGCGAACCGCTCTACCTGGACGTCGTCGCGGCGCTCGACGAGGCCATGCGACTCGGGCCTGCTGACGTGCCGATGCGCCGGCATCGTCGGCGGCCGCTACGGCCTGTCGTCGAAGGAGTTCACGCCGGCGATGGTGAAGGCGGTCTTCGACGATGCTGGCGCGAGCCGCCGCCGAAGCAACCACTTCACCGTCGGCATCGTCGACGACGTGACGCACACGTAGCCTCGCGTGCGACCCGAGCGTTCGAGATCGGAGCCGGCGGACGTCGTTCGCGCGGTGTTCTACGGCCTCGGCGCGGACGGCACGGTCGGCGCGAACAAGAACTCGATCAAGATCATCGGCGAGGAGACGCCGACAACTACGCCGCAGGGCTACTTCGTGTACGACTCGAAGAAGTCCGGCGCGATGACCGTCTCGCACCTGCGCTTCGGGCCGCGGCCGATCCGCGTCGACGCTACCTCGATCAGCGAGCGCGACGTTCGTCGCCTGCCACCAGTTCGCGTTCCTCGAGCGCGTCGACGTGCTGGACGTCGGCCGCGCCGGGCGCGCGTCTTCCTGCTGAACAGCCCCGTACGGGCCCGGACGAGGTCTGGGACCACCTGCCGCGCGCGGTGCAGGAGCAGATCATCGACAAGCGGCTGCGGCTTCTACGTCATCGACGCCTACACGCGTGGCGCGCGACGACCGGGCATGGGCGGCCGCATCAACACGATCATGCAGACCTGCTTCTTCGCCATCTCGCGGCGTCCTGCCGCGCGAAGAGGCGATCGCCGCCATCAAGCACGCGATCGAGAAGACGCTACGGCAAGCGCGGCGACGACGGTCGTCGCAGAAGAACTACGCGGCGGTCGATGCCGACGCTCGCGCACCTGCACGAGGTGACGGTGCCCGAGCGCGGTCGACCGGCGCTCGATCGCAGCGTCCGCCGTCGTGCCGCAGCGACGCCCGACTTCGTGCAGCGACGTCACCGCGCGCATGATCGCCGGCGAGGGCGACGACGCTGCCGGTCAGCGCGCTTCCCGATCGACGGCACCTATCCCGACCGGCACCGCCGCAGTGGGAGAAGCGCAACATCGCCGCCGAGATCCCGGTCTGGGACGAGGCGCTGTGCATCCAGTGCGGCAAGTGCGTGCTGGTCTGCCCGCACGCCGTGATCCGCGCCAAGGTCTACGACCCGCGGCGCTGCACGGACGCACCGCGACGGTTCAAGTCGGCGACCGCGCTGGACGGGGCTCGATCCAGCGGTCGCTACACGCTGCAGGTCGCGCCCGAGGACTGCACCGGCTGCGCGCTCGTGCGTCGAGGTCTGCCCGGTGCAAGAGCAAGAGCGGATCGCGCGCACAAGGCGATCGACATGGTGCCGCAGGCGCCGCTTCGCGACGCGCGAGCGCGGCGAACTGGGACTTCTTCCTGAGCCTGCCCGGAGATCGCGACCGCGGCGCTGCCGCGCGGTCTGGTGAAGGCACGCCAGCTGCTGCAGCCGCTGTTCGAGTTCTCCGGCGCGTGCGCCGGCTGCGGCGAGACGCCCTACCTCAAGCTGCTGACGCCAGCTGTTCGGCGACCGCGCGCGTGATCGCCAACGCCACCGGCTGCTCCTCGATCTACGGCGGCAACCTGCCGACCACGCCCTGGACGGTCAACGCGAGCGGGCGCGGCCCGGCCTGGGCGAACTCGCTGTTCGAGGACAACGCCGAGTTCGGCCTCGGCATCCGACTCGCGATCGACGAGCAGCGGACGCGCGCCGCGCGACGCTGCTGGCGCGGCTCGCGCGCGCGTCGTCGGCGGACGCTCGCCGGCGCGACTGCTCGGCGCGGATCAGCGCGACGAGGCCGGCATCGCGGCGCAGCGTGAGCGGGTCGCGTGAGCTGAAGGCAGCGCTGACGCGCTGCGACGACTCGGCGGCCGCGCGAGCTGCTGCGCGCTGGCCGATGCCCTGGTCAAGAAGAGCGTCTGGATCGTCGGCGGCGACGGCTGGGCCTACGACATCGGCTACGGCGGGCTCGACCACGTGCTGGCCATCGGGCCGCGAACGTCAACGTGCTCGTGCTCGACACCGAGGTCTACTCGAACACCGGCGGCCAGATGCTCGAAGGCGACGCCGCGCGGCGCGGTGGCGAAGTTCGCCGCCGCCGGCAAGGCGACGGCAAGAAGGACCTGGCGCTGCATGGCGATCAGCTACGGCAACGTCTACGTCGCGCGGGTGGCGATGGGCGCCAACGACGCGCAGACGCTGCAGGCGCTTCGCGAGGCCGAGGCCTACCACGGGCCGTCGCTCATCATCGCCTACAGCCACTGCATCGCGCACGGCTACGACCTGCGCCACGGCATCGACCAGCAGAACGCAGCCGTGCAGTCGGGCTACTGGCCGCTCTTCCGCTACAACCCGCGCGCGCCGCGGCAGGGCGAGAGCCCGTTCGTGCTCGACTCCCGCGCGCCGACGCTTCCGTCAGCTGAGCATTCTCCTGGGCGAGCCCAGATTCGATCACATCGCTCACGCCGAGTCGGCCGGCGACCGCGAGCTGCTGCAGCAGGCAGAAGCGGACACGTCTCGGCACGGTGGCAGCTGTATGCCCAGTTCGCCGCGATGAAGCCAGGAGGCCATCATGGACTCACTGAGATCTCCGATCGCTGACGTGGCCCTGGCAGCAGTCGTTGGCCTTCGGTGCGTTTGACCGCTGCGCCCGGCCGCCACAGCGTCAGGCGCCGGCCAAACCACGCCCTCGAAGGGCCGGGCCGAGCTGATGCACGAGCGAAGTTCCGCTCGGTCATGTGGCGCATCGACTCCATCATCCGCGGCAATCTGCAGGGCGCGAAGAACGAGGCGCGGCTGGTGGCGCACTTCCCCGATCCGGCGGGCCTCGCCTCCCGGGCAGCGGCGCCGTATCTGGTGCTGGCGATGATGAGCACTCCGCCCGGACGCGCCGCGGACGTGCCGCGGACCTGCCCGCGGCGGCGTCGGCCACCGGCGAGATGCTGGCCACGTGCGGCGACTGCCACCGCGCGGTTGGCACGATGCCGGCGCATCCGGCGCCAGCCGGAGGCGACGATCGGCGGCGTGATCGGCCACGCCGATCTCGCATCAGGCCGCGATGGACCTGCTGGTGCATGGGACGCTCACCACGCCGTCCACGTCGCTCTGGAACCAGGGCGCGGACGCGCTGGGCGCCGCGCCGCTCCGGAAGTCACGCAGCTGCCGAGCCGGACGCCAGGATGAGCGGCGAGATCATGAAGAGCGAGAAGCACGTGCACGAACTGCGCCACGCGCGCGGTACTGGCCGAGGACACGTGCCAGGTCGCGCGCGTCGCCGTCTACAGCGAAGCTGGTTCAGTCGTGCGCGACGTGCCACGGCGCGAACAGCAGCAAAAATTGCGGCCCGACGCTATCGGTGAGCCCGACGTCAACTCGAGGAGCAACACCGTGACGAGCGCTGACCGGATTCGCGCAGCCCTGGCGTGGCGCGCTGGTCGTCGCGTCGCCTGTAGCCGGCGGCCGCGGGCCAGACGCCACCCGGGCCCAATCGCGGCGGCGACCGCCCGTGGCCGCGCGCTCTACGTGACGCACTGCGCCGTCTCGTCACGGCGGCGCCGGCCACGGCGACGGCCCGCCCGGTCGTCCGCCTCAAGGAGCCGCCGCCCGGATCTGACGCTGTTCGCGGCGCACAACGGCGACGTGTTCCCGTCGGCGCTGGTGCGGAGGATCAATCGACGGGAAGCAGCAGCGATGCCGAGGCCCACGGCGGACCGGACATGTGCCGGATCTGGGGCGATGCGTTCCAGCGTTCCGGGACGGGGCCCGGCGACTCGCCGGACGAGCGCATCTACGCGCTCGTCCGGTATCTCGAAACGATCCAGCAGCGAGGCGGGAACTGACGGTCAGCTCACGACCGGCGAGAAGATCGCGCCGAAACCGAACGCCATGACCAGCGCGACGCGCTGCCGCCAGCCACGCAGACAGCGACCGCGCGCCCGGTGCTCTGATAGTCGAGCGCGTGCCGCACGCCCACGATCATGGCGCCGATCATCCAGAGCCAGACGCCGGCGAACACCGGGATCGCCATGCCCGGCAGGATCGCGAAGATCTGGAGCAGGCCGGCGAGGCCGCAAAGCCCGTGGTCCGCAGCAGTTCGCCCAGCGACGCGCGGGTCTGCGGCTCGGGCGGCAGACGCGTGCCGATGCTGGAACATCAGCATGCCCCAGGCGAGCCAGGTGACGAGCGCGAGCGCCGAGATGGCCGCCAGCGCGACCGGGCGGGGACCGACGAGCCCGCCTGCGCCGATTCCCGCGGCGATCGGCGGAGAGCAGGACGACGGCGACCGCCTGCCTGGTCGCCCGTGGGTCGGACCTCGATGCTTCGTAGATGCCGGCGTCGAGCACCGCGGCGCCCGACAGCCGGTAAAGGAAGAGCCTCGAAGGTGCCTTCGACGTCCCGAACGTGGAGGGTCATGGCTCACTCTCCTGGCGAACGTATCCACCAGGAGAGTGAGCAAGACCGTTGCCAGGGCGGGCTGAGGACTTCACCTTCACCTTGATCTCGTTCAGCCGGACCGGCTCGCTGCCGTAGTTCTCGATCTGCACGACCTTCTTCTCCTTGTTGAAGTCGATCTTGGTGGCGACGGCGCATCTTGCCCACACCCTTGCCGTCCTTGTCCACCCGGATCTCGATCAGCGTGAACGGGATAGTCGATCGACCGCGGCTGGTTGCGCGCCTCCTGGAAGCCGATGTAGCGGTCCATCGCAAGAACCATGCGGCGGCCGCCATCGGGCAGCGGCGTCTGCCACGCGTAGCGGATGTCGATTCCCAGCGACAGATGATGCGGGTCGGGAGGACGGGCCATCGGGATGCGGAAGAAGCCCTTCTTGGAGCACTTCTGAAGCGCCTTCAGGAGGTCGTCCGGCTTCTTCTCGACCATGGTCGTGATGAGCATCTCGCGCTCTCCCGGGCGTCGACCACTCGTTGATGGTGATCTGGACCATGGCGGTGGAGCCAGTGGCGATGTTGCTCTCATGTTGATGGCGAAGCGCCGAGATCTCGAAGCTTCTCGTTCTGCGCGCGAGCGGAAGCTGGCGCCAATGCGAACACGGCGGCCGCCAGAGCCGCGACGATCAAGTGCGTCCTTCTCACGATGTCCTCCCAGTGGCCCGGATCACGGGCGGTGCGTCGGCCATTGTCGATCCGTCAGCTTTTCACCTTCGGCGGGTAGTTCTTCGAGGATTTTCTCGACCGCCTTGTTGATGTTCTTGTCGCGCTTGTCGGGCTTTTGCGCTGGTGTCGATTTCCTTGACCCCGACGCCCCGCCAGACCAGGGCCTTTGCCGACGCCGAGGCCATGTCGATGATCAGGGTCCCGACCAGGATTTCGTTGACTCTGCATGTTGGTGGTGGTCATGCCGCCACCGTAGCGCCAGCCGTAACCACCATACCCGCCGTAGCCGCTGGTGTAGCCGCTCAGCTCTTCTCTTCTTGTCCACCGACACGTGGTAGACGACCCAGATGTCCGGGTTGGCCTCGCCGACTTTCAGCCCCTTCGCGGCGAGCTGGGTCTGGATGGCTTCTGACCAGCCGCTTGTCGATCAAGGGTTGCCGGCCGGCGTGCTCCTCCTTCAGGGCGTAGGCGGTGGATGCGGACGTGAAATTCACGTCCTTGTCGAAGTCGTACGTCGTCTTCTGCGCGAAGGCGGCTGCGGGACAGCACGGCCAGCATCAGGGCCGAGAGACAGAGGCGCGTGGCTTTGATCACCGTGGACTCCTTGCGCGGCGGGCAACCCTGTCGATGTTACTGCAACCGCTAAGCTCAACCGCACCGAGAGGCTGCGACGGGTTACGAGAGGCTGCGAGGGGCTACGACGGGTTGGACTGATTTCACGTAGGGCCGAACTTCAGTTCGGCCATCCCCGCGGTGATACGCTCCTCCGATCATGGAGAGGACCCTGGTGCAGACCCGAACGCTGACCCTGATCATTGCCCTTGCTGGCACCATGGCCGCGCTGATCCCGGCATCCGCGGACACCGCGCGCTGGTCCGAGGCGAAGGCCAACGACGTGGTACGCGAAGCAGCCGTGGCTGGTCGGCAGCAACTACACCCCGGCCAGCGCCATCAACGAGCTCGAGATGTGGCAGGCCGACACGTTCGACGCGGCGTCCATCGACAAGGAGCTCGGCTGGGCCGAAGGCCTCGGCATGACGACGATGCGCGTGTTCCTGCACGATCTGCCGTGGCAGCAGGACGCCGCCGGGTTCCGCGCGCGGATCGATCGCTTCCTCGACATCGCCTCGAAGCATCACATCAGGCCGCTGCTTCGGTGCTGTTCGACTCGTGCTGGGATCCGCATGCCGAATGCTGGGGCCGCAGCACGCGCCGACGCCGGGCGTCCACAACTCTGGCTGGGTGCAGGCGCCCGGCGCGAAGGCATTGTCGGATCCGGCGCGAGTATCCGCGGCTGAAGAGCCTACGTCACGGGCGTCGTCGGCGCCTTCGCGAAGGACACGCGCGTGCTCGGCTGGGACGTGTGGAACGAGCCCGACAACGGCGAACAGCGGCAGCTACGCGAAGGACGAGCCGAAGAACAAGGTCGACCTCGTGCTGGCGCTGCTGCCGCAGGTCTACCAGTGGGCGCGCGAGGCCGGCGCCGAGCAGCCGCTCACGTCCGGCGTCTGGAAGGGCGACTGGTCGTCGGACGACAAGCTGTCACCGATGGAGCGGATTCAGCTCGAGCAGTCCGGACGTCATCTCGTTCCACAACTACGACAGCGGCGCCGAGTTCGAGAAGCGCATCGTCTGGCTGCAGCGCCTGCATCGCCCGATCATCTGCACGGAATACATGGCGCGCGGCAACGGCAGCACGTTCCAGGGATCGCTGCCGGTCGCGCAGAAGCTACAACGTCGGCGCGATCAACTGGGGCTTCGTCGCGGGCAAGACGCAGACCTACCTGCCGTGGGACTCGTGGAAGACGCCGTACGTGAACGGCCGCGAGCCGGCGGTGTGGTTCCACGAAGTGCTGCGCCAGGACGGGACGCCCTACAAGCAGGACGAAGTGGATCTGATTCGGTCGCTGACGGGCAAGGCGCGCTGATCCTGCACGCTAGCATGCAACGTCTGCTCCAGAAACGCGTTGCGGAACTTCCCCTTCGGGTCGTGCTCCGCGAGCAGCACGCTTGAACTCGTCGCAGCGCTCATAGCGGCGCCGCAGCATCGGCGCCGGGAATCGTGAACAGCTTGCCCCAGTGCGGCCGCACGCCGAACGGCGCCAGCTCGCGCTCGATCATCGGCAGCACCTTGCTGACGGCCTCCCACTCCTGTTTCCACGTGAAGTGGATGGCGAGGCTCGCCCGCTTGTAGCACGGGCTCATCCACAGCTCGTCCGCGTCAATCGTGCGCAGCTCCGTGATCATCAGGTGCGGGCTCACGTGATCGCGGAGCCGCTCGACCGCGAGAATGGCTTCGACGGCATTCGTGCGCGGGACGAAGCTACTCGGACTGCAGTTCCTTGCCGCTGCTCGGCGTGAAGCCCATTCGAAGTGCGGCAGCCGCTCGCACCACGGCCCTTCGACGCCCATCTGCTGCGTGCAGTTCTCGGCCGACGAGCTCCACGATCGGGTGGACATCGGTTGCGGCCGCGCGTGCGCCGAAGAACTCGGGCGCCGATTTGATGGCCCTGCCCTGATCGACGCGCCGCTTGATCCAGACCTCGTTCACCCGGCCTTTCTGCCAATCGGTGAACAGGCTGACGCTGTAGCCGGCCGACATGATGTCCTCGAAGTGGTCTCTGACCTGGACCATGTCGAGATCGAGGAAGACGTTCTGTCGCATCGTGTACGTCGGCTGCACGTCGAGCGTCACCCTGGTGACGACACCGAGCGCGCCGAGGCTGACGACAGCGGCATTGAAGGTCTCGCCGTCCTTCTGACGTGACAGCGTGAGCAGGTCGCCGCTCGCGGTCACAAGTTCCAGCCCCGAGACCGCCGTCGACAGATTTCCGTTCTTCACGCCCGAGCCGTGAGTCCCCGTTGCGCACGCGCCGGCGACGGAGATGTGCGGCAGCGAGGCCAGGTTGTGCAGGGCGAGGCCCTTCTCGTCCAGACGAGGACAGAGCTGGCCGTAGCTCATGCCGGCCTCGAGCGTGACCGTCCGCGTCGCCGCGTCGATCGAGATGATGTGGATTCATGTCCCGGACGGACAACAGATGCGCGGTGCTGTCGGCGATGCCGTTGAAGCAGTGCCTCGTGCCGAGCACGCGCAGGCGGTCGTGACTCCTGACGAAGTCCCGCGCCTGCTGGACGGATGTGGCCGTTGAAAGCGGGCTGCTGTAGGTGTAGTTGCCAGCCCAGTTCGTGAGCGACTGCTGTGCCTGCGGCGGTCATTCGCGTTGCTCCAAGCGAGCGCGACATCGCCACGGCGCCGGCCGCTCCGGCGCAGTCGCCGGATGAACTGTCTGCGGGTCTGACTCATGCCGACTCCCGACCCGAGCTAAAGCTCGGACCCATGCACGACTCCGGACTCCGACACCAGTGGCACAGGACTTCAGTCCTGTGCTTCTGCGACGCTTCTTCTGCGCGGTGTCGGTTGATGAGCAGAACTGGAGTTCTGCTCCACTGGAGTCACATGCTATACCCCGAACTGGCGCAGGTGGTGGTCCATGTGCAGGTAGCCCCACCGCAGCCAGGCGCTCGAGGACATCGCGCCGAAGAACGGATGCGCGGGCCAGCGGACGTTGCGATCCCGCGCCGTGAACTGATCGACGAGCGTCACCAGCCTGGCGACGTCGTCTGCAAACACGCCGGGTGAACAGCCGCCGCCCTGGACCTGATCGATCTCCGGCCGCGTCACGAGCTTCCCCGTCGGCCAGGGCAGTGGCGCATGCAGCGCCATCCACTTGATCAGCGTGCGCTGCGCGAGCGTCGAGTCGTCTGGCAAGGGCTTGTCGCCCGCCATCCGGAACGCGTCGCTCAGGTGGCAGATCATCTGCGGCGCCGACATCTGCCCCCACTGGCGCGGGCTGTCGGGCCGGACATTGGCGAGCCGCGCGAGCACTTCGTCTCTGTCGTGACGTTGCGCCAGCGTCTTCATCACGTGCCGAGCAGCCGTTCGCCGCCGGCCTCGCGGAACGCGGCGAGCGCACGGGCGGACTCCGGCCTCGGCGTCGGCGAGGACTCTCTGGAAGACGGGATTGCTCCTCAGCGCATCGAACTGCCGGCTGCGTGCAAGCGTCGGCGCCACGAAGTAGCCCTTCCCAACGGCCGTCTGGATCTCGTTCAGCCCGGCTTCGCACAGGCCCCGATCGCAGTGCAGCAAGCCCTCCTGGAAGATCGCCTCGGGATCCTCGCAGGACCCTCAGGTTGCCAAGAATGGCGATATCGAGACTTTCGTCGCTCGGCGTTCGAGCCAGGCCATCAGGTGATCGGTCCAGAGGACGAAGGTCGGAATGCGCGAGGCCTGGCGCATGGCCAGAAGCCCGTTCGCGCGCTTCGTCGACCCGTCCCGCCAGCCCCAGGCCGATCACGCGAATCCCTCGTCGCCGCCCGAGCCGGCAACCGGAGGCTCGGTGGCCAGCAGCCGCTCGAGCTCGCCGGCGAGCAGGAACGTCTGCTCGACGCCGGTGGAGATGTTGGGATCGAGCCGCCGCGCCTCAGCGTGGGCGGCGATCGACTGCGTCGAACAGGCCGCAGTAGCGGCAGGCGTGCACCAGGCCCGAGAACAGCTCGGGATCGTTGCCGTGACGGGTCGCTTCGCCGATCAGGCGCACGATAGCGCGCTCGCCCTGCCCGATCTCCGCCTCCAGATTCGCGTAGAACTTGTGCGCGATCGACAGCCGCGGGTTGAGCGCGAGCGCGCGGCGGAACGCGTCCTCGGCGCGTCGACTCGCTGTCGGGCGCGCCGTCGATGAACTTGCCGATCACGCGGTAGCGAGCGGCCGAGCTGCGCCCAGGCCGGCGCGAATCGCGAATCGAGCTCGAGGCTCTGCTGATACAGATCGCGCGCGCCCGGCAGTCCATCGAAGGTGCGGGCCAGCCTCGTTGGCGCGCAGGTACAGCTCGCACGCGCGCATCGTGCGGCCGGTCGGGTGTCGGAGGAGGCGTCGTCGGTGGCCGTCAGCGGCGGCGACAGCGCCTCGACGATCCGGCGAGCCATGTCGTCCTGGAGCTGGAACAGGTCGCCCATCGACGACGTGACGGTGTGCGAAGTCAGGACCGTGCCGCTCGGCGCCTCGATGAGCTGCGCCGACACGCGGAGCTGATCGCCGGCCCGCAGCAGCGTGCCCATCACCACGCAGTCGACGTCCGCCTCGGTCGCCAGCGTCTTGAGATTGGGCGCCTCGGCCGCGAAGCGTGCGGCGACGGCGCTCGACCGCAGCGACGAGCGACCGGGTGGCGCCGAGCGACGTCGTGATGGCGTCGGGGAGGCTGAACGCGAGGAAGTCGGTTTCTGGATCCGGGCGCAACACGCGGAACGGCAGCACCACCAGGCGCGTCAACGGGTGCGCCAGGCTCGCGGTGTCGTGACCGTCGGTGCCGGTGATCGCGCGCAGCTCGTCGGCCATCACGGTGGCCGACGGCGGCCGATCCGCGGGACGCTTCGCCAGGGCGCGCCGGATCACGCGGTCCACCGCCGCGACCGCCGGCGACCCGGTGAGCGCAGGCGGCTGCTCGAACCTGGTCGCGTGCAGGATCTCGACGATCGAGCGGCCGACGAACGCCGGCCGGCCTGCGAGCATCTCGAACAGGATCGCGCCGGCGGCGAAGAGGTCGCCGCGCGAGTCCACGGTCTCGCCGCTGATCTGCTCCGGCGCCATGTACCTCGGCGTCCCGACGATCACGCCGTCCCGGTCACCTCCGTGACCGTGACGGTGTTGAACGCCTCCTCCAGCTGGGGACGCGCCAGGCCGAAGTCGAGCAGCTTCACGCCGTGGGCGGTCAGGAACACGTTCGACGGCTTGAGATCGCGGTGGACGATGCCGGCGGCGTGCAGGGCGGAGAGCGCCGACAGCATGCCGAGGCCAATGGGCATGACCTCGGCGAGACTCAGCGCCCCGCGCCGCAGGCGGTCGGACAGCACCTCGCCCTCGAGCAGCTCCATCGCGATGAAGAGCTGCCCGTTGTCTTCGCCAATCTCGTGGATCTGGCAGATGTTGGGATGGTTGACGCTGGCCGCGGCTCGGGCCTCGCGCCAGAAGCGGCGCCGCGCCGTTTCGTCCTGCACGATCGACAACATCGTCTTCAGCGCGACCGTGCGCTGCAGCTTCTCGTCCCTGGCCGCGTAGACCACGCCCATCCCGCCCTCGCCCAGGCGGCGGAGGATCGAGTAGTGCCCAACTCGCGCGGGCAGGGAGGGCTGGTCGGCCATCGGAAGCTGATCATATCTCCTCACCTGTGGCACAGGACTTCAGTCCTGTGCCTCGTCAGCAAATCCTGCGATGCTGAGCAGAACTGAAGTTCTGCTCCGCCACATGTGTCTGGAACATCTGCAGCGGAGGGTCGGATAAAATCGGAAGATGCGTATGATTCGAGCACGGGGCTCACCGGCGCCGCCGTGATCGCGGCGCTATGCGCGTGGCGCGTGTCGGCGCAGGCTCCGCCGAAGCAGGCGCCACCGCAGCAAGCCCCACCACAACAGGCTCCCTCACAACAAGCTCCGCCGCAGCAGGTTCCAGAGGACCAGATCCGGAACTACAGATGCCGCAGTTCGAGGAACAGCCGCAGACGCTGTCCGCCTCCGCGCAGCGGATCTACAACGAGGCGCGCGCCGAGCTGCTGCAGGTGCGGACACTGCTGAAGGGGCAGGACACGCAGGCCAGCGTCGGCTCGGGCTTTCTCGTCACCGACGCCGGCCACATCATCACCAACTACCACGTCGTCAGTCAGGCGGCGCTGCAGCCCGAGCGCTACCGGCTCGTGTACAGCACGTCGAGCCGCAAGGAAGGCGCGCTGCAGATCCTCGCCTTCGACGCCATTCACGACGTCGCGCTGGTGAAGCCCGTCGATCCGGCGGCGCTCTCCGGGCTCACGCCGCTCCGGTTCCATCCGAAGGAGACGCCGATTTCACAAGGCGAGCGCATCTACTCGCTCGGCAATCCTCTCGACATCGGCTTCGCGGTGATCGAGGGCACGCATAACGGCATGGTGGAGCGGAGCTTCTACCCGACGATCTTCTTCGCCGGCTCGCTCAACCCCGGCGTGAGCGGCGGGCCGACGCTGGATCAACGTGGCCGCGTGATCGGCGTCAACGTGGCGGCCCGGCGCGACGGCGAGCAGGTCAGCTTCCTGGTGCCGTCGCTGTTCGCCGAGGAACTGCTCGAGCGCGGGCGCGACAGCAAGCCGATCACCGCGCCCGCGTATCCCGAGCTGACGCGCCAGCTCGTGGCCCACCAGGAGGCGCTGACCGTGCGCTTCCTCGCGCAGCCGTGGCGGCACGCGTCGCACCCGCGCTACGTGATCCCGCTGCCCCAGGAGGACTTCATGCGGTGCTGGGGCCGCAGCACGTCTCCTGACGAGAAGGGCATGGAGTGCGAGCGATCGGACTGCATGATGGACTCGCGCGTGTTCGTCTCCGGCTGGCTGACCACGGGCACCATCACCACGCGCCACGAGGCCTACGACGGCCGCAAGCTCGGCGCCCTGCGCTTTGCGCAGCGCTACTCCGCCAGCTTCAAGAACGAGCAGTTCGGCGGGCCGGCCAAGGAGCTGACAACGCCCCAGTGCACGGAGCGGTACGTCGATCGCAACGGCCTGCCGGTTCGCGTCGTGCTGTGCATGGCAGCGTACAAGAAGCTGGTCGGGCTGCACGACGCGAGCGTGCTGGTCGCGACGGTGGACGCGCCCCGGGTGGGAGTCCTGGGACGATTCGACGCGCGCGGCGTGAGCTTCGACAACGCGCTCAGGCTGACGGCTCACTACGTGGAGGGATTCGGATGGACGGCGGCGCAGTCAGCGAGCCACTGAAGCTCGCGGTCGTCGAGATCCTCGATCGCGACGGGCACACGCGCCAGGCAGTGCCGGTATCGCGGTGGCCGGTGACCATCGGCCGGGCCGTCGACTGCGACATCGTCCTCGACGATCCGCATGCGTGGCGGCGCATCACGCGACGCTCGACGAGACGAGCGGTGCCCTCGTGGTGCAGGTCGGCGAGACGGTCAACGGCGCGATGCTGCCGAGCCGGCGGCTCACGTCGAACGAGCGGGCCTATCTCAACGCCGGGGATGTCCTCCAGGTCGGCGCGACACGGCTGCGCATCCGCCGACCGGCGGACGCGATTGCACCGGAACGACAGTTCACGCACGATCAGCCACCACCGCCGTTCCTGCTGCTGGCCGCGCTGGTCAGCGTCTTCGCCCTGCTCAATTTCGCCGAGCGCTGGATCACGGTCGATCCGGGCGGCAGGGTGATCGACTACCTGCCGACGGTGCTCGTGTCGCTGCTCGGGCTCGCCATCTGGTGCGGGTTCTGGGCCCTGGGCTCACGTCTCTTCCGCCATCGCTTCGACTACGGGCGCCACCTCCGCATCGCCAGTTCGTATTTCATCGCCACGTCGATCGTCGCAGTGGCGCTGCCGCTTCTGGCCTATTCGCTCGGCTGGGCCTTCTTCAGCCGCATCAGCGGCATCGTCGCCGGCGCCGTGCTGTGGGCGATGGTCTTCGCGCACATGTCGCTGATGCTGCCGTCGCGGCGGCGATTCCTGGCGATCGGGATGAGCGTGCTGTTCGTGGCGGCAACCGGGTTGTATCTGACGCGAAACTATCAGACGAACCACCGGTTGTTCAGCGAGCTGTACGTGTCGGCGCTGGCGCCTCCGGTGCTGCGCGTCGCCTCACCAGTGCCCACGGGCCGTTTCATCGACGACGCGCGGAACCTCAAGGCCACCCTCGATGCCCGCGTCAAGGACGACGACACGGCCGCGAGCGTGGGGACGATGATGAGTAGCGGCTGACTGCAGTTGCAGCGTGCCGAACTGCAGTTCGGCCACTGCGTCTGTTAGTCAGGCCGTCATCGTGTAACACCACGTCTCGCCTTCGAGCACGACCTCGCCCGTCTGCCTGACCACCCGCACCTTGAGCTGCGTCACCGGCTTGGTGGGATGGACGCTCACGACCTCGGCGTCCGCCGTGATCGTGTCGCCGATGAACACGGGCGACGTGAACTTCCAGTTCTGGCTGAGGAAGACGCTGCCCGGCCCTGGAAGATCCATGGCCACCAGCGCGTGCAGGAGGCCGGTCGTGAGGCCACCCTGCACGACCAGCTCCCTGAACTTCGTGCGCGACGTGAAGTCCCTGTCGAAATGGATCGGGTTGTAGTCGCCCGTGATCTCGGCGAACGTGCGTACGTGATCGCTCGTGAGCGTCAGCGTGCGCGAGGCACGCTGACCGACGGTCACTGCCATGTTGCTATCTGCCTGTCTTTCGCTGCCAGCTGCCAGCTGCCAGCTACAGAGCTCCGATCGTCTTGTAGAACGCGCCCGCCATCACGACGTAGCCCGGCGGCGTTCGGGTGGATGTCTGGACCGCGAGGCGGCGGCGCGCGCAATCCAGGTCCACAGTCAGCGCGATGAACGACGTTCCGCGGCACGTTGATGACGGGCACGTTCGAGAAGTCCGTGATGCGGAAAGCGCCTGGCGCACATCGGCGACCTTCACGCCGAACCCGGCGTAGATGCCGCTTCGAGCAGGACGTTCAGACTGCTTGAGTGAGCACCAGCGAGTCCTGCGCGAGCATCGGCCCTTCGGCGGCTGGCAGCAGCACCGACGCCGCGAGGAACGGATCGTAGTAATTGCCCGCCGACAATGGGCACGGTCGGTCCCGCGGCGACGCGCGAGCGTTCGTGAGAATCTGCCGCAGGTCGCTCGGATCACGCACGACGGTACCGCGAGGCACGCCGTCGATCGATGTCGCCTGGCCGGTGCTGATGCAGTGCTGGATGTTGTCGCCGCCGATCGGTGATCGTGATGAGCGCGACCTCGATGAGTCTGGATGAATGCGACGCCTGATCGCAGCTGGTTGCCTGCCGGGTATTGACAGACGGCCCGCCGGATCAGCATGGTCGTCGTCGTCTCGCCGGAGCATCCGAGCTTCGTGTAGCTGCAGGAAGCGGACGCTTGAGCCGAAGCGCGCCATAGAGGTCGTCCACGTATAGCCCTGGTGTGGTCTCGACCAGCGTGCCGTTCGGCAGCGGCTGTATCGCACCTCGCGCCAGCGAGTCGCCGAGCGCAAGGTGATACGGACATGCGGCGCGCCAGCGCTGAGGCCGCGGCGCAACGAGCAACAGGAAGACGGCTGCAACAACGAGGCGACGAATCATGAGAGCTTCCTCAGGAGTCTCGAGAGTATACGCGAGGTGCGGGGCTACGGGATCACGACAAACGGCACCATCGCCGTCGCCTCGTCGGCGCCGAAGGACGCCGTGAACCGAAGGACGTACTCGGATTGCGCAAGACTGGTCGAGCGGGAGCGTGACTTCGGGCGACTCCCGTCAGCTGCGTGACCGACAGCCTCAGCAATGACTGACCCGCTGCGGTTCACGCAGCTCCGCGCGACTAACGGAGCTAGCGCCATCTGCTCGAGACAGGCAGCCGAACGAACACGCGATCGGTGCGGCGGAACCGCCGGTCGAGTACCCACGTTGGCGCCGCCGATGCATCCGCGGGACCGCTTCGTCGCAGGACCAACGGTGTCCCGACGCGCGCGGCGGCTTCGCCTCGGGACGGCACCTGCACGACGCGCGTCCAGCGATCGAGAACTTCGTTCGCCTGATCGCGCAGGGCCACCTTCACCGTCACCGCGCCCGAGGGCACGGTCGCTTCCGCGAGCCACACGCCGCCGAGGTAGCGATGGCGGGGACTGTCCCCGTCTCCGGGCAAGCCGGGGACTGTCCCCCGTTCTCCGAGCAAGGGGGACAGTCCCCTGGCATCGATGACCACGTCCACCGCCGCGACGCCCGAGGGCTTCGATCGAGCGGCAACCGGCTGGCACGCCACGGTCAACCGCGCATGGCCATCGACGACGGGACCAATCCCGATCCAGTCGGCCACCACGCGTGGCTCCTTGTCCCGGCTCAACGGGTCGAGGGCCCGCACGATCTCGGGCGGGGGCGCCGCGATCGTCATCGGCGGATTGAGCTCGTCGGCTTTCGGCGCCCAGTAGCCCTTGCGCGCCAGCACGCGCAGGCCTTTCTGCCGGACGCGCACGTCGATCCTGTGGAACCGGCCGTCGGCCGGATCGCGCTCGGGTGCGTAGCCGATCAGGTAGCACGCGCTCGCGTCCTCCATCACGTCGTGGAGGCCGTCCGCGAAGTCGTTGCGCTGGGTCAGCTCACGTCCGCCGGTCGATGACGTCAGCATCCCGTTCGCCGCGCTTGCGAACCGCTCCTGATTCAGCTGCCGCGCATCCAGCGTGTGAATGGTGACATTGGCGGTGTTCGGCCGCGGCGATGACGTCGTTCAACCGATCCTGGAGCGAGAGGTTGTCCACCATGAGCGGCGGGCCTTCGCTCACGAACAGCACGGACTTGCGCTGCTCGCTGAGGCCGCCCAGGTGCACGACGAGCGAATCGAGCGCCGAGAGGCTCACTTCGGCGCGCACGCGCAACCGGTCGAGGTCGTTCAGGCGCATCTGCCCTTCCTCGACGATGCTGCGCGGCGGGATGATGGCGCCGCCACAGCATCCACGGCCCTGGAACGACTGAATGCGGTCGAGGATCACCTGCATCGACCTGGTGAGCTTCAGATCCGACATCGGCGTCAGCGGGTTCATGACGGCCGACCAGATCGGTCTGACGGATCTCGGCATTGACGAAGTCGCGGAGCATGCGGCGGATGCGCACGTTCTCCAGCGGGTCGTTCGGCAGGTGGTAATCGTCCAGGAAGATCACCAGCAGCCGGACGTCGTCGCGTGCGGCCTCGGCCGCGGCGTGCTCGTCGGATCGAATCTCGAGCGACGTGTCGTCGCCAGGCGCGGTTTCGCCGGTGAGCTGGATGAACTGGAACGTCTGAATCGGCTGCGTGATGCCGTCTTCGCGGATGTCGAAGTCCTCGGGCGCGAGATCGGTGAGCGGCACCCCGTTTCTGCCGGTGACCGTCACGTCGACGCGAACGAGGTTGACGCCAGTCCTGGAACGTGGGCCCTTGAGCGGGGTCCTGCGGCGCTGCCGGTCTGCGCGGGGGCCAGTCCTCCGGCCGACGCGATCAGCAGGGCAGCAACGATGACGCCGACGCGCACTGATGCTCCCCGGACGCTCTGCAGCCTCGAATTATACGCCACGCGCCCGGGTGTGGTCAGAACCTGAAGACGACGCCCGCGGTGCCTTCCGCCTGCCAGACGACGTCGGTATGGAAGCCGACGAGGCAGGTGCCCGAGAAGGAGGAGCACGCGAAGAAGCCAACGTCGGCTTCCACGAACGTCGTGTAGACCCGGCCGTCGAGTCTGACACCGATGTGACGCGTCGGAAACAGCTTCACGCCACCGCCTGCGCTCAGCGCGAAGCGGATCTCGCCTGTCGCCGCCGCCGGCGTAGCGTGTGAGGCCAAGCATGCCAGTCAAGAAACGGACGGACGCGGTCGCCGCCGAACTCCTGCAGGCCACCGCCGAGCCAGTGATCGACCGTCGCGCGCGCGAGGGTGACCGGGCCGTGCTGTGTCGGCTGAAGAGTGAGGTCGGCCTGCTGGTGGCTGAACAGGCCTTCGATCTGAAAGCCGTCCGATCGCTGGAGCGGGATGTCGACGATGGCGCCGAACGCCACCGAGCCGTCGAGATCCACCGGCTGATCGGTGATCAGCTCGAAGAAGTCACCGCCGAACCGGTAGCCGCCGAAGGGCGTGATCTCCACGCCCTGCGCGTGCGCCGTCGTCGTCCCGCAGAACGTGCGACGCCAGGACCGCGATCACCGCGACGAACGACGACCGGCTCGGTGTGGTCACGGTCCCGCATTGCCAGCCGGCCGCTAGTCCTGGCCGGCCGCCTTCAGCTTGTTGATCACCTGCTCCATCTTATCGCGCCGCTGGAGCATGGCCTTGATGCCGTTCTTGTCCACCCAGTCGCCGATCGCGCGTGGTGAGCGACGCCTCGTCGAGCGCCTTCATCTTCGCCCACAGATCGGGGTCGAAGAAGATCAGCTGGTGGTAGAGCTCCTTCGTGTCGGTGAAGGCGCGGAGTGATCGATCAGGATGATGTTCCACTCCTCATCGAGCAGCCAGTTCCCGAGGTTGGGATCGATGTTGCCGATGAGGTTGTCGAACATCCTCGCCTTCGTCATGTCCTTCAGTGAAGTAGGCGATGTGCGCCGGCGGCGGGCCCTTGACGCCCTTCTGCCCTGGCACGCCGCCCATTTCCTTGAAGGTCTGCGCCCCCTTCACCCACAACACCGCGGCGCCGAGGTCGCCATTGACGCGCTTCTCGACCGTCGGCGGCACCATGTTCAGGCCGAGCAGCTTGTCCACTCTCGTAGGCCGCGATCTCGGACTTGCAGCTTTCGAAGTAGCCCTCGTAGCGACCGGGCTTGAGCGGCTTCATGCGATGTCGCTCACCGGCCCGCCCGGCGCGAGGATGGCGTGATTCGGGTGCGTCACGCCCACGGATGTGCTCTTCATCGACGCCACTTCCGCGCTCTTGATGAAGTCCTCCATCTCCTGCGCGTGGCCGATCCAGGTCTTCGCGCCGATCGGGATTTCCTGGAGGGCCTGGGCGAATGCGGGCGCGACGAGACACGCGATCGCGGCAGCGAGCGTGAGCAGATGCCTTCAAGGAACGCCGAGTGCTGACCATGGCAGAGAAACCCCTTTGGCGCGCGCGAAATCGGCGGCGGTATCTGAAGCCGGCTCAAGTATACGCCAGTCAAGGAGCTGACGCTAGTCCGGGTCCTCTCGGAGCCACCCGCCACCGAAGGCATCGCCCTGCGGACCGGCACGTCCGGCCGCCGGGTCTCGGCGACCTGACTGGCCCCGTCAAGGAACTGATCGCGGGCGCGGTCCTGCGCACGCGACGCTGGCGGGTCGGCGCTGCAAGCGTGCCTGATGAGGCGTATAACTGCGACGGATGGTCGGGGCGGAATCTTCATTCGGGCAGGAGGAACTCCGGTGTCCGAGCTGCTCGAGATCATCCACAATCTCAACCGCCTGGCGGAGCTCCGGCGCACGGCCTCTGCTCGATACGCCGGCCGAGGAGCCATTCGATCGGCTCACGCGCCTCGCCACGCGGCTGTGCAAGACACCGGTCGGCCTGGTGTCGCTCGTCGATCAGGGATCGCCAGTTCTTCAAGAGCGCGGTGGGGCTGCCGGAGCCGTGGATGACGCGGCGCGAGACGCCGCTCAGCCATTCCTTTCTGCAAGCACGCCGTCGCGTGGGCGACCGAGCCGCTCGTGGTCCGCGACGCCAGGGAAGGATGCGACGTTCCGCGACAACCCGGCGGTGCAGGAACTGGGAATCGTGGCCTATGCGGGCGTCCCGCTGATGCACGGTGGCCAGGCGCTCGGCACGCTCTGCGTGATCGACGTCGAGCCGCGCGCGTGGTCGGATGACGAGATCGAGACGCTGAAGGATCTGGCCGCCTGCGTCATGCGGGAGATCGAGCTGCGGCACGCGGCTGCGGGAAGCCGAGGCGCGCGCGCGCGCGGCGGAGACGCGGCAGCCCTCGGCATGAGCGCTATCACGACTCACCTGTTCTGTTGAGCTGTTCGGCGGATCGCGCGCAGGAACGACTCGCGCGCGGATTCCAGCGCGGCCTGGTTGATCGGTCCACCCCGAACCGCGCGTCCCCGACCACACCATTTGACATTCAAATAGAAGATCGGAGCATCCATTGGTGTGCTCTAATAGGGATGCGCCAGATCGAAGTGCTCCAGGGCACGCTGGACCTGATGGTCCTGCAGACGCTCTCCCCTCGATGGGACCGCTGCACGGGGCTACGCCATCGCGGCACGGCTCGAGCAGATCTCCGGCGGCGCGCTCCAGCTCAACATGGGCACGCGTATCCGGCGCTGATGCGCCTGGAACAGCGCGGGATGCTTCGCGGCGCCTGGGGCACCACCGACACGAACCGCCGGCGCGAGGTTCTCACTCGCTGACCCCTGCGGGCCGTGCCGCGCTCACGTCGGAGCGGCGGTCGTGGGAGCGGATGGTGGGCGATCATCCAGGCACTGATCAACGAGGCCTGACGTCATGACCAGCCGTCTTCGCGCGCTGCGGAGTGGATGCAGCGCCTGCTCGGCACCTCTGCGCGGCGGGCGGCCGGACGAGGACCTCGAGGAGGAGCCCGCGCGCACGCCGCCCTGGCCGCCGAGGCCGGGACGCGGAGCGTCGATCCATCGACTCGGCGCTCGAGGCGCTGCGCGATCAGCGCGGCCTCCCGTGGCTCGACGCGCTGAAGTCCGACGCGATCTTCGGTTGGCGCCAGATTGCCCGGCATCGCGCGGTCAGCGCGGCGTCCGTGCTCACGCTGGCCTCGCCATCGGCGCGACGATCGCCGCCTTCCGCATCGTGGACGCAGTGCTGCTGCGTCCGCTGCCAGTTGCCGATGCCGACCGCCTGTTCTACCTGCAGGTCAGCTACGTGGATTCCCGCGGCGAGCCGGACACGCGTGAGGACTTCGATTACCCACCTTCGTCGCCTATCGTGATCTGCTCGCGCGCGTGGCCGACGTCGTGGTGGTCGGCATGTCGAGCCCGCAGGACACGACGGTTGAGACGGCCAGCAGGCCGAGCGGGTCCTGCGGCAGTTCGTCTCGGGCAATGTGTTCGGCACGTTCGGCCTGACGCCGGCGCTTGGCCGCCTGATCGGGCCGTCCGACGACACCGTCGGCGCCCATCCCGTCGCGGTCGTCAGCTACGACTACTGGACGCGGCGGTTTCATCAGGATCCCCGGGTCGTCGGCACCGTCGCTTCGCTTCGGCGATCGTGTCTTCGAGATCGTCGGCGTCTCGCCGCAGGCGTTCATCGGCACCGAGCCTGGATTGGTTCCGGACGTGTTCGTTCCGTCAACCACCAACACGGAAGCCCTGAACAGCCCGGGCTGGTCGTGGTTCCTCATCTGGGTGCGGGCGAAGCCGGGCGACGCCGGACCATGTCCGCCAGGTCCTGCAGGCCGACTTCGATCGCGATCAGGCGCGCCTGGAAGGGATTCCTCCGACACCCCGCGGACGACGATCGAGGCGTTCCTCTCGGAAACGATTTCGCTTCTTCCGGCTGCACACGGCGCTCGCCAGATCCAGAAGCACCTGGGAGCCCGCTCCTCATCCTCATGGCGCTGGTCGGGCTGGTGCTGGTGATGGCGTGCGCGACGGTCGGCAACCTGCTGACCGGGCAGACGCTCTCGCGCGCGAAGGAGATGGCGCTCCGCGTGTCGATCGGCGCGGGCCGGGCGCGCCTGATGCAACTCGTGCTCGTCGAGAGCGCGATGCGCCGCGCTCGGCGCATCCGCGCTGGGCGCGCTGGTCGCCTGGCGGGCCGCGCCGGCGGTGCTGGCGATGATCGAGCCGATCGAGATTACCCGTGCGGCTGGTCCTCGACTTCGACTGGCGCCTGGCCTCGTTCGGGGCCGTGCTCGCCGTGCTGGTGACGGCCCTGTTCGGGTTCGCGCCGGCGCTGCGCGCCTCGTCGGTCACTCCCGTGACGGCGCTCAAGGGAGACGATGCCCGGCAGTCCTGACGGATGATCAGTCGCTGCTGGTCGTCCAGATGACCTTCTGCGCGTTCGTGTTGTTCGCGGCGGGCCTCTTCAGGGCGACGTTCGACCGGCTCTCGTCGCAGTCGTTCGGCCTCGTCGCGATCACGTGCTCGCGCTGGCGGTGGATGCGCGCGATGACGACGGGCGGACCGCACACGACTTCAGCTGGCCGATGCCGTGCAGACAGCTGCCCGGCGTCGATTCAGCCGCGGTCGCCGGCTGGCCGCTGCTTTCGCAGAATGGGTGGCAGAGGACGGTCCGCGGCGGGGATCGTGGAGCCGACGCGCGGCCCGAGTCATGCTCGGCGTGTCGCCCGCTTTCTTCCGCACGCTCCACATCGACCTGCTCGAGGGACGCGACTTCAGATCCGCCGACGCCGGCACCGCGTCTGGACAACGCGAATCAGCCCCGTCGCCGGCGTCGGCATCGTCAATGTCGCGTTTGCGCAGCGGTACTTCTGGCGGACGGAACCCGGTCGGCGAGCGCGTGCTGGTGCGGCAGGAAAAGGATGTCGACGTGCCGCTCGACATCGTCGGTCTCGTCTCGGACACGGCGCACCGGACGGTCCGCGAGCGGATGCGGCCGATTGTGTTCGTGCCGTACAGCGGCGATATGGGGAAGGCACGTTGCTGGTCCGCGTGGCCGGAGAGCCGGCGGCCTTCGGCCAGACGCTCGCACGGACCCTTCGTCGCGAGTGGCGCTGGTGCGCGGCTGCGTGAAATGCGGCCGGCGAGAGACTTCATCGACACGCAGATGGTCGTGGAGCGCCTGCTGGCGCGACTCACGGGAAGCTTCGCGACGCTGGCGCTGCTGCTGGCCGGCATCGGCCTCTACGGCGTGGTCAACGATGCCGTCATCCAGCGGCGCCGCGAGATCGGCCTGCGCATGGCGCTCGGCGCGCAGGCGACGGACATCGTCCGCCACGTGACCATCGGCTCGCTCGTGCTCGTCTCGGTGGGGCTGATCGCTGGAGTTGGCGCGGGTGTCGCGTTCGGGCGCCTGATCGGCGCGCTGTTGTTCCAGGTGACGCCGACCGATCCGGTGGCGCTGGCATCCCCGCTGGCGATCCTGGCGACGGTCTTCGCGATGGCCTCGCTGCCGCCGGCGATTCGAGCGATCAGGACGGATCCGACGGAGACGCTGAAGACGGGAGTAGCCCCGGCTCAGCCGCGCGACGCCACTATGGCGATAGTGCCTTCCCGACCCAGCCTGCACAGAAGAGCACCGCGTTGATGGCAGCCGCTACCGGAATGCCAATCGCGTAGATCACGACCGGCAGCATGTAGATGAGCGCCACGAGCCGCACGGAACTCCGCGGGCCAGAATGAGATGCGGCGCCACAGGTGAAGTTGGCCGTGCACCAAGTCGCCGGGCGGACCGACAGGTCGGCCGGCTCAATCGGAAACGACGACTGAAGAGGCGTGCGCGGCAGTGGCCGTCGCTGTCATTCGGAACTCCGATCAGACGCGTGCGAACCTGACCGTTTGCGCCATCAGATTCGGCGCGGCAGTCCGATTCGCCAGCCGCCGAAATTCGCGTGCTCGAAGTTGGCCTCGTCGTCGCCGTTCCACCACGCGAGATCCCGCCTGGCCGCCGCGGGCAACGGCGATTTCAGCAGGTCTTCCATCTGCGCGAATGTCAGAAAGGCGACGTCCGAATAGCGACTCTTGAGGTATTCGTGCAGCGCGAGGAACGTCTTCGACATCCCGTGCCCCTGAGGCGCGGCCGGCTCGGTGCGGATCTCGATTACGCGCTCTTCACGCTCTTCACGGGTTTCCGCTTCAGCCACGACAGCATGTCCAGTCCTCCTTCGTGCCCATGGTTCCCGACGGCCCCTGCCCGACTGACGCCGGCGCCAGCTGGTTCGCTTTCGAGCGATCATCCAGGGCCGGATCGAGGTCTGCGACCGCACACCAGTGGTCGAGCATCGACGATCCTGCCAGAGAAGAGGCGAGCGCTCTCCTGATTGCTGCGTAGTCCTGCAGAACTGGCGAGATCCCGGAACGCCAACTCGATGACACGCACCGCCAGGTGCCGGCAGGGCCGCCATCGGGATCACGGGTAACGACCTGACTGGACAAAGAGCCGCCTCATCGCCGTGCCTCAGGGTCGAAACGTCTGCTTGTTGGATTCCCGGGCCGCGGCGGTCCGGACACGCTTGTCGTCGGTCGATTTCTGCTGACGCTCGATCTCGCGCTGGGGCGCCTGTTCCGCATCGAGTCGAGCCCCTTCCGCCATGGCCGCCTGCGCGAGCGAGATCCATCGGCCTGGACCGGACCACGAGGCCAAACACCATCTGATAAGACGATTGGAAGAGGTCGATCGAGTGCTCGAATCTCCCCAGGCCGCCAGGAACTTGTCGCCGTTGTCGAGAGCTGCCGAGCCAGGCGCACCCACAACCGCTGGCTGGCGCCAGCGGCGTGGTGGCGCAACAGCGCGAGCCCGTAGGTCGCCGAAATCGCGGCGGTCATGTCCTCGACGGTCAGTCCTTCGGTCTTGTCGCGGTCGTACGTCACGAGCAATCGAAAGAGCTGCCCATTGTAGAAACTGAACTGGACCTTCTTCAGAGAGTCACCGCGCGTTGATGCGAGCCACCGTTGCGGCTGCCACGTCAGCTCCTGGATCAGCGCGGGGCGCTCCTGGATCACGTGAGGCCTCCGGCGCGATCTCGGCTTGCTTCGCGACTTCCGCGAGGCTCATGCCCATGTGAAAGTCGCGGTAGGTGGACAGATCCTGCGCTGAGATCTGCCGTGACGACAGGACGAGGCCCGCGATGGACGACGCAAGCAGAAGGGTGTTCTTCATGAAGGTTCCTGTCGTCAGAAGCGCGTGGTCGATCGTTCCACTCGATTCAGCACCTCGGCGATGGTCGGAGGGGCACCTTCCACAGCAAGACCGCGACGACGGGCACCACAGTCCCGACGATGACAAGGAGCAGCCCGGTCGCCCACGTCATGGGCGTGCTGAGGGCGGCGAGACAACGCAGGCCACGAGCCAGAACGGGATGAATGCCTTGCGGTTGAAAAGCTTCGACACAACTGCCTTCGTCTCAAGAGGGATAACCGGAATCGGCTGAGCGGCACGCGGGCGGAGCTCTCGCTCGGGCTCTTGATTAACCATTGTTCGGTTGATTTACTATGTTTTGTCAAGTTCATGGAGAGATAGCTGGGCATGGCATCAGGCCTGTTATTAATCCGGACGTGTTAAGTCTCGGAGGCCAACGAATTCCCATGGATTTCCCGCTCCTGATCCGCCATCGCCTCAAGGAACTGGGCATCGAGCAGCGGGATCTGGCTGCCGCCGCCGAAGTGACCGAGTCCTACATCTCGCAGTTGATGACCGGGGAAGAAGGCGCCGCCAGCCCCTGAGCGCTCCGACATCTACCCTCAGGATGGAGACGCTCCTGAAGCTTCCGGCCGGGCAGCTCGCCACGCTGGCGGACGTGCAGCGCCGCGATGCCTAGCAATACGTAACTGAACGAAGTACAA
>ERZ1370068.1258-contig-1115_pt1 | contig 25478 bp, 26 predicted proteins | sample MGYA00561227_ERZ1370068 | MGnify/ENA primary metagenome ERZ1370068 (study PRJEB38410, sample SAMEA6850437) | metagenome | study: Metagenomic assessment of the ecological functions of the soil: analysis of the soil microbiota associated with the...
GTTGTACTTCGTTCAGTTACGTATTGCTAAGCCAGTGAGCCCACGGGATCTTCCGTAGAAATGAGGCTCAGCGCATCCAACGACGCTCGCGACGATGTCCGCCCGAGATCGGGCCGCGAGCGCCGCCGCTCGGAGCGCGTCGTCGAGTTCGCTGGTGCGGATCGACTACAAGACGATCGACGAGCTGTTCTCCGAGTTCGCGCGCGAACATCAATGAGGGCGGGATGTTCGTGGAGACTGGACACGCCGCCCCGAGCCCGGTCACGCGGTCGCCCTCCAGTTCCGGATTCCGGGCGGCGAGGAGCCGATCGCGGTGATGGGCCGCGTGGTCCGCACGACCGAGGGCGATCGCGAGAGAGCCGCCCGGGCATGGGCATCGAGTTCGAGACCTCGACGCCCCAGTCGCGCGAGCTGATCAATCAGCTCGTGCGCGGCCTCGCGCGTCGGCCACGCTGACTGAGGCGATCTAGAACGGGGACGCCGTCCGTCGGGCGGCGGCCACACGCGTCGAACCCGCCGTCCGACAGACGACCCGGCGACGGGCCGCCCGGAGCCGCCTTCGCCCGCGGCCGCCGCAGGAGCTGGACCGTCGTCGCGACGATCTCGGTGCGTCCGGCGCTTCTGGCCTTCCTTGTCCTCCCACTCACGGGTCTGGAGTCGGCCCTCGAGGTGAGGCGCTGCGCCCCTTGGACAGGTACTGCGCGCAAAGCTCGCCCGTGCGGCCCACGGCGACGATGCGGTGCCACTCGGTGCGCTCCTGCTTGTCGCCGTCCTTGGTCGAAGCGCTCGTTGGTCGGCCAGCGGTGAAGTTCGCGACCGCCTGGCCGCCCTGCGTGTCAGCGGAGCTCGGGATCCGTCCGAGGTTGCCGATCAAGATCACTTTGTTGACGCTCGCCATGCGCTCGCTCCGTCGGTGTTGGGGTGTGTTGGCGATGTTCTCTTCGCCGCGCGCGAGCGTCAAGGCGATCGCGCGTGAATCTGCTCGGAGCGCAGTTTGAAGTCGCTCGAGCGCGACTCGCGCGCGCTCGAGAAGTGCGTGCGCGCCAGATTCGCCCGTCGGCGCGCGATCCGCGCGCGCAAGCGGCGGGCATTGACGCCTCTCGGTGCCCGTCTACCCTGATGCAGGCCTAGCGGATCCCGGGGGTGAATTCGATGGTGACGACGACGACCACGGCTGGCAAGTCGGAGCGGGCTCGTGCCGCCGGGAACCGGGGCCGAGCAGGATACGTGCGCAGCGCCTTCGTGCGCCAGGCGGGGCGGCGTGTGGCTGCTCGGCCTCGCGATCTTTGCCGCGATCGCGCTCTGGAGCTACGCGCCCGGCGATCCGCTGTGGAGCGCGCGACCGCGTCGCGAACCGCGGCGGCCGCCTCGGCGCCTGATCGCGGCCGGGCTGTTCGGGAGCGTCGGGTTCGCCGCGTATCTGCTCGTCGCGGTGGTGGCGGTGATCGGGCGCGCGTTCCTGGCCGGACGCGGGCTTCCGCCCGCGTCACGCGCGCGCTGCAGCTCGCGGTCCCGCTGCTGCTGCTCCCGGCCTGCGCGATGCCTCCGCTGCTCGGCGCCGCGCTGCCGCGCTGGGCCGGGTCTCGACGGCGGCGCGCTCGGGCGACGCTGCTCGCGGGCTACGAGGTCGTGGGCGCTCGGCAACTGGGGCGCGCTGCTCGCGAACGCACTCGCGGCGGCGGCTCGGCGCGCTCGCGGTCACGCACGTCTCGCTCGAGCGCGCGATCGGCGGCGCGGGGCTCGCGATCGCCGCGACTCGACCGCGCTCGTGTTCGAGCGCCGCCGACCGGCGCTGCACCGCGATCGCGGTCGCTGCGCGCGCGTCACGCGGCGCGGATATCGCGCGTGTTAGGCCGCGGTCTCGAGGAGGGCGGCGCGGCCTCACCGTGTGGCGCGCGAGCGGCGGGCGCGTCGCGAGCGCGTGGCCGCGCAGCGCGATCCGCGAGCCCGTGCGTCGCGCCGAAGAGGCCGGCGAGGCCGCGCCGGCGACGCTCGAGCCGGCGCCCGCGCGTCCGGCGCGCAAAGGTCCGCCGCAGATCGTCGACCACGCGCGAGGAGCGCGCCGCACGCGGCAGAGCGCCAGGAGAGCTTTGCGTTCCGCGAGCACCAGGCCGCACGGACCCTATCGCCTGCCCGAAATCGCGATGTTCCAGGAGCCGCCGCGCGTGCACGCACCTACGACCGCGACAGCCTGATCATGAACTCGCGGATCCTCGAGAAGAAGCTCTCAGGACTTCGGCGTGGGCGGCAATGTGGTGAAGGTGCACCCGGGACCCGTCGTGACGATGTACGAGTTCGAGCCCGCGTCGGGGATCAAGGTCGCAGCGCATCGTGAGCCTGCAGGACGATCTCGCGCTTGGCGCTGCGCGCGCTCTCGGTGCGCATCATCGCGCCGCTGCCGGGCAAGGCAGTAGTCGGCGTCGAGGTGGCTGAACGCCGGAGCGCGAGATCGGTCTACCTGCGCGAGCTGCTCGAGAGCGAGAAGTTCCGCGACAGCGAGCGCGCGGCTGCCCGTCGGCGCTCGGCAAGGACATCTTCGGCAACCCCGTCGATGCCGATCTCGCGAAGATGCCGCACCTGCTCGTCGCGGGCGCCACGGGCACAGGCAAGAGCGTGTTCCTCAACTCGCTGCTCTGCTCGATCCTGTGCCGGCGCACGCCCGACGGAGCTGAAGCTCCTCGCTGATCGATCCCGAAGCTGCTCGAGCTCTCGATCTACGCCGGCATCCCGCATCTGATCGCGGACGTGGTCACGAATCCGCAAGCGCGCGTCTGCGCGCGCTCGCCGGCATCGTGCGCAAGATGGAGGAGCGCTACCAGCTGATGGCAGCGCTCGGCGTGCGCAGCATCCAGCAGTTCAACGAGCGCTGTGAGAAGGAGCTCGCGCCGGCAACAAGACGTTCCGGCTCAAGCCGGGCCCCGATCAGGAGCAGGGCCTCGAGGTCGCGTATCAGCCGCTCTCCGTACATCGTGGTCGTGATCGACGAGCTCGCCGACCTGATGGTCGTGTGCGCGAACGGACGTCGAGGAGTCGCTGCAGCGGCTCGCGCAGATGGCGCGCGCGGCCGGCATCCACCTCGTACTCGCGACGCAGCGGCCGAGCGTCGACGTGCTCACGGGCGTGATCAAGGCGAACTTCCCGGCGCGCATCTCGTTCCAGGTGTCGTCGAAGATCGACTCGCGCACGATGCTCGATCAGAACGGCGCCGAGCCAGCTGCTCGGCTCGGGCGACATGCTCTTCCTGCCGCCGGGCACATCGAAGCTGCAGCGCCTGCACGGTGCCTTCGTCACCGAGCGTGAGAGTCGGCAGCCTGACCGAGCTTCCTGCGCGAGCAGGGGCGCCGTGCTTCGAAGAAGACCTCGTCGGTTCGACGCGGAGAGCGAAGAGCGCGACGAGCGGCGGCGAAGACGTCGACGAGATGTACGACCGAGGCGGTCGCGATCGTCGCGCAGACCCGCAACGCGTCGATCTCCTATGTGCAGCGCCGGCTCAAGATCGGCTACAACCGCGCTGCGCGGATCGTCGAGCACATGGAGAACGCAGGGCGGTCGTCGGCCCGCAGATCGGCACGCGGCCGCGCGCAGGTGTTCGTGAGCGCGCTCGAGCCCTGACTTCGAATCGGCGCGCGCGCGCCGTCGGAGTGCGCCGTGATCATTGACGGAGAGAGCGCACGTTGCGCTGTTGTCGCTGCGCTCGGTGGCGTGTCAGCCCGCGAGCGGCGCTGCGGCAGCCGCCGCAGGCGCGCCGCGATCGCTGCGGCAAGCGCGCCGCGAGTCAGGTCCAGTCGCGCTACGAGGGTGTCCGCGACGTCGTCGGCGCGCTTCGAGCAGAACGACGCACGCGGCGCGGCTCGGCGGGCCAGCCGAGCGCACCGGCCGCCTCGCGCGGTCGCGTGACGCTCGCCAAGCCGGAAAGATGCGCTGGACTACGAGGATCCCGAGCCGAGCCTCAGTCGGCGAGCGACGGCAAGACGGTGTGGATCTTCGATCCCGCGTTCGGCGAGGTCAGAAGATGGCGGCCGCCGAAGGCTTCCTCACCGGCGCCGCAGCGCAGTTCCTGCTCGGCGCCGGCGACATGCGCCGCGATTTCTGGCTCAGCACGGTGTCGTGCGACGCGGCGCCGCTAGCGAGCTCGAGCTGGTTCCACGCCAGCCGGCGACCTACGAGAAGGTGCTCTCTCGGCGTCGAGCCGGCGCACGGGCACCGTGCATCGCACGCGCATCGTCGATCTGCTCGGCAATGTCGTGACCGTGGAGTTCCGCAGAGCAGCGCTTCAACGTGAATCCGCCCGATTCCGAGTTCCGCTTCAGGCGCCGGACGGGCGTGAGGTGATCGAGCTCTGCGCAGTAGCGGACGCCCGCGCGCGGCGCATTTCCCAAAATCGGTAGCCGGTCTTCCCCGTTGCGCTTCCCCGCGCAACCGTTTCGCGCGTAGGTCGTCGGAGACGGCTTGCCGACGCTGCGTCAAAAACGCCGCCTCGCGGAACCCTCATTGAGCATCGGGAAGCGGCAGGGTGCGCAGCGAATGCGCGCCGATCGTGCGGCAGGATCGACCCCCGAGCGGCGAGAGATGCGGCCTCGCATGGCGGCACCGTCGGTGCGAGCTCGCAGCGCGGCCGGTCGCCCGACGCGCGGCGCCGAGTCGCGCAGATCCGCCGCGGACGCGCGCGAATCGCGGTGGCTCAGTGCGCACTTAGAGCAGCGCAATCTGCGGCACGGCGATGGTTGCGCCCGGGAGTGCCTTCTGCTACGCTCGAAAAGTTTCGTTATTCCGGGAGGTTGGGGGTCTGCGATCCGCCCTCGTCAGCGCTGCTCGGGCAGCACCGGTCGCAGGGTTCCGGGTGATCGGCGATGCGGAAACTGGGAGCCGCGGAGTCGCTTTCGATCTGCGCCGCGGCGAAGATTCGCGCGCGCGCTCGAACGCGAGCATCGCGCTCCACCCGAAGCACGCGCGCGCTGCTGCGTTCGCGCATTCTCGATCGTTGCTCGCGAATCCCTTCACTGCGTTCCAATCATCAACGGAATTCTCTGCAGCAGGATCGAGGGGCTACGCTTTAGTCGGTAGTGGCATCCAGCTTGCAGTAATGACTCCGCGCGGCGCCGGAGCCGCCCAAGGGGAATACCGGCTGAACGAGGAGACGGCATGAGCAGCGAGTTCGATCAGAGAACCGGTCGAAAGGCTTCGTGCGCGATACGTGATGCGACGCATTTCCGCGGCTCCTCCCGAGGGAGATCCCGCGGAGCCGTCCGATGGCGATCCCGCGCGCTCACCGCGCGACGAGGTCGAAGACCTGCGCAACGCGCTGCGCCTGTTCGGCGCCGACTCCCCGAGTTTCGCCGCCGCCTCGATCGCGTGCTCGCCGAGCACGAGGCGATGCGCGCGCCGCTATCACCTGACCCGCGAGCAGTTCGCCGACGCCGAGCGCCAGAACGAGGCGTCTGGTCGGCGTGCTCCAGGAAGCGAAGCAGCAGATCGAGCTCCTCAAGGAGGAGGTCGACAAGCTCTGCGCGCCGCCGAACAACTACGGGATCTTCACGCGCGCGAACAAGGACGGCACCGCGGAGATCTTCGTCGACGGCCGCCAGATGCGCGTGAACGTGCATCCGAACGTCGATCCCTTCCAGTTCGTGGAAGGCCAGCAGGTGGTGCTGAACGAGGCGTTCAACATCGTCGAGCCTGCAGGCTTCATCGCGCGCGGCGAGGATCGCGTCGGTGGTCGACTTCCTCGCCGACAACCGCGTGATCGCGCTCGGTCACACCGACGACGAGCGCGTGATCACGCTCGCCGATCCGCTGCGGCGCGAGAACCCTCAAGGTCGGCGATCAGCATCCTCTACGACCCGCGCACGCACTACGCGTTCGAGAAGATGCCGAAGTCGGCAGTCGAAGAGGTCGTGCTCGAGGAGATCCCGGACGTCACCTACGACGACATCGGCGGTCTCGACGATCAGATCGGCATCCTGCGCGACTCGGTCGAGCTGCCGTACATCTACCCGGAGGTGTTCGCGGAGCACAAGCTGTCTCCGCCGAAGGGCATCCTGCTCTACGGCCCGCCCGGCTGCGGCAAGACGCTGATCGCGAAGGCGGTCGCGAACAGCCTCGCGAAGAGCATCGAGAAGCGCACGGGCAAGAGACGACCGCCGTACTTCCTCAACGTCAAGGGCCCCGAGCTGCTTGAACAAGTACGTCGGCGAGACCGAGCACAAGCTGCGCGAGGTGTTCAAGAAGGCGCGCGACAAGGCCGAGCGAGAACGTCCCGGTCGTGATCTTCTTCGACGAGATGGACTCGCTGTTCCGCATGCGCGGATCGGGCATCTCCTCCGACATGGAGGCGACCGTCGTCGCGCAGTTCCTGTCGGAGATCGACGGCGTCGAGTCGCTCAACAACGTGATCGTGATCGGCGCGAGCAACCGCCAGGATCTGATCGATCCGGCCGTGCTGCGGCCCGGCCGCCTCGATCTGAAGATCAAGGTGAACCGGCCCGACGCGAACGCGGCGCGCGAGATCTTCGCGAAGTACCTGACCGGCGACCTGCCGTTCCACGCGAGCGCGCAGGAGCGCTACGGTGGCGACCCGGCGAAGATCGTCGAGGGCATGATCGGCGACACGATCGAGCGCATGTACACGACCAACGAGGAGAACAAGTTCCTCGAGGTCACGTACGCCAAGGGCGAGCGCGAGATCTTCTACTTCAAGGACTTCGCGAGCGGCGCGATGATCCAGAACATCGTCGTCGCGCGCCAAGAAGCGGGCCGTCAAGCGCACGATCGAGCAGAACGAGCGCGGCATCACGGCTCGAACGACCTGATCAACTCGGTGAACGACGAGTTCAAGGAGAACGAGGATCTCCCGAACACGACCAATCCCGACGACTGGGCGCGGATCTCCGGTCGCAAGGGCGAGCGCATCATCAACGTGCGCACGCTGATGACGGGCATCTCCCGCAAGGAGAAGTCGATTGAAAACATCACCTCGGGCCAGTACCTGTAACGGGTGCGCGAGGCGCCACTCGCGCGGAGCTTGAATGGCGATTCCGAAGGTGATGGGGACCGGAGGTCGAGTACGGGATCACCGTGAAGGGTGATCCCGACTTCGACCCGATCAGCAGCTGCGTGCTGCTGGTCAACGCGTACCGCGAGGACCACGCGGGCGAGATCCTCTGGGACTACGACCAGGGAGAACCCGCTCGCCGACGCGCGCGGCTTCCAGGTGGACGGCGAGAAGTACACGCCGAACCAGCAGGAGAACATCGCGCGCAACAAGACGCTCGTGAACGGCGCGCGTTACTACGTCGACCACGCGCACCCGGAATACTCGTGCCCCGAGGTCACCAACGTGCGCGACCTGGTCGTGCACGAGAAGGCCGGCGAGCGGATCCTCGAAGCCAGCCGCCGCGAGGCCAACGCACTGCTGCCGGCCGGCACGCAGATGCTGATCTACAAGAACAACAGCGACCGCAAGGGCAACAGCTACGGCTCGCACGAGAACTACTTGATGGACCGCCGCACGTCCTTCAAGCAGATCGTCGAGTGCCTGATGCCGTTCTTCGTGACGCGCCAGGTCTACTGCGGCGCGGGCAAGGTGGGCTCCGAGAACCGCGGCCACCCGGTGCGACTACCAGATCTCGCAGCGCGCCGACTTCTTCGAGACCGAGGTCGCGCCTCGACACGATGGTGAAGCGGCCGATCATCAACACGCGCGACGAGCCGCACGCCGACCGCGAGAAGTACCGCCGGCTGCACGTGATCGTCGGCGACGCCAACCTGTCCGAGTACACGATCTACCTGCGCAACGGCGCGACCGCGATCGTGCTCGCGATGATCGAGGACGGCGCGATCACGAAGAACCTGTCGCTGCGCGATCCCGTGCGTGCGATCAAGGAGATCTCGCACGACGCGACCTGCAAGCACGAGTTCCCGCTCGACGACGGCAAGCGGCGCAACGCGGTCGAGATCCAGGCCGACTACCTCGAGATGGCGCTCGCCTACACGGCCGAAGCAGTCGCTCGACTCCGATCACGAAGGACGTGCTCGCGAAGTGGGAGCACGCGATCGACGCCCTGCGGCGCGACCCGATGGAGCTCTCCGAGAAGATCGACTGGGTGATGAAGAAGGCGATGATCGAGCGCTTCATGGAGCGCAAGTCGCTCGACTGGAACTCGCCGCCAGGTGGAGATGCTCGACCTCCAGTACCACGACCTGCGTCCGGAGAAGGGTCTGTACTATCTTCTCGAGCGACAGGGTCGCGCCGAGCGGATCGTCGCCGACGACGAGATCCTCGCGGCGGTCGCACACGCCGCCGGCGGACACGCGGGCCTATTTCCGCGGGGAGTGCCTGCAAGAAGTACGGAGCCGCGGTATTCGGAGTCAATTGGGATTCGATCTCGTTCGGCGTCGACAGCGAGCCGATCAAGCGGATCCTGATGGCCGAGCCGCTCAAGGGAACCAAGGCGCACGTGGAGGAGCTGCTCGACGAGCTCGCCCACCGCCGCCGATCTGGTCGAGAAACCTGCGAGCCTGAACGGGAGCAACCATGCACACGATGAACCAACCTCCAGCGAACGCGACGCCGACGCCGGACGGCTCCCGATCTACTGCGCTGCCGAGGGGCGGCCAGAAGCAGGTCCCGAAGAAGGGCGGCGACGACACCGGCAACGACAAGGCGGCCGGGCCGCAGAAGCTCGCCAAGAAGGGCGAGAAGCTCAAGGACGAGATGGACGCACCTCGTCGACGAGATCGACGAGGTGCTGGAAGAGAACGCCGAGGAGTTCGTCAAGAACTACGTCCAGCGCGGAGGCGAAGTAGTCGCCGCTCCGCCGGGGAGGCAGCGGGATTGCGTTTCTCGGGCATCGGTTCGGGTTCCGAGACGCTGGGGATACGACAGGGTCGAGCTTCTCGGAGCTCCTCCAGCTCGATTACCCGCATCTGGCCTTCGATCTGGGCCGCGGCGGAAATCTCGAGCGCCTGAACGTTCCGCACGGAACCACGGTGCTCGCGTTCAAGTACGCCGACGGCGTGATCGTCGCGGGCGATCGCCTCGCGACCGAAGGCTGCGCGTCGCGTCGCGCGACGTGCAGAAGGTGTACGCCACCGACGACCACTCGATGATCGCGATCGCGGGCGCCGCCGGCCCCGCGATCGAGATGGCGCGCATCATGCGCATCGAGCTCGAGCACTACGAGAAGATCGAGGGCCAGGCGCTCGAGCTCGACGGCAAGGCCAACAAGCTCTCGCAGATGATCCGCGCCAACCTGCCCGCCGCGATGCAGGGCCTGATCGTGGTGCCGCTGTTCGCCGGCTACGACCTGCGCCGCAAGCAGGGCCGGATGTGGAAGTTCGACGTCACCGGCGGGCGCTACGAGAGAGGCCGAGTTCGAGGCGACCGGCTCGGGCGGGCTCTACGCGCGCGAGTCGCTCAAGAAGTCGCACCACGCGCGCGCCTCGAAGCGCGAGGCGCTCGGGATGGCGGTCCAGGCGCTCACGGATGCCGCGGACGAGGATCGCGGCACCGGCGGGATCGACACGCGTGCGCGGGATCTTCCTGACCGTCATCTACTGCTCCGAGCCGGGCATCGAGCAGGCGCCGCCAGTCGAGATCCGCGAAGTCTACGAATCGATCATCTCGCGCCGCACGAACGGTCGCAACGGAGCCGCATCGTGAGCATGCCCTTCTACGTCTCGCCCGAGCAGGTGATGCAGGACAAGGCGGAGTACGCCCGCAAGGGCATCGGCCGCGGCAAGTCCAGCATCACGCTCGAGTACGCCGGCGGCATCGTGCTGATGGCGGAGAACCCGTCGTCGCTGTCGAAGATCGGCGAGATCTACGACCGGATCGCGTTCGCGGGCGTCGGCAAGTTCAGCGAGTTCGATCAGCTGCGGAAGATCGGCGTCCGCTACGCGGACATCAAAGGCTATCAGTACAGCCGCGACGACGTGCGGCGGGCGCGCGCTCGCGAACGCCTACTCGCAGGCGATCGGCGACGCGTTCACGCGCGAGCTCAAGCCGCTCGAGGTCGAGGTGATCGTCGCCGAGGTGGGCGATCCGGAGCTCGTCGGCCACGAGCAGAACGAGATCTACCGGATCCAGTACGACGGCAGCATCAGCGATCACCGAGATTTCTGCGTGATCGGCGGCTCCGCAGAAGAGCTGCGCAGTCATCCTGTCGGCGAATTATCGGCACCGACCTACCCTCGGGGAAATCCTGCGGCTCGGACGCGCGGCGCTCAGGCGCGCGCCAACGATGGCAAGGCCTCGGTGAACCCGGAGAACCTCGAGGTGTGCATCCTCGAGAAGGCGCGAATCGGCCGAAAGTTCCGTAGGCTCGATGCCGATGAGCTGATACAGCACCTGCAGCGGCTAGACCCGCGAGGGTCGGCCAGTTTCCGGGGTCGGACGGTTGGCGTGCAGAAGCGCATCTACGGCATCGAGACCGAGTACGGAATCATCTTCACGCCCGACGGGCGGAAGACGCTTCCGGTCGAGAAGGCGATCCGCTTCCTGTTCGAGAAGCTGATCACCACCGAGCACTTCCTCAACGTCTTCCTCGAGAACGGCGCCCGCTTCTACCAGGACACGGGCTGCCACCCCGAGTACGCGACGCCTGAGTGCGCGTCGCCGCGCCAGCTGATCGTCTACGACAAGGCCGGCGAGCGGATCCTCGAAGACCTCCAGATGTACGCCGAGGAGAAGATCCGCGAGGAGCGCATCTCCGGGAAGCTCTCGATCTTCAAGAACAACACCGACTTCGTCGGAAACAGCTACGGCTGCCACGAGAACTACCTCGTCGACCGCGACGTCGACTTCTACTACCTCGCCGAGCAGCTGATCCCGTTCCTCGTGACACGACAGATCTACACCGGCGCAGGCAAGGTGTTCCAGACCCAGGACGGCGTGCACTACTGCACGAGCCAGCGCGCGCAGCACATCTATCAGAAGATCTCGGGCACCACGACCAACGACCGCTCGATCATCAACACGCGCGACGAGCCGCACGCCGACCGCGAGAAGTACCGGCGCCTGCACGTGATCGTCGGCGACTCCAACATGTCGGAGTACACGAACTTCCTGAAGGTCGGCGCGTGCGCGGTCGTGCTCCAGATGATCGAAGACAACTTCATCAACCAGGACTTCACGCTGCGCAACCCGGTGAAGGCGATCAAGGACATCTCCTACGACACCACCTGCAAGCGCAAGCTGCGGCTCGACAACGGCCGCGAGTACTCCCCGATCGAGATCCAGATGGAGTACTGCGAGATGGCCCACAAGTACATCGAGCAGTACCCGGTGTCCGACGAGCTGCGCGACGCGGTGGCGAAGTGGCAGTACGTGCTCGACTGCCTGAACGACGATCCGGATCAGCTCGATCGCGAGATCGACTGGGTGATCAAGCGCAAGATGATCCGCTCGTACATCGAGCGGAACAACACGACCTGGAACGATCCGCGCGTGTTCATGCTCGACCTGCAGTACCACGACCTGCGGCTCAACCGCGGGCTGTACTACCTGCTCGAGCGCGGCGGGACTGGTCGAGCGCGTGCTCGACGACGACGAGATCATCAAGGCGAAGACCGAGCCGCCGCCGGACACGCGTGCGCGGATGCGCGGCGAGTTCATCAAGCTCGCGCGCCAGAACTCGATCCAGTACGACCTCGACTGGTCGAACATCCGGCTCGGCAACCTGCTCAACGTGCGCGTGATCTGCAACAATCCGTTCGAGACGGACATCGAGAAGGTCGCGGAGCTGGTGCGCACGATCCAGAAGACCAACCTGCGCAAGACGAGCCTGTCGAAGCTGGTGATCCAGTCCTGACCGGCGAGAGCGAGATTGCGATGGCAGAGGCGAAGCCGGCAGACCCCACCCGGCCGGCCGAGCGGCAGCCGCGCGTCGATCCGCTCGGCCGCGTCCGCAGCCGCCGCCGCGGCGTCCGAGCCGACGGCGTGTCGTGGACGGCGCTTCGGGATCGCGGCGGCGCTGCTCGTGTTCGCGGTCGCCGCGCTGACTCGTGCAGACCAGCGCATCGCGAACCGCGACGAGCAGATCGCGGGCTGCACGGGCGCAGGTCGCGAGCGCTCGAGACCGAGCTGCGCCGCGGCGAACAGCCCAGCTCGCGCACCTACCACACGCAGCTCGGCCTGATCCGCAGTCGGTCTCCGCGGTGGCCGATCAGGTGCAGAGCTCTGACGCAGCTGGTCCGGAGGACCCGTTCGCGGCGCTCCGGCCGTGCTCGCCGGCCGCCGGCGCGAGACGCCACGCGCCGGCGCACGCTGTGACGCCCGTCACCACGGCGGGAATCCAGCGGCGCGCTCGCTCAATCTCGGCCCGATTCCTGCCGATACGAGTCACGACACCTGCGGCTTCCTCGCCGCGCAGAGGGATTCGATGTTCTTCGACTCCATTGCTGGACTGGTTCTCCCACGATCTCGCGATCGATCTCGGCACGGCCAACACGCTCGTCTACGTCAGGGCAAGGGCCTGGTGTGCTCGGAGCCGAGCGTGGTCGCCGTCTCGCACGATCCGAACGGCCGCGGCGAAGCGGTGCGCGCGGTCGGCTTCGAAGCGAAGGAGATGCTCGGCCGCACGCCCGGCGACGTCCGCGCGATCCGCCCGATCAAGGACGGCGTGATCGCCGACTTCGAGATCACCGAGGCGATGCTGCGCTACTTCATCCAGCGCGCGCACAACCGCGGCAAGCTGATCCGCCCGCGCATCGTGATCTGCGTGCCGCCGTGCATCACGAGCGTCGAGAAGCGCGCGGTGCGCGAGTCGGCGCTGTCCGCCGGCGCGCGCGAGGTCTACCTGATCGAGGAGCCGATGGCCGCCGCGATCGGCGCCAGGCCTCGACGTGACCGCGCCGACCGGCAACATGGTGGTCGACATCGGCGGCGGCACGACCGACGTCGCCGTGATCTCGCTGTCCGGCATCGTGACGTCGCAGCTCGATCCGCTGCGGCGGCGACAAGATGGACGAGGCGATCATCAACTACGTGAAGCGCAAGTACAACATGCTGATCGGCGAGCGCACCGCCGAGCAGGTGAAGATGACGATCGCGACCGCGTCGGCCGAGGGCCGACTCAGACGATGGAGATCAAGGGCCGCGACCTGGTCGCCGGCATTCCGAAGGTGGTGGTGGCGCTCGAGCGAGGAGATCGCCGAGGCGCTCGTCGAGCCGATCCACCAGATCGTCGAGACGGTGCACCTCACGCTCGAGAAGACGCCGCCCGAGCTCGCGGCCGACATCGTCGACCGCGGCATCATGCTGGTCGGCGGCGGCTCGCTGCTGCGCGACTTCGACCACGTGCTGCGCCAGGAGACCAAGCTGCCGATCCTGCGCAGCGACGATCCGTTCACGGCGGTCGTCCACGGCGCGGGCAAGGCGCTCGAGAACCTCCAGCTCTTGAAGGACGTCGCGCTGAGCTAGCCAGAGACGTGCTCACGGACGCCCGCGTCCCGATCTGTGCAGACTTCTCGGGATCGCTAGCCTGGGCGCAAGGCAGGAGATCGGCCATGCGCGGGCTCAAGTGGGATTTCTCGTCGGCTACTACCTCAGGATCCGAAAGACGGGCAGGAGCGCCTGTCACAATGGGTGCAATCCGCGAGGGACATCGCCGATTCGCCCGAATTTCAGAAAGGTTTACGGTCGAACGTCGTCGCGCTGATGGAGCAGACGCTCGGCCAGCTCGAGCAGAAAATGCGCTGCGCTGCGGGAGGTACGGACAGACGAACATGGGCGATGCGTGGAAGGCGATCTCGGAATCTGCAGAGCTCCGCGAACTCCTGGCGGCTGCCTCCAGCCTGCTCGACGCCGTCGCTGTCGAGGCATCGTCCACCGCCGAATCCAGACCGTAGACACGCGCCGCAGTAGCGCGGCGCGAGCTCTATCCGCGCGAACGGCGCGGATCACCGCGCGGATGACGACCTCGGGCCACGCTCGAGGCATCAGGACCTTGGGCGGCTCGATCTTGAAGTCGCGCGCGTGTCCGGTAAGCGTCGATCCTTCGATCTCCAGCGTGTCGTGTTCGACACGCACGGTGCACTCGGCGTCGATGTCGCGCATCACCCCGTGCGGCGGGAGAGCCCCCGCGCGGCCCAGATAGCGCCCGGGCGAGAGCTCGCTCGCGCCGCGGGCGACCCGCGGATCGTGCGGTGGCTTGCGCACTGCGAGGCCTGCGGTGGATCTCCGCGTCGTACAGCCCGATCCCCGAGCGGAGCTGGGTCAGCCGCGATCTCTGAGCTCACGGCGCTGGGCGGTGAGGACAGGTCGAGCCTCCCCGCGCTCACGCCGACGTCGATCGTTCCGCGGATGCCGCGGGTGCGGATTTCGATCGGATGGACGTTCGATCGCGCTTCGACGAATACCTCGGACCGCTCGGAATCGACGCGATATTGGGCCATCGGGATGATTCGGATCATGGCCTCGGACCGCTCGTGCGGCAACCGCACCTTCGAGAATCTGCGTCAGATTCCGAGCTGTGCCGGATCGATCTGGATGGCGCGCGCGCACCGATCCAAGCGCCGATCGCGATCGACGCCACAGCGATGACGCGACGAGTCGATCTTCCGAGTGCCGCTGCGCGCACACCGCGAGAGCGCAGCGGCAATGAAATCGTCGTCGACAACACGAGCATGCCCGCGGTGGCTCCGAGACTCGAAGCACCGCCGCGTAGCGCGATCGCCTGACCCGGGTGGGTGCCGCGAGCGGCGAGTAGCCGAGCAGCGCGGATCCGCCGAGGCCATGCAGCGAGCCGAAGAACAGAGCACGGCGCAGAGGGTGCGTGCGGGTGCTGATGCTGGAGGAGCGCCCGATCCACTCCGTTCTCTCCGTGTGTGCGCCAGTGGAGATGCGCGTGCACCGTGCCGCCGCGAATGCTCGTGAGCACCCAGATGCACTCGGGTGCCGTCGCGCGTGCGGAGTAGATCGACGCCCAACCACACGAGCAGAAGACCCGCGGCTACCTCCACGAACGGCTGCACCTCCTCGGGCACTGCGACGCCCGTCGCAGCCCAGAGGCATGCGATCGCCGAGGATCGCGAGCCCGTGTCCTACACCCCATGCTCCGCGACTCGCAGCAGCGCCGTGGGGCTCGCCGCGCGCGGCCGAGAGCTTGCCACCGCGGCGAGGTGATCCGCCTCCAGCGCGTGGCGCAGACCCATCGTGAAGCCGAGCAGGAGCCACGAGAGCACGCGCGGGATGCTAACCGCGCGATCGGAGCTCTTCGACCAGCTCGTCGACTCGGCTCGGCGTTGGTCCGCACGCGCTCGACTCCCGGAGGCGAGTCGGCCAACCGCCTCGTGGTTCTCCTTGGCGCGCTTGAACGCCTCCCAGGTGGCCGCGAGACGACGGCGCGAGCAGCCCGCAGGTCTGCTCGCTCACCGAGGTCGCCATCTTGTCCGTCGCTGGCGCGCGCGTTCTCGATCGTCTCGACGATCAGCCGGAGTGCCGCGGCTCTGCTCGTCCGCGGTGCGGTGCACCTGCTTCGCCATGTCCTTCATCGCGACCGCCTGCTCGAGCACGAGGTCGTTGCCCTGCTGCTGGTCGCGCGCGGCCGCGCGAGATCCGCTCGGCCTGCGCGGAGACCTCTTCGATCACGCCCACCACGTGAGTCGCCGCCTTGGTCTGCTCGCGCACCGACTGCATCGATGCCCTCGACCAGCTTCTTGTTGCTGCGCGCGACGCGCGTGATCTCGATCAGCGAGCGGCCGGCCTGCTCCGGACAAGTCGACGCCCTTCGCCCACGCTCATCGTGCCGCGCTCGATCGCGCCGACCGCGTTGGTGCTCTCGTCCTGCACCGAGCGGATCAGGTTGGTGATCTCGGCGGTGCTCGACGACACGCGCGTCGCGAGCTCGCGGATCTCGCCCGCCACCACCGAGAAGCCGCGGCCGTGCTCGCCCGCCTGCGCGGCGATGATCGCCGCGTTGAGCGCGAGCAGGCTCGTCTCGTTCGCGACGCCCTCGATCACACTCGACGATCGCGCCGATCTCGCCCGCGCGATCCCGAGCCCGCGGATCACGCTCTCGGCGGTCGCGGTCGCCTCGCGGATCGCGTGCATGCCGTCCATCGTCTGCTGCACGATCCGCGAGCCCTGGTCGGCGACGCCGACGACCTGATCGGAGAGCTCGGAGCAGCGCTCCGCGTTCCCGTTCACGTCCTGCATCGAGGTCGCCATCTGCTCCATCGAGGACGAGGCGTCGGCCGCGACGCCCGCGAGCACATCGGTGCTGGTCGCGACGTCGCCGAGCGTGGCGAGCGCGCGCTGGATCGACGACGACACCGTGTCGGCGCGCGTGAGTCAGCTCGCGCGCGGTCGCCGACGAGCTGCTCGCCCGCGGCGCCGAGCTCGGTCACCGCGCTGCTCGACTCGTCCACCGCGATCCGCAGATCCTGGATCGACTCGCTGATCTTCTCGGAGTGCGAGTAGACCGAGCTCATCGACTGGGAGAGCCGCTGCACGTCGGCGACCTGGGCGTCGGTGAGCTCGACGACCTTCGCGCGCGTCGCGTCCGAGCTCGCCGAGGTCGCTGCCGAGCTGCGTCGCCGTGTTCGCGAAGGCGTCGAGGCCCGCCTGGATCGCGCGCGAGAGTCCGTCGAGCGCTGCGAACACTTCGGCGAACTCTGACCCGACCCGGTGACCGCCTCGCGAGCTGCTTCGCGGCGCCGCGCGCGGCGTCGCGCAGCGTCGCGGCGCCCTGGCGCACCTGCGCGCTCGACGAGCTCGCCGAGTGCGAGGCCGAGCGCGAGCACGATCAGCGACACCGCGAGCGGAGAGACGAGCGCGCCGAGGACCGCCGGCACGAGCACGAGCGCGGTGACGAGCAGGCGCACCGTCCACGCGAAGCGGCGGTCGCGCGCAACGCGCGCGCGGTCCGCGGGTGCAACCCGCCTCGCCAGCGCCTCGGCCGCCGGCGCCATCACGCGCGCGGCGAGCAGCGTGTTCGCGGCGGCGCGCGAGTCAGGGCCGAGCGCCGCGAACGCGATCAGCTGGTCGGCCGGGCGCGTCGCCTGCGCGCGACCACTGCGAACTCGACCATCGACGCCGACCGACGGCGCATAGCATCCAGACCGCGAACGAGCCCGCCGCGAAGCGCGCCCGGGGTGTGGTGCGCGGAGTCGAGACCCGCGGCGGCATGGTCTCCACCGCCGAGCGCGCAGCGCGCGACCTGCGCTCGACCACGCGATCGCGGTGCCGAGCGCGAAGCAGGCGACCGTGCAGCGCGAGCCGGAGGCAGCGCGAACGCCGGCGAGACATCTCGGTCGGCTCGAGCGCGCGCGAAGCACGACGGCGAAGGCGAATAACGTACCCGAGCGTGAGTCGTTCCACTGACTACGCAGAGATTCGGTCCGGATCCGGTCCGCTCGCGCTTCGCGCATAGGTACCTCGCAGTCGGGTATCGGAATGACACCGGTTCGACTGGAGAACGCGAGAACGCCGGTTCGACCTGGAAATGGGGCATCTTGGGGCTCGTGCTGCCGACTCCCGATCAGTCGGGCGCGACCGCCGCGAGCGCGAGCTGCATCGCGCGCCTGCATGTCGCCCTCGACCCGGATCTGCGCTCGTTCATGAACGCCGACTGGGCGTCGAGCGCTCCGCTGCGCAGGCCGCGGTAGGCGTCGGCGTCCACCGTGATCGCGAGTCTCGGCTCCGCTGGCACGGGACCGCGCCGAAGTGGGTGCCGAGGCGCGAACCCGTCGTCGCCGCGTCACCTCGAAGCGGACCAGCCCGTCTCACCGCGCGCAGGTTCTCGACCCGGGCGCGCGTGAGCACCAGCTCGCCCGCGATCCCGGACAGGCCGCCGAGCAGGCGCGAGCGCCGAGTCGCCCGCCTCGCGCGCGAGGTCGCTCGAAGGCGCGGCGGTCCTGGATCAGCGTGAGGAACGGCGGATGAGCCGGATCCGCGTCGCGCTCATGCGACCCGGCGCGGACGTTCAGGAAGAACCGTGCCGCCGCCCGCGCCCGTCACCGTCGACCGCGGATCGTCGGCGTCGACCGCGCGCATCGCGTCGTAGACGCGCGCGGCCGGGCTCGCCGAGCGACTGCTGCTGCTCGAGCGCCGGCGGTTGAACTGCGCGGGGATCCGCTCGCGGTAGAAGTGCTCCGGCGTGGCCCGGCTCACTCCAGCGCACCGCCGCCGCTGGTAGCGGTCGACCGCGGCGACGTGCTGGGCGTAGGTCTCGGAGAACTCGTGCGTGCCGTCGTTGCTTCGACACGAAGTAGAGCAGCCTGCTCGGCGCGGGATCGATCACCGCGCGCAGCGCGTCGAGGCCCGGATTCGAGATCGGCCCGGGCGGCAGGCCGCGTGCTGATAGGTGTTGTAGGCGTTCGCGGTGTCGTCGAGATCGCTGCGCCGCAGGTTGCCGTCGAACCCGGCGATGCCGTAGATCACGGTCGGATCGGATTCGAGCCGCATGCCCAAGCGCAGCCGGTTCGCGAACACCGACGCGATCCGCGGTCGCTCGTCCGTGGCGCCGGTCTCCTTCTCGACGATCGACGCGAGCGTCACCACCTCGTGCATCGAGAGGCCGCGCTCCGCCGCACGCGCCTCTACCTGGCGCCACGCCGCGCGGAACTGCTCCGACGAGCACGCGCGCCACCTCGGGCCCGGTCTGTCCGCGCGGCAGGCGATAGGTCTCGGGAAACAGGTAGCCCTCGAGCGAGCGCGCGGGGATGGCGAGCTCGCTTCGCGAGCCCGGGGTCGCGCCACCGCGGCGCTGAACTCCTTCGCGTCGACGATCCCGCGTTCGGCGAGCGCGCGCCGATCTCGGCGGCGGTGAGGCCTCCGGGATCACGATCTCCCAGGTCGCGACCCTGGCCCGACGCGATGATGTCGATGATCTCGCTCGGGCGAGAGCGCGGGCGACAGCCAGTACTGTCCGGCGTGCAGCTGCTCGGCCTTCGCCGCGCAGCGCGCGTCCACCAGCTGGTCGCGCGCGCGCGTCGCGCACGATCCCGATGCTCCTCGAGCCGCGTCGCGATCGCGCGCAGGCTCTCGCCGCGCTTCACCTGAACAGCATCGTCGGCGCCGCCGTCGGCGCGCGGCTGGAGCAGCGCCGTCGATCACCCGCGGCCCCGGTGACGCCCGCGAGCACGAGCGCGGCGAGCGCAGCCAGCTCGCGCATCCGGCGGATCACGTGCGCCCTCCGCGCGGCTGCTCGAGATAGGTGCGCAGGATCAGCGTCGCGGCGAGCGCGTCGACCTGGTGCTTCGCGGGCCGCTTGCGCCGGCCGTGCCGACCGGCTGCTCGCGCAGCGGCGCTCCGCGATCACCGTGGTCAGGCGCTCGTCCACGCAGCGCGACTGGCAGCTGAGCACGCCTCGCCGAGCCGCGCGGCGAAACGGCGCGCGCCGCCTCCGCGCCCGGAGCCCGGGCGCCCATCCATGATGGAGCGGCAGCCCGACCACCACGGCCGACCACGCCGCGCTCGCGGATCAGCTCGCAGAGCGCCGCGAATGTCTGTGGCCAGGCTCTTGCGGTCGAGCGCGCCGATCGGGAACGCGATCACGCCCGCCGGATCGGATATCGGCGAGAGCCGATCCGGCGCTCGCCGAGTCGAGCCGAGCACGGGGCCCTCCATCGGATTTTCATCCCAGCTTCCGTGGCTTGCGCCGGGCGGGGCTGAAACCACGCTTCGGAACGCGCGCCGGCCGACAGCAGTTATTTTCGCCCCAGTTTCGTTGACTGCGACCCACGCGCGGCGGTACCTTGATTCGGTCGCCCGGTCCCCCCCACTGAAGGCGTCGTTGCTGGTCGCGGCGCTCCTCCGCCGCCTCGGAATCCCGGAGCGCGTGCATTGTCTCGTCTCGTGGGCTGGCCCCGCGCAGGCGGCTCTGCGTCGCCTCGCCGCACTCGCGGTGGCGACTGCGGCTGGTGCCGGGTATGCGCCGGTGGCGCCGGGGACGTTCGGTTCCCTGGTCGGGGTCGGCGTGTTCGCGCTGATCGCGCCGCTCGGTGCGCTGCGCGGTCGCGCTCGCCGCGCTGGTCGCGACGGTGGCCGGCGTGTGGGCGGCGGGCGAAGCGGAGGAGATCTTCGCGCGCCAGCGACGACGGGCGGATCGTGATCGACGAGGGTCGCAGGCCAGCTGATCGCGCTCGTGGCCGGTCTCGCTGCTCGCGCCCGAGCGCGCAGCTCGCGCCGCTGCCGCTCGCGCTCGGCTTCCTCGCGTTCCGTGCGTTCGACATCGTGAAGCCCGGGCCGGTGCGCTGGGCCGAGCGCCACTTCGCCGGCGGGCGCGGCGTGATGTTCGACGATCTGATCGCGGGCGCGTGGCGCGGGGCTCGTGATGGCGGGCGCATCGCTCGCGGTGTTCGCGCGATGAAGGCGGAAGTGCTCACGATCGGCGACGAGCTCTTGCGCGGCGAGATCGTCGACTCGAACAAGGCGTTCCTGTCCGACCGGCTGCTCGCGCTCGACATCGAGACGCACTACCACGCCTCGGTGCGCGACGTGCCGGCCGACATGATCGACGCGTTCCGGCGCGCGGCCGAGCGCTCCGACGTCGTGCTGGTGTCGGGCGGGCTCGGGCCGACGCGCGACGACCTCGACCGTCGCGAGTCGCTCGCGCAGGCGTTCGGCCGCGAGATCGCGGCTCGACGACGACGCGCTCGCGGGGATCCGCGCGTTCTTCGCGCGCGTCGGGCGCGAGATGACCGAGAACAACGCGAAGCAGGCGTGGTTTCCCGACGGCGCCGAGGTGCTGCGCGAACCCGATCGGCACCGCGCCCGGCTTCATGCTCGAGGTCGAGCGGACTGCGCGCTCTTCTTCTGCATGCCCGGCGTGCCGCGCGAGATGATGCGCATGATGGACGAGCAGGTGCTCCCGCGCGTCGCGCGCGCGCGTCTCGGCGCGCCAGCGTGGCTGCGCGCGCGGCTGCTGCGCACCTTCGGGATGGGCGAGTCGACGCTCGACGCCGAGCTGTCGCCGACGTCGCGGCGTCCGGTGACGTCGTGCTCGGCTTCCGCACCGCGTTCCCCGACAACCATCTGCGGCCGGTCGCGCGCGCGCGCGACCGAGGCGCAGGCCGACGCGCTGCTCGACCGCGTCTGCGACGCGATCCGCGCGCGGCTCGGCCCGCTCGTCTACGGCGAGGGCGAGCGAGACGCTCGAGGCAGGTGGTCGGGCGGCTCGCTGCGCGAGCGCGGCGCGCACGCTCGCGGTGGCCGAGTCGTGCACGGGCGGCGCTGATCGGCGGCGAAGCTCACCGACGTGCCGCGGCTCGTCGGCCTACTTCAAGGGCGGCGTCGTCGCGTACGCGAACGACGCGAAGCGCGCGCTGCTCGGCGTGCCCGAGGCGCTGCTCGCGCAGCACGGCGCGGTCTCGGATCCGGTCGGCGCGCGCGATGGCCGAAGGGGCGCGCGCGCGCTTCGGCGCCGACCTCGCGCGTCGCCACCACGGGCATCTCCGGGCCCCGACGGCGGCACGCGCGGACGAAGCCGGTCAGGCTCGTGCTACATCGCGCTCGCCGACGCGGAAGGGACGCAGAGCGCTCAGCTTCGTGTTCCCCTCGATCGCGCACGCGCCACCGCCAGCTCACCGCGCAGGTCGCGCTCGACTGGATCCGGCGCCGCGCTGCTCGGCTTCCGCGCTCGAGGGTCCGACGCTGCTGCGCAGCGCGCGGAGCGGTGCGCAGCGCCGAGCGAGGCGGAAGCTGAGGATGCAGCGACGCTGCGGCGATTGTTCTGGGCGCTCGAGATCGAGCGCCGCGGCGCGCGCGGCGCGGCGGCTCGGATCGTCGAGCGCGCGCGCGCGCCGCGGAGTGGCGCGCGACGTGCGCTGGGTGCGCGCGGGACGCTGCACGTGACGCCTGCGCTTCCTCGGAGCCGATCGATCCGGCGCGCGTCGCGCGATCTGCGTGCGCGAGGTGCGGCGTCGCGACGCGCGGCATCGCGCCGTTCCGGCGCTGGCGCTCGGCGGCGCTCGCGCTGTTCCCGTCGCCGCGCCGGCCGCGCGCGTGGTGCGCGCTCGGGCTCGCGCCGGAGGCCGCTCGCGGCGCTCGCCAGCGCGGTCGAGCGCGGCGTCGTGCGCGGCCGGGCTTCGCGCCCGAGTCGCGCCCGTTCCGGCCGCACCTGACGCTCGGCGCGCGCGCGCGCGCATCGCCGCGCCGCGTCTCGCCGCGCGACGTGACCGCATCCGTCACAGCGCACGGCGATGCTTTGGGACGCGTCGAACCGTCCTGTTCCGCAGCGATCTCGCGCCGAGCGGCGCCCGCTACACGCCGCTCGCGCGCGTCCCGCTTCACCCTGAACGCAACCACCACAGAAACGAGAGGAGACATGGAAGGCATCGAAGATCTGGATCGAGCCGAGCCGCAAGAAGACCGCGGTCAAGCCGCGCGGAACGGCGCCGGGACGCCAACGGCCGACAGCCGGCAGAAGGCGATCGCGCACGCGGTCTCCACGATCGAGAAGCAGTTCGGCAAGGGAGCGATCCTCACGATGACGACGGACGGCATCGATCGCGAGATCGATCGCGTTCTCCACGGGCGCGCGCGAGCCTCGATCTCGCGCTCGGCATCGGCAGGCTAGCCGCGCGGCCGCGTCGTCGAGATCTACGGGCCGGAGGCCTCGGGCAAGACCGACGCTGTCGCTGCACGCGGTGGCGGAGATGCCAGCGCCGCGGCGGCGTCGCCGCCGTTCGTCGACGCCGAGCACGCGCTCGACGTCGGCTACGCGCGCAAGCTCGGCGTGCAGGTCGAGGACCTGCTGGTCTCGCAGCCCGACACCGGCGAGCAGGCGCTCGAGATCGCCGACGATGCTGCGTGCGCTCGGGCGCGATCGACCTGGTCGTGGTCGACTCGGTGGCGGCGCTCGTGCCGCAGCGCCGAGATCGAGGGCGAGATGGGCGACCAGCACATGGGCCTGCAGGCGCGGCTGATGAGCCAGGCGCTGCGCAAGCTCACCGGGCACGGTCTCGAAGTCGCGCGCGACGGTGATCTTCATCAACCAGATCCGCATGAAGATCGGCGTGATGTTCGGCAACCCCGAGACCACCACCGGCGGCAACGCGCTCAAGTTCTACGCGTCGGTGCGGCTCGACGTGCGCCGGATCGCCGCGCATCAAGGACGGCGACGAGGTGATCGGCAACCGCACGCGCGTGAAGGTGGTGAAGAACAAGGTCGCGCCGCCGTTCCGGCAGGCCGAGTTCGACATCCTCTACAACCAGGGCATCTCGATCGAGGGCGACCTGCTCGACCTCGGCGCCGACGCCGGCATCGTCGAGAAGAGCGGCGCCTGGTACTCGTTCGAGGGCGAGCGGATCGGCCAGGGCCGCGAGAACGCGCGGCGCTTCCTGGTCGAGCACTGCGACGTCGTGCGAGCGGCTCGCCGAAGCGGTCTACGCCCACCACGGCATCAAGCGCGGTGCGTCAGGCGCGACCGGCCGCAGGACCGCCGAGCCTGCCGGCGAGGAGTGATCCCACGAGCTGCCGGGCGGCGTCGCCCCGGCAGCCGCGGCCTCAACGCACGGATCCACGTCGCTTCGGCCCGGGCACCGCGGTGCCCGCGTCCGGCAGGTTGCCTCAAGACCGGCCCGCAACTGGACGAAAGCCCTGGCGGACCCGCCCGCAGCCGCTGAGGGGACGCCCGTGGAGTTGAACGAGATCCTGAAGATCGCCCTCAAGGGCGGCGCCTCGGACATCCACCTGAAGCCCGGCCTGCCCGCGATGTTCCGCGTCGACGGCGCGCTCGTGCCCGCTCGAAGAGCGGCGAGCGGCTCACGCCCGAGCATCGTACAGCAGATGGCGCACGGGATCATGAACCCGGTGCCAGAAGCAGCGCTTCGACGACACGCGCGAGGTCGACCTCGCCTACGGCATCCCCGGCCTCGGCCGCTTCCGCGTCAACGTGCTTCCAGCAGCGCGGCACGGTCGGCATCGTGTTCCGCGTGATCCCGTTCGGCGTGAAGACGATCGAGCAGCTGCGTGCTGCCGAAGGTGATCGAGTCGATCGCGATGGAGCAGCGCGGGCTCGATGCTCGTGACCGGCACCACCGGCTCGGGCAAGTCGACCACGCTCGCGGCGATGATCGACTACATCAACACGCAACCGCACCTGCCACATCATGACGATCGAGGACCCGATCGAGTTCCTGATCCGCGACCAGCCGCTCGATCGTGAACCAGCGCGAGATCGGCGTCGACACGCAGACGCTTCGCGAACGCGCTGCGCGCCGCGCTGCGCCAGGACCCCGACGTCATCCTCGTCGGCGAGATGCGCGACTTCGAGACGATCGAGACCGCGCTCACCGCGGCCGAGACCGGCCACCTCGTGATGTAGCACGCTGCACACGCTCGACGCGACCGAGACGATCAACCGCATCATCTCGGTGTTCCCGCCCTATCAGCAGAAGCAGGTGCGCATCCAGCTCGCGAGCATCCTGCAAGGCGGTGATCTCGCAGCGCCTGGTGCCGCGCGCCGACGGCAAGGGCCGCGTGCCCGCGCTCGAGGTGCTCGATGCACGACCGCGCGCGTGCGCGAGTGCATCGCGCGACAAGGACCGCACCAAGGAGATCCACGACGCGATCTCGAGGGGCTTCACGACCTACGGCATGCAGACCTTCGACCAGTCGCCTGATGCAGCACGTGAAGGCCGGCCTCGTCACCTACGAAGAGGCGCTGAAGCCACGTCTCCAACGCCGGACGACTTCGCGCTGCGCTTCCGCGGCATCGAGGTCGTCGTCCGACGTCACGTAGGACAATTTCAGCGAGGCGAGGGCGGCCCGCGAGAGCGAAGACCTGATGGCGCCCGACAGGGCGCCGCCGCCAAGCCCGCGCCCGCCGCCCGACGCGAAGAAGAAGGGACGAAGACGACTTCATCCAGCGGTTCTGACACCGGACGTTTCTCCACGGGCTCGAGGCGGTTGGCTTGTGCGGCGAAGAGCGCAGCCGCCGACGCTGCACGGCGCGGGCTTCTCGACGCAACCTGAGTCGAAGCCGCGATCGAACCGCCCCGCGGGACGCCACCCCAGGACGGCGAGCCATCGCAGCAGCAAGCCAACCGCCCGGCATCCGCATACGGGCTCCGCTATGTTAACTTCTCGGAGGTGAGATGGCCCTGCCCGCCAGCGAGATCCGCGAGCACTTCCTGCGCCGAGAGCCGCGGACACGGCGCATCGCGAGCTCGTCACTGGTGCCGCAGGGCGACCCGACGCTGCTGTTCACCAACGCGGGCATGGTGCGGTTCAGAACACCTTCCTCGGTCAGGAGGGTGCGCGACTACCAAGACCGCCACCACTCCGCAGAAGGTGCATGCGCGCGTCTGCGGCAAGCCACAACGATCTCGAGAACGTCGGGCCGCACCGCCGCGCCACCATCACCTTCTTCGAGATGCTCGGCAACTTCTCGTTCGGCGACTACTTCAAGGGAGGAGGCGATCGCGTGGGCGCTGGGAGCTCGTGACCGAGCGTCGTGGTACGGGCTGCCCGCGGAGAGCTCGGCGTCACGGTGTTCCGCGAAGCAATACGTAACTGAACGAAGTACACAAA
>ERZ1370068.2654-contig-1792_pt1 | contig 25474 bp, 53 predicted proteins | sample MGYA00561227_ERZ1370068 | MGnify/ENA primary metagenome ERZ1370068 (study PRJEB38410, sample SAMEA6850437) | metagenome | study: Metagenomic assessment of the ecological functions of the soil: analysis of the soil microbiota associated with the...
CGCTTTCGTTAGCTGTATTGCTTTCCATGAGCTTCCTTACTTTACCACGAAGACGACTACGCCATCTACGTACATGCGCTGGGCTCGATCGGACCAAGCATCCGCGCGACACTGCGCCGCAGTCTCTGCTGTGGATGCGTGACATGGAGTTTTATAAGAACTATCGCGGCAAGCCCTGCATCTTCGGTCACACACCGACGCCGCTGCTGCCACTCCGCGGGCGCGTCGGTCGCCATGGAATTTATATTTCCCACAGCGCGATCGGCATCGATACCGGTTACAACCTGCAGTCGCCGCTGAGCTGTCTTTCCACTGCCCGACTTTACGCTCTACCAGGCATTTTCCGACGGCCGCGAGGAAACCCACCAGATCACTTCGTTTATTCCCGAAACGCTCAGGGCGCATGCAGAAGAAGGCGCGCTTGACCGGCCAGCTCCCGTCGGCAACGCCCTGATGCGGTATTCGCTCGGCTGTCATATCTCGAATTCTCCAACGCAGTGAAAAAGCACATTCTGATTTACGGTCTCTGCGGCGGCGTGCTGATCGCGGTGCTCAAACTCGTCGAGTATCGCTTTCTGGTGGTTGAGCATTCGCTGGAGATTTACGGTGGCTTAATCGCGCTGCTGTTCGCCGGACTGGGAATCTGGTTGGGCCTTAAGCTCACCCGAAAGAAGAAGTCGTGGTATGTCAGGAAGTAGCGCGTTTCGGCCGCCGCGCCGTTTGTCGCTGAATGCAGGAAAAGCTGCGAGAGCTGGGCGTCACCCGGCGCGAGCTGGAGATTCTCGAGTTGATCGCCGGCGGGCCTGAGCAACCGCGAGATTGCCGCAAAGCTTTTCGTCAGCGAGAACACGGTGAAGACGCATTCCAGCCGACTCTTTGACAAGCTCAGCGCCAAACGAAGAACGCAGGCGGTGCAGATTGGCAAGGAACTCGGGTTGATACCGTAGCCTTTCAGATTTCGCGTTTCAAGTCTCAGGTTTCAAGTTCGGAACTGGTGTCCACGAATTCATATGCTCGCAATCCGACTTGGCGGAACGGAGCAAAACAACTTGAAACTTGGAACTTGAAACTTGAAACTTGAAACTCGGAACTCGAACCCGCTAACCCTAAAGTAGTATTTTCAGCGGCAAGCCGCGAAATCATCCGAAAGTATGACGACAACCGAGCCGCCAACCAGCTACCTTCCGGCCCGTTAATTAGAACTTTCCGACCAGGAGAACAAATCTCATGAAGAAAACTGTTTTGACCTTCGGGCTGATTTCCGGGGCAGTGGCGGCGCTGTTGATGAACTCGCTGGTATTCTTTGCCGATCGGATCGGTTTTGACAGGGCAGTAATCGTTGGCTACACGACGATCGTCGTTTCCCTGCTCTTAGTACCCTTCGGCATCTCGGTCGTATCGCGAAAACGTTGGCGGCGGCAACATCACTTTCGGCCGAGCCTTCGCGGTTGGCATTCTCATCACGCGTCATCTCCTGCATCTGCTACGTCATCGCCTGGGAGATCGTCTACTTCAACTTCCTGCCAGACTTCGCTGAGAAATACTCGGCCTATATGGTCGAGAAAGCGGTAGCCTCCGGTGCGAGCCAGCAAGCGATCGAGGCAGACTGTCAGGAGATGAAGAACATGAAGGCGATGCTGGACAACCCTCTGATCAACGCTGCCTCTGACCTTTATTGAGCCATTCCCGGTTGGCTTGATTATTACCCTCGATCTCGGCGGCGATTCTGGAGGAAGAGACCACGAAGCAACGATCGAGGAAGTAGTCACGCCGGTCTTCAGCTCGTAGCTTGCAGGTAAAGCGCACTCGCCTATTAAGAAAAGAAAGTCGTGAGACGGCGAGAGCGCTTGCCGCTCGGACGCAGGCTCTATTCGTCGGAACATAACGCAGGAGGAAATCACTTCATTGGACTCTGGCTAACCGACAAGCGCCTAACTTTTGGAGTGCGGTGACCTGTCATCGCGCTTTTGTCGGTTGCGACCTGTCGCAACCTTCGTTCGGATTGAATCTAGCGCAGACTGCGGCGTCAAGCCGCCGCGGACCAAAGCGGTGACAGGTCACCGCACTCCAAAAGGAGATGCGTCTTCACGCCTGTCGTTGCAGAATGAAATCAGCGATGTCGTGCAGCAGTTCGGTGCGGTCGATCTATTTGTTCGAGCGCGGCGCAGGCGGATTGGTGCGCGTGAGCGAGGTGTTTCCTCGTAGCTTCAACTCCGAACAGCGCCGGGTACGTCGCCTTTTGCGCGCGCTGATCCTTGCCGGGAGTTTTGCCGAGCGTTTCGGCGTGGCGGTCACGATCCAGCAGATCGTCGGTGATTTGAAAAAGCAAGCCGAGTTGAGCTGCATACTCAGTTACGGTGGCTAGTTCGGTTTCGGAGGCATCGGCGATGATGGCTCCGCACCTTGCCGCAGCGCTGATCAACGCGCCAGTTTTCAAGCGATGGATTTGTTCCAACTCCGCCGGCAGAAACTTCTCGTGATTCGGCCTCGAGATCGCAGCCCTGTCCTGGCGACCATGCCTGCGGCGTTCCCGACGCTCTTGCAATCTCCGCAATCGAAAGGACCCGCTTCTCCGCCGAGAGGTTTTCGTCTTCCGCAACTAACTTAAAGGCCAGCGTCTGCAGCGCGTCGCCTGCCAGGATTGCGTTTGCTTCGCCGAAGCGCACGTGACAGCGTGGCCCGCCCTCGCCGGCAGGTCGTCGTTATCCATCGAGGGCAGATCGTCGTGATCAACGAATATGTAGTGAATCATCTCCAGCGCGCAGGCGGTGTCGCTGAGGAGTTCCGTCCGGCGCCAAAGGTTTCGCCAACCGCAAGCAGCAGGATTGGTCGAAAGCGTTTGCCTCCAGCAAAGACGCTCCAGCGAATCGCGGCGTGAACTTTTTCAGGTGGGGTCGACTCCGCGGGTAGGACACGATCGAGCGCCGCATCGACGAGTTTGCGGGCCGCAACAGCGAAGTGCCGAAAATCGGCGGCAGCCGTCAGGCCGGATGCTTCCAGACCGGCTGTTTCAGGAGAACTGTTCATCAGTCAGCGCTATTTTCTTCGGAGATTACTTTCTCAAACGGGCTTACTACCGGTCGGCCCTGGTTATCGCGAAGCAGCACCTCAATGCGGCGCTCCGCCTGACTGAGACGCTCCTGACATTGCCGTGATAGCCGAATGCCGTCCTCGAACAGCTCCAAACTCTTTTCGAGCGGCAGGTCACCGCCCTCGAGTTGATGGACAATCTCTTCCAGGGCTTCGAGCGACGCTTCAAAGCTTTTGGTTTTTCGTCAACTTCCTTCATGCACGACCTCTCTGCGATCTAACCATCCGTAGTCCCGTAGGGACGGTAATGTTTATAGAACACGCCAACCGTAACAGACGGCCCCTCGCTCCAGAGGAGCGAAACATGAGACCGGTCTCGGGGATGAATGCCGGAAACATCGCGCTCCGCTGGAGCGCAGACCTTTGATACCTGGTTGGATCTATAAACATTCGGCTCCTCTGGAGCCAGCGCACAGATAAATCACTTCTCATCAACGCTTCTCCACTCGAGCGCCGAGCGTTCCTTTGCCAACCGAACCTTTATTGAATCGCCAACTGAAACCTGTTTTGCATTACTGAGTAGCTTTCCGTCTTGGGTTTGCGCCAGCGAAAACCCGCGCTGCAGCACGGCTAATGGCGAAAGCGCATCGAGCGATGCGGCTGCCAACCCGAGCCGGTTCCTGGCGTCTTCCATTTGCTTTTCGAGAGCGATATTGCAGTTAGTATACGCTGAATCAAACCGCACGCGGGCTTCGGACAGCCGCGCTCGCAATTGGGCGGGCGCCAGACTGGCACTCAAAGCGTCGTTGCGGAGTCGTGCGCCGCGCAGCGTTTGCGCAATCAATATCTCCAGACGATGCCGCGCCGAGTTTGTTCCGTCGGCAGCGTCTCGAAGTCTGCCACGCACTTCATCAAACGCCTGAGAAAGAGCTTGTTCCTGTACGCGAGTTCGTGCGGTTATTACTTTGTATCGCATCAGTCGCGCCAGGCTTTGTCCCGCCTGCGCGAGCGTGGCGCAAAGCTGATCTTCGCGCGCAGCAACGAGTTCGGCTGCGGCAGACGGAGTCGGTGCACGCTGGTCGGCCACAAAATCAGCAATAGTGAAATCGGTTTCGTGACCTACCGCCGAGATCACGGGAATCGCCGGAAGCGCGTATCGCGCGGGCCACCTCTTCCGTGTTGAATGCCCAGAGGTCTTCAGTCGAACCACCGCCACGACCCACGATCAGGACGTCAACAAAATCTCTATAGCGCCCTTCTGCCTGAGCGCTCCGCTGATGATCATTCAGTAGCTTGATAGCCCGGGCGATGTCACTCCCAGCCGTCATCACCCTGCACGCGCGCCGGCGAAAGAGGACGTGGACTGTGCGCGTGCGTCGCGAGATCACGTTAAGAATGTCGCGAATGGCTGCGCCCGTGGGCGAGGTAACAACACCGACACGTCCCGGGAAAACTGGCAGCGGCCGTTTCAGTTCGCGCGAAAACAGCCCTTCAGCCTGCAGTCGATCGCGCAGTTGCTCAAAAGCAATTTGCAGTGCGCCGGCGCCCACCGGATCGAGCGCCTCCACGATTAGTTCATAGTCGCCACGCGCCTCATAGACAGTCAGCCGGCCACGGGCGCGAACGTGCAACCCGTCTTTTGGTCGAAAGCGGATGCGACTGTTGGCTGAACGAAAACATTTCGCCCGCAACTGAGCCCCTTCATCCTTGATTGTGAAGTACCAATGCCCCGATGAGTGTGCCTTGAAGTTTGAGATTTCGCCTTCCACCCAGACAGTACTGAAACGCGCTTCGATCGCTTTGCAGAACTGACTCCGTTAACTCGCTAACGGTCAGTGGCCGACGTTCGGTTTCGTCGAATAACGATGCGAAAAGTGGTTGGGACATCGGAAGAATTAAGGATGACGGATGAGGGATGAAAAGTAAACTCCGACCGCGTCACTCAAGCGATTTGCTGGGACCGCGGGCGTCCCGCCCGCAATGAGCGCGAAGCGCGAAAAGATTGATTCTGAAAGATTGCGCGCCTGTCGGCGCGTTTGCGGGCGGGACGCCCGCGGTCCCAGCAAATCACTTGAGTCGCGGCCCTTAGGGTGTTGCCACGTTCACCGCTGGGCTCAACCGCACCGACGCGCCCTCGCGGTTGGTGCGGACGCGCAGCCGCGGGACCGGTCGAGGATCTTGAATTAGAAGCGTAGGTGACGGTATAAGCGGTGCGAAGTTGGATGACCACATCGTCGTAAGCGTGCTGTAACTCCTGCAGGTGACGGATTGGGTAATAGACGCCTCCTGAAGCCTGGGCCAGCTTCTGCCCCTCCTCATGGGCACGCGTGGTGAGCGTCAGGTAGCGAGTACGCAGCGGGTCGATCGTAACTTCCGGTTTGGGAACACTGGTTTCGGGAATCAGACCGGAAGGAATGTAAAGCGGATAAATCAACGCTCCTGATTCGACGATCGCCTCGAGAATCGCCGGAAAAGGCACGAAGGATTTATTGTCATCGCCGCTCTGAAAGAATCACCACCGCGGTTCTTTCCCCGCGGAGCTGTTTCACTGTATCGGCCAAAACAAAGCCGAGCGCGTCGTAAAGCGCGGTGCCCCGCCGGCGTCTATTTCATCGAGTTTGCGCGAGAGCAACTTGCGGTCGGTACTGAAGTCAGAGATCACCTGTATGTCGTCGCGAAAACTAATGATTGCAATTCGATCCTGCGGACTGGCCGTGTTCAGGAAGTCGCGCGCCGCTTTGCGAATAAACTCAATTCGCTCCTCGACGCTCCCGGAAACGTCCAGCAGCAACACGAGATTGAAGAGGTTCGTTGGTGGGCACCACCTTCGTCACCTGGCGCTCGACCCCGTTTTCGTAGACGGTAAAATCGGATTCCTTCATACCGCCAATCGCCCGCCCATTGCGATCCGTAACGCTCGCATTGAAACGCAGCAGCTGCGGCGACGATACGCTCACGAACTTACCTGGGGGCGCTCGTCTTACCAGCGTCGGTTCCTTCTGAAGTGGAGGTAGTGTTTTCGCGTAGTCGCCAAACAGCTTCGGCGACACCTTGCGGATGGCGTCGATCAGTTGGATATCGCCGCTGCGAACGATGGCGCGCGCGGCTTCGGTTAAAGGTCGTTCGCGCAGATCGCTCGGCACCATACTCGGATCGACGTTTAGCAGGACTACACCGCGCTGCGTCAGAAAATTGAGTTGCACCCGCTCTTCCTTGCCGGGTTTCTTCTCACCCAGCTTTCCTGAGATCCTCGAGATGCCGGCCGCTTTTTCTTTAATCTTGGGCAGCTCAACGTCGCTCAGATAGCGGGGTTTGCTTAGCGCTCCAGACGAAGTCAAACTTCACAGCGTCAAGTGGAACATCGGCGTGAATTGTTCCGCGTGTTGGTGCTGACCTCAGCCGACTCCAACATTGCCTGACAATATCAACCGAACCCGCCTGAGTATCGACTTTCACCTTCGAGCGTGACGGTATGCGCACAATCAGATCAATACGATCTTTGTCGCGGCGGTCGCGCACTTCAATGTTGAGGTTACCGCCTTTTCCTTCGGTGCGAAGATCCGTAGCGCTAACCGGCGCTCCGGTTGAACTGGCTTCAATCGTGACTTTCCCCTTCAGGTCGTCCGAGGCGATTACGCTTACTCTGCCGCTGCGACTTTTCACAGTCAGCGAAATCTTTTCGCTCGTGTCAACTCGGTATGGTAACTCTGCGCGGAAACGGAACTGAAGAGCCCGGGTAGGAAGAGCAGCCCGAACAAGACTGGCGAGTTTTGTATTTCGGGGGTAACTGCGGCCGAGGTTAGCGGCGGGGGCCTTCAGGTAAAACATAGGCAACGATCTTGCCGAAGCTGAGGCCGACGGTCAAGTCTCATTACAAATTAGCCGCGGATTCACGCGGATGAACGCGAATCAGAAATAGAAGTAATTCCGATCTGCGTGGATCCGCGTGAATCCGCGGCTAATTAGTTTTCCTGACCCACCGGCAGTTGCTAATCGAGGTCGATCCGCTATCATACGCAGACCGGTTAAACTCAGCTTTGATGGTTCGTGCTTGCAAAGCGGCGAGGTCGAGGCATCGGCGATAAGGGGGATCAGTGTTAGAAACTCCGGCTGTACAGGTAAGCGAAGAGAAGTTCCTCATCCACAATTTGGTGAAGCGCGAGCCGCGCGCCGGCCTTGCCGAAGATGTGCGTCGCGGTCTCGCAACGCAGCCCAAGCGGTTCCTGCCAAAATACTTCTACGACCAACTAGGCTCGCAACTCTTCGAGGCGATCTGTCTCTTGCCTGAGTATTACCTCACTCGCGCCGAAAATGAGATTCTTGATCGGTATGCAGTGACGAGATCGTGGCTGCGGTGGCGGGAGAGATCACACTCCTGGAGATGGGCAGCGGCAGCGCCTCGAAGACGCGATTGCTTATTGAAGCGTTGCTCAGGAAACAAAGCTGAACTGCTTTTTATTCCCGTTGATATTTCCGCCTCGGCGCTCGACCAGCAGCTCGCGCATCCTCTTGCAATCATATCCACAGCTCCGCATTGAAGCTTATGCCGCAGACTATTTTGCCGGTCTGGCGGAATTGGAGAAGAAGCCGAGTGCCCGCACGCTGGCGCTATTTCTCGGCTCCAACATCAGCAACTTTGATCCGGATGATGCGTTAAAATTTCTGCTTCAGCTCTTCAGACAAGTGTTGCGCGCTGGAGATGCATTGTTGCTGGGCGCTGATTTGAAGAAAGAGATAAAAGTGCGTCTCGAGGCTGCCTACAACGATGCTCTCGGCGTGACGGCGGCATTTAACCTGAACGTGCTGGCCCGGATTAATCCGCGAACTTGGCGGCAATTTCGACCTCCGCGCTTTCCAGCATCGGGCCTTCTATAACGAAGCAGTCGGCCGGGTTGAAATCTATATTGAGAGCATGCGCAGAACAGACGGTTGCGATTAGCGAGCTGGAGATGGAAGTCCAATTCGCGGAGGGCGAACAGATTCATACCGGAGAATTCTTACAAGTATGATCTCGAATGACATCGCGAGGTTGGCTGGGGAAACGCGGATTCGTTCACGATCGCACCTGGCTCGACGCCGAGGAGCGCTTTAGCAGCAATCTCTCTGTTGGCGGTTTAAGAAGAGGACAGGCGGTCTGAGCCCGCGAAGCGGGCGTCAGCATAAAGGCTGGGGTGGAGCGAAGTGAACCCCAGTACCACGAGGTTTAATTCGCCAAAGCCCGCGAAGCGGGCGCAGCAGGAGTTTCGATCAAACGTAGCGCTCGTCGTAATCAATCCCGTTGTCTCTTAAGAATTGAATGAACTCATCCTGAAATGAGACCTTTGCGTGGTGCTCCTTTGTCGCGAAATATAGCGTCGTACCTCGTCAACGTTCGATCGACTCACGGTGAACGCGCCGTATCCACGTTGCCACGAGAAATTTTGAGCTCGGGAAAGATATCATGCATCCACCCCGTCGCATTTGCTTTGAGTTCGCGCAGCACGTCTGACAAAGCATGATCGGGGCGCAGTTTACATAAAACGTGAACATGATCTTCAGTCCCATTAAGCTCCAGAGAAATACCTCCGAGTCCACGAATAGTACCGCCGATGTAGTCGTAAAGCTGTGAATTTCACATTGGGAGGTAGTCAGTGGTCTGCGGTCCTTGGTTGAAAAGACAACATGGTAGAGAAGGTTGGTGTAGGAGTCAGACATCAAGACCTCGCTCAAACTGGTTTTCAAAAGACGCCGAGATTATCGAATATCCACAATCTCTGAGCACCGCATGAGCACTCGTCGACGCGCTTCGCGGGCTCTGCAAATTTTCTTGTACTGGTGGTCCTGGGGTTCCGCTTCGCTCCACCCCAGGCTTTATGCTGACGTCCGCTCCGCGGACTAAGTCGCGAGATTTGTAAGTGTCTGAATCAATTCAACAATCCGCTGGTTGAATTTCGCGATGTAAGTTTCTCCTCACGCGGCCGCATCCGCGCCGGTAATTTCCCATCTCAACTTTTCAGTTCAACAGGGCGAGACTTTGGTTCTGCTGGGCGAGTCGGGTTGCGGCAAAACTACCACCCTCAAACTCATCAACCGTCTTTTGTCATGCCAAGCTCCGGTGAAGTAATGGTTGAGGGTAAGTCTACGACCGCATGGGATCCGATTCGCTTACGCCGGCGCACCGGTTATGTGATTCAGGAAGGCGGACTCTTCCCGCACTTCAACGTGAAGAGAAACGTGGGCCTGGTTCCTTCGCTCGAAGGTTGGGACGAAGCCCGAATCAAAAATCGAGTTGACGAACTACTCCGGATTGTCGGCCTCGAACCGGCTGAGTTTGCCGAACGTTATCCGGGCGAACTATCGGGCGGCCAAGCGACAGCGTCGTTGGCGTCGCAGCGCGCCCTGGCAGCCGAGCCGCCCTTGCTTTTGTTGGACGAGCCTTTTGGCGCGCTCGATCCTTTGACACGCGCGAGTCTGCAACGACAGTTCGTAGACCTCACCCGGCGACTCAAAAACCGCAGTCTTCGTTACGCATGACGTGCGCGAGGCGTTGCTGGTTGGTTCGCGCATCGGACTGATGCACCAGGGCAAGCTGTTGCTGCTCGAGACTCCGCAGAACTTTCTTAAGTCCAAAAACGAGCAAGCACTTGCTTACATTGAGACGCTCGACCTTGCCGCAACTGACTCGCATCCGGCGGAGGGAAGGAAATGAGCTTCTGTCATTTCCTGCAGCAAAACTGGCCGGAGCTCTGTGGCAGCATTTGCGTGAGCATTTGTGGCTGGTGTTTATTTCGACGCTGGTTGCCGTCGCCATCGGCATCCCCACCGGCGTTCTGCTGACACGAAAAAATCTCTGCGCAGTCCGATCCTCGGGATCGCCAACGTGATGCAAACGATCCCGAGTCTGGCGCTGTTTGGGTTCCTGATTCCGCTCCCATTCATCGGCGGCATCGGCGCGCGCACGGCGATCGTGGCGCTGGTGCTCTATTCGCTGCTGCCGATCATTCGCAACACCGTGACCGGCATTCTGGGAGTTGATCCGAATGTGCGCGAGGCTGCAGTGGCTATGGGAATGACCGGCAGTCAGGTTCTGTGGAAGGTCGAGTTGCCTTTGGCGATGAGCGTGATCATTACCGGTGTGAGAGTCGCCCTGGTGATCGCTATCGAGGTGGCGACGATTGCGGCAGCGGTTGGAGCCGGTGGCCTCTGGGGTCTTCATCTTTCGCGGCATCCGGCAGTTTGATAACAACCTGCTGCTCGCCGGCGCGGTTCCCGCGGCTCTGCTGGCGTTGGCCGCGGACTTTGGACTGGACCTAGTTGAAAACCACTTCTCAGTGAATCGACGCCGGAAGATGGCCGCAACGTCCAGCGCAGAGAAAAGCTCACAGTTGGCGCTCTGACTGCAATCGCGCATTGCAATATATCACCGGCAGTTTATGTGGGTTCGCGCGGTTCGCGTTCAGATTCTTCCCCTGCGCAGAGGATCGCACGCGTTGTGGTTGGCTCGAAGGATTTCACCGAGTCGGCACTGCTCGGCGAGATCGTCGCGCAGATGCTTGAAGCGCGCGGCGTTACGCGTTGAGCGTAACGTTTGAGTTGGGTGGAAACTTGCCGCACGATGCGTTGCTCGGAAGCAAGATCGATCTTTATCCTGAATACACCGGCACGGCTTACACGGCGATACTGAAACATGCGCCCATAACCGATCCGCGCGCAGTTTACGATCAGGTCAAACGAGAATATGCGCGACAAATTTAACGCTCGTCGGTCAGCGAGCCGCTGGGGTTTCGACAACACGTTTGCGATTCTGGTGCGCGGCGCTGAAGCTCGACGGCTGAAGTTGAAGACCATTTCTGACGCCGTGCCTCAGGCGCGTAATTGGCGCGCTGGATTTGGTCAGGATTTCATGACGCGCGCCGACGGCTATCCGGGATTCGTGAAAGCTTACGGGTTGAAGTTTGCCGACCAACCGCGCGAGATGGATCTCTCGCTGACTTACATCGCGCTGTCATCTGGCAAAGGTTGATCTGATTGCCGGCAATTCGACTGAAGGAAGAATCGCAGCGCTTGATCTGGTTCAACTCGAAGACGACCGGCATTATTTCCCGCCTTACGAAGGCGTCTACCTGGTGCGGCAAGATTCGCTGGACCGCGTGCCGGCGTTACAGGAAGTGTTGGCTAAGCTTGCCCACTCAATCTCTACCGACGAGATGCGGCAGTTGAACTACGAAGTCGATGGCAAGAAGCGTGGCCAGGCTGAGGTGGTGCGCGAATGGCTCAAGCGCAAGGGGCTTTAGGTTCATGTTTGCTTTCTCTTGCAAGCCGAGTTGATTCATATTTTTCTGAAAGGTGGCCGAAATGCGATTTGCGCTTTTGATTCTCCTGGTCGTTGCTGTCATTTGTCCCTTCGCCCAGCTAACCCCATCGGCTCAAACTCAAGCTACAAGTCCGAAAGCTGAGCTTGTTTATCTCCCTCAGGCCCCCTCGCACATCTTTGACGGCGAGTTCGGCGCAGTTGCATGACGGTTGGGTTGTAGTAGTGCGCGGCGAAAAGATCGAAGCAGTGGGAAGCGCGAGCGATATCAAGGCCCCTGCTGGCGCGCAGGTGATCGAGCTGCCCGGCCTGACTCTAATGCCCGGATTAATCGACGCGCATTCGCACGTCTTACTTCATCCTTATAGTGAAACCGTTTGGAATGATCAGGTGGCGCGCGAAGCGTTGAGCCTGCGGGTGGCGCGGGCGACCAATCACTTGCGGCAGCACCTTGCTCGCCGGCTTCACCACTATTGCGCGACCTGGGCACAGAGGGTGTGGGGTACGCGGACGTGGGGCTAAAACAGGCAGTGCAACAGGGGATTATTCCCGGACCGCGCATGTTCGTGGCCACCCGCGCGATTGTCGCGACTGGAAGTTATGGTCCCAAAGGTTACGCGTCAGAGTGGACTGTTCCGCAAGGCGCCGAGGAAGCTGACGGTGTAGATGGTTTGACGCGCGTCGTGCGCGAACAAACTGGCAAAGGCGCAGACTGGATTAAGGTTTATGCGGACTACCGCTGGGGAGCGGGCGGATCTGCTCACGCGACCTTGACACTCGATGAGCTGAAGCTCGCGGTTGAAGTTGCAAAGAGCGCAGGCGTGCCGGTAGCGGCACATGCCACCAGCACCGAAGGAGCGCGGCGCGCAGTTCTCGCGGGCGTTGAAACCATAGAACATGGCGACGGGTGCACACCGGAATTGTTTCGGTTAATGAAGGAGCGCAACACCGCCTTTATGTCCGACCTTGTCGGTAGCAGGAGCGAATGCCGAACGGAAGAAAATCGTCTTCAAGCAAAGCACTGAAGCGGGCGTAGTCATCGCCAGCGGCAGCGACGTCGGCGTCTTCGCTCACGGTGACAACGCACGAGAAATCGAAACCATGGTTGGTTGGGGCATGCCGGCGATTGATGCGTTGCGCGCGGCCACCTCAATCGATGCGCGCGTGTTGCATCTGGAAGATAAGATCGGCCGGGTCAAGGTTGGACTGCTTGGCAGATTTGATCGCCGTCGAAGGTGAGCCAACGCGCGACATCGCAGCGCTGCGTCGCGTGCGTTTCGTAATGAAAGGCGGCGAGGTTTACCGAAATGACAAGTAAGGACTCAGTGACTCATGAATTCAGAAAAGCCCGTGACTTTCCTGCAATTGTTTTGAACCACGTTAGTTACAGAATGCATTGGCTAAAAAAGAATGCTTTTGACTTCTGACTTCTGACTCCTGAGTCCTTCTTTGAGGAGACGAAATGACAATTTTAGACGTAATCGTGTTGCTTCTTATCGCCGGGGTTTGCGGCGCACTCGGTCAGGCAATCAGCGGCTTTTCGCGTGGAGGTTGTTTGGTCTCGATCGGCGCTTGGATTCATCGGCGCAGTTTTGGGAATGTGGCTGGCGCGTCAACTGGGATTACCGGAGCTCTTTTTCGATCCAAATCGGCACCACCAGCTTCCCAATTGTCTGGTCGATCATTGGTTCAGCTCTGTTTGTTGCGCTGGATCACATTGCGCTAACCAGTGCGCCGGCCCTGAACGGTGTTCACACACAACTCTCTCCGGTCACCATTGAGTGTGGTGACTAAATCCAAATTGTTTGACCGACTGCTGGGCGACCGTCTTCAGGAGTAAGACTGGTAAAACTGCCTTCGGTAACCCGGGAGCTGGATTACGAAAAACCAAAGACCGGGCGTTACCTACTCAGAGGTGGACACATTGATCGTCCACTTCAGCCCGTCTTTGTCGGTGCCGCTGTCAAACTGCGAGCCCCCATTTTCATCAGTCACTTGCACTCTCGTTATCTTCCGGGTTTGGTGCTTGTGGGTATTGGGATCCAGGGAGTCCTTTAGATAGAGACTGCCGTCAAAACTGACGTGGACAGAGCCGCCCTTGATGATAATTGCACCCGCCGCCACCGTCTGCCATGTGTTTTATCTCCTTTGAAGTTAATGAGGTTAATTCTTCTGAGCAAGAAGCTCGTTCAGTTGGGTGCGAGAGACTTTGATATCGGGGCGATTCAAATAGGAGTTGTAATTGTCCGCGCCCCATAGTTGTTGAAAAACTCGTGAGTAGTTTGTCTGCGCGAGTCGCGTAATCCTGGGCTTTGCATAATCGTGTAAGCTGCGACTATTTCGCGCAGCCGTGAGCAATGCCATTAGTTCAATTTCGGGAGTACCGATCCGAGCCGATAATTCCTGCGACTCGATCGAGGTTTTCAATCCCGCAGCAGCGTCGCCGGCTTCCAGTTGGGCCTGCGCCAGCGCCAGCTTGCGCTTCGCAAAGAAGGATGGATCGCCCAACTCTCTGGCGCTCTGCACCGCTTGCTCGCATTTGAGCCGGCCAGCAGGGGAGCCGGAAAAGACCTGCGCCAGTCCGCTGGTCAGTGTAGCCAGGATCGCAGTTCGTTTCCAGCTGCGTGGCCAAAGCGAAAGCGCGCCGGCTGTTGTCGATTGCCCCAGGCCAACGGCGTTGAGTCAAAGCTATCCGCGCAAGTGTCATGTAGTAAATAGCTGACAAATTCCTGGGAGCATCGTCACTGTGCAGCAATTGGCGCTGCTTCCTCCAAAGCCGCGCGCGGGCCTCATCATACCGACCCAGATGCCAAAGCGGCGTTTGCCCTGATCAATTGATGCTTGAAAATAAGGCTCTTTTTTGTACCCAATGAATTGGCAATCTTATACGATTCCTCAAAAGTGCTGGATCGCTTCCGGATGCCGGCAGCGCCTGAGCAGGAGAAGCGCCAAGACTTTCATGCGCTTGTCCTTCTAAAGCCTGATCACCAAGCAATTGTGCGACCTGTAACCCTTGCTCGAGCGCCTCGCTGGGCGACTTCATATTCCCTTTCTGTATCTTCGAGCGGCCCAGGAGAGCAAAAGCCTGGAGCATCTCTTTACGGTAGCCACCTTGCTGATAAAACGGCAGAGCTTGTTCAACGTAAGAAACGACCAGATCACTATTACTTTGTTGGTCCGCCAGGCTGGCAAGGGACAGGCGTGCCCTCGCGGCGTTTCTCGCGTCCTTTTGTTGCACCGAAAGTTTCGAGCGACTGCTGAAAGTAATCCTCGGCTTCCGGATATTTTGTTTCGACGAGAAAAGTGTTGCCGAGATCTACGAGTCCACGTTTCACAAGATTGTCGATGCCCTTCGCCTGCGCGAGCGCTATGGCATCGAGCATATACTTACGCCCTTCGGGTAAGTTGTTTGCGTCAATTTCGACGTCACCAAGTTTCTGCAGCGTTTTGGCCTGCTGGTAATCGTTGTTGGTAGTTTTGGCGAGTTCGAGCGCCCGCCCCAGGTGCTGACGAGCTTCGGGAAGTTTGCTGACCTGGTCGAAGAGGAAAACCTCGCTGAAACGATACCTCCGCCTGCCCCTCAAAATTCCCCCGCCTTATAGATCGTCTCTGCCCGATCGAACGCGTTGAGAGCGTTCGTCTGATCCAGTTGTCTGGCATAAAGAGTTCCCATCCGCAGGAAGGCGGTAGCATATTGAGGATCGCGTTGAGTCGCTTGAAGAAAACTTTCGATCGCTTTCCCGGGCTGCTCATTTTTCTCATATGCTCGTCCCAAATCAACATACACTTGCGGTTCTTTTGGCGAGAGTTGCGCCAATTTCGAATAAGCTGCAATAGCGCCTGAAAAATTTCGCGACACGGTGGCGTTGATAGCTTCGATATACAAGGCATCAATTTCAGCAATCCGCGAACCGCCGGGTGTCAACGACTGAACCTTTGTGTAGCTCGTCCTTGGCCCTATCCGCATAGTCGAGTTCCCACCAGGCCTCGGCCAGTCGCGCATGTGCCAGCGCAAATCTTTTCGTCAGTCGCCACCGCCTGTTCGAGGGCGCCGGTTGCCTGGAGAAAGGCCCCGTTTCGCAAGGCGTCGCTTCCCTTGTCATACCAACCCTGGGCCACGCTATTTGGCTTGTACGCCGCCGGTTTCCACCAGCGAAAAGCGAACCAGCTCAACAAGGCAACACCTAAAATGGCCAGAACAAAGATGCCCAGATTAGGTCCCGGCCTCCAGAAATGGTTCGATGAACGTGGTCAATGCGCTGGCTGAACCAGTGCGCGGCTTTTTGAGCGACTTTGTCGACCTGCCTTTGCGGTAGCCGTCGCCGGCAAGGCTGGGAAGCACCAGCTGCAGGTCCCCGATCATCGCATCTGCTGACTGGTAACGAGCGTCCACCTTTTTCTCGATCGCTTTCATCGTAATGCGATCCAGCTCAGGTGGTATGTGGTTGTTGAGCTGTGAAGGTACGATCGGCGTGACATGAATCACCTGGGCGCCAATTTCGATCACACTGCCACCGCCAAAGGCTGACTGACCGGTAATGCACTCATAAAGGCACCAGCGCCGAGAGCAAACAGGTCACTGCGGCCGTCAATGGTCTGTCCCGTAGCCTGCTCGGGGAAAGATACAGTGGCGTGCCGACAATAACGTCGCTGCGCGTTCGAGTCGAGGGTAAGGTCTTCTGTTCGGAACCCCCACCAAGCGCGTTCTGCTCAGAAATTTGTTTGACCAGACCAAAGTCGAGCACCTTAACCTGTCCGCGCTCGGTTACGATCACGTTGGACGGTTTCACGTCGCGGTGCACGACTCCCTTGTGATGAGCTTCGCCGAGTGCTTCGGCGATGAAAGACACAATCCTCACGGCTTCCGGCAACGGCAATGATCCTTCGCGCAGCTTCTCGTTTAAGGTCTCGCCCTCGATCAGTTCCATAACGATGTAAGGCTGGCCTTCGTCTGTTTCACCGTAATTGAAAACTGTAGCAATGTTCGGATGACTCAATGCAGAAACCGCGCGCGCTTCGCGCAGAAACCTGGCCCGGTATTCTTTTGTAGTCGTGGAAAGAAACTTCATCGCCACGCGCCGGCCCAGCGTCGTGTCTTCGGCGAGATAGACCACGCCCATACCGCCCTCGCCGAGCTGCTCAATGATCCGATACTGGGAGATTGTTTCGCCGATCATGCTCTGGGCTTCAAACCAAGCGAGACAGTGAGAATCGTGAAAAACAACGGAAGTCCCGCTGGGCTCCAGGGCACCTTCCGAGGTCGGAATTCAGTGACCGCATTCTGCTCTAAAGGCTGTGATATATCAAGAAGAACTGCGCGAGAGTTAGGGTAGGGTGGCGTCGCGAACTTTCTGTTCCTGACGCTTTCGAAAATCTTCCAGTTTTGCGCGAAGTTCCGGGACGGCTGTTTGCGAGTATGGCAACAGCGAAGAGCGCCGCATTTATAGCGCCGGGTTTGCCGATGGCCAAAGTGCCCACCGGAATGCCGGCCGGCATCTGGACGGTTGCCAGCAGCGAATCCATACCATTGAGCGCATCGCTCTTCATGGGCACGCCAAGCACCGGCAGGATGGTGTGAGCTGCTATGACGCCCGCGAGGTGGGCCGCGCCACCGGCAGCGGCAATGATGACTTCAATACCGCGGGATGCCGCCGTTTGGGGAAAACTCCGACGCTAGTTTGCGGCGTGCGGTGGGCCGACATGACATGACATTCATGCGCTACGCCAAACTCTGTGAGTGTCTCGTCGGCATGACGCATCGTTTCCCAGTCAGACTTACTTCCCATGATCACAGCAACCAGCGGCGAATTTCGGATTTCGGATTTCGGATTGCGGATTTTAGAACTGCCTGAACTGCTTGTTTTCTTAGACATCTTTTGGTGTTCCACCTTTGGAAATAGTTCGAGCTCAATATTACGGCAATTCTGAAATCCGCAATCCGCAATCCGAAATTCGACTTATTCCGAGTTCGGCCCCTTCTCGTCCTTGATTTCTTCGCTATCGGGATTTTGTGCCCCCGGCACCGAGAGTTCGCCCTCTGATTTGCCGGACTCTCGAAGTTTCTCAGTTGGTCCCACCTCGTTGTTCGCTGAGTCACCCGGGTGCTCTTTGTCGTTCGCCGCTTGCTGCCTGTTCGGTTCGTTCATTGCCTCATCCCTTTCTTTTATCTTTAAATCCGCAATCCGCAATCCGAATTCCGAAATTCTAGGCCCCTGGTCGAGTGAGTACCCGCGCTCGCCGTCAAAGTTGTAGAGATTTTCCGTCTTGATGAAATCGAATCCAGCATCCGCGAAACGCTTGAGGAGCGAGATTATTTGCGCGTGCGATACTCCGCGCCCGTCGCTGTCTCGAGAAGAAACCGGCAGCGCCAGTGATCGGAGCAAAACGTTTCCGCGTGACCGCCGGGCCAAACCTTTACGCCGCGATTACTCATCATCTCGAGCTTCGTGCCATCACCGCTCAGTTTGCTTAACGCGTCGCCTAGTTCGTTGGCAGTGCCCCTGGTCCAGTCGAGGAAAACGTCGACACCAACGAGATCCTTTCTTAGCTCGTGTTTGTACTCGTGCTGCAGCCGCCCTGGTTGCCGGCGCCACTTCTTCGGCGGACTTGTATTTCGCAACTTTCAGAGTCTGCGGAGTCTGTCCCACGCGCTGCGGCCACCGCCTGGGCGAATTCTTTCGTGCCGACTTTCTGCTTACTCTTGCCGTCTTCAAAAATGTCGTAAGTGTGAATGCCATCCTCAATCGGTGCGCAGCCAGGCATTGTGCACGCGTTCCGCGACTGCGGTTTCACCGATGTGGACGAGCATCATTACAGCGCCCAGCAGCAATCCCGAAGGGTTCGCCAGATTTTGCCCGGCGCGGCGCGGCGCCGATCCATGAATGGCTTCAAACATCGAAACGTGCTCTCCGATGTTTGCCGAACCCGCCAGGCCGACGGAACCGGCAATCTGCGCTGCCACGTCAGACAGTACGTCGCCGTACAAGTTCGGCATAACGATCACGTCAAACACTTCCGGCGTGTCCGCCATTTTCGCGGCGCCGATGTCCACGATCCAGTGTTCGTTTTCAATGTCCGGATACTCTGCGGCGATCTCGTCAAACACTTTGTGAAACAGGCCGTCGGTGAGCTTCATGATGTTGTCTTTGGTGAAGCAGGTCACCTTCTTGCGATTGTTGCGAACGGCATATTCAAAAGCGTGCCGCACAATCTTTTCCGAACCCGGGCGCGAGATCAGTTTCAAACACTGCATCACTTGCTCGGTTTGCCGGTGCTCGATGCCGGCGTAGAGATCCTCTTCGTTTTCACGAACGATCACTATGTCCATGCATCGGGTGCTTGGTATCCACGAATGGGTGGTAGGAAACGCAGGGTCGGACGTTCGCAAAAGGCCGAGCGTTTTGCGCACGGTCACGTTAAGACTCTTGAAGCCGCCGCCCTGTGGCGTGGTGATCGGGGCTTTAAGAAAAACTTTAGTGCGGCGCAAAGAGTCCCAGGAGCTGGGCTCAATACCGGAAGTGTTGCCGGCCAGGTAAACCTTCTCGCCGATGTCTATTGTTTCTATCTCGAGGTTCGCGCCGGCTTCCTTCGAGAATGTGCAGCGTGGCGGCCATGATCTCCGGGCCGATGCCGTCGCCGTGCGCAACGGTTATAGGGACAGACTTAGCCATGTAGGAAAGAGACCTTTCGCGGATTAATTGAACTTTAGGGTGAAGCAATATATTCCAAGCGACGCGCGGCAAGCAATCACGCGAGAGATTCGGTACTGGTTCAGTTTGGACGAGCCAACGAGAATTCCTGAATCTACGATTCACAAATGCGGAATCGAGACCGGATGTAACTTGCCTTAGTTTCAACAAAACCAAGTGGGTCGACTGATACAGAACCGGGAGCTGTAGCGACCGGATTCAAGTTTCGATATAGACTATAAAGAAGTCTGGCTCAAGCATCGCCTGTTGATGCAGTAGTCTATTTCCCATCCTGAACCCGGTCGCTACAGCTCCCGGTTCTGTATTAGTCGACCCACCGAGGCACAGCGACCGGCCCAAGACTCAAGCTACCTTAACGGACGTATTGCTATTCCGGGTGGGTTGAGTCCTTAGCCGGTCGCTGTGCTCCCGGTTCTGATTTCCTCCTCCTGATCGTTTGAAGTTCGAGTCAATTCGCCTCAATACCAGAGAAACTGCATTTTTATTGAGCATTTTTGCCTGATTTAGTGTTGGATGCAGGTTTGTTGCGCGTGTACGTGGCGTTTTTGCACTGTACGCGGAGGTTTTGCACGTGTACGCGGAGGTTTTGCACGTGTACGCGGAGGTTTTGCACGTGTACGCGGAGGCTTTGCACGTGTACGCGTGAGGACTTTGCACGTGTACGCGGAGGCTTTGCACGTGTACGCGGAGGTTTTGCACGTGTACGCGGAGGTTTTGCACGTGTACGCGGAGACTTTGCACGTGTACGCGGAGACTTTGCACGTGTACGCGGAGGCTTTGCACGTGTACGCGGAGGTTTTGACGTGTACGCGGAGTCTTTGCACGTGTACGCGGACATTTTGCGTGTGCGAGTCTTCGCGTACGCGAGGTTTTGCACTGTACGTGTGCCCCCGCCCTCCCGGTAATCACTAGGCTTGAACTCCAAATGCTGGCTGGGGCATACTTATTCCCCGTCAAAGTTCCTGCTCTCGCGCATCAGTGGTGACTGCGCCTGTCCGTCCGTGATCGTGAAGCGACCCGCGTTCGGCTGAGGAGAGAGTTAGGCAGTTGTCAACTTGTTGGAAGCCGCTCTCGCAGTTTAGAGCACCGGGCGCGTCGCGTTTCGCCTGAAGAAGGTCAAGTAGCTCCCCGCTTGAGTCTTGCGATTTAGCTTGCCCGCGCTTCATACGATTCAAAGGATAGAAAAGAGATGGGTACGAAACTTTATGTGGAAACCTCTCGTTCCGCACAACGAGCGAGGAACTGCGCGATGCCTTCGCCGCAGTAGGGACAGTGGAGTCAGCTTCGGTGATTGAAGATCGCGACACCGGACGCTCACGCGGTTTTGCTTTTGTGGAAATGGCAACCGCGGAAGAAGCGGCGGCCGCTATCGAGCAGTTTAACGGCAAAGAGTTTGGCGGCCGGAATCTAACGGTGAACGAAGCCAAGCCACGAGGCTGATCGCGGCGGACGCGGCGGTGGTTACGGTGGCGGCCGCGATCGCGGCGGTTATGGCGGCGGCGGCGGCGATCGTGGCGGCGACCGCGGTGGTTACGAACGCGAGCCGCGCTGGTAAGAAGCAAAGGGGAAAGGGAAAAGGGAAGAGGGTAATAGGGAAACAGCGGCAGAGTTCCGGATTGCCCTCTTCCCCTTTTACCCTTTCATGTTTACTTCCGTGCGGCGGGCGTGATCGATGACCTTGATCCGCTCGCCGGCGCGCATTAGTTCAACTTCATATTCCTGTCCGGCCTTCATCTCTCCGAGCGCGTACGTGTAATCGTAAACGTTACTTGCACGTCGCGGCCGGCCAGCTTAACGATCTTGTCGCCGCGCTTTGAGGCCAGCTTTGGCCGCCGGTGAGTCGTCGCGCACGCCGTCAAGCAACAATCCGTCATTTGAATCCGCGTAGTTTGGAATCGTGCCGAGGTAGACGCGAAAGCCAGTCGGCGCGGCCGGTCGATTCGCTTTTGGCGACGGCGTACGCCGGACGCTTGTCGTTGATATCGATATCGTAAACGACGCGCCTGACGAGACCGAGGATGCGCGCCTCGTCTGCGTAGTTGATCTTGTCGGCGGTGTCAGAAGGTTTGTGGTAGTCCTCGTGAGTTCCGGTCCAGAAGAAGAGCACCGGAATCTGTTTGGCGTAGAAGGATGAATGATCGCTCGGGCCGAAGCCGTCTTCGTTGAGCGTCAGGTCGAATGATTTCTCAAACGCGAGGCTGACTACCGGGCCGGCCGTTGCTGCCGGTTACCATGGGAACTTCCTGCCGTGCCAACCGTGGGCGGCTGTAGGCCTCGGGCATGTCTCTGGCCGAATCCGGCGCGACGGCCACTCTCATTCTTTCGGGAGCATTGGCGGCAGCTATGGCCTGGCGCCAATCCGGCGCTGTTCCCACGCCGCCGACGATCAGCTTGTTGTCTTTCATGCGGCCAATCATGTCCATATTGATCATCGTCACCGTATTCGCGAGCGGCACAATCGGATGATTGACGTAGTAGTTCGAGCCCAGCAAGACCTTCTTCTTCACCACTGAAGGCCATGAAAACGATCGTGCGTCGCGGCCGCAGCTTTGCGAGCTAAACAAACGCGCCAGCTCGAGCATGCCGGCCAGTGCCCGAGGCGTTGTCGTCGGCGCCGTGGTGTATCTCACCTTCGCGTGGCGCCAGACTCCCTTCACCGCCGAGGCCGAGGTGATCGTAGTGCGCGCCGATTACGATCGATTTCGTTTTTCAGAGTTGGATCAGAGCCATCGAGGATGCCGACGACGTTGAGCGGAAGGCGACAGGCGACGAGTAACCTCGGTTGAGAGATCCAGCTTCCGAAGGCCTAATCGCGGGCTCTTAAAGCAGTCCGCGACCGATCCGCTTTAGCGCGCTGTTGGGCCTGCTTGGCAGTCGGCTGCTTCCTGATACTCTGATAGAGTGCCCGCCGCGAGCAGCTTCTTGGGCCAGCCGTCTTGAAATTACCAATACCGGCAATTCCCGCTTCGCCGGCATTGTCATAGGAAAGACGAGACAGCCGGTCGTCTTTCAGCTTCTCTTCGCTCGCGATGATCAGCAGCGCGCGCGCGCCTGCGGCGCGGGCCGCGGCAGCCTTGAACCGGATCTCGCCGGCGCGAGCAAACTGTCCGTGCGGATTGTCACCGTCGGGCGTGCCGCCGAAAAACTATCGCCACGCGATCCCTGGCAGATGAGGCCGCGTAGTCGTCGTATTTCAACTCCGCGGATGAGATGCCATAGCCTGCGAAGACCATTTCCGCGCTATGTATTTCTCCGTTTGACGAAAAGCCGAGCGGCATCCAGTCCTCGCCAACTCGGAACTGCGCGATGTCATCCGCTCTGGCCCGGATTCACGTAAAACAAGTTGTGTTCGCCCAGCGTCAGCGCCGGCAGACGTAAGGAAACTGTCTGCAGGTAGCGATTGCGGAGAATCAGCTTCCAGGATCGGACATGCCGGCAGTGTCGTGGCCGATGCTGCGGCGCAGGCCGTAGCGCGAAAACTCACGGGCGATGTACTCGGCGGCGAGGACCGCGCCGGCGGTTCCAGCTGCGACGTCCTTCCAAGCTTGTCGGAAGCGAGATACTCGATGTGCGCGCGCAGCACGCTCGACGCTCGGGGACGTTCGTTGCCGTCCGCTGTTGGGCGACCGCGCCGACTGCGAGCATCGTCAATGGCTAGATAAGCGAGTAGCCGATTAAGAGATTTTCATTTTCTTGCCTCTCTAGAATGGTGAACTATTCAACCCAGTCCGCGATAAAGACGTTGGTGTCGCCGCGGGTCTTCGCGTTGCGATTGGACGCGAAGACCAGCTTCTTGCCGTCAGGCGAAAGAACATCGGGAAGCCGTCAAAGAGTTTCGTTGTATGTGATGCGCTCGAGGCCGCTGCCGTCCACGTTGATCTTGTAGATATCGAAGTTTCGGCCTTTGGGATCGTCCATATTGGAGGCGAACGAGTATTCGTTTGCCGTCGGGGAAGAAGTAAGGCGCGAAGTTGGCTTTGCCGTTGTGCGTCACCTGACGCTTGTTTGAGCCGTCCGCATTCATCACCCAGATTTCCAAAGTAGTCGGACGAATCAGATTCTGCTTGAGCAGGCCAACGTAGTCGGACTTCTCCTTTTCCGTTTGCGGATGATTAGCGCGGTAGACGATCTGTTTGCCGTCATAAGACCAGAAGGGGCCGCCGTCGTAGCCGAGTTCATTGGTCAGACGCCGCACGTTTTTGCCGTTCGCGTCCATCGGTGTAGATGTCCAGATCGCCGTCGCGCATTGAGGTGAACACGAGTTTGCCGTCGCGCGAGATGGTTGTCTCCGCGTCGTAGCCAGGCGTTTCGGTCAACTGCTTCACGTCGGAGCCGTCTGGCCGGGCGGTGAAAATGTCGAATGTCGGATACACAGCCCAAACATAGCCCTGCGGAAAAGTCCGGACTGGGCGGACACTCCTTCGCGCCAAGATATGTCGATGAGTAAAGCACGCGCTGGCCATTGGGGAAGAAGTAAGAGCAGGTGGTGCGACCGTCGCCGTTCGAGATCATACGCACATTCTCGCCAGCGATATTCATCGTATAGATCTGATCACACTCGCGTCCCTCACGCTTAGATTGAAATATCAGCTGCTTGCCGTCAGCCGAGAAGTAGGCTTCGGCGTTTTCTCCGCTGAAAGAGAGCTGCTTGATGTTCTTGAGATGTTTCTCCTGCGGCAGGCGAAGTTGTTCAGTGAATGAAGCGGTACGGGATGGAATGCGCGCCGCTTAAGCCGAGAACTGAGAAGAGGGCCGTGGTTGTTAGTAATCCAAGAATTAGTTTTGATTTGCATTTTTATAGAGAGTGAACTGTTAACCAGGAGCGGGGCGAGCCCACCTTCCCGACCTTGAGCTGAATAGACTTGAGTAACTACCCTGAGATCGAAAGTCTCTCAACTAGAAAGAAAGGCACGCGAGTTGAAAAAGCTCAAGGTCAGGAAGGCGGGCTTGCCCCCGCTTTGATTAGGCCGATATCGTCAGCGCTTCCGACACAAGCCTCGCCTGTTCCGCCTGGTGAATCGCGTAGGATCCGGTTGCCGGACTCGCAGAGGCAACGCGACCAACATAGATCGGCGCGTTGGCATGCAGGCAAAGATTCTCAAGTCGCTGCTCAACAAAAGTCCAGCCGCCCATGTTCTTTGGTTCTTCCTGCGCCCAGACGAGTTGTTTGGCCGCCGGATACCGGGCTAATACTTCGCGCAGCCGTTGCCCTGCGGAAGCGGGTAAAACTGTTCCATGTCGGACCACCGCGACATTATCGCTGCCGCCCTTCTTGCGTGCCTCAACTCAGATCGTAATACACCTTGCCGCTGCAAAGGACGACGCGCTCAACCGCTCTCTGCATTCGCAATATCACGGTCGTCAATTACAGGCAGAAAGCCGCCGCTGGTGAAGTCGTCAAGCGCCGACGCCGCTGCCGGCAGGCGCAACAGACTCTTCGGCGTAATCACAACCAGCGGCCGTTCCATGCCCGGTCTTACTTGTCTTCGCAGCAAATGAAAGTACTGGGCCGGCGTGGTTGGATAACAAACCTGCAGATTATTTTCAGCGCAGAGTTGCAGGAAACGCTCGAGGCGCGCGCTGGAATGTTCCGGTCCCTGTCCTTCGTAGCCGTGTGGCAGGAGCAACGTCAGACGCGAGGTCTGCCGCCACTTGTCTTCCGAGGCGGCGATGTACTGATCGATGATGGTCTGGGCGCCGTTTACAAAGTCTCCAAACTGGGCTTCCCACAACACCAGCGCTTCGCGCGCAATGACCGTGTAGCCATACTCGAAGCCCAAACACGCCTTCCTCAGAAAGCGAACTGTCGAAGACTTCGAAACGCGCTTCCGGTTTCGCCTCGGATCGCAGCTCAGCAAGCGGTGTCCACGACTGACCGGTTTGCGTGTCATACAACACTGCGTGCCGCTGACTAAACGTGCCACGACCGGAGTCCTGCCCACTCAAACGCACGCGACTGCCTTCGATTACGAGTGATCCAAAAGCAATCGCCTCGGCAAAGGCCCAGTCTATTGGCAGTTCTCCCGACCCCATCTTGGCGCGCCGCGCAAGTTGCCCGACCATCTTGGGATTGATATTGAAACGATTCCGGCACCACCGCGATCTTGTGCGCGATAGTTCTGATCACGTCGGCAGCGACCGGAGTGTCAACCACGGCTGAGCCATCGATGTCTTCGGTTATCACAATTTCAGCCGGCGCTTCTTTCTTCGGGGCGACTTGCCTGTGCCCGCGCGCGAAGCTGCGGTCTTCATAACGGCGAGATCCGCTCCGCGATTAACTCCTGCAACTCGGCTTCGGTAATGACGCCTTCTTTGATTAGTCGCCTGGAATAGATCGTGCGGACACCAGGGTGCGCTTTCACGCGCGCGTACATCAGCGGCTGCGTGTAACTGGGTTCGTCAGTTTTCGTTGTGGCCCAGCTTTCTGAATAGCAATACGTAGCTT
>ERZ1370068.1127-contig-11029_pt1 | contig 25467 bp, 23 predicted proteins | sample MGYA00561227_ERZ1370068 | MGnify/ENA primary metagenome ERZ1370068 (study PRJEB38410, sample SAMEA6850437) | metagenome | study: Metagenomic assessment of the ecological functions of the soil: analysis of the soil microbiota associated with the...
TTGTACTTCGTTCAGTTGCGTATTGCTCGACGCTCGCCGACCGAATACGGCAGCGTCGTACGCGCGCCGCGCGGCGCGCTGCTCTATGCGGCAGCTGTGGAGCGCCGGCGATCAAGGCCGGCGCGAAGGCGCAGCCCGGTGGGTGATCGACCGCGCCGTCCGACGACGACCTGAAGCAAATCCGCGCGCGAACGCCCGGGCCGAGGTGCTGCTCGATGAGCAAGAACGTCGAGCGAAGCGCTCAAGGTGCTCGGACGCCAAGCACGCGCGGACGCTTACCGCCGGGCTCTATGCGGACCTGCGCGGCGACGGCGCTCGCGCGGTGTGGCCGGCAACGACGAAGCGCGCGCGGTCTACCAGCTGTGCGCTCGCGAAATCGTCGACGCGAAGACCGCCTATCGCAATTCGTGCAGGTGAAGCTCGACTCGCTCGGCGGCGCGGTCGCGATCGACGCGGCGCCGGCGACGACCGCCGGCCGCCGGCGCCATCCCTGCGCCTCGCGCCCTCGCGACGACACCGGCGCCGGCCGCCCGGCGAAGCAGCCATGACCCTTGCGCGTGCCATGCGCGCCGCGGCGCTCGCGCTCGCCCTCGCCTGCGGCGGGTGCGCCACGATCCAGTCGGATGCCGTCGATGCCGGTACCGTCGTGGCCCCCGTGGTCTCGGCGGCGGAGTCACGCCCGGTCCGATGCCCGAACTCGCGGCCAGCATCACGCCCACGATCGGCGTGGCAGCACGTGCGATCGGCAAGGCCAGTGCTCGCGGCTTCGCGCCGCTCTGTCGTACGCCGCAGGCGATCCTACGCCGGCGTCCAGGACGGCACGATCGTCGGGGATCGATCCCGCGACCGGTCGCCGGTCTGGCGCGTGAGCGCCGGACCGCACGCTGTCGGCGGGGCGTCGGCGCGGACGCGACTGGCGGTCGTCGTAGGCACCAACAACGGGCGACGTCCTCGCGTTCTCGCCTGACGACGGCAAGGCGCTGTGGACGGCGCGCGCGTCGGCAGCGAGGTGATCGCGCCGCCCACGCGTGTCCGACGAGGTCGTCGCCATCGTGTTCAGCCGGCGACGGGCAGCGTCTACGGGCTGTCGACGCGCGACGGCATCGACGCGTGTGGGTCAACCAGCGCGGCGAACCCGCCGCTCACCGTGCGCAACTACGCCGGCGGCAGCGATCGACGCGCGGCGGCTGTTCGTCGGCACCGCGGGCGGGCGCCTCGCTCGCGATCGACGTCGCGACCGGCGCAGTCGGCTGGGACGGCGACCGTCGCGACGCCGAAAGGCGCGACCGAGCTCGAGCGCATCGCCGACGTCACCAGCCTGCCGGTCGTCGACGAGCAGCAACGTGTGCGCGGCGGCGTACCAGGGACGCATCGCGTGCTTCGACATCGTGCGCGGCACGCTCGTCTGGTCGCGCGACGTCGTCGAGCCTCGTACGGCACTCGCCGCCGACGCGCAGAACATCTTTACGTCGACCGACGACACGGGCGACGTGCAGGCGCTCGACCGCACCGACCGGCGCGTCGGTCTGGAAGCAGGACGCGCTCGGCGGCGCGCAGCATCGGCGGCCCCGCAGCTCGTCGGCGAACTGCGTCGGCGTCGTCGACGTCGAGGGCTACCTGCACCTGCTGTCGCCGGTCGAACGGCGCCTACGTCGGCCGCGTTGCGACCGACGGCAGCGCCCGACGATCGCAACCGGCGACGCTCGTCGGCGGCGCGTGTGGCAGTCCGCCGCGGGCGGCCTCTACGCGGCGCGCGCGCGCAGCGCGAAGCCGGACGCGAGTGCCATGCTGCCCACGCTCGCGCCTCGTCGGCCGGCCCAACGTCGGCAAGTCGACGCTCTTCAACCGGCTGACGCAGCACGCGCGACGCGCTGGTCGCCGACTTTCCCGGCCTGACGCGCGACCGCCACTACGGCCGCGCGCGCCTCGGCGACCGGGCGTTCTTCGTGGTCGACACCGGCGGCTTCGAGCCGGTCGCCAGGACGGGATCCTGCAAGCAGATGGCGCAGGCAGGCGCGAGAGCGCGATCGCCGAGTCCGACGTCGTCGTGTTCCTCGTCGATGCGCGCGAGGGCCTGGCGCCGCAGGCAGCGATCGCGACTCGCCGACTGCTGCGCAAATCGGGACGGCCGGTCGTTCTCGCGGTGCAACAAGGCCGAAGGCCTGCCGCCGCGAGCGCACGATCGCCGAGTTCCACGAGCTGCGGCATCGGCGAGCCGCTCGCCGATCTCCGCCGCGCACGGCGAAAACGTGCGCGACCTGATCGACATCGCGCTCGAGAACGTCCGGTGCGCGAAGCCAAGCCGACGAGCGCACCGGAGGCTCCGACGATCGAGCGCCGCGTCAGGGTGGCGATCGTCGGCCGCCCGAACGTCGGCAAGTCCACGCTCGTCAACGCGCTGCTTCGGCGAGGAGCGCGTCATCGCGTTCGACGAGCCGGGCACGACGCGCGACGCGATCTACGCTCGACTTCGAGCGCGACGGCGCAGCGCTACACGCTCGATCGACACCGCCGGCATGCGCCGCCGCGGCAAGGTGTTCGAGGCGGTCGAGAAGTTCTCGGTCATCAAGACGCTGCAGGCGATCGAGGACGCGCAACGTCGTCGTGCTGCTGCTCGACGCCGAGCACGGCGTCACCGAGCAGGACGCACATCTCGCCGGCCACATCCTCGAGGCCGGACGCGCGCTCGTCGTCGCGCGATCAACAAGTGGGACGCCGCGAGCCGCCAGAGCGCGCGACGGTGATCAAGCGCGATCTCGAGCGCAAGCTGCGGTTCCTTCGCGTTCGCCGACGCAGCACTTCATCTCGGCACGCGACGGCGCGGCGTGTCGCGCGGTGCATGCACTCGGTGCGACGCCGGCGTACGCGGCGGCGATGGTCGAAGCTGCCCACGCCGCGGCTGACGCGAACGCTGCAGCTGGCCGTCGACGCGCCAGCAGCCGCCGCGCGCCGGATTGGTGCGCCCGAAGCTGCGCTACGCCCACCAGGGCGGCAGTCAACCCGCCGCTGGTCGTCATCCACGGACCGGCGCTGGCCACAGTCCCCGACGCCTACCGCCGCTACCTGGAACATTTCTTCGCCGACGCGTTCCAACTGCGGGGAACGCCCCTTAGGATACAATTCAAGGCCGGCGCCAACCCCGTACGCGGACCCACCGCGCGCCGCTGAGTCGTCCGGCCTTCACGGCTCGCGCAGGCTGCCCCGCGGGCGCCTGACGGGCCGACGACAAGTGCGGAACAACAAACGCGGAGCTCGACAGATGAGCAACAAAGGGCAAATGCTACAAGACCCGTTCCTGAACACGCTGCGCAAGGAGCACGTTCAGGTGTCGATCTACCTCGTCAACGGCATCAAGCTGCAGGGCAGATCGAGTCGTTCGACCAATACGTCGTTCTGCTCAAGAACACCGTCACGCAGATGGTGTACAAGCACGCGATCTCGACGGTCGTGCCCGTCGCGTCCGGTCGCGATGCCGCACCACAACCACCGAACGACGACGCCGAAGACCTGACGTTCGTGCCGGCGCGCCGGCGGCGCGAGGCGCGCGCAGAAGCGCTGATGCTCGAACGTCCGCAACGGCGGCGACCGCGCGTTGCTCGTCGCGCCTCGATTTCGGGCGTCGATCGCGACGACGCGCCGCTCGCGGAGATGCGCGCGCGCTCGCCGCATCCGCGGGCGCGATCGGTCGTCGGCACGCGTCACCGGCCGGCGCGCGCGTCCCGATGCCGGCGCTGCTTCGCCGGCAAGCGGCAAGGTCGACGGAGATGCAGGCGCTGCGCCGCCGACCGGCGCCGACCTCGTGATCTTCGACCACGCGCTGTCGGGCGTGCAGCAGCGCAACCTCGAGCAGGCGCTCGAGTGCCGCGTCGTCGACCGCGCGAGCCTGATCCTCGACATCTTCGCGCTGCGCGCGCGCAGCGCCGAAGGCAAGCTGCAGGTCGAGCTCGCGCAGCTCGAGCATCATGCGCACGCGGCTGGTCGGCGGCTGGACCCACCTCGAGCGGCAGAAGGGCGGCATCGGCCTGCGCGGCCCGGGCGAAACGCAGCTCGAGACCGACCGGCGCCTGATCGGCAAGCGCGTCGAAGCTGCTGCAGCGAGCGCCTGCGCGCGCGTCGCGCGAGCCGCGGCGTGCAAAGCCGCACGCGCGGCGCGCGCGCCGTGCGCACCGTCGCGCTGGTCGGCTACACCGAACGCCGGCAAGTCGACGCTGTTCAACCGGCTGACCGGCGCGACGGCGTACGCCGCCGACCAGCTGTTCGCGACGCTCGACACGACGCTGCGCGAGCTGCACGTGCCCGGCGCCGAGCCGATCGTGCTCGTCCGACACCGTCGGCTTCATCCGCGACCTGCCGCACGACCTGGTCGCCGCGTTCCGCGCGACGCTGGCCGAGGCCGCGGACGCCGACCTGCTGCTGCACGTCGATCGACGCGCGCGTCGCCGAGCGCGACGAGCAGGTCGACGCGGTCGACGCGGTGCTCGCGGAGATCGGCGCCGCCGACGTGCCGCAGATCCGCGTGCTCAACAAGATCGATCTCGCCGGCGCTGCCGCCGGGCGTCGAGCGCGACGGCTGTGGTACCATTTCGTACGGTCCGCTTGAGCGCGTTGACCGGCGCCGGCTGCGCCGATTTGCGCGCCGCGCTGGCCGAGCGTTTCCCGTCTGCGCCGATCGCCGTGCACAGGCCGACGACGCCGACTCGCGGCGACCAGAGCGCGACTTCGAGCCGGCTGCGCTGCCGGTTCGGCTCCATCTCCATTCGCACACTTCTGAATCCTGCATGTCGCTCAACGATCCCCAGTGGGGCAAGCGCGGCGGAACGGTGGCGGCGCCGCCCGATCTCGACGAGATCTGGCGCAACGTCAACCGGCGCATGAACGACCTCTTCGGCCGCACAGGCCGGCGACGACGCGCGGCGGCGGCGACGACGGCGGCCGCGCGCAGCGGTTGCCGCTGTCGGCGGCGCCGGACTGCTGGTCGCGCTGGTGCTGCTCGTCTGGCTCGCGAGCGGCTTCTACATCGTCGACGAAGGCCGCCGCGGCGTCGTCGACCCGCTTCGGCAAGTACACGGAGACGACGCAGCCCGGGCCCGCGCTGGCACCTGCCGTTCCCGGTCGAGGCGGTCGAGCTCGTCGACTTCTCGCAGGTCAAGACGATCGAGATCGGCTACCGCAACTCGCACGAAGAACAAGGTACGACAAGGAAGCGGTGATGCTGACGGACGACGAGAACATCATCGACATCCAGTTCGCGGTGCAGTACAACATCAAGAACGCCGAGGACGTACGTGCTTCAACAACCGCAAGCCGGACGAGATCGTCGCGTTCGTCGCCGAGTCGGCGATCCGCGAAGTCGTCGGCAAGGCGCAAGATGGACTTCGTGCTGTACGAGGGCCGCGAGCAGATCGCCACGCAGACGCGAGAAGCTGCATGCAGGAGATGCTCGATCCGCTACAAGACCGGCGTCTTCATCCAGAAGGTCACGCTGCAGAAGCGTGCAGCCGCCGGACAAGGTGCAGGCCGCGTTCGACGACGCGGTCAAGGCGGGCCAGGACCGCGAGCGCCTCAAGCAACGAAGGCCAGGCCTACGCCAACGACGTCATGCCGCGCGCGCGCGGCACGGCGTCGCGCCTGCTGGAAGAAGCCAACGGCTACAACACCGAGCGTCGACCCAGCGGGCCGAGGGCGACGCGTCGCGCTTCACAGATCGTCTGACCGAATACGCGCAAGGCGCCCGGCGTCACGCGCGACCGCCTCTACCTCGACATGATGCAGTCGGTGCTCGGCAACTTCGAGCAAGGTGCTGATCGACCAGAAGAGCGGGCGCGAACCTGCTCTACCTGCCGCTCGACAAGCTGATGCAGCAGGCGCGATCCACCGGCGCGCGGCGCGTGCCGCCCGGCGTCGTCGCCGACCGCGCGTGACCCGCGCTGCCCGAGCGCCGGTCGCCGCTCGATCGCGCGCGCAGCGCTCGCGCGATCACTGCGCAACCGCGACCGGAGGACCGCGCATGAAATTCACGATGCCGATCCTCGCGCTGTCGTCGTCGCGCTGCTGCTCGTCGCGTCGCAGTCGATCTACACGGTCGACCAGACGCAAGTACGCGATCAAGTTCCAGCTGGGCGAGATCATCGAGACGCATACGACCGGCGGGCCTGTACTTCAAGGTGCCGCTGCTGCAGAACGTCAAGCTTCTACGACAAGCGCAACCTGACGCTCGACAATCCCGAGCCCGACCGCATCACGACGTCGGAGAAGAAGCCGCTGCTCGTCGACTTCATCGTGCTGTGGCGGATCAACGACGTCAAGCAGTTCTACGTCTCGGTGCAGGGCGACGAGGAGGCCGCGCGGCGCCGCCTGTCGCAGACGGTGCGCGCGAACCTCGCCGAGGAGTTCAACAAGCGCACGATGCACGAGGCGATCTCGACCGAGCGCGACCGGATCACGGCCGACGACGCGGCAGAAGGCCGACGCCGACGCGCAAGTCGATCGGCGTCGAAGTCGTCGACGTGCGCCTGCGCCGCGTCGAGCTGCCGCCCGACGTCACCGGTCCGGTGTATCGCGCGGATGGAATCGGAGCGCCGCCGCGTCGCCAACGAGTTGCGCTCGCTCGGCGCGGCGGAGTCGGAGAAGATCCGCGCCGACGCCGACCGCCAGCGCCAGGTCATCCTCGCCGACGCCTACACGCCAGGCGCAGAAGATCAAGGGCGAAGGCGACGCCAAGGCGCGCGGCGATCTACGCGCCAGGCGTACGGCGCAGAACCCGAGTTCTATCGCGTTCTACCGCAGCCTCGAAGCGTACCGCGTCGACGTTCCGCAACACGCAGCGACCTGCATGGTGCTCGACCCGAGCGCCGAGTTCTTCCAGTACTTCCAGAGCACAGAGTGGCGGGCGCGCGACAGCTCGCGCGCCCGCGTAGCCAAGCTAGCCGGCGCGTCGTTGACGGAGTGTGACGTGGCGGATTCGCTGTGGGCGGCCTTCGCGCTGGTGCTCGATCGTCGAAGGGCTGCTGCCGCTCGCTCGCGCCGCGGGTGTGGCGCGACACGTTTCGGCAGGCTGATCGAGCTGAGCCGACGGCCAGCTGCGCTTCATCGGACTCGATCGTCGATCGCGCTCGGCCTGATCGTCGTACTGGCGGTGCTCGCTATGCGTAAGTGGCTCCTGCCCGAGGCGATCGAGGACGTGCTGCCCGACGAGGCGGCGCGCGTCGAGGCGCTGCGCCGCGCGCTGCTCGACCATTTCGCGTCGCGCGGCTACCGCCTCGTGCAGCCGCCGCTGGTCGAGCACCTCGACTCGCTGCTGACCGGCACCGGCCGCGACCTCGAGCTGCAGACGTTCAAGGTCGTCGACCCGCTCTCGGGTCGCCTGCTCGGCGTGCGCGCGGACACCACGCCGCAGGTCGCGCGCATCGACGCGCACCTGCTCAACGAGGCCGGCGTCACGCGCCTTTGCTACGCGGGCAGCGTCTGCGCACGCATGCCGAGCGGTCCCGGCGACACGCGCGAGGTCGTGCAGATCGGCGCCGAGCTGTTCGGCGAGCCGCGGCATCGCGGCGCGATCGCGAAGTGGTCGGCTCGTGCTGTCCTCGCTCGCGGAGGTCGGCATCGGCGCGCTGCACCTCGATCTCGGCCACGTCGGCGTCTATCGCGCGCTCGCCGCACGGCGCGGGCATCGCAGGCAACGGCGAGGACGGCGACCTGTTTCGCGGCGCTGCGCGGCGAAGGACGCCGGTCGTCGGCGAGCTGACGTCGCGGCTGCCGGCCGCGTGGCGCGACTGCGCTGCCGCGCTGCCGAGCTCTACGGCCCTGCCGCAGCGGTGCTCGCCGAAGCGCGCGCGCGGCTGCCCGACACGCCCGGCGATCGCGAACGCGCTGGCATGCGCTCGACGTGCTCCGCGCAGGGCGCGGCAGCGAAGTCGAGGCGCTGCACGTCGATCTCGCCGACCTGCGCCGGCTATCATTACCAGAACGGCGCGATCTTCTCGGTATTCACGGCCGGACGACGCGCGGCGCTCGGCAACGGCGGACGCTACGACGGCATCGGCAAGGCGTTCGGCGCGCGCGGCCGGCCACCGGATTCACGCTCGACCGCAGTCACCTGCGCCGAGGTCACCGGCGACAGGCGTCGCCACCTGAGGGCAACACGATGGGCAAGAACGTCGTCGTCATCGGCACCCAGTGGGGCGATGAGGGCAAGGGCAAGATCGTCGACTGGCTGACCGAGGCGCGTCGGGCGTCGTGCGCTTCCAGGGCGGGCACAACGCGCGGCCATACGCTGGTCATCGGCGGCAAGAAGACGGTGCTGCGGCTGATTCCGTCCGGCGTGCTGCGCGCCGGGCGTGCGCGTCTGCATCGGCAACGGCGTCGTGCTGTCGCCGTGCCGCGCTGCTGACCAGGAGATCCGCGAGCTCGAGGCCGCCGGCGTCGAGGTGCGCTACGCGCCTGCAAGATCCGCCCGCCGCGCCCGCTGGTCATGCCGTACCACGTCGCGCTCGATCAGGCGCGCGAGAGCGCGCGCCGGGCGACAAGATCGGCACGACCGGCCGCGGCATCGGCCCGGCCTACGAGGACAAGATCGCGCGCCGCGCGCGTGCGCGTGGCAGACCTGCTCGATCCCGACGGCTGCCGCGACAAGCTGCGAGCGCGTGCTCGACTACCACAACTTCGTGCTGACGCAGTACCTACAAGGTCGCGCCGCGGTCGACTTCGCGACGACGCGCGACGAGACGCTCGCGCTCGCGCACGAGCGTCGCGCCGATGGTCGCCGACGTCGCGGCGATGCTCTGCATCAGGCGCGCACGCAGCGGCGAATCGCTGCTGTTCGAAGGCGCGCAGGGTCGCTGCTCGACATCGATCACGGCACCTATCCGTACGTGACGAGCTCGAACTGCATCGCCGGCGCGGCGCTGCGCCGGCACCGGCATCGGCCCGCACGCTGATCGACTACGTGCTCGGCATCGTCAAGGCGTACGCGACGCGCGTCGGCGGCGGCCCGTTCCCGACCGAGACTCGACCGACGACGATCGGCGAGGCACTCGCGCAAGCGCGGCAACGAGTTCGGCGTCGGTCACCGGACGCCCGCGCCGCTGCGGCTGGATCGACATCGCCGCGCTGAAGCGCTCGGTCGCAGCTCAACGGCGTCAACGGCCTGTGCATCACCAAGCTCGACGTGCTCGACGGCATGCCCGAGATCAAGGTCTGCATCGTGCTACACGATCGACGGCAAGCCGGCTCGACGCTCGATGCCGACCGGCGCGGACGCGCGTGGCGCGACTGCAGGCCGGTGTACGAGACGCTGCCCGGGCTGGACGCGAGAGCACCGTCGGCGCGACGTCAGTTCGACGCGCTGCCGACCGGTGCCGCGCGCCTACCTGCGACCGGCATCGAGGCACCTCGCCGGCGTGCCGATCGCGATGGTCTCGACCGGCCCGGATCGCGACGAGACGATCCTGCGCCACGCATCCGTTCCACTAACCGCGGTACACTTTCGCTCGACGCGCCAGGAGCCGCTCGATGAGCCTGCATGTGACGCTGGGACGCAGTACAACACGCTGGTCGAGCGGCTCGCGCTCGTCGTGTCACGATGATTCCGGCTTATACGCTTCGACCAGATCATCTGCATCGCGCGCGGCGGCATTGCGCGTCGGCGACGTGCTGTCGCGACATCTACGAGCAGCCGCTGGCGATCCTGTCGACGCATTCGTACGCCGCGGAAGGCGGCACGGTGCGCGGCGACCTCGTGATCGCCGAGCACATGACGATGACCAGCCGAAGCTCGGCGACCACGTGCTGCTCGTCGACGACATGGTCGACTCGGGCCACACGCTCGCGAAGCGGTCGCATGCGACGCTGCCGGTGCGGTTCCGCACATCGCGTCGATCGAAGATCGCGCGGTGCTGTGGTGGAAGGCGTGCTCGGTGTTCCAGCCCGACTTCCACGTCGAGCTACCTGCCCGACAATCCGTGGATCCACCAGCCGTTCGAGATCTACGACAAGATGCGCCCGCAGGACGCTCGGCGCGCGGCTGAGGCCGAGGTCGCCTGCTCGCGCTGATTTCGCGCTGAAACGAAAACGCCCGCGGTGGCGGGCGTCGTCCGATGTTCGGGTGGTGCCCGGAAGAGGACTCGAACCTCCACGGTGTTACCCGCCAGTACCTGAAACTGGTGCGTCTACCAATTCCGCCATCCGGGCCTCGTTACCACGTATTCTGCAGCATTACTCAACCCGTTATTTTACAAGGACCTAACCAAGCGTTGTCAAAGAAAGACCACCCCGCTCGATCGCGTCACTCGACGAGGCCGTCCTCGCGGAACTCACCGAGGCCGGCGTCGCCGTTACTCGGCCCCGACGAGCTCGCCGATGCGCCTCGGTCTCAATCGTCGTGCCCGCGCCTCGCTCGACAGGCGACCGCGCGACCTGCAGCGCCGCGGCGACGATCCTCGTCAACCGCAAGGCGCCGGTTCTGCATCGTTGGAGAAGATCGCTGACCGGTCGCGTTGGCCGCCTCGAGGGGGCCATCCCGGACGGCTACGGCTTCGCTGGTCCGCGACGACGGCGGACCCGACGTCGCGCTGCCCGCGCGCGAGATGCACAAGGCATTCCACGGCGACCGCGCGAGCGTGCGCGATCAACGGCGTCGACCGGCGCGGGCGTCCCGAAGGCGAGATCGTCGAGGTGCTCGAGCGCGCGCAGAACGGATCGTCGGACGCCTCACGACGAGCGCGGCGTGTGGTTCGTCGTCGCCGAGAACCGGCGCATCAGCGCAGGACCTGATCGTGCCCGGCGAACGATCGCGGCGCACGCGCAAGCCCGGCGACGTCGTCGTCGTCGAGGTCGTCGAGTACCTGACCGGCGAGCGCGAGAGCCGATCGCGCGCGTCGTCGAGGTCCTCGGGCAGCAACCGACCCGGGCATGGAGATCGAGATCGCGCTGCGCAAGCACGCGCTGCCGTTCGAGTTCTCCAGCCGCGCGCACTGCGCAGGCGGACGAAGCTGCCCGACCACGTGCTGCCGTCCGAGCGCGAGCGTCGCGCGTCGACCTCACCGACCTGCCGCTGCGTGACCATCGACGGCGAGACCGCGAAGGACTTCGACGACGCCGTGTTCTGCGAGCGCAAGGGCAAGGGCTTCCGGCTGGTCGTCGCGATCGCCGACGTCTCGCACTACGTCCGCGACGGCGACGCGATCGATCGCGGACGCGCGCGAGCGCGGCGACGTCGGTGTATTTCCGCGCCGCGTGATCCCGATGCTGCCCGGAGGCGCTGTCGAACGAGCTGTGCTCGCTCAAGCCGCAGGTCGACCGCCTGTGCATGGTCGCCGACATGGAGATCACCGCGACCGGCGACATCCGCCGCCACAAGTTCTACCCGGCGGTGATGCATTCGCGCGCGCGCCTCACCTACAACGCAGGTCTGGGCGCTGGCTGTCCGACCGGCGGCGGCGACAGCGATCCGCGCGCGAAGGACCTGCTCCCGCACCTCCAGGACCTCTACGCGCTGTACAAGGTGCTCGACCGACGCGCGCGCGACGCGCGCGGCGCGATCGATTTCGAGACCGTCGAGCTGCAGCTCAGTCTTCGACGAGCAGCGGCAAGATCGAGCGCATCGTGCCCGTGCCGCGCAACGACGCGCACAAGCTGATCGAGGAATGCATGCTCGCGGCGAACGTCGTGCGCCGGCGGACTTGCTCGCCAACGGCGAGCATCCGCGCTCTACCGCGTGCACGAGGGCCCGACGCCCGAGAAGCTCGAGCAACTGCGCGACGTTCCTCGGCGAGCTGCGCGCTCTCGCTGGGCGGCGGCGAGCAGCCGACGCGCGCCCGACTACGCGAAGCTCCTCGAGAAGATCAAGGCCGCGCCCCGACTTCGCGCTGCTGCAGACGGTGCTGCTGCGCTCGCTCCAGCAGGCGCGCTACCGTCCGGACAACGTCGGCCACTTCGGCCTCGCGTACGAGGCCTACGCGCACTTCACCTCGCCGATCCGCCGCTACCCCGACCTGCTCGTCCACCGCGCGATCAACGCGGTGCTCGCAGAAGAGCGCTACCAGCCGTCCGGGCTCGAACTGGGAGGAGCTCGGCGTGCACTGCTCGATGACCGAGCGCCGCGCCGACGATGCGACGCGCGACGTCGAGAACTGGCTCAAGTGCTGGTACATGCAGTGACAAGGTCGGCGAGGACTTCGACGGCACGATCAGCGGCGTCACGAGCTTCGGCATCTTCGTCACGCTGGACGGCCTCAACGTCGACGGCCTCGTGCACGTGACCGAGCTGCCGAGGGACTATTTCCGCTCGATCCGGTCCACCACTCGCTGACCGGCGAGCGCAGCGGCCGATCGTTCCAGCCTGGCCGACCGCGTTCGCGTGAAGGTCGCGCGCGTCGACCTCGAGCAGGCGCGCATCGACTTCGCGCTCGCCGAGACCGCGGACACCGCGCATCCGCAGGTGTCCCAGCCGCTCGCGCGCGCGACCGGCCCAAGCGGCCGGCGCGTCCGCGGCGTTGATGGGCGGTCTCTCGCGGGCGACGTCGTCGTCCAGGCGCCGGCGATCGCGAGCGACACGATCGCCCGCCTCGCCGCGATCGCCGATCCCGACGCGATCGAGGCGATCAGCGCCGCGCAGAGGGCGCGACCGTCGTCGCGTGCGCTGGCTGCGCGGCTGACACCGGGCGACGCGCTGCGTGACGCGATGCGCCGAGAGCAGGCCTCGATCTCGCGGTCGTGCCGCGCGACCGTCGCTGGGCCGACGTGCGCATCCTCGCGATGGACATGGACTCGACGCTCATCACGATCGAGTGCATCGACGAGATCGCCGCCCATCGCGGGAATCAAGGACGCGGTTGCCGCGGTCGACCGCGAGCGCGATGCGCGGCGAGATCGACTTCAAGGCGAGCCTCGCGCGGCGCGTGGCGCTCCTCGAGGGCCTGCCGGCGGACGCGCTCGAAGCGGTCTCATCGCGAGCGCCTCGGCGCTGACACCTGGCGCCGAGACGCTATTGGCCGCCGCGCGCGAGGTCGGCGCGAAGACGCTGCTCGTGTCCGGCGGCTTCACGTTCTTCACCGAACGGCATGCGCGAAGCGTCTGGGCCTCGACGCGACCGTTTCCAATGTCCTCGAGATCGCGGACGGCAAATTGACCGGTCGGGTGCTCGGCGACATCGTCGATGCCGACCGCAAGGCGTCGGCGCTGCAGGCGATGCGCGAGCGTCTAGCGCGAACGACGGCGGGCTGGTCGTGGGCATCGGCGACGGCGCGAACGACCTTCCGATGCTGCGCGTCGCCGACGTGTCGGTCGCCTACAAGGCCAAGCCGGTCGTGCGCGCGCAGGCCACGCACGCGATCGACCACGGCGGCCTCGACGCGGTCCTCAACCTGTTCAACTAGACTTCATCCATCCAGGCCATCTGGATGGCCTCGAGGATCTTTTCGCCCGATCGGCTTCGGATCGTCGTCGAGAGCCGGGCAACGCGACGACCAGGTCGCGCAGGTCGACGAAGTTGACGCGCCGCGGATCGACGTCGCCGGGGTGCGCGTCGGCGAGCGCGATCGCGATCTCCTGCGAATCCGGTCCACTTCGCTGCGCTCCTTCGCGAAGTTGATCGTGTAGCGCGGGATCTCGATGACCGAGCTTCGTGCGTCCGTCGACGATCGCCTGGCACGACAGCCGCGATTGCGGCGACGAGGCCCCACGCGCGGTCGAGCAGGTCGTCCTCGTCCTCGGTCGACGGGTCGAGCGACGCCGCCGCCTTCGCGGACGATCACGTGGCAGGTCGTGCACGCGCACGACTTCTCGCACGCGTGCTCGATCTCGATCCCGTGGTCGAGCAGGCTGTCGCAGATCGACTTCGCCGGTCTCGGCCTCGAAGGTCTTGCCCTCGGGCGCGAGCTCTCGGGTGCGGCAGGACGACGATTTCAGGCATGGCTAGGCGAGCGTGTCGATCGCGCTGCCGGCGAGCGCCTGCGCGCGCACGCCGCGGTCCATGCGCCGCGCGGCGAATGCCTCGGTCGCGCGGTTGAGCGCGTCGACGGCCGACGCGCAGCGCGCGGCGTCGTCGCCCGTCGCGCAGCGCACGCAATCGCGCGAGCGCCGCATCGATCGCCGCGCGCTCGTCCGGGGACAGCAGGTCGCCGTCGGCCGCGAGCGCGCCGTCGCGGTCGCCATCGCGACGTGGTCGGCGCTCGACGCGCGCCTCGGCGAGCGCACGCGCGCGCATGTCGTCGGCGGCGTGGTCGAACGAGTCCGCGCAGCATGCGCGCGATCTCGGCGTCGGCCGAGGCCGTACGACGGCTTGACCGCGATCGACGCCTCGACGCCGGTCGGTCTGCTCGCGCGCCGACGACCGACAGCAGGCCGTCGGCGTCGACCTGGAACGTGACGCGAATGCGCGCGGCGCCGGCGACCATCGGCGGAATCCCGCGCAGCTCGAAGCGCGCGAGCGAGCGGCAGTCGGCGACGCGCTCGCGCTCGCCCTGCACGACATGGATCGCCATCGCGGTCTGGCCGTCGCTGCACGTCGTGAACTCCTGCGCGCGCGTGATCGGGATCGTCGCGTTGCGCGGGACGATCTTCTCGGCGAGGCCGCCCATCGTCTCGACGCCCGAGCGACAGCGGGATCACGTCGAGCAGCAGCCAGTCGTCGTCCTTCGCTCGCGGTTGCCGGCGAGCGCGTTCGGCCTGCATCGCCGCGCCGAGCGCGACGACCTCGTCGGGATCGAGGTTGGTGAGCGGCGCCTGGCCGAAGAACGTCGGCGACCGCACGGCGGACCTGCGCGCATGCGCGTCGCGCCGCCGACCAGCACGACGCCATCGATGTCGCCGGGTCGTCAGCCCGGCGTCGCGCAGCGCGCGTCGCACCGGCGCGATGCGTCTTCGGCGACCAGGTTGCGCGTGATCTCGCGGAACATCTTCGCGGTCAGCGTCGCAGCATCGATGCGCTGGCCGCGTCGACAGCGTCGCGACGATCGGCGCCGACGTCGTGGCTCGGTCAGCATCTCCTTCGCGTCGCGCGAGCGTCAGCAGCAGCAGCCGCGCGTCCTCGGGCGACAGCGGGCGGCAGCTTCGGCGGCCTCGATGATCCAGCAGAACACGCGGTGATCGAAGTCGTCGCCGCCGAGCGCCGTGTCGCCGTTGGTCGCGAGCACCTCGAACACGCCGCTGCGACGAGCTTGCAGGATCGAGATGTCGAACGTGCCGCCGCCGAGGTCGTAGACCGCGTAGATGCCCTCGACGCCGTGGTCGAGGCCGTAGGCGATCGCCGCCGCGGTCGGCTCGTTCAGCAGGCGCAGCACGTCGGGAGCCCGGCGAGCGTCGCCGCGTCCTTGGTCGCCTGGCGCTGCGGCGTCGTCGAAGTACGCCGGCACCGTCACCACCGCGCGCGTCGAGCCGGCCCGCCGAGGCTGCGCCTCGGCGCGCGCGCGCAGCGCGCGCAGGATCTCGGCGGACACCTCGACCGGCGACTTGTCGCCGGCGCGCGTGGTCACCCGCACCATGCCGGGCCGTCGACGAAGCGGTCAGGAAACGGCGAGCGTCGGACAGGTCGGTCGAGGCCGCGTCCCATGAAGCGCTTCACCGACACCAGCGTGTTGTGCGGATCCGACGATCTGCGTCTTCGCGGCGTCGTGGCCGACCTCGACGCCGGCTTCGCCGTAGTGGACGATCGACGGCACGAGCGGCTGTCCCTCGTCGTCCGGCAGCAACGACCGCGATGCCGTCGTCGCGCACCGTGGCGACCAGCGAGTTGGTCGTGCCGAGGTCGATGCCGATCGCGCGTCGCCGCGATCGCGCTTGGGCGGCGCCTCGGTCGGGCTCGGAAATCTGCAGCAACGCCATCAGGTTCACCTGCGCCAGCATCTCGTCGAGATCGCCGGCCAGCTTGTCGAGGAACTTGAGCTCGCGCACGCGCGCGCGCGCGCCGCCGGTCGGCGCCTGCGCGTCGAGAGATCGCCGAGCGTCGACTCGATCGCCTTCGCGTCGCGCGCACCTCGCGCAGCAGCGTATCGAGCGCACGCTGTCGTCGCGCGCGTCGGTCGCCTCGGCGGCACGCTCGCGGCGCTCGAGCGTGCCGCTCGAGGAAATCGACGTCGAGCGACGTGTCGGTCTCGTCGAACGCATCGACGCCGCGCAAGCCGAGCAGGTAGCGCGCGCGCTCGACCGGATCGCCGAGCGTTCGGTAGGCCTCGTTCACGCGAGCAGCGGCCTGCAGCGCGAGACGGCGCGTGGCGTCGTCGGACGCGGCGTGGCGGTCAGGATGGACCGTGCGCTGGAGCGCGCGATACGCGCAGCGTCGAGCGCCTGCGCGTCGAGCGCGTACCGCGCCGGGAGGCCGAAGAGCTCGAAATGGTTGCGCGCGAAGTCCAGCACGGCGGGAACTCACGGGGCGGGCGTCGCGCGGACGCCCGCAATCGGCTAGCACGTTGAACGACTCCGCCGCAGCCGCACTCGTCCTTGACGTTCGGATTGTGGAACTTGAAGCCCTCGTTCAGGCCCTCGCGCGTGAAGTCGAGCTCGGTGCCGTCGAGGTACGGCAGGCTCTTCGGGTCGACGAGCGACCGTCACGCCGTGGCTCTCGAACGCTGACGTCCTCCGGCGTTGACGCTCGTCGGCGTACTCGAGCTTGTAGGCGAGCCCCGAGCAGCCCGACGTGCGCACGCCCAGGCGCAGGCCGACGCCCTTGCCGCGCTTGGCGAGGTGGTTCGAGACGTGCTCGGCGGCGCGTTCGGTGAGGTGATCGACATCGTCATCGGATCCGTCCAGTCCGCCCTGCGCTTGCTCGCTCCGCGGCTTCGGTCCGGGTCGCCGCGTGCTTCTTGCGGTAGTCGGCGACCGCCGCCTTGATCGCGTCCTCGGCGAGGATCGAGCAGTGGATCTTCACCGGCGGCAGCGCCAGCTCCTCGGCGATCTGCGGTGTTCCGGATCGTCGCCGCCTGGTCGAGCGTCTTGCCCTTCACCCACTCGGTGACGAGCGACGACGACGCGATCGCCGAGCCGCAGCCGTAGGTCTTGAAGCTGCGCGTCCTCGATGACGCCGTCCTCGCTGACCTTGATCTGCAGCTTCATCACGTCGCCGCACGCCGGCGCGCCGACCATGCCGGTGCCGACGCTGCATCGTCGTCCTTGTCGAACGAGCCGACGTTGCGCGGGTTCTCGTAGTGATCAGTACCTTGTCGCTGTATGCCATGTGCTGCTCCTTGAATCTCAGTGCGCCGCCCATTGCGACCGTGTTCAAGTCGACGCCTTCCTTGTACATTTCCCACAGCGGCGACAGCTCGCGCAGCTTTGCGATCTTGCGCGCAGGAGCTCGATGCGCGTAATCGATCTCCTCCTCGCGTGGTGAAGCGGCCGATCGTGAAGCGGATCGAGCTGTGCGCGAGCTCGTCGCTGCGGCCGAGCGCGCGCAGCACGTACGAGGGCTCGAGCGACGCCGACGTGCACGCCGAGCCCGACGACACCGCGACGTCCTTGATCGCCATGATCAGCGACTCGCCCTCGACGAAGTTGAAGCTGATGTTGAGGTTGTGCGGCGACGCGACGCTCCAGGTCGCCGTTGACGTAGACCTCTTCCATGTCCTTGAGGCCCGCCAGCAGCCGGTCGCGCAGCGCGCGGATGCGCTCGCTTCTCGGTCGCCATCTCGAGCTTCGCGATGCGGAACGCCTCGCCCATGCCGACGATCTGGTGCGTGGGCAGCGTGCCCGAGCGCATGCCGCGCTCGTGGCCGCCGCCGTGCATCTGCGCCTCGATGCGCACGCGCGGCTTGCGGCGCACGAACAGCGCGCCGATGCCCTTCGGGCCGTAGGTCTTGTGCGCCGAGAAGCGTCATCAGGTCGACCTTCGAGCTTCGCGAGGTCGATCGGCGACCTTGCCCGTCGCCTGCGCCGCGTCGACGTGGAAGATGATGCCCTTCGCGCGCGGCAGATCTCGCCGATCTCCGGCGATCGGCCTGGATCACGCCGATCTCGTTGTTCACCATCATCACCGACACGACGATCGTGTCCGGCCGCAGCGCCGCCTTGAATGTCTCGAGGTCGAGCAGGCCGTCGTGCTCGACGTCGAGATAGGTCGACCTCGAAGCCCTCGCGCTCGAGCTCGCGCACCGTGTCGAGCGTCGGCCTTGTGCTCGGTCTTGACCGTGACGAGGTGCTTGCCCTTGTCCTTGTAGAAGTGCGCCGCGCCCTTCAGTGGCGAGGTTGATCGCCTCGGTGGCGCCCGACGTCCACACGATCTCCTTCGGGTCGGCAGTTGACGAGCGCCGCGACGTGCTCGCGCGCCTTCTCGACGGCCTCCTCGGCTGTCCCAGCCGAACGCATGCGAGCGCGACGCCGGATTGCCGAAGTGCTCGGTCAGGCACGGGATCATCTTCTGCGCGACGCGCGGGTCGACCGGCGTGGTCGCCGAGTAGTCGAGGTAGATCGGGAGCTTCATGGCGGTCCGGCGAGCTCGGGGTTCAGGCGGTGACCGGGCTTCGGTCGAGCGCGCGGCTGGTCGGGCGGTGGTCGCGCATCACGACCGCCGCCGTTGGCCGGCGCCGTCTGCTGGCGCGACCAAGCTCGCGCGAGCGTCACCGAACGGCAGGTACGCGAAGATGTGGGCGTTGAGCCCGGCCCACAGCTCGTGGGTCATGCAACGGCGGTCGTCGAGGCAGTTCTCGCTTGCCGCCGCATTGCGTCGCGTCGATCGGCTCGTCGACCGCGAGGATCACGTCGGCGACCGAGACCGCATCGGCCGGCCGGGCGAGGTTGTAGCCGCCGCCGGGCCCGCGGACGCTGTCCACGAGACCGTGCCGGCGCAGCTTGCCGAACAGCTGCTCCAGGTACGACAGCGAGATCTTCTGCCGCTCGGAGACGGCCGATAAGCGTGACCGGCCCGCCCGCCCGTGCATCGCGATCGTCGATCATCGCCGTCACCGCGAATCGACCCTTCGTCGTCAGGGCGCATATGTTGACCTTTGCGTCGGCGCCGGGCCCCGTCGGGGACGGGCCCGACCGGATGGTTGTCCATGCCGAGAACGGGGAATTTCCCGAACAATCAGCATTCTATGATTCCCGAATGATTTAGTCAACTATAGGGGCCGACAAGTTCAGTCGACAGCGTTACCCGAGCGAGCGGTCGATCTGCTCGGGATCGAAACCGTCGGCCATCGCCCGGTCGTCGCCGCGATTCGACGCCGCCCTGCTTCAGCAGCGTCGACCAGCCGGTCGACCCGGGCATCGGTCGCCGCGGCATGCTCGAGCAGCCTGTGAATGGCCTGGACGACCGGGTCGTTCGAGCTCCTTGCCGCAATCGCATAGGCCGAGAAACCCGATCTTGCGTCGCCTGCTCCTCGCTGGCGGCTCTGCATCCTCTGCCGTATGGATCCGCGCCGGGATACCGACCGCCGTCGCGCCCGGGCGGAACGTCGCGGACGACCACGCGCGTTGCGAGCCGATCTTGGCGCCGTCGCCGATCAGGATCGGGCCCGAGGATCTTGGCGCCGGCCCCGATCACCACGCCGCGTGCCGAGCGTCGGGTGGCGCTTGCCCTTGTTCCACGAGGTCCCGCCCAGCGTCACGCCGTGATAGAGCGTGCAGTCGTCGCCGATCTCCGGCGGTCTCGCCGATCACGACGCCCATGCCGTGGTCGATGAACACGCGCCGGCCGATCGTGGCGCCCGGATGGATCTCGATGCCGGTCAGGAACCGGCCCCAGTGCGAGCCAGCCGCGCCAGCCAGCGAAAGCCCGCGCCGCCACAGCGCGGTGAGCCAGCGCGGTGCCAGACGAGCGCGTGCAGGCCCGGATAGCAGGTGAGCACTTCCCACCGGGTGCGGGCGGCGGGGTCGCGGTCGAACACGACGGCAATGTCTTCGCGAAGTCGGTCGAACATGGCCGGCATTTTCGCATTGCCGAGTGATTTACTCAACTATTGCGGCCGCACCGAGGCGCTCTCGACGCGCGCGTGCCGGTCGCTGACACTCCGGCCGGCTACCACGCCACGAGCCGCCCGGGCGGCGCGTCCGCGCCGCGCTCCTCCGGAGGATTCCATGCTGCTTCGCACCGCTTCGCCGCCTCGCCGCCGTTCGCGCTGGCCGCGCTCCCGCCTTCGCGCAGGAGGTCACGCTCAAGGTCCACCACTTCTGGCCGCCAGACGCGATGCCGCCGTCGACGCTGCTCGTGCCGTGGTGCGACAAGATCGCGAAGGATTCCGAGCAACCGGCTGAAGTGCCAGATCTATCCGGCGATGCAGCTCGGCGGCACGCCGCCGAGCTGATCGACCAGGCGAAGGACGGCGTCGCCGACATCGTGTGGACGCTGCCCGGCTACACGGCCGGCCGCTTCCCGATGATGGAAGTGTTCGAGCTGCCGTTCATGTCGGCGACCGCCGAGGCGACGAGCCAGGCGGCCTGGGACTACTACACGCAGTACGGCTACAAGGAATTTCCGGGCATCAAGGCGTCGTCGTCAACGTGCACGACAACGGCTACGTCCACACGCAAGCAGAAGCAGGTCAAGGTCGATGGCCGACTTCAAGGGCCTGCAAGATGCGCGCGCCGACGCGGCAGACCAACAAGATGCTGGCGCGCGCTCGGCGCAACGCCGGTCGCGATGCCGCTGCCCGCGCTCGCCGAGCGCGCTCTCGAAGGGCGTCGTCGACGGCTACCTGCTGCCGTGGGAAGTGATCCCGTCGATCAAGGCGCACGAGCTCACGAAGTACGAGAGCGAGACCGATCCGAAGTCGCGCGCGCTCTACACCGCCGTGTTCATCCTCGCGATGAACCAGGCGAAGTACGACAGCCTGCCCGCCCGACCTGAAGAAGGTGATCGACGCGAATTCCGGGCGCGCGCCGTCGGAGGCGTTCGGCACGCAATGGGATGCCTCGCGCGCCGCCGGCGCGCAAGCTACGCCGTCGATCGCGGCAACACGTTCTACATCATCCCGGCGTCGGAGCTCGCGCACTGGCAGAAGGCGACCGCGCACCTCGACGACGAGTGGGTCAAGGACGTGACCGCGAAAGGCGCACGACGGCAAGATGCTCCTGCAGTCGGCGCGCGACCTCATCAGGAAGTACGAAGGCGCGAAGTAGGCTGCCGTTGAGGCGCTGACGCCGCCACGCCGGCGCGCACGCGGCCGCTCGTCGCGCGTCGGCGGGGCTCTTCGCGCTACGCGGGCGGCGCGATCTTCGTCGTCATCGCGCTCATGTCGGTCGGCTCAGCATCGTCGAGCCGCGCGCTGTTCGTCAGCCCGCTGCCAGGGCGACTACGAGCTCGTGCAGATGGGCAGGCGCGGTCGTTCGTCGTCGCTGCTGCCTGCCGCTCACGCCAGCTCACGGCGCGCGAACATCATCGTCGACTTCTTCACCGTCAAGGCTGCAGCGCGTACGACACGCCGCGTGGCTCGACGCGCTCGGCGCGCTGCTGCTGGCGCTCGTCATGGCGTTGCTCGCGTGGCGGCTACGGTCGCCGGCACGATCGGCATGCATGCGATAGCCGGCGAGACGACGACGATCCTCGGGCTGGCCGCTGTGGCACGCGTACGCCGCGATGCGTGCCCGGCGTCGCGCTGACCTGCGCTGCTCGAGCTGCCAGGTGCGCGTTCGACGACGATGCGCGAGGCGCTGCGGTGAGCCACGCTCGCGCGTCGGCCGCGCTGCTGTTGCGGCGCGATGCTCGTGCTGATGGCGATCCGCGTGCCGATCGCGATCGCCATGTTCGTCCCAGGCGCGCTCGGCTACATGGCGCTGTCGAGCGACGCTGCCGCTGCTGAACCACCTCAAGGGCGCGCTGTACGCGCGGTTCTCGGTGCTACGACCTGTCGGTGATTCCGCTGTTCCTGCTGATGGGCCAGTTCGCCACGCAGGGCGGCCTGTCGCGGTGCGCTGTTCCAGGCGGCCGCGTGCCTTCGTCGGCCACATCGCGCGGCGGCCTGGCGATGGCGGCGATCCTCGCGTGCGGCGGCCTTCGGCGCGATCTGCGGCTCGTCGGTCGCGACCGCGGCCACCGATCACGCAGGTCGCGCTGCCGGAGATGACGCGCGCTACAGCTACTCAGGCCGCCTCGCCACCGCGACGCTCGCCGCCGGCGGCACGCTGGGCATCCTGATCCCGCCGTCGGTCGCCGCTCGTCGTCTACGCGATCCTCACCGAGCAGAACATCGCGAAGCTGTTCGCCGCCGCGTTCATGCCCGGCATCATCGCGACCGTCGGCTACACTCGATCACGATCGGCGTCGTACGTGCGGCGGCACCGAGCCAAGGCCCCGCGCAGCCGCGCCAGCTGGGGCGAGCGCCTGGCGACGCTGCGCGGCGTGTGGCCGTCGTGGCGATCTTCGTCGTCGTGTTCGGCGGCATCTACGGCGGCATCTTCACGCCGACCGAGGGCGCGGCGGTCGGCGCGGTGGCGACGCTTCGTCGCGGGCGCTGCTGGCGGCGCGAGCTGGACCTCGCAGGCATCGAGCGCAGCGTTCCTCGGCACGGCCGAGACCGAGCGGCATGATCTTCATGATCTTCGCTCGGCGCCGACATGCTGAACTCGGCGCTCGCGCTGACGCAGATGCCGACCGCAGCTCGCGCGACTGGGTGGCGCAGCTCGGCATGCCGCCGCTGGTCGATCGTCGCCGGCGATCCTCGGTGTTCTACGTCATGCCTCGGCTGCGTGATGGACGAGCTGTCGATGATGCTGCTCACGATCCCCGTGCTCTTCCCGGCCGTCATGGGGCTCGACCTCTGCGGGCCTCGACGCCGACCGAGAAGGCGATCTGGTTCGGCATCCTCGTGCTGATGGTCGTGCGAGATCGGCCTGATCGCGCCGCCGGTCGGGCTCAACGTCTACGTCGTCAACGGCATGGCGCGCGACGTGCCGATGATGCGAGACCTACGGGGTCGATGCCGTTCCTCGCCTCCGATGCCGTGCGCGTGACGCTTCGCTCGTGCTGTTCCCGGCGATCTCGCTCTGGCTCGTGCGGTTGATGAATTGAGATGGGCACTGGCGCGCACGGTCGCGTCGACGGGCGGCGTGCCACCTCGCCGCCGGGCGCTGGCTTGCCGCGCGACGTCATGCGCGCGCAACGTCGTCTTCGTGCACTGGGCTCGGCGAGCACCGGCGCGCGCTGCCCTACCTGCCGTTCTACGAGGCGCTCGCCGACGTCACGGCTTCTGCGCAGATTGCTCGCGTTCGACCTGCGCGAGCCACGGCATCTCGCGGGGGCCCGCGCCTCTACGCGCGCGACCTTCGGCGTCCTCGCCGGCGACGCGGCGCGCGCGGTGGCGCTGGCGGCGGACGAGGCCGAAGGCCGTCCCGGTGTTCGTGATCGGCGGCAGCCTCGGCGGACCCTGATCCGCGCACTCGCGTGCGCGCTCGCGCCCCGCGACTGCGCTCGCGGGCGTGGTCGCCGGTCGCTCCGGCGCTCTCGACGCCGGCAGGCGCGTCGCTGGCGCATGCGGACGCAATGCCGCGGCTCGCCCGACGGCCATCGTGCCGCAGCGTGCGCCTGTACTCCCGGCCTCGACGGCGTCCCGGCATCGCGCGCGACGCCGACGCGCTCGGCGCGACTACCTCGCCGGATCCGCTGATGGAGATCGGCCGCATCACGCCGGCGCTGGCCGCGAAAGCGACGCTCGAGGGGCATCGAGCGCGGCGATGTCGAGCCGCGCCGACGACCTGCAGGCGCGCGATGCTGCTCGATGCACAGGCCTCGCCGACCGGGTCGTGCCGGCCGACGGCGCGATCGCGCTGCACGCGCTGGCGGGAGCGAGCGACAGGACATGATGACGCTGCACTGACGGCGCCTACCACCACCTGCTGCTCGACGACGTGCGCGAGGCAGTCACGAGCGACATGCAGTACGCGTGGCTCGACGCGCGCACCTAGGCGCGAGGCGCGGAGCTAGCGGAGGACGAATAAGCCGCGAGGAGCAGGCCGCGACCGCGACTCGCGACGACGAAGGTGCCACCGGCGATAGACCGGCGTCACCGCGCCGCCGCGCAGGATCGTCCCGCTCCAGCGCCCGCCGTAGAACGGCGTGCATCGACGCCGGAGGTCCGACCACGCGCATGGCCGCACAGCGCAATCAGGACGGTGAGCCGAGCGCCCGACAGGGCGCGACGATCATCAGCGCGATCGACTGGCAGCGCGCTGAACGCGTGGCTGTGCGCGCGCCGTGCACGGTGCTCGGCTAGCGCCGGCGCGGCGCTCGGGTAGCGAGCAAGGCGCTGCGCAGGTAAGCCTGCTGGCCGATCGCAGCGCGGGCGCGGGAAGCATCGCGATCCATCGCGTAGGGCCCGTAAGCGCAGCATGCCGTCGACGATCCTGCGCGCCTTCTGGTCGCGGTCCAGGCGGTTGAGCGCTCGCGGTGCTTCGAAGCAGCAGTCATGAAGGGCTGGCCGAGGACGCCTGGTCGGTCAGGCTGTTGAGCGCGGGAGTCGATCGCGAGGGCCGCTCGGTCCGGACGCGGCGATCGTCACCGGCGTCGTCAGGCCAGCTGGACGACGGCGGCCTTCTTTGCACCGCGTCGGCAGGCAGTGCGTGACGCCCGCCAGTGACCGCGGCGCGCATCGGACCCGATCCGCGACTCGCGGAAGGGTCAGGAAATGGAAGCGCGCCACGGCGAACGGCACGATCGCGAGGACGTGCACGAGCCGCGACGGCGGCCGAACGTAGCGCCCGCGCCGGCCTGGCCAGGTACTGCTCGCGCGTCAGAGAACCCCGGGCCGGAACAGCGAGCGCCGACCAGCGTGCGCCACATGCGGCCGTCGAACGCGACGTAGCGTCCGGCGGCCTCGCGCAGGAACGTCGTCGCCTTCGGCATCCGCAGCGTCGTCTCCTGCCCGCAGACGGGCAGTACGCGCCGAGCGCCTCGGCGCCGCAATTGCGGCACGCGACGTCGCCCGGCATCCAGGTCGTCGCCACGCGGCGCGCGCACGCGCGTGCTCGAGCGCGATCAGCGAGCGCAGCGCCTTCATCGTCGCGCGCCCGATCAGCTGGTCGATGCGCGCGAGGATGCCGCGCAGGATGTTGACCCTCCTCGCGCTCGAGGCCCGCGCGCGCGAACAGGCGCGCAGCCTCGGCATCAGCCGGCGCGGCATTCTCCGGATGCGGGAAGCGCATCGCGACGAGACGTTCGCTCGGCATGCGCGTAGAGGCCCGCGATCCGCATCGCCGGTCGCCGGGCGCGAAGCGCGGCGCATCCCCACGTCGTCGCCAAGCGCAGCGACGCGCGCGTCTCGTAGGCGGCGACCTGGACGGCCGCGGCGGGTTGAGCGACCGAATCCGCGTGACGCGGCGATCGTCGCCGCCGCCGTGCAGCGCGCAAGCTCGTCGTTCGACGAGTCCCGACATCTCGGTGCCGAACACGAGCGAAGCCTCGCGTCCGGCCCGCGCGCGGACGCGACCGCAGGCGTCGCGGCCGTCGCGCGCCGAGACCGCACGTCGCCCGCGAACTCGCGCGGGCGCGCCGTGTAGCCGATCGAGCGCGACGCCGTCGAGGGCCTCGGAAAGCGAGCAATACGTAAC
>ERZ1370068.9420-contig-8200_pt1 | contig 25467 bp, 42 predicted proteins | sample MGYA00561227_ERZ1370068 | MGnify/ENA primary metagenome ERZ1370068 (study PRJEB38410, sample SAMEA6850437) | metagenome | study: Metagenomic assessment of the ecological functions of the soil: analysis of the soil microbiota associated with the...
CTCAATTGTCTTTTGTTTTCAGTTGCATTTCTTATTACGTTCGCTTGCCGGGCATACTTTCAATAAGCTGACACGCTTTCCAGCGCAAAGGCGATTTCTCTTCAGTTTTATGGGGTATTATATACCCAGCGACCGGGAATGCTGCGGCGATTTGATCGGCAGACGCGATTAAGACTCCAAAACTTTCCTACCAGAAAATCTGTTGATAATACCATAGAACAGATCATTTGTGTTATTAACTTAAGTCACCTACTGCCAGTCGTGTATGCCAAAACGGCATACCTTTGGTTTTGAAGGTAGCCATATCACCGCCTAAGAAGGTATATTTGGAAGGTGCCGGTTAGTTACTGGACGGGATCTACGGATTACTCAGGGTAAGGCTGTGCAGACACCTTTTCCATATCATCATAAACCACTTTGGAATCCTCTTGTCGATTAGCTACCTAAAACCGTATCTAAAATGCCAAAATCGGTGAAACCTCAGTCAGCATACGCTGCCGCGTTACTCGCCGCGCTGTATAAGAACCTCTTTGGCGCATCAGTAAGGGTTCGGCCGGACTTTATTCAACTGAACCGTGTCCTGCCCGTCCAGCCAGATGACGGTCCATCGAAACGGCATCTTGATTCCGGAGACGTCGCGATAATCTGCGTGGAGTCGATCTGCGCCGGGAATCCTGCCGACCTGGCGATTGCGCATAGCGCGCCTGCCGCACGAGCAGGCCCGGGCCTTGTCGAGAAGTACAGCGTCGCCAATCGCGACCGCCGGCGCCGGTTCCCTGAACGACGTGAACGTCGCGATCGTCGATGCGTGGCCGACGAGCCGACGCGCCATTAGCCGAGGGCCTCTTTGATCCGCGCCGGAAACGACAGATCGGCGTCCAGCTTCAACCCGTCCAATTCATGTCCCGCGATCGCGAGCAACGTGCGCACGGCCGATGTGGCGCCGCGATCCAACCGGCGCGGCCGTCGTAGACCGTGATGCTGTCGCCGTCGAGCGTATGCGTGATCGTGGTCCGCTGACCCGGAGCTTTCGCAAACAACCTCGAACGGGCGCTTGTCCCCCTCCGGATCGTGCCCCCACGCTCGTTCCGACGGCGATGAAGCTGGTGACGGCGGCGAGCCGCTGCGCGCCGCCAAGCGCCTGGATGTCGTGTCGAGCACCTGCTCGACCGACGGCGCCGCCGGCGCTTGCGCGATCGATGTCCGGGATTTCCGGCAGGCCGGTCGGCGTACAGCGTCGACAGATTCGGTGTGACCACGGGACGATCGGTCGCGCGATGGCACGTGTGAGCAGGTCACCACCTGCCGCCCGCCGAAGTTGGCGCGATTGATCTCGGCCATCATCAGGACCATTCGGCGCGCTGTCCGCTTTCTCGGATTGCGTCGGCGGCGTAGACTTCCCAGCCGCGATCGCTCGCGGCATGGCAATCCTCGCACGACATCCCCAGGGCGGCTGAGAAGATCCCCATCGTTCCCATGAATTCGTTCACGGGAATTCCCTTCAACACTTGAACATTCTTGAAGACGTCTTCCCGCCATCGGCGGCTTCTGGATCCGACCCACTCTGGCCGCGCAACAATGCCACGCCGATCCAGCCACACGATCGTGATTGCGCGGCGGCCGTCACAGTCGTTCGCCTCGGGGGCGAGCTGCATCGTGGATTCCTTCCCGACTGCGGCCCATCTACCTCGGCACGCCGCTGGCTCGCCGGCCATCATCGAACAAAAACGTAGACCGCACCAGACTGTGACATGGAATTGTCGGCCTGGTTGCCGTTGATCCCGTGGCGCCGCCCTGATTCAAAATGCGCCCCGACCGCCATCGTCCGCCCGTCGCGGCTGAGCGCGCCACCGCGCTGCCGAATTCGTCGAACTTCTCCGTGTTCGATCCCTTTGAAATAGATCTGGTTGCGCGACCACGTCGAGCCGTCGCGAGTGAACACGTACACGGCACCGGCTTCGTCGGCCGATTCGTCGTCCTGCTTGCCGTTGATGCCCTGCGCACGCGCTGTCCTCGTTCGGCGCGCTCACGGCCATCGTGTTGCCATCGCCGCTCAGGTTCAACCGGACGCCGAACTCAATCTGTTTGTCCACATTCGACGCCCTTGAAGTTGGCCTGCTCGGACCAGGCTGCTGCCGTTGCGCACGAACAGTGCGCGGCGCCTGCGGACGTGTCGTCCGGCGCGTCAACTCTCCCCGAGTGGCCGCTCTGCACCACGTTGATTCCGGGGACGAGCGTGTCCTCGTCGAGCGCGCCTCGCCGCCACCGTGTTCCCGTCATCGCTGATGGCGACCCAGCAGCCCATCGAATCCTGCGCGTCGCCTTCCTTGGCCTTCAGTGCGCCTGCTGCGACCAGCTCGTGCCGTTGCGGGTGAACACGTAGACGGCGCCCGAACCTGCCCTTCGCCGATCGTAGGGACCGTTGATCTCGCGCGACGACCCGCCTTCGTCGAACGAGCCGATCGCCACCGTGTTGCCGTTGGCGCTCATCGCCACGGAATAGCCGAACAGGAAGTTCGCCATCGTGTTCGCGGCTTTGACGTATCGCCTGCTGTGACCAGGTGCGGCCGCTGCGAGTGAACACGTGTGCGCGCGCCGGCGCTCTGGGCTCCTTCGTTGTTCTGGTCGCCGTTGATGCCGGTCGCGTCGCTGTCTTCGCCGATCGCGCCCACGACCAGCATGGTTGCCGTCCGCTCAAGGCGATCGAGTACCCGAACTGATCGCCTTCTTCCGCCGCGCCGGTGTTGGACGCCTTGACATACGCCTGTTGTGACCAGGCGCTTCCGCTGCGCGTGAAGACGTACACCGCGCCGGAATTCGCCATGGAGTTGTCGGTCTGGTTGCCGTTGATGCCGGTGGCAGCGCTGTCTTCGCACGGCGCGGAAACGGCGAGCGTATTGCCGTCCGCGCTCAGCGCGACGGCAAACCCGAAACGATCGTCCGCACCCGTATTCGACGCGCCTGACGTAGGCCTGCTGCGCCCACCGATCGCCGGTTCGTGCGTAGACGGCAACACCGCACCGGCGCTGAACATGGAGTGATCGTTCTGGTTGCCGTTGATCGCCCGTGGCGGCGCTCTCTTCCATCTGCGAGCCCACGGCCAGCGTGCGCCATCGCTGCTCAGCGCGACGGCATAACCAGAATTGCGCCGCCGGCGCGCGCGGGTTCAGGGCTTCGACATAGGCGACCTGCTTCCACGCCGACGCGGACGCCGCTCGCGCAGCGCGTCGGCGACGAGCGCCCGGCGCCTGCGCTCCTCTCGGCCGCCGCGAGTCCGACGACTCTCCCGTCAACAGCAGGAGTACGTTGAGCGCCCCTCGTGTCGTCATTCAGAATCTCTGCACCTCAGCTGAGGCATCGCGCTCCTCGCCGCTTAACGTCCACCTGTCCGCGCCGGCGCGCATGGACCAGGTTCGTTCGGCTGGCCGGGTCGTTGCCTATGTAAATCACCTTGCCGCCCGCGTCGATCACAGCGCGCGTTTTCCGACAGCGTCATGTACGGCGAGCCGTTCTTGAGCCGGCGCGGCCGGTCATGCTGATGCTGTCGCCGGGCTTGATGACGTCCCTGGTCCAGCACCAGCCCTTCAACTGCGTGGCGGTGCCCGCTTCACCTCGCGCCACCTGACGACCTTGCCTCCGCCTTCGTCGACGTCGAGCACGACGATCGAATGGGGATTGATCAACTGCAGCTCGACCGACGGTGCCCTCTCACCGTGGTGAGTTTGTCTTCGTATCGCCCGGCGTCGCCGTGGTGAGCACAGGAGTGACGCCGACATCCCCGCGAGGCCGGCGGCGACGATCGAGGCGAGAGCGACTTTGGTTTTCATGATCAGGTCCCCGCACGCTTTAGGCGAGCGTGTGCGGCTGGCGGATTAATAGAATACGCGCGTCATCCCGCTGCGGCGTTCTCGTTCGCCCTCATGCAGGCGGGGACGCTGCTGAAAGTCCTGACGTCTGACATCCATGACTCGCCGTGAGCACATGAAAGGCCTGCTCGGTCTGGCTGCTGCCGGGACGCTGTTCAACGTGCGCGCGGCCGGACCGATCGCGCAATCTTCACAGGTGTCACAGGATTCGCGAACACGCGATTCCGTCGAGCGGCATCGGCCGTCGGATCCGACACGTGTCGTACGCGCGATCAGGGCGGCCGCCCCGACGGCGTGCAGATCATGGTGAACCGCCGCCATGTCTACGTCGGCCACATGTTCAGCGATGGCGTGACGATTCTCGACGCCGCGGATCCCGCGGCGCTTGAAGCCGGTCGGCTTCTTCACCGCGGGCGTCAACACCCGCACGCATCACCTGCAGGTCGCCGACGATGTGATGCTGCTCGCCAACGGCGCGAACATCGTGGCGATGCAGTCCTACGACAACCTGCGCGGCTATTTCGAGAACAACGCTCGCCGACAGCATCACCAATCGCAAGAAATTCCGCTCGGGCCTGAGCATCCACGACATCTCCAGCCCCGCGGAGATGAAGGAGATCGCGTTCCTCGAAATGCCCGGCTTCGGCATCAACCGGTTGTGGTGGCCGGGCGGGCGCTACGCGTACGTGTCCGCGCATTTCGACGGCTTCACCGACCACATCCTGTGCATCGTCGACCTGAAGGACATCACGAAGCCGGAGATCGTGTCGCGCTGGTGGCTGCCCGGCATGAATCGCGCCGGCGGCGAGACGCCGACGCTGCCCGCAGGGCGCCGGGTCGCGCTGCACCACATGATCACGGCGGGCGATCGCGGCTATGCGCGCCTGGCGCGACGGCGGGTTCACCATCCACGATATCAGCGACGTCGCGCCGAGCCGAAGCTGCTGTCGCATATCAACTGGTCGCCGCCATTTCCCGGCGGCACGCACACGCCACTCCCGTTGCCGGGCCGCAATCTCGCCGTCGTCGCTCGATGAAGCGAACGCGGAGAAATGCGCCAAGGGCACGTTCCACACGTTCATTGTCGACGTGCGCGCGCCGGAGAACCCGGTGCCCGATTTCCACGCTACCGACGCCGAGAGACCGCGACTTCTGCTCCGCTGGTGTGTTCGGCCCGCACAATGTCCACGAGAACCGGCCCGGTTCTTTCCGCAGCGAGGAGATCATCTTCGCCACCTACAACAATGCCGGCGTGCGCGTGTTCGATATCAAGGACGCATTTGCGCCTCAGGAAATCGCCTCCTGGGTGCCGCCAGTTCCACAGAAGCTCATCGATCCTCGGCCGAACGTCGGGCTTGCGGCGAAGAGCTGCGATGTCCACGTGACGACCGAGGGACTGATGTACGTCAGCGACTGGAATGGCGGAATGCACGTGCTGCAATACGAAGGGTAACCTTCCATATCTCCTTTCCTTCTTGACCGCAGCTGACGTGCGTGATACCACCACGCCATGCGCCGCCAGGGCTTTTGCTCTTGATTCTCCTCGCGCTGGCGGTCGTGACGGCGGCAGGCCAGCAGCGCCCCGCTCCGGCGACCAACGCGTCGTTTCCGACCTATCGGGCGCTCCACCGCGCGGACGGTCATCCCGATCTGAGAGCGGCATCTGGCAGGCCTTTGTGACAGCCAACTGGGATCTCGCAGGATCACGAGGCGCAGTCCGGCGACTGCATCCGGAAGCTCGACGGGCGCGTACGGCGCCGGCCCGGCCGGGCAGAGCATCGTCGAGGGCGGCGAGATTCCGTATCAGGCCTGAGGCGCTGGCGAAAAGCAGCGACAACTTCGAGAAGCGGCTGCAGGTCGACGTCAGCGACGACAAGAAGTGGCACGCGCTCGGCGATCCAGAGCTGAAGTGCTACATGCCCGGCGTGCCCCGCGCCACCTACATGCCCTTTCCGTTTCAGATCGTGCAGGGGATCGAATCCGACGATCCTGATCGCGTACGAGTTCACGAGCGCCACGCGCATCGTCCGCATGGACTGGAAGCAGGAGGCGCCGACCGATGCGTGGATGGGATGGTCGCGCGGCCGGTGGGAAGGCGACACGCTCGTCGTCGACGTCACGGGCCAGCGCGAGGACGTGGTTCGATCGCGCCGGCGACTTTCACAGCGACAAGCTGCACGTCGTCGAGCGCTACACGCCGGCGAGCCCGTACCACATGATGTACGAAGCCACGATCGAGGATCCGAAGGTGTTCACGCGTCCGTGGAAGATCAGCTTCCCGCTCTACCGCCGGATGGAGAAGAACGTGCAGCTGCTCGAGTTCAAGTGCGTGCCGTTCACCGAGGAGCTGCTGTTCGGGACAGTTCCGCAAGCAGGCCGCGAGGTGACAGCCGATGCGCAACTCGATTCTGGCGTCTGTCCGCGTGCTCGGCGTCGCCGTCGTCGTCGCTGGCGATCGCTCGTCTGCGCGGTCCCAGGTCGGCGGCCAGCGCCAAGAGAGTATACACCGTGCCGCGAAGACGCCGTGGGGCGATCCGGATCTGCAGGGCGTGTGGAACGACGCGACGAGCACGCCGCTGCAGCGGCCCGGCAACGTCGGCGAGAAGAGCGTGCTCACCGACGAGGAAGCGGCGGAGTTCCAGGCGTCGCTCGCGCACGACCTGACGCGCGATCGGCGCGACGGCGGCAGCGCCGCCGACGTCAACCGCGCGTACAGCGATCACTGGATGGACGCGCGGCGGCTGAAGATCACCGCCGACCACCGCACGTCGCTCATCGTCGATCCGCGCGGACGGACGGATTCCGCCGCTCCGTGCCGCTGTCGCCCGAGCGCCAGGCGCTGCGCGAGCCGCGCGAGCCGGCGCGCAACGCGCGATTCAACGCCGGCCTGCCCGGACGACTACACCGACATGTCGCTGGCCGGTGCGCTGCATCATCCGCACCGACTCGCCGCCGTATCTGCCGACGATCTACAACAACGACTTCCAGATCTTCCAGAGTCCCGGGCGTACGTCGACGATCGCGCCAGAGATGATTCACAGCGCGCGGATCATCTCCATGCCGACGGCCGCCCGCACCTCGAACAAGAGCCTGCGAGCAGTGGCTCGGGCGATTCACGCGGCCGCTGGGACGGCACGACGCTCGTCGTCGAGACGACCAACTTCCGAGCCGACGATGGCGTGATGTTCCAGAGCGCGAACCCGGCGACGTTCAAGATCACCGAGCGCTTCACGCGCGTCGCATCCGACGTCGATCAACTACGAGTTCACCGTCGAGGATCCGCACGACGTGGACGAAGCCGTGGACGGCGCTGATCCCGTGGAACAAGGTCGATCCCGACGAGCAGATGTTCGAGTACGCTGCCACGAAGACAACTTCGACATCGTCCACTTCCTGACCGGCGCCCGAAGCCGCCAGAAAGAACGAGAGGTAGATCCGATGCGAACGATGTCCGATCGCTCCTCGTCGGCGCGCTGCATGCTCGTGCTGGCGCCGCCGCTGCCGGCGCTCGCCCATCACGCGTTCAACGCGGAGTTCGACCCGAACAAGCCCGTCAAGTTCACGGGCACGGTCACCGAAGATGCTGTGGGTGAATCCGCACGCGTGGATCTACGTGGACGTGAAGAAGCCCGACGGCATCGGTCGAGGAATGGATGATCGAGGCCGGCACGCCGAACACGCTGATGCGGCGCGGCTTCACGAAGGAGTCGCTGCTGCCCGGCACTGAGATTGTCGTCGACGGGTATCAGTCGAAGGACGGATCACACCGCGCGAACGGCCGCGACCTCACGCTGCCCGAACGGGCAGACGCTGTTTCTCGGATCGTCCGGCACCGGCGCGCCGTACGACGTCAAGAAGAAGGGAGGGAGCTAGGGCCTGAGCACATACTCAGGCGCGGTGGTGTTCTGCCCCTTATAGCAGCAGGAACCAAGCAGGTTCGGCCGATAAGGATTGCTGAAACTGTTGTTGCCGGCTGGAAGTGCGCCGACCTTCGCACGGCCGTTGATCCGCGACAAGCACTCGGTCGCGCGCCCGCTCGATCCGCTGCCAGCAGACGCTCGACGTTCCAGCCCACGAGCTTGCCCTTCAAGAACACAACTTTCCCGGCAATCAGCACGTCCGCACGTGCCTCGGGTTCATCATCGTCACGATCGTGCCGGGCACGTTGTTCATCGGCCAGATGTTGATGTTGCGCGCGTCGAGCACGACGATGTCGGCCTCCTTGCCCGGGGCCAGCGTGCCCACTTTGTCCAGGACGCGATTGGCCGCCGCTCCGGCGATGGTGATCATCTCGATCACCTGCCGGGACGTGAGCAGTTGCGGGCACGGGCAGACTGCCTGGGTTGCTGATCGGAAAGGCGAGGTCGTTGGCGAGCGCGCGCTGCGAGGCAGAAGGCGCCGCGCATCAGCGAGAACGGATCGGTCGTCATGTTCGTGTCGACGTCGGGGCTCAGGCTCGGCAGGATGCCGTGATTCGAGCGCATCCTGAAGAGGCGGCATCCCGATGCCGCATCTGCATCTCGATGAGAACGGCAATCGAGACATGAGCGCCCTCTGTCGCGCCAGATCTCCCAGGCCTTCGACTTGCTGGTGTTCGGGTAGGCCGCTCCGTTGTAACTGATCTGCGCGCGCGAGTCGTCTTGCCAGCGGGTGCAATGGATGAACGTGACGTCGGACCAGTCGGCGAGGTTCCTCGGGTCGGCGGCCGCATTGATGACCACGTTCGAACCACCGACGTTGTGGTTGTTGATGAGGGCCCCGAACGCGCGACCCAGTTGCCACCCGGTGCAGCCGCGCCGGGAACGCTTCCGTCGGGCCGGCACCGCAGCCGAGCGTCACGAGCTGGTCGCGTCGAGCTGAAGTACGTTTTCGCGATGCGACCGATCCCCTTGGTCGTGTCGCCGACGGCGCCTGGAAACTCGTACGGAATCCGTCCGCACTCCGGTTGATCCCCGGGCTGTAGTCGTAAACCATCCGGCGGCCCGAGTCGACGAGTCCCTGGATCATGGCATCGGTGTGCTCCGGGCGTGTGCGACGCCTGTGAGGTGTCCGTGCCCATCGTGACGCCTTCGCTGATTTCGCTCAGGCAGGCCACGAGCTCGGAGATGTAGCAGTCCTCGGGATCGTGCGGGACGCGCCCCAGATCCCAGATGAAGTTGGTCGGGATTCGCCGGATCGGCGATCCGCCCGGCCGTCCAGATGTTCTGGACCACCGATCCGTAGCTTTCCTGCGGCCAGCTCCCGGCAAGCAGGCCATCCGGGATGAGGCTTCGCTGGAGCGTCTCGTACTGGTGATGGTGCGTCGTGATGAAGCCGGGCATGACGATCGTGCCTGCGCAGTCGATGACCTCCGCATTGGCTGCAACGCTGGCGCCGATACGTTGGGTCCGATCGCAGCGATCTTCGTCCCATCGATCAGGACGTCCGCTTTTTCGAAGTCGCCGACCCTCGCGTCGAGGCTGAGCACGGCGCCGCCGCGCGGCAGGATGCGTCGTCTCGGCCGTCGCCGACGAGGCCCTGGAGTGTCCGCCGGGGTCGCCGAACGCAGGCCGGCGAGTTGCGCCCGGCACGGCAGCGGTGAGAGCCGGCCGCGGCGGCCTTGAGGAAGTCGCGTCGCTGGAGTCGTGGAGACGAGGGAGGTGCAGATCGCCGGGCCTTTCAGTCGAGATCCAACGTCGTAACACTACTTCAATGTCGCGTCGCGCGGCGGTCTCTCGTGGCAGAAATTCGCTGCGGCCGGATCACGTGGAACCCGAATCCGGCGGCTGTGAAGACGGAGGCCATTATGAAGCAGTTCTTGGTTTTGGCATTGCTCGTCGCGTTCCGTCCGTACGCTCCACGCGCAATCGCGAAATCTGGATATCTATTGGATGGGCGTCGAAGGCGGAGCCGCCACGTTGATCGTGTCTCCATCGGGACAATCAATGCTGATCGACACCGGTTGGAAGTCGATGACCGGGACGCCAAGCGGATCTATGCGGCGACGCAGCAAGCTGGCCTGAAGAGATCGACCATCTGGTGATCAGTCACTATCACGCCGATCATGTCGGTGGGCTTGCTGCTTCTCGAAGATGATTCCGATCGACAGGTTTTACAGTCGTGGGGATGAGATCGAACCGGCGAACCAGAAATGGCTCGACAGCTACAGAACGGCCGCGGCGGGTAAACGGACGATTGTGAAGCCTGGAGACGACATTCCGATCAACGGTCTTCACGCGCTGGTTGTTGCATCGGATGGAAAGCTCTTGGCCAAACCGGTTTGGCGGCGGCGTAGCGAATTCGCTCTGCGCCAGCACGGAACAGAAGGCTCCGCGCCGGCCGGAGAATCAGAACATGGTCGGCACGTTGCTCACCTTCGGCAAGTTCAAGCTTCTCGCGCTGATCGATCTCGACTGGGAAAAAGAGATGGAGCTGGTGTGCCCAGTCAACAAGCTTGGTACGGTGACGGTTTATCAATCGGGTCGCCACGGAGCGTTCGACAGACGGGATCGCCGCGGCTTTGCTCAACGCGATCCGGCCTCAAGTCGCCGTGGTGACAATGGACCTCGAAAGGCCTCGGGCAAGTTGACAACACCGTTCGCTCGACGACGCCCGCGGGAACGAAAGACGACACCCTACGAAAGGAATGCGTATTCACGGCTCGCGCAGATCCCGGGAATCGAGGGCATCTGGCAGGGGCATCTATCGCTGTTGGAGAAGGACCCGAGTCACCGACACGTCGGTCGATATGATCGCCAAATCATCGAGGACACGGCGGAGTGCAAGGGACACTGGATCAAAGCATCAGTGGAGCCAAGCGGGAGGTTCACGGTCGTGAACGGCCGCAATGGATTCAGCAAGACCTACACGGCCCGATAAGCGTCGCAGCAGTGCGGCTGCAACTACTTCCGTGCGAACCGATAGTCGCCCGAGACATGCTTCACGAAGAGCCCGCCGGAGCCGTTCTGGATGAACTCGACTCCGAGTCCATTCAGACCGGAAAAAGTGTCGCAGATGATGCGATCAACGGCACCTTCCCTCTGCCGTCCATGTCGCCGAAGAGCCTCCCATCCGAGAGCGTGATCTCGACGACTCGGGGGCCGCTCGCCAAAACGGAGGCTGCTCCTCATAGGTGCCGACGTATTTCGCAAGGATGTCGGGGGCGACCTGTGCCTCGTTTTCCTTTCATCAGACGCCTTTCCGACCCAGTGCTCCAGGCTGCGGTTGTTTTCGTTGCAGACGAATTCGATCAGCTCGGTATCGGCGGCCAGTTCGGCCTTGACGGCGACAGTCCAGGGTCTTGCGTACGTCGGCGCATCCGAGAGCGTCACCTGGAGATCCAGATGGCCGAAGTCAGCAGCGGCGGTACCGCTCGGTCATGCGCAAACCTTCAGTGTGGGGATGGCCGTCATGATCGAGCCAGGTGCGGTCATTGAACCCGAAACTCTCCACGATCAGCGTGTCTCCATCCCAATGCCCAACCGAGTACCCCATCCAGCGTCGGATTGGGAGTCGATTCCAGTGCGCGGCCGTCGAGGAAGATCTGCCGATACGTGAGATCGGGATTGAGAATGAGGATCGAGCCCGGGAGTCTGGACGATCTTCATCATCTCGGCGCCGGTGATGTCGGCGGAGGTGGCGTAGCCAGGTCCCAGCGGCAGACACACGCACGTTCATGTATTCCCGGCCGAGATCTTCCCGGCGTTGCTCGACGAGCGCTCGCGCCCACGGCTGAATCTCTTCAGGTTTCAGGTCCGCCGCAATGTTGCGGTGGTATTTCTGGCGAAATCTTGTTCCAGAGGCCGGAGAGATCCGGCTTGCCGTCAGGCGTGCGCGGCGCGGGCGCGGCCAGATTCGGCTTGCCGTCAGGTGCGCGCGGAATTCCCGGTGTCGGTTGGGTCAACCACTGAGCCGCGAGCGGCGCGCTCAAGACGACGGTGACGACGGCGATCAGAGAGGCATTCATGGCTGCGAACCTCCGGGCAATTCGCCGACTGCGATCGAGAGGGGATGCCCGACGGAATTATGTGACGAATCAGCGTCTTCGGATACGATTTCGGCGCAGCGATCATCAGCGCAGTGCATGAATAAAACAGGACATGAATGTCTACGTCGCGTTGCGACGCGGCATCAACGTCGGTCGATCGCTGTGTGGCGTCACGAATGACGTATCGCTTGCGTGCGGTGACTTGCGCGCGTAGAGTCCTCGGAAGCCGCACCGTCTGAGCGATGATGAAAAGGAGTGTCAAGCAACCTCACCACGGCGGTGAGAGCGAGAAAAAGGCCGGCTTCGTATGACCGACGTCGCGCTCACCAAGGTGCAGGCCTAGATGAAGGGGGCTGTCATGAACCGGCGTGTCTTCCTTTCGAAGACTGCGGCCGCGACCGCAGGTCTGGCCCTGGCGTTCCCGAAGCGAAGCCGCGTATACGCCAGCGCCAACGAGACGGTCAACGTCGCGATCATCGGCATTCGTGGCGACAACAAGGGCCATCCGACGTGGACCAGCCGAGGCCGGGGGCAGGATCACTACCACCGGCTCGCCGGCGTCGCCAACGTGCGCATCACGCACGTGGTGGACATCGACGAGCGGCATTTCACGGGTTCGTTGTCTGTCCTGAAGGAGAAGTTCGGCGGAGATCCCAAGACGGAAACGGATTTCCGGCGCGTGCTCGACAATCGTGACGTGGATGCCGTCACCATTGCCGCGCCCGATCACTGGCACGCCCTCATGATGATGTGGGCCTGCCAGGCGGGCAAAGACGTCTACGTCGAGAAACCGATCAGCCACAACATCGTCGAAGGCCGCCGGATGATCGACGCCGCTCGACGATACAACCGAGTCGTGGAGGCCGGGACTCAACGGCGCAGCGGCGCCGTACTCGGCAAGGCGGTGCAGTTTCTGCGCGACGGCGGGCTAGGCACGGTCTACAGCGGGAAGACCGTCATCTTTCGCCCGCGAGATCCGATCGGTGTGGCGGCGGACAGCCCCGTGCCGCCGGGCGTTCACTACGACTTGTGGCTCGGGCCGGCGCCGTCGCGTCCATTCAACGAAAATCATTTCCACTATCACTGGCACTGGTTCTGGGAGTACGGCACAACCGATCTTGGAAACACCGCAGTCCATTCGCTGGACGCCGTGCGCTGGCTGCTCGGCAAGCAGGAACATCCTCGCACGGCACATTGCATCGGCGGCCTCCATGAGGCGGGCGGCCGCACGGATCAGGTGACGCCCAACACTGCAGTACGTCAGTTACCAATACGCGGACGGCACTGAGCTTCATTGCGACCTGCGCAACTGGTTCAGTGGCCCGCGGGAGGCTCAGGGTATCTACATCTTCGGCTCCGAGGGCTGGATGAAGGTCGGCGATGACAAAGCCGAGGTGTACTTGGGACGAAAGAACGAGCCCGGCCCGACGCTGACCGCTGATGACCCGCGCGAAGACGAGGAAGCGCATTTCGAAAACTTCATCGAGTGCGTCCGCTCGCGCAAGTCGGACAACCTGAGGGCGCCAATCGAAGAGGGCCACTTTTCGACGACGCTCTGTCACCTCGGCAACATCTCGTACCGTGTCGGTCGATCGGTGACATTCGACGGCGCGACGGAGCGGTTCGTGGGAGACGAAGAAGCGGACAAGCTTCTCGGCCGGACGTATCGCGCGCCGCTTTTCGCTGCCGGTCATAACGTAGACAGGCGGGACGGGCGGGCCCATCCTGCCCATCCTGCCCATCTTGCTGCCCGCATGACCGATCCGATCATCCGCCCGCTGACGTTCGAGGACCTCGACGACGCGCTTAGGTTGAGCGCGGCTGCACGCTGGAATCAGCGGCTGGACGACTGGCGCATGCTGCTGCAGCTGGCGCCGGCAGGCGCGTTTGCCGCCGTCAGCGACGCGCGCGGTGTCTCTATCGTCGGCACCGCGATAGGCATCGACTACGGCGCGTTCGCGTGGATTGCGATGATGCTCGTGGATCCTGCACGCGCGGCCGCGGCGTGGGCCGACGCCTGCTCGAGGCAGCAATGGACGCGCTGCCTTCACACCTTCCGATTCGACTCGATGCGACACCTTTGGGGCGGCCGCTGTATCAGCGATACGGGTTCGAGGATGAGGCGGCGCTCAGTCGTCACGTCATCGACGACGCGAGACTCGCCGAGAAGTGCGCAGCGCGAACACGAACCGCGCCACGTGCGGTCCGACCGCTCGCGGACGCCGACTTGGCCATCGTCGTTGAACAGGATCGCCAGACGTTCGGCGGAACGCGCGGAGCCGTGCTCGATTGGGCGTTCCGCGGCGCGCCGCAGCATGCGCGTATACAGTGCCGAGCGATAACACCGAGAGGGGCCTGATCCACTATTGTTTGGGTCGGCGGGGACGACTGTTCGATCAGATTGGGCCGGTGGTCGCGGGCGATGACGATGCCGCGCATGCGCTGATCTGCGCGGCGCTTGGCGCAGCAGGCGATCGGCGCGTCGCCGTCGACGCCTTCGACGCTTCTGACCGAGGAGAGTCGCGGGGCGATCCGCGACGCGTTCGCGGCCGCGTTGCGCGCCGATGGGTTCGCCGTCCAACGGCCGCTCGTCCGGATGTGCCGTCGCACCGACTCCCGAGCGTGCGCGATCGCTGGCGGCCGAGACAACATCTGTGAGTTCGCGATTCTAGGGGCCCGAATTCGCGTAGCTCGTGGCGTGTCTCTTCCGGTTTCCACCCTACCGGGCCGGCTCCGTTGCGTCGCGGCCCGGAAGATCGCGCTCGAAGGCTCGTTGTGGCTGAGTACTCCATCAGCGTATACGGTCCACTAGATGACACTGCCCGAACGCATCAACTCGGACGCCGCGCTCGACGATAGTCTGGCGGAGCCGTCAGATTCGGATCTCGAGTTCATCTTTCGTTTGCGCGGCGACGTGCTGATCCTCGGCGCCGAGCGGCGAAGATGGGGCCGTCTGCTCGCGCGTCGCATCCAGCGGGCGGTCAAGCGGACCGGACGCGACAGTCATGTCATCGCTGCCTCTGCGATTCTCGTCTCCGGGAAGCGACGTCACGCGCGCGACGCTAAACGCGGACGGCATCCAGACGATCGCTGCGATCTTCTCGACCCGCGGCAGGTCGGCGCGCTGCCGCGCTGCGAGCACGTGCTCTTCTGGCCGGCCGCAAGTTCGGGACACTCGATCGAACCGACCTCACGTGGGCGACCAACACGGTCGCGCCGGCGCGCGTGGCCGAGCACTTTCGCCAGTCGCGCCTGGTGGTGTTCTCGACAGGCAATGTACTCCCTGGTCCCGGTTGGCGGTCCTGCGCCGACCGAAGACGATCGTCCAGCACCCGTCGGCGAGTACGCGCAGTCGTGCCTCGGACGTGAACGCGTCATCGAATTCGTCTCCCGCCAGCACGCAATGCCCGCGCTGATCTTCCGCTTGAACTATGCCGTGGATCTTCGATACGGCGCGCTGGTGGACATCGCCAGACGCGTGTTTGCCGGCGAGCCCGTCGATTTGGCGATGGGATACTTCAACGCCATCTGGCAGGGAGACGCCAACAGCTACGCGCTCGGAAGCCTCGCGCTGTGCTCGACGCCGCCGACGATTCTCAACGTTACAGGCCCCGAGCGCATTTCTGTTCGTGAAATCGCGGGAGTGGTTCGGCCTCAGACGTTCGGCCGGTCTCCTCGCTTCGCCAACAGCGAAGGGCCGCTCGCGCTCCTCAGCGATTCCAGCCGCTGCCGCGCACTGCTCGGGAACCGACGGTGCCTCTCGCCGTTCTGCGGCAATGGGTGGCCCACTGGGTGCAGAGCGGCGGATCGTCGCTGAACAAGCCCTCGCACGCACTTCGAGGTGGCCGATGGCCGCTTCTGACAGCGCCTGCGGCCATGCCGAGCCGAGGACATGGGAATCCGAGGCGAGGCATCAGCGTTCGCGCTGGGGTAGGGCCCCAGCGCCAGTGCATGATGTTGGTTCAGGAACTCGGCGCGCTCTGCTCGGCGGCCTTGTGATTCCGGCGCACCCACTCGCCTCGACCGAAGCGCGCCGGCTCGACGAACGCCGCCAGGCGCGCGCTGACGCGTTACTACTGCGACGCCAGGCGCGGGTGGCATTGCCGTCGGCGTCCACACCACGCAGTTCGCCATTCGCGATCCCACCGTCCAGTTACTCCGGCCGGTTCTGGAGCTCGCGATCCGGACGGCGCGCGACTGGTCGCGACGAGAGCGGTCGTCACGATTGCAGGCGTCTGCGGCCTCGACGGAACACGCAGTCGTGGAAGCCGGAGCTCGCGGCGTCGCTCGGACTACGACGCGGCGCTGTTGAGCCTCGCCGCGCTCCACGAGCAGGACAACGAACGCGTGCTGGATCACTGCCGGCGCGTGTCGGACGCCATGCCGCGTCATGGGGTTCTACCTGCAGCCGGCGGTCGGTGGACGCATGCTCGATCGCGCGTTCTGGCGCGAGTTCCTCGAGATCGACCGTGTCGTCGCGATCAAAGTGGCTACCTTCGATCGCTATCGAACGCTCGACGTCGCCGCCGCGCTGGCCGAAGCGGCCGGCCGCGACGTCGCTCTCTACACGGGAACGACGACGCGATTGTCATGGATCTGTTGACGCCGTTTCCCGGCGGCGTGCGCTTTTCCGGCGGCCTCCTCGGTCAATGGGCGGTCTGGACGAAGATGCGGTCGAACTGCTTCAGCGATGTCTGATGACGACGCGTTGCGAGGCCCGCAGTGATTCAGGCCGGGAGGTTCTGCAACTGCTGGCGCTCGGCGCCGAGCTGACCGACGTCAACGCGGCGCTCTTCGATCCGGCGCATCGGTTCGCCGGGTGCATCCCTGGCATTCACGAAGTCCTGCGACGCCAGGGGCTTGCTCGCCGGGCGCTGGTGCCTCGATCCGCATGAGGATCTGAGTCCGGGCAGATGGATGCGATCGATCGCGTGCTCGCGCAGGTATCCTGCATCTCGCAGACGACGCGTTCGTCCGGGAAAACCGGGATCGGTGGCTCAGATGATGTCGGAAGATCGCCATGAAGAAGCCCATCGTGTCGCGACGCTGCGTATCGGTTCTCGCGGCGGTCTGCACGGCAGCGCCTGCGGCCGCGCAAACGGAAATCAGGGTCGGCATCATCGGCACCGACACGTCGCACGTGACGGCGTTCACCAGCGCTGCTCAACGACAGAGCGATCCCCATCACGTGCCGGGCGCGCGCGTCGTCGCCGCCTTCAAGGGCGGCAGTCCCAGACGTCGACGACAGCCGCACGCGAGTCGATCGGTTCGCCGCCGAGCTCAAGGACGAAGTGGGGCGTCGAGTTCGTCGATTCGATTGAGGGCGCTGTGCGCGAAGGTGGACGCGGTGCTGCTGGAGAGCGTTGACGGTCGGCCGCATTTCGAACGCAGGTGCGCCGGTCTTCAAGGCAAAGAAGCGCGTCTTCATCGACAAGCCGTTTACACGCGAGCTACGCCGATGCGCGTGAGATCGTGCGGCTCGCGCGACTCGCGTAGCCGTTCAGCTCCGTCGTGCGAGTCTGCGTGTTTCGTCGCAGACGTGCAGGCGATCAAGAAGAGCGATCAGCACGGCGGCATCGCGGGTGCATTCACGTTCGGGCCCGAAGAGCTGGAGCCGCACCATCCCGATCTCTTCTGGTACGGCATCCACGCCGTCGAGATGCTGCACACGCTGCTCGGACCGGGCTGCGAGAGGGTGTCGCGCGTCAAAACCGACAGCGCGCGACACCGTCGTCGGCACGTGGAAGGATGGGCGCATCGGCACGATGCGCGGTTGATTCGGGGCAAACACGATTACGGTGCCGTCGCCTTTGGGATGAAGGCCGTGCTTGCGACGCCGGTGCCTATGAGTAGGTGACTATCGCAACCTGGTCGTCGAGATCGTGAAGTTCTTCGAGACCGGCGTGCCTCCCATCCAGCCTGAGGAGACGTTGGAGATCATGGCGTTCATGGAAGCCGCAGACCTGAGTAAAGCCAGGGGCGGCGCGCCAGTGGCGCTCGCCGACGTGACGCGGAGGAAATGTGAGTTAACGAACCGCCTTCTCGTCGGCGCGAGCCGCGGCGAGGATGTCCTCGATCACCCGCTGGTTCCCCTCGTGACACGCGTCCTCATACATTTTGTCGTCTGTCCGTTTGAGGCGAACCACAGCCGTCCAGGGCGTCGCCCACGTCGTGCGGATCCGTGAGCGTGATTTCGTAGCTGATCCTGTCGAGCGCCGTGCGTGTGAACCGCTCGACGACGTGCAGGGTCTCGGCCGATCCGAGAAGGCTGCTCTTCGGAGAATAATTCGTCGTCTCGACGATCAGCGTGCTTCCTCCCATCGACCGTGCGAATCCCCGAGCCAGCGGCGGATGTTTTGTGGCAGATGTGGACGTCCATCGAGCGGAATGATGCGAGCGTCGTGCATCGCTTCCGAAAGGAACATGACGTATCCGGGAGTTTGCACAATCTGGTAGTAGTTGTGGTAGCTCGCAGCGGCGCCACCGAGCCTCGGCGCTCCATAGGTGAGGCACCGAATGAAGTTGCTGAGATCTTCAGGGCCCGACGGTGGACTCGGCCTGGGCACCGCGAACGCCGCGGCATCCGCCGCGAGCCGTCTCTGCCGTCCCATCCGGCGTCATGGCAGGAATCTTCCCGTCAGGCGGATCCACGATCAGCGACGTTCGGTTTTCGATTTCTCTGATCCGCTCCGACGCCGGTGCCGGTGGCGTTTCGGTTCTTGAACACTTCGGGATTCGCGAGCGCGGCGAGAAAGATAGTTGTCTCCTGCCAGCGGCGTCGCTGTTCACGTCGCCGCCGAAGAGCCGCGCCGGCGTTCTTCCTCAGCGCAGCCACTTCCGCATCGGTCAGGAATCGTTTTCCTTCGAGCGCTTTTGGCCGTTCCAGCGGAGTGGCATCGTTGTTCAACCAGATGCCCTGAAGGTCTGGCTGGCCGTCCGGTGTCCGTGGCGGAGTCCACGGTTTGGTCGCCTCGGGTTTCACATTCGCTCCGGCCGCTTCGAGACTGGCCGGAAAGGAAGACCGGCGTGAGCCACACGAGCACGGTCGCCAGCGCAGCCAGCGACCCGAAAAATCGAAGACGCATCGTGCACTTCCTTCTTCGACCCGAACGAACTTTCGACGCGAGGGCTGAGTTTACCTTGTTGCCCCTCTCGAGGTATGCGAATTCGGAAATCCTTGGTGGTCAGGCAATTGACTCAGACGTGACACGTCTATAATCTCGATTTCCTTCGTGCGAGCATCTGGATTGGTGACCGGTGATCAGTCGGCCATGGATCAACTGGCCGCGGCGTTTGCTCCGACCTGCTGGGAAGAATCGGGACAGTTCGCGCACACCATTGGCGACCGCTCTTGGCAACGGCGATGGCCGTGTGAGCAATGTGTTCGAAGGCAATGACTGAGGCTAAGGATGTGGCGGTCGCGGCTCGAGAGCTTGCCGCGACAAGGGGGAACACGATGACCGAGATCAACCGTCGCCATTTCCTGTCGGTCGCCGGGGCCGCCGCCGCATCGGGACTCGTCGGATGGACCGCGGGGCCGGCGCGCGCGTTCGCCGCGCCGCAGCAAGCGGGTGCCGAATTTCCGGACATCATTCTGAATCCCGTGGAGGTGAGGCGGCGCCGAGGCGATGCCGATCTTCGGGCGGCTCCCCGGCGCGCAGCGGATGTACGTTGTCCGCCGACCAGGGTGAGTTTGTCGGGATCGGCGGACACGTCCTCACGAGGATGGCGCGGCCGATCGACACCGGCGGCGTCTACGAGCTGCTGATGTTCACCGGTCGTGACGGCGCGGTCATGCCTCGTCATCTGCATCGCGGCAGCCACGCCGCGCTCCTCGTGCTCGGCGGCGATGTCGAGCTCGAGCTGGATGGGCGCACGTGGCGCATGCTCCGGGGCGACTTTGCGAATATTCCGCCAGGCACGCCGCACGGGTGGACGCTGCGGTCCGATCGGTCGCAGATCGCGCTGTCACGATGGGCAATCGCGCCGGCGCCGCATTCGTCGCGATGGGATCGCCGCAGTCCACCAACGTCGTCGGCAGCCAACCCCGGCTGGCCATCTCCGGCGGCAAGCTCGCGGACGCGTCGTCCGAAGGCGACTTTCAGCTGGTCCCGTCCATCGCGGGCGGCATTGCGGAGCGCGTGTCGAACCTCGTGCTGCCACTCCGTGCCAGGGCCGTACGTCCTGCTCGATGGCGGCGGCGAGCGATTCGGCGGCAATACGTTTCTGGCGCGCAACCCGAACACGACCGGGCAGTTCCTCTTCATCATGACCGAGGGCGGTCCTGGCGGCGGTGTGGGTGCGCACTTCCATGCGCGTCACTTCGAGAATTTCCTGGGCGTCGACGGCGAGACGCTGGGTTGGGCGTATGCGGCAAGGCCGTCTCCCTCACCGCGGGCGTCTACTTTCAGGCGCCGCCAAGAAACCTTCACGGATTCCGGCTGAATCAGGCCTACAACCGGTTCGCGGCCTTTCTCTCGCCCGGGATTTTCGAGCCGTTCTTCACCCGCGGAGGCCGCGGACAGAACGGCGTCGGGAGACAGGCGCAGCCGGAGGCGGCGGCCGAGGACGCGGCCCGGGCGGACCGCCGGCGGGTGCGCCAGAGGCGGCGGGCGCCCGAGGCGGCGCGCGGCGGCCCGGGCAGCAACGACATGTTCCGGACATTGATGATGAGCGGACGAGGCCCGGACGGGTATCCGCTCGACGTGCACGGACCGACATTGCCGCTGCCTCCACAGGATCCGATCTGGATGCAGGGGCGAGACGGCGCCATCGCCGAGCGCGCCGCGCTCCTTGCGCACGCGCTGGCGATCTGCGGCGCGACGCACACTCAGCCGCGAGATCACGCCGGAGCTCAGGCGCGTCCTGTCGCTGAAGCCGCGCGCGGAGCAATTTATCTAGCAAGTGAAAGTCTGAAGTCGAAGTTTGAAGTCTGACGATTTCATGCGAATTCTGCCGATCAGACTTCAAGACTTCGTACTTCAAACTTCAGGTTGCTGGCTTTGTCAGACAACCTGCCAGGTGTCATCGATGAGCCGTCTTTCCGTCGGCGGACTGATCACGATTCTTGCGGTCCTACCCGTTGTCGGACGCTCGCGCCAGGCGGCTGTCACGATGGAGACCATGGCCTACTCGTCGCCGGGTGGCCGCGGATCTCGTCCTCGATCTGTATCGTCCATCCAGCGCGGCGGCCAAACGTGCGCCGGTCGTCATTTTCTACACGGCGGGGCTGGAGCGGTGGAACAAGAACCACGGGGCCCGACTTCAAACGGTTCTTTGCGGCGGACGGTTTCGCGATGGTGTCCGTCGAGTATCGGCTCGCGCCGGCGATTACCTTTCAAGCAATGTCGAAGATGTGAAGACAGCCGTGCGTTGGGTGCGTGCGAATGCCGATCGGCTCGGTCTCGATGGCACCCGGATCGGCTTGTGGGAACGTCCGCCGGCACGGCCATCTCGCTGCGCATCGCGGCGCTGTCGCCGAAGCGGCACGTTCGAAGGCGACGGCAAATCTGAATCAGTCGAGCGGGGTTCGGTGCGTGCTCGACGCATACAGGCCGTCGCTGTTCACAATCGAGTCGGACGCGGAAGCCGAGTTGGAAGAGCCACGCTCCAGCCCGTAGCGGCGGAGTTGCAGAACGCGCCGCCGATGGTGGGCGGTGTTGTCACGCCTGACACCGGACGGGCGCAGAACGATCGCGGGCCGCTGCCGGGGATGGTCCATGATGTCGCCACTTCGGCAGAGTCGCGCATGATGGGCGCGCCCATTCAGACCATCGCCGACAAGGTGAAGCGCCGCCGGCCGATTGCATACGTCACGAAGAGGCGCACCGCCGTTTCTGCTGATGCATGGGATGGCCGACAACTCGTGCGCCACCACCAGAGCATCCTGCTCTACGAGGCGCTCGTGAAAGCGGGCAACGATGCCACCGTTGCGACTCGTCGACGGGCTGCCACGCATCACGTTCTTCAATCGCACCAATCTCGACGAGCTGGCCGGTCCCTTCCGTATGGAGGTGCGTGAACGACGTGCACGGGAAGCCCGAACAGAGCAGCGCGTGGATCGCGCGGGCGTGTTCGACGTCGCGCGAGCCTTCACTTTCAGCAGCATCTGCAGCAGAAGTGAGGAAACACCGACGGGATGAAGGCTGTGCATGGCGAATCGCTTATTTCCTCGGCATTTTAGAATTCGCCCTGCACAGGCTCCTTTTCGGAGGACTCGGTTTATTGTTCGTCCGTGGTCCTGAAACGCATCGGCGTCTCACACCTCGTCTGGCTCGTCATCGGTGCACTCGTTCCAGTGGCGATCGGAGCCTGGAGGTTCGACCTGGCTTCCTGCGGCAATTCTTCGTCAGTCCGTTCCAATTCTTCATCCTGCGTCCCCTGGCTGTTTGCTTTTACAGCCTCAAGACCGGGGTCATGCCGCTGAAAAGCGGAGGAACGTTCCGACGCGATGCGGAACCGCGCGACTTCTGGATAAGTGTGGCCTTCTGTATTGTGATGGGCGCCATGTGTTTCGCGCTCAATCTCTTTGTCTCGTGGCTGGTGTTGTCCCGAAAGGCTTAGTCCTGGCGGGCGATGAGCGAGGCGCATCCCGTTGAGCGTTCGGACCCGTGCAACCGAAGGGTAAACCCTTGGCGACATTACTCACTAGTTTTGGGCCTGCTCGTTTGCAGGATCGATTCAAGTGCGGGTCAACTCCCTCGTCCATTCGCTCTGCCGAGACATCCGGCCCTGCCGATTGACACGACCGCAATGTGACGACTCAGGCCGCAACAACAGCGGGGCAGACGAGAGCGGTCCTGAGAACGTTCAGGCGACGTTCAGCACAATTCTGGTAGGCTCACGGGCATGACCGGGCTCTGGTCGGCCAGGATCGATCGACGCACGGCGCTCAAGCTCGGCGCGCAGTTGGGCGTCCTGGGAGGGATCGGCCTCGCGGGCGGCTATCAACTCGTGCCACCGAGTCCGAGCCGCGAGCTCGATCATGTGGACGCGCTCGCACAACGGCTGTTTGCCTCGCTCGACGCGGAGCAACGCGCCGAGACTTGCGTCCCCTACGACCACCCGCTGCGGCAGTATCACAATCGCGGCGTCATGGGCGGCGGCCGGGACATCCTGTTCGGGTTCAGCCGCAACCAGCGGAAGATTCTGACTGACCTGATGTATGCCGGGCTGTCCGAAGATGGGCGAAATCGCGTTCCTGAGGAGTTCTTCACGCGCTGGTCCGGCGTCCACGCCCTGCGCGTCGTGATCTGTGGTGACCCCGCGACGCCTCCCTATCAAGTCATCCTGACCGGCAACCATCTCAACCTGCGGCTCGGCGGCGTCAGCCGCGAAGGCGCCGCGTTCGGCGGACCGCAGGTGTCGGCGATCAGCGCGGCAACGAACGGACGGGACTGCCCGGCAACGTTTACCGCGATCAATTCCTGCTCGGCCAACGCATCCTGTGGCATCTCGATGCGGCGACGCGCAAGCTCGCGATGCTCGACGAAGCGCCAGTGCAAACCGGGATCGAGCTGCAAGGACGACACGGTTCGTTCCCTGGAGTAGCCGTTTCGGCGCTCGCCTCCGAGGACCGCGCGCTCGCTCGGGATTCTCGTCGAGCGCATTCTGGCGACGTGCCCGGCGAACGACATTGCGTACGCGCGGGCGTGCCTCCAGGCCAACGGCGGCGTCGACGCGCTGTTTCTCAGTTACTACCAGCACGGCGAGGACGGCACGATTAGCGAGGGACAGGTGTTTCGGCTCGAAGGACCTGGATCCGTGATGTATTTCCGCGGGTATCCGCACGTTCACGCCTTCATCAACATCGCAATGAACGCGGATGCGCCGCTGTCATCGGGTGAAGAGCTCGGCGAAAACCCGGCGTGGCTTGATCGGGCCGGCGTGAAGGTGCTGTTCGAGACGGCGCTGCGCGCCGAAACCGGAGCGGACGTTGCCTTCTACCCGCAAGACAGCGTCGCCGGACGGCTCCGTCCGGGCGCGATCCGTTCGGGAGACATCTACAGCCTGGAAAGCTGGCAGGAATTCGTGGAAGTCGTGGACGTCCACGGCTCGAATCTCAGCGCGCAAATGGTCGCGAAACTCCCGTCGTCCGAGCACGGCCCGGATCGCACGAAGATGTATGCGATCGCGACAACGGCCTATGCGGCCCGCGAGCTGGGAATCCAGCTTGGAAAAATCGAAGAGCGCCGGCCAGGTCCGATGCTGCGCGACCTCACCGTCGCGTACCTCAAGCGCCGCGGGTTCGCCGACGTGCGAGGTTGATCGATCGGCCGCGTTCGACAGTCAACTGAAGCACGTCGAATCGCTGCAGCCAGGCCGTGGTCTGGTTTCAAGTCGTGAGAACGCGGCTCACTAGGATCAACTGGTCGTTGTTGGTCGCGGTTTAGGGTGGCGGGTGTTGGTCAAGGGAGTGTCCGGAATTTCGTGTGTAGAGCGGGTTGACGTCCTCGAGTCTGTTCTTCCTCTCCTTCAATCGATGATGCGTGTGGGCGCTGTGGGAAACCGCGTTCTCTGCGGTTTCCAAGTCGCTGTGAGGCGCGTTCTGTGCGTCCACAGCGACGGCAGCGTCCATCGCTCGCATGCCACGTCTGGCGGGCGACGAAGCGATCTTCGTAGAGGATCGCAAACTGACGCATCGCGTTTTCCAATGGATCGCCCGCGCGCCCACTTCCGGGTGATATTCCGGCGCGCCAGCCAGATCAGCTTCGTGGCGGCCTCGTCGGTGGGAAAGTGGCCGCGCGTTTTGATGATCTTCCGCAGTTGCGCGTGCACGCTTTCGAGCGCGTTGGTCGTGTAGATGATCCGGCGCACGTCCGGCGGGAACGCGAAGAACGGGATGACGTGCGTCCAGGCACGACGCCAGGAGGCGACGACCGTCGGAAACTTCGCGCCCCAGGGCCCTCGTGCAAACGCCTCCAGTGCGGCGCTGGCGGCCTCAGCGGTCGCCGCCGCATAGATCGGCCGGAGCGCCACGGCCAGGAGTCTCCGTTCCTTCCAATTCGCAAAGTCGAGGCTGTGTCGAATCAAGTGCACGATGCAGGTCTGCAGCGTCGTCTGCGGAAAGCACGGCCGCGAGCGCCTCGCTCATGCCCTTGAGGCCATCGGTGACCGCGATGAGGATGTCTTCGCAGCCGCGCGTTTTGAGATCGCTGAAGACCTTCATCCAGAACTTCGCGCCTTCCGGTCTGCTCGATCCACACCCCGAGGATGTCGCGGCTGCCGTCGGGCAGTACCGCCAGGGCCGAGATAGATCGCTTTGCTGCGCACGGTGGCTTCGTCGCGGATCTTCACCCGCAGGGCGTCGAAGAAGATCGACCGGATACATCGACTCGAGCGGCCGCGCTTTGCCACGCGGTGACCTCGGCGACGATCCGCGTCCGTGACCGTGCTGATCAGATCGGGCGACACCTCCGACCGCGTACATCTCGCGCGAGAAAGCCTTGGATCTCGCGCACGGTCATGCCCGCGCGTAGAGCGCGAGGACCTTGTCGTCAAAGCCGGTGAAGCGCCGCTCGTGCTTGCGCAATCAGCCGCGGCTCGAACGTGCCCGTCGCGATCGCGCGGCACCTCAATCGGTGAGCGGGCCGTCGTCGGTCAGCACCGTCTTGCCGCCGGTCCCATTGCGATGAT
>ERZ1370068.3032-contig-2158_pt1 | contig 25465 bp, 40 predicted proteins | sample MGYA00561227_ERZ1370068 | MGnify/ENA primary metagenome ERZ1370068 (study PRJEB38410, sample SAMEA6850437) | metagenome | study: Metagenomic assessment of the ecological functions of the soil: analysis of the soil microbiota associated with the...
AGTCATGAGCTGGAGAGAAACGGCCTCAGAGAGACTAAACAGGCTCTGTGACGGCAACCGTCAGTCAGGGAGCTCTGCGGGAAAAGCCCCGCGTTGTTGGGCGTTTTCTAGACCCGGCCGGAGCCGGAGAGACTGTTCGCACAGGCGTTATGGCGGCCCGAAGGAGATCTGAACCTTCAGTACGCAAGCGATGTTCAGGTTCAACAGCTGCCGCAGCACCCGTCGCCCACAATGTGCGCATCTGCCGTTTCGCTTCGAATTTTGACCAGAGTGAGCCGATCGCATGCTTTGCTGTGGAGCTTTGCAAATGTGGCCGCTGGAAAGAGTTCTGATATTATCGCGAAATCAATTGGGGCAGGGCGCGGAATAATGGGCAAACGCACGGGACGACCGCGGGGCCGCCCTGCAAGGCGACCTTGGCTCTCGGGGTGATGCTACGCGACGGGATTAGGATCGCACTGATGAGACGGATTGATGCCAGACGGCCGCCGGCGTCTCGGACGTGTTCGCCGAGCGGATGGTTGATCTGGCGTTGGCCGGGAGATCCTCGAGGCGTCCCGGTTCATTGCGGACCGCGTCGATGGCGGGGTAACAGCCACTAAACGCCGTGTCGCGGGGCTTACCGATTGACGCAGTCCGCGGGCCGCCTATGGCTTAGGTCCAGCTAATCCTTAAGCGACGCGCCAGACTAGCAAGAATAGCAATCGAGCGTAACAGCACCAAGCCCATCGGACATACTTCCTGCTCTTGCTCTGACCGGAGCGCACCGCGTCTGCGGCATCCTTCCCGAATGTCGAAAGCGGGCTGACGGCCTACATCCGTGGGGGCCAAAGGCAGCCAATGAACGGTGGGTAGATTGGCGGGTAGAAATCACGTTTTGTCTATAAGTTATTGATATTACTACATAAAATAATATAAATGGCGGAGAGGAAGGGATCTGAACCCTCGATACGGGTTTACCCCGTATAACGGTTTAGCAAACCGCCGCCTTCGACCGCTCGGCCACCTCTCCGCAGCCCGTTAAGACCCCGGCGATCGAAATATCCACGACGGATGCGCGGCGCGGTTCTAGCGGCCGCGTCTGGCGCGAGTCAAACGCGAGCTCAATTTCGCAAGCGATATCAGGCTCTTGGCCCCATGGCACGAACCGTGCGACGGTGCCGCGCATGAGTATCCCCGCCGCCGGTTCGATCGACATGCTGAAGCGCCTCGTGGCCTTCGACACCACCTCGCGCAACTCCAACCTCGAGCTGATCCGCTACATCCAGGACTATCTCGACGGCCACGGCGTGACGAGCACCCTGGTGCCCAACGCGGAAGGCACCAAGGCCAACCTGTTCGCCTCGATCGGTCCCGACCGCGAGGGCGGCATCGTGCTGTCGGGCCATACCGACGTCGTGCCGGTCGACGGCCAGGCCTGGATCGACCGATCCGTGGGAGCTCACCGAGAAGGCCGACGGCAATCTCTACGGCCGCGGCACCTGCGACATGAAGGGCTTCATCGCCGCCTGCCTCGCCCACGTGCCGGCCTTCCAGCGCGCCCGGCTGAAGGTGCCGATGCATTTCGCCTTCAGCTACGACGAGGAGATCGGCTGCCTGGGCGCCCATTCGCTGGCCGAGCGCCTGGTCGGCGCCGTGCCGCGGCCGCAGGCGGTGATCGTGGGCGAGCCCACCATGATGGGCGTGGTCAACGCCCAGAATGCCGGCGGCGGCATCGTCGCCACCTTCACCGGCGTCGAGGCCCATTCCTCGATGACCCATCTCGGCGTCAGCGCCATCCACTTCGCCGGCGACTTCATCCATTGGCTGAACGAGCTGCAGGTCGAGCTGGCGCGAGCGCAAGCGCACCGACATCGACACCGTGCCCGGCCACACCACCATCAATGTCGGCATCGTGACACGGCGGCACCGCCGGCAACATCCTGGCCCGCGAGTGCACGCTCAACTGGGGCTACCGCACGCTGCCCGGCGACGACCCTGGGAAGTGCAGCGCCGCGCCGAGAAATACGTCGCCGAACTGCTGCTGCCCAAGATGAAGGCCAGGCACCCCGACGCCAACATCACGATCAAGCGCCGCTCCTTCGTGCCGAGCCTGCTGCCGCAGGAGAACGAGGAAGCCGCCAGGCTGGCGCTGCAATGGACCGGCGGCAACCGCACCTACGCCGTGCCCTACGGCACCGAGGCCGGCATCTTCCGCGGCCACGGCATCCCGACCGTGATCTGCGGCCCCGGCGACATCTCGCAGGCCCACCAGCCCAACGAGTTCGTCGCCAGATCGCAGATGGACGCCTGCGACAGCTTCATCGCCCGCATGATCGGCTGGGCGGAGCGGCAGTAGTCATACGGACCGCGAGCCTCCAGGCCCGCTCATGAATCCGAGCGGGCCTGGAGGCCCGCGGTCCACATGAGGCGCTTGACGCAAGCCGCGGCGTGTCGCCCGATCTGGGCATGATCAGCCCCCTCGCCTCCCGTCGTCGTTTCCCTGCAATTCCTTGCTGCGAGTCCGCTGATGGCCGACGCTGCCGAGGCGCTGGCGCAGGAGCAGCGCCTGCCCGATCCGTCGGTGTGGGGCACGCGCACGCTCGACAAGCTGATCGCCTCGCCGCGCGAGGCCATCAACGTCTTCGACTTCGAGCCGGTGATGCACGCAGAACGTGCCGCCGGCGCATTTCGGCTACATGGCGACCGGCATCGACGACGAGGTGACGCTGCGCGCCAACCGCGAGGGCTTCCTGAAGTTCCAGCTGCGGCCGCGGCGCCTGGTCGACGTCGAGCAAGCTCGACCTGCGCATGGAGCTGTTCGGCGCAGACCTATCCCAGCCCGATCGTGCTCGCGCCGACGGCGGCCAACAAGGCCTTCCACGAGGACGGCGAGCTCGCCGTCGCGCGCGCCGCCGCGCAAGGGCGATCACCTGCAGATCCTCTCGACCGTGGCCACGGCATCGATCGAGGACGGCGATCGAGGCGCGCGGCGCGGCCGGTCTGGTTCCAGCTCTATCCGACCAACAAGTGGGAAGTGGCCGAGGGCACTGGCGCGGCGCGCCGAGAAGGCCGGTGCGCAGACCATCGTGGTGACGGTCGACGTGCTGGCGCCGCCAGAACTGGGAGACGCTGGTGCGGCTGTGGCGCACCGACACGCGCAACTGCGCGCTCGTGCCACGACGCTCAGCCTGGCAAGCTACGTCAAGCGCAAGCCCAACTTCGACGGGCTCGACATCTCGGGCATCACCAGCACCGGCGCCACCAACCTCACCTGGGAATTCATCAAGCGCCTGCGCGACACGGTGAAGACGCGGCTGGTGCTGAAAGGCCTGATGACGGCCGAGGACGCCGTGCTGGCCGTCGACAACGGGCTCGACGGCATCATCGTGTCCAACCACGGCGGCCGCGCCGAGGACAGCGGCCGCTCGACCATCGACGCGCTGCCGGAGATCCTCGAGGCGGTCGACGGCCGCATCCCGGTGCTGGTCGATTCGCGGCTTCCGCCGCGGCACCGACATCGCCAAGGCGCTGGCGCTGGGCGCGCGCGCCGTGTGCATCGGCCGGCCCTATCTCTGGGGGCTCGGCGCCTTCGGTCAGCCGGGCGTCGAGCGCGTGCTCGACCTCCTGCAGCAGGAAACGCGCGCCGCCATGATGCAGCTCGGCGCGCCGTCGCTGAAGCATCTCGTGCCGGCGATGGTGCGACGGGCTTGAGCCCGTCAAGCCCTAGCCTTCGGTGCGCCGTGCCCGTCTCGAACAGGAACCAGGTGCGCTTCTCGGTTTCGTCGATCCAGTTCTCGATCAGGCTGGCCGTGGCGATGTCGTTGTGCTCGTCGCACACTTCGTGGAGCGTGCGCATGTGCTGGTGAGCTGGATGGTTGTCGTCGCGCAGCTCGGCCAGCATGTCGAGCGGCGTCGACGAAGTCGGCATCGTTGTCGAGAACGCGCTGCAGGCGCTTGATGTGGCCGATCGAGCGGATGGTGCCGCCGCCGAGCTTGCGCACCCGCTCGGCGATGGCGTCGGTCATGGCGTCGATCTCGGTCGCCTGGTCGTCGAGCAGCAGGTGGTAGTCGCGGAAGTGCGGGCCCGACATGTGCCAGTGGAAGTTCTTGGTCTTGATGTAGAGCGCATAGACGTCGGCCAGCAGGATGTTGAGCCCGCCCGTCAGGTCCTTGGTGGCGTTGGCGCCGAGATCGGTCGGGGTGGCGAGGGCGGCGCTTTTGCGCGCCTTGACGTCTTTGGCCATGGGCTGATTCTCCTCGAGGATACGGGTTACGGGGCAATCTAGCCCGGTTTTGCCGCGCGGTGAACCGTTGCCCCAGGACGCAGTCCCTGTCAGCTTCCGGTCCATGAAAATGGGATGGGACGGCGCCGAGCAAGGCGTGAGGGAGCACGCGCGGCCGCGGCGTGTCCTCGTGGTCGAGGACGAGGTGATCGTCGGCATGTTGCTCGAGGACATGCTGGGTGAACTGGGCTGCGAGGTCGCGGCGATCTCGACCCATCTCGAGGAAGCGCTGCGATCTCGCCCGGACGCTCGACATCGACCTCGCCATCCTCGACGTCAACCTGCGCGGCACCCAGAGCTTTCCGGTGGCCGAGGTGCTGGCCGCCCGCGGCGTGCCCTTCCTGTTCGCAACCGGCTACGGCGCCACGATCCTCAAACCGCCTTACAGCGGCACACCCACTTTGCAGAAGCCGTTCCAGCTCGACGATCTGCGGCAGATATTGGCGCTGTCCCCCTTCAAAGCTGGCGGTTGAAGGGCGGTCAGCCGATCGGCGCTGCCGCGCGTCGCCTCGAACGGGTGATCGATCAAGGGCTGCATGCGTTCCACGAATCGCACGGTATGCGGCAGCCCGGCGTGGGTCTCGAAGGCCGCTTCGTCGATCCAGCGCGAATGAATGTAAAACAGGCGCGGCTCGCGGGTCGAACGATAGGCACCGATCGCCAGGCAGCCGGGTTCCTGGCGTGACGGAACCACCTACATCGCGCAATGCCGCCGCGACCGCCGTCTCCTGTCCTTCGCGGGCGTGGAAGCGGGCGAAGATGAACAGCTCCATGGCGCCTTCGTTCAAAGGCCTGCGCAGACCGGCTGCTCGGAGCGGAACACGCTGTGCTGGCCGAAGCGGCTGTTGTAGGCCTCGACAATCTCGCGGACCTTGCCGCGGTGCGCCGGTGCGTCGAACACGACAATGACCAGGAGCTTGGTGCGCTCGCGGACGATGCGGCCAGCTGGCTCCCAGACTGCGACTCGCGCGCCTGGCCCTCGACGTTGAGCACGCTCAATCCGTCGGGAAAGCGCGGCGTGACGGTATCGGCCAGGAACGCGGCCCATTCCGCCTCGCTCACCTCGCCCCCGCCCTGCTTGTCGCGGCCGAAATAGAGATCGACTTCGAGCGCAGGTTTCAGCGGTGCCGTGCAAACCGGCGGCGCGCCGGGCTGCGCACAGGCGCCCAGAGCGAAGCGGCGACAACCGCCGCCTCGAACAAGCGACGACAAGTACGCATCAATTCAAATACGGAACCGCCATGCCCTTGGTCACGGCAGGGCGGGCGTTGACGATGTCGTACCAGCGCTTGACGTTGGGGAAGTCGGCGAGATTGACGGTGTGCCACTCGTGCCGCGCCGTCCACGGGAAGATCGCCATGTCGGCGATCGTGTAGTCGGCGCCGGCGGCGAAGGCGTTCGACGCGAGCTGCTTGTCGAGCACGCCGTAGAGTCGCTTGGCCTCGTCGACATAGCGCTTGATGCCGTATTCGATCTTGGTCGGCGCGGCGCGCAGGAAGTGGTGGGCCTGGCCGAACATCGGGCCGACGCCGCCCATCTGCCACATCAGCCATTCGAGCGTCTTGTACTTCTGCACCGGGTCGCTTCGGCAGGAACTTGCCGGTCTTCTCGGCGAGATAGATCAGGATCGCGCCCGATTCGAACAGGCTGTATCGGCTTGCCGCCCGGACCGTCGGGATCGACGATCGCCGGAATGCGGTTGTTGGGAGATGATCTGCAGGAACTCCGGCTTGAACTGCTCGCCCTTGGAGATGTCGATCTTGTGCACGCTGTAGGGCAGCCCGCACTCCTCCAGCATGATGGAAACCTTGCGGCCGTTGGGCGTGCCCCACGTGTGAAGTTCGATCATCTCAAGTTCCCCCGGTTTCATTGCAGAAAGATTACGGCCGGTCAGGCCCAGCTGTCGTCGTCCGATCCGCCGACATCCATGTCCGACGACGCGGTGTCGTAATCGTCGACCTGGTCGTCCGCGCACGGCACCGTCATCGGCCAAGGCCTGATCCTGCGACGGCGCTGCCGGCAGCGCTATCCGGCGGCAGCAGCGGCGACGGCTGGGCTGCCGCCGCGGCCGAGCCGAACGGGCCGGGATTGTTGCCCATCAGACTGCGGATGCCCTCGAACAGCAGCGCGCCGCCGGCGACGCCGGCGCGCGGTCGCCATTGCGCTGCGCAGGAAGCTGCCGCCGCCCGACTGCGGCGCCACCGCGCCGCCTGCAAGCGGCGAACGTGTCGCGGGAGCGCGGCGCCGGCGGCGCGGCCGCCTGTGCTGGTGATCCCCAGGGTCCGATCTTGGGCGCGCTGCCCAGAAAGCCAGCGGCGGCGGGCGCAGCGCCCGCCTTGGCCTCGAGTTCGGCGATGCGCTCCTGGGCGGCCTTGAGCGCCTGCTCCTGCACCAGCACGGTCTGCACCAGCAGATAGGGCGCCGCCGGCTGGCGCGGCGACGAAATCCCTGATCAGCGCCTCGGCCTCGGGATCGCGCGGCTGGGATTCGAACTGGCTGCAGCCGGCCGAACAGGCCGGCGATGAGCTCGCGTTCCTGGCTTTGCATGGCAATGCCTCCGGCCCCTCCGTCGTTCCCGCAGGGGCATCCGCCAACGTGGGTGTCCGCCCGCCGAGCGTCAAGGGTCGCCGAGCGATCGCAGCCTGAGCGACCACGGGCTGATCTGGCGGATGCGCAGCAGGTCCTTGACCGCCCAGCAATCCGCGGCCAGGCGCGCTTCGACCTCAGCCTCGCTCGCCGCGCGCACGATCAGCAGCACGTCAGGCGTGCCCGCGAGCGGGCCGCCCAGCAGCACGAAGCCGTCGGCCACCAGCGCGTTCATGAAGTCGGCATGCGCCCGCCAGTCGTCCTGGCCTTCCAGCGGCTGCGCATCGTTCCAGCCGCGGCCCGCGCGTGCGGATCACGGCGAAGATCTTGTCCGTCATGGCCGCAGGTTTCTAGCGCACCACGGACGCCGTCTGGCCGAACAGGATCTTGCGCTGCTCGTCGGTGTTGATGCCCGGCGTCTGGCGCAGCTCGGCGCCGACCGCCTTGCCCTTCACCACGGCCGGCCGCTTGCCCATCGTCTCCTCGAACCAGCTTCTTGAGGTTCGGGAAGTCGTCGAGCTTCTGCCCGAAATTCTTGAAGCCCACGACCCACGGCCAGATCGCCATGTCGGCGATCGAATAGTCGCCGGCCACGAACGGGCGGTCGGCCGAGCCGCTTGTTGAGCACGCCGAACAGGCGGTTGACCTCGTTGCTGTAGCGGTCCTGGCCGTAGCTCGAGCTGCCTCGGGCGGATTGAACTGCGGGGCGTACATGTTGAAGTGGTTGGCCTGCCCGCCATCGGGCCGAGCCCGCCCATCTGCCAGTTGACCCACTGCAGCACCTCGTACTTGCCGCGCAGGTCCTTCGGGCAGGAACTTGCCGGCCTTCTCGGCGAGGTATTGCAGGATCGCGCCCGATTCGAACACCGACACCGGCGCGCCGCCGCCCGGCGGATCGTGATCGACGATCGCCGGCATGCGGTTGTTGGGGCTGATCTTCAGGAAGTCCGGCTTGAACTGCTCGCCGGTGCCGATGTTCACCGGCACGAGCTTGTACGGCAGGCCGCATTCCTCGAGCATGATGGAGATCTTCCAGCCGTTGGGCGTCGGCCAGTAGTGAAGGTCGATCATGAAAGTGTCTCCGCGCGAGGAGTTTGAGCTGGCGTGGAGACTAGACCATCCGATGGGTTGCTTGAAGCGGCGAAGCGCTAATGGCCCCATGAGGAAATGGTTGTTACACCACGTGTGGGCTTTTTCAGCGCTTTGATCAGCCCGAGCGGCGCGTAGCCTTCGTTGGCGTGCGCTCAATGGGGTATGATCGCTCTGTGGGCCCGAGAGACTTTGTATGACCGACGCTCATTCTCATCTCAGACTCATGCATCACAGAAGTCTGGGAGCTCCTGGAACGGATAGGACATGAGACGACAGACAGCCCCGGTATTACGCGCGCTGCCTGGAGCAGAAACGAAGAGATGGCCGCGGACCGCGTACGCGCCTTTGCGCGGCGGCATGGCCTGCAGGTATTGAACGACGCGTTTGGAAACATTCAGTTCCTGCTGCCCGGTGTCGATCCTGCGACGCCCTGCGTCACGACGGGTTCGCATCTCGATTCGGTGCCGCACGGCGGAAACTACGACGGCCTCGCTGGCGTAGCGGCGAGGCCTTGCCGTGCTCGCCGCGGCGAATGCCGACCCGGTCAATCGCGCCAGGCCCTTTCGGGCTGTAGCCATGCGGTGCGAGGAGAGCCCCTGGTTCGGCACTGCCTATCTCGGAAGTCGGCTCATGCTCGGATTGTCGACACTGGACGAGATCGGCGATCTCGTCAGATCCGACAGCGGAAAATCGCTGCGACATCACATCCAGCACCTGGGATATCCGCGAACGGGCGAGGCTGTCGCGCCCCTGCTCAATTCCGGTCTCGTCACGTCCTTTCTCGAACTCCATATCGAGCAAGGACCCCTCCTGGAATCGGACAGCATTCCGGTCGGCATCGCCACCGCAGTGCGCGGCAATGTTCGCTTTCCCGACGCGCGTTGCATCGGCGCCTATGGCCATTCGGCCGCGCTGCCGCGACGTTTCAGGCAGGACGCCGTCCTTGCCGTGGCGGAGCTGGCGCTCGGTCTCGATGGGTTCTGGAAGGACAGGATCGCGCAAGGAGACGAAGACTTCGTCTTCACCGTCGGCAAATTCTCGACGGATGCGGCACAGCACGCCATGACGAAGGTGGCCGGAGACGTGAAGTTCAGCCTGAATATCGGCGCGGCCGTGAAGACCTCACTGGATGCGGCGCGAACTCTCCTGTTCGATCTGATCAAGGGCATCGAGAACGATCGAGGGTCACTTTCGAGCTGGGTCGAGAGGTCGGGACGACACCGACTCAACTGGACACGACAGCTGATCGCGCTGATCGAAGACGCCGCAGGTGCACTTGGAATCGCAACGCGCCGCATGCCCACCGTCGGACATGACGCGGCGATGTTCGTACGGGCGGGTATTCCGTCGGCGGTAATCCTTGTCCGCAACGCGAACGGCAGCCACAATTCGGACGAAGCACTGGACCGCGAAGACTTCGCTGGCGGCGTTCACGTTCTTGGTCGCGTCATGCATCGACTGGCAACCGAGCGATGAACACGTCGGCCTGTCCCTCCCGTACTTCCGCCATTCGACCCGGCGGTTTGGGTTGATCGGTCTTCTCCACTATCATCCTGGCGAGTGACACGTCGCCATTGGCGTCACTCTGGAGGCTGCATGGCGCTACTCATCATCAACCTGGACAAGTTCATCGGCAATGCCCAGGCATGGCGCGACACATTCAGGGAGCAGCTTCCCGATCTGCCAATTCGCATCTGGCCCGATGCGGGCGAGTTGAAGGACATCGAATACCTCGCGTTCATGCATCCGGATTTCGACCTGCTTCCCGCCTTCCCGAACTTGAAAGCCATGTTCAGCCGTTCGGCCGGAGTCGAGGACATTGTCAAGCATCCGAAACTGCCGAAGGTCCCGCTCGGCAAGGTGGAACCACCGGGCGGCGATCCGATGATGACGGAATACGTCATCATGCACGTCTTGCGCTTCCATCGCGATATGCCTGCCTACCAGGCGGCCCAGGCGAATCGGGAATGGCGCAGGGCACCGATCATCCGGCCCGAGCAAAGGCGCGTTGGTTTTCTGGGCTTCGGAATGATGGCCAAGGCGCCGGCGCTGGTCTTGCAGTCGCTGGGCTTCAAGGTCTCCGCGTGGGTCCGCTCACCGCGGCAGGCCGCAGAGGTCCCCATCTTCCACGGCCGCGATCAGCTCGCGCCGTTCCTCAGTCAGACCGACATCGCCGTCTGCCTGTTGCCGCTGACGCCGGAAACCGAGGGCATCTTCTGCGCGCGCACGTTTGCCATGATGCCGAGAGGAGCCATGCTGGTGAACGTCGGGCGCGGCAAGCATGTGGTGGACAAGGACCTGATCGCCGCGCTCGATTCGGGACAGTTGTCATACGCCGCATTGGACGCACTTTGGCCTGAGCCGCTGCCGCCAGAAAGCCCGCTTTGGCTTCATCCCAAGGTTACGGTAATGCCGCACGTGGCGCGGCGGCCGACCGTGGCCCAGCTGGTCACCGAGGTCGCCGCGAACATCCGTAGCCTCGATGCCGGAGGACGGCTTCTGCAGGAAATAGACGTCACGCTGGGGTACTGATCGATCTGCCGCGCCCGGCAATCCGCGGCGGTCAACCCAGCAGAGAATATTCCAACCGGAGGGCCTTCAATCATGGCGATATCACTCTATGACGCGAGCGTGGCGTGTTTCCTGCAGACATTGGGCGGCGTCGACGGCTTTCTCAGCCGCGGCCTCGCCCATTGCCAGGAAAGGAACATCGACCCGAACGAGATCGTCGAGACGCGCCTGTTTCCCGACATGTTGCCGTTCCGCTATCCAGATCCTGGCCGTCGCCAGCCATTCGATCCGGCGCGATGCGCGGCGTGAAGCAGGGCTTGTTTTCGCCAGCCGACCGAGATGCCGCCCCTCGACTATGCCGGCCTGCAGAAAGTCATAACGGATGCAAGCGAGGCCCTGCAGCAGCTCACGCCTGCCGGACGTGAATGCGCTCGAAGGAAAAGACGTCCTCTTCCAGGTTCGCGATCTCAAGCTGCCGTTCAAGGCCGAAGGGCTTTCTGCTCTCCTTCTCGCTGCCGAATTTTCATTTCCACGCGACGACGGCGTACGACATCCTGCGCATGAAGGGCGTGCAGGTCGGAAAGCGCGACTATCTGGGCAAGATGCGGGTCGTGAAGAGCTGAGCGCTAGGAACTCAATGGCGCGCTGACATCCTGGCCGAAATAGGCGTGCTCCAGGCGGTTCGGCAGATCGGGCTCGTCGGTCCGCGCTTCGAGCACGATCGAGCCGCGCGCCAGCGCATAGACCCGGTCGGCCACCGCCAGCGCCTTCTCGATCAACTGCTCGACCAGCAGCACCGCGGTGCCGGCGTCGCGCAGCCGCGCGACGGCGGCCAGCACGCGATCGACCAGCACGGGCGACAGGCCGGCCGAGGGCTCGTCCAGCATCAGGAGACGCGGCCGGCGCACCAGGCCCTGCGCCACCGCCAGCATCTGCTGCTGGCCGCCCGACAGCGTGCCGGCGCGATCCTGGCGCTTTGCGGCGATCTCGGGAAAGAAGGCCAGCGCCTCCTCGACCTGCGCCGCGCGCTCGTCGCGCTTCATGCCGTAGCCGGCCAGCAGCAGGTTGTCGAACACCGAGAGCTGCGTGAACACGCGGTGGCCTTCGACGACGTGCACCAGGCCGGCCTGCACCGTGTCGCGCGGACCGGCGCCCGGCCATGTCCTGCCGGCAAAGCGGATCCTGCCGGCGCGCGGCAGCAGGCCGGAGACGGCGCGCAGCAAGCGTCGTCTTGCCGGCGCCGTTGGGGCCCAGCAGCGCCACGGCCTCGCCCGCGCCGACCGTGAGATCGATGCCGCGCAGCACGCCGATCTTGCCGTAGCCGGCCGACAGGCCGCTGATCTCGAGCAGAGGTTCAGGCGCCGAGATAGGCACTCACCACCTCCCGATGCGAGCGGATCTCGGCCGGCGTGCCCGCCGCCAGCACCTTGCCGAGATTGAGCACGGTCACGCGATCGCAGATGTCGAAGATCAGGTCGGCATGGTGCTCGACCAGCAGCACCGCCGTCCCTCGCGGCTGATCGGCGACGATCAGCGCGCCGAGCCGCCGGATCTCGTCGGCCGACAGGCCGGCCGCCGGCTCGTCGAGCATGCAGGCAGGCCGGGCGCAGCATCAGGGCGCGCGCGATCTCCATGAAGCGCAATTCGCTGTGCTGCAGGCGGTCGGCGCGCACCGCGGCAAGCGATCCAGGCCGACGGCGGCCAGCGCCAGCATCGCCGCTTCGCGCAGCTGCTTCTCGTCGCGGCGATGGCGCGGCAGGGTCAGCAGCGATTCGGCGAAGCTGCCCTGGCCGTCGATCGTGCCGCCGATCATCACGTTCTCCAGCACCGACGCGCCGCCGATCAGCCGCGGCGTCTGGAAGGTGCGCGCGATGCGGTAGTCGGCGCGCAGCGTGCGGCTGATCGAGGCGGCAGCACGGCGCCGCCCAGCCGCACCTCGCCGGCGTTGCGGCGCGGTAGTAGCCGGAGATCACGTTCAAGCGTCGTGGTCTTGCCGCTGCCGTTGGGACCGATCAGGCCGTGCACCTCGCCCGGGCGGATCTCGAGGTCGAGGCCGTCGATCGCCCGCACGCCGCCGAAACTGCAGCGCGATGTTGGCAGCGCTCAGCGCGCTCGCCGCCGCTGCGCCGGTCGAGCACGCGCGCCAGCAGTTCGGGCCGGGGCACGATCTCGCGATGCTGCTCGAGCGGCCGGCGGTTCTTGTAGTCCAGCAGGTCGGCGATGCCGCCGGGTATCAGCAGCACGATCACCAGCAGCAGCGCGGCGTAGAGAAACGTCGACCACTGCACCAGCGGCGCCGCGAACTCGGGCAGCGCCGTCAGGACGATGGTGCCGAGCGCCGGCCCCAGGATCGAGCCACGCCCGCCGATCAGGATGGCGATGAAGAACAGCACCGACATCTCGAAGGTGAAGGCGTCGGGCGTGATGTAGGACTGCAGCGAGGCGAACAGCCCGCCCGCCACGCCGCCCAGGGCGCCGGCGAACAGGAACACCGCGACCAGGAGTCTGGGCTTGGCGACGCCTGAGGCTTCGGCCGCGACCTCGGCGTCGCGGATGGCGACCAGCGCGCGCCCGAAGCGGCTCGAGGCGAGGTTGGCCGTCATCCAGGTCGCCAGTGCGGCCAGGATGAAGCAGAAATAGTAGAAGCCCCAGCCGGGATCGAAGGGCCAGGGAAAAACCGGCCCGGGCGTGCCGACGCCACCGCCGGTCACGTCTCTTCCAGGCGAGCGCCACCTGGGTGACGATGGTGGCGAAGCCCAGCGTCGTCATGGCGAAATAGAAGGTGCGCAGTCGCAGCGCGGGCAGTCCGACGATGACGCCGGCCAGCGCGCCGACCGCGCCGCCCGCGACCAGCGCCAGATAGGGATGCCAGGCCGGCGTCGCCGTGCCTGCCGTCAGCGCGGCGGTGGTGTAGGCGCCCAGGGTCAGCATCGACACCCAGCCGATGGCGATCTGGCCGGCATAACCCACCACGAGGTTCAGGCCGGCCGACAGGATCCAGTAGATGTAGGCGCGCTGGGCGATGACGCCGATGTAGGAATCGTCGAGCAGCGGCAGCAGAAGGCCGACCAGGCCGAGCGCGATCCACGGCAAGGCGCCCTCGATCCGGGCGAGGCTGAGCGCGCGCGCCGGCTGCGGCAGGGGCGGTGGCGTCCGTCATACGCGCCGCGCCGCCGCTGCGCCGGCCAGGCCTTCGGGCCTGAGCAGCAGGACGATGATGAAGACCACGAAGACCGCGACCGCAGCGAAGATGCCGCCGACCAGGAAGTTGGCCGCCTGCTGGAAGAGGCCCAGGGCCAGGCCGCCGACCACGGCGCCGCGGTTGGAACCCATGCCGCCCAGGGCGACCGGCACGAAGCCGTAGAAATTCAGGATCGACTGGTTGCCGAAGAAGGCCAGCAGCATCTCGCGCGCCGGTGAAGCCCGCCAGCGTGCCGATCACGCCGGCCAGCGCAAAGCTCGCCATCCTGAGCTGCGTCTCGGGCAGGCCGAGCGCGCGGGCGGCGTAGCTGTCCTCGGCAATCGCCAGGAAGGCGCGGCCGATCAGGGTCTTGCGGTAGAGCAGCTCGAGCCCGACGATGGTGACGGCGCAGGCCAGCATCGGCAGCCAGAATTGCTGGTCGAGCCAGCCCGGCCCGATCGGGATCAGGCGCGGGAAGGGCTGGGCCTCGGTGCCCCATTCGACGGCGGTGAGCTGCTGGACCATCAGGGCGAAGGCGAGCGTCGACAGCACGTAGAGGTGCTGCTCGATGCTTTTCAGCACCGGCCGCACCGTCAGCACCTCGGTGACCAGGCCAAGCACGGCGCCGCAGGCGAGCACGAGCACGAAGCCCACGATCACCGGCATGCCCATCTTGGCGATGAAGAGCGCGCCCAGCACACCGCCCAGCATTCCCAGCATGCCCGCGGTGAAGCTGAACACACGCGACGCCGAGAACATCACGTTGTACGTGATGCCGATCAGTGCGTAGACCGCTCCTACCGCAAGGCCGTAGGAGACGATCGATGCGAACATCTAGGCGCTGTAGCCCGGCGCCAGGTTGAAGGCGCCGTCCTTGAGCGAGTTGACCTCGCACATCACGACCTCGGTGTCGGGGAAGCCGTTGTGCTGCTCCGGCGTCCAGGTGACGGTGCCGTAGACGCCCGGCCAGCCCTTGGTCTTGTTCCATGTGGGCGACGATGTCGTCGGCCTTCGGCCCGGTGGCCTTGAGCGTCTCGCCCATCATCTTGGCGCCGTCCCAGCCGAGCGCGATCCACCACAACAGCGTGTCGCCCATCTCGATCTTGGCCTTCTTCAGGCGGTCGACGAATTCCTGGGCGCGCGCCGGCAGCTTGCCGCCGGCGTAGCAGACCTGGCGGAAGTTGTTCGAGTAGACCTTGTTCCAGTTCTCGGGCTTCTCGAGCAGCGCCTTGGTCTGGCCGGAGCCCAGGGTCGTCTGGCCGACCACCGGCACGTCCCAGCCCATGGCGCCGCGGGTATTGAGAATGCGCGACAGGAAGCCGGCGTTCACGCTCCACGGCATGATCGCCTGCGCGCCGGCGCTCTGCATGCGCAGCAGCTCGGGCTTGAGGTCGGGGTTCGCCGCGTCGACATGGTTCTGTGTAGACCACCTCGGCGCCCTTGGCCTTGAGCATCGGCACGTAGGTGTTGACCGAGGCCGTGCCGTAGCCGGTGGTGTCGCTGATGACCGCCACTTTCTTCAGCTTGAGCACGTCGACCACGTAGTAGTTGGCGCCAGCGCCGACCTGCGTGTTGGTCGGCGCGATGCGGAAGGACATCGGGTACTTCTTGACGTCGATCAGCTCGTCGACCCAGCACGGATGCAGCATGGGCACCTTGTCGCGCGCGATCAGCGGCGTCGCCGCCAGCGCCTCGCCGGAGTTGAGCGGGCCCCAGATGATGGCGACCTTCTGGCGCTGGGTGAGCTCGGCCACCGCGTTCACCGCCTTGGTCGGATCGCTCTGCGTATCGCGCACGATCAGCTCGATCTTGCGTCCGTTGATGCCGCCCGCCGCGTTGATCTCGTCGACCGCCAAGAGGGTCCCGCGGTTGATGCCGATGCCGGTCGACGAACTGGGCCCGGTCAGGGCCGGCAGGTAGCCGATCTTGATGGGCTCGTTCTGGGCGATCGCCGGAGCGGCCAGGCCGCTGGCCAGCGACGCGGCACCGGCGGCGGATCCGGCCAGGACTTTGCGACGCGTAATCGACATATCGTTCCCTCCCACGGGATTTGTTTATGCAAGCAGCATAGCGCGTGCCCGTGCGCGGTCAAAGGCACGATGCGGCGTCGTTGTGAGATGCCCGGCATCTCTGTAAAATTCCGCCATGCCCCAGCATATCGGAATAGTCGCTTGCTCTGCGGAGGGTGCCGCCCTCTGCTATCGGACGATCTGCGTGGAAGGCGCGGCGCTGCTCGGTCCCCATGCGCATCCCGAAGTCTCGATGCACACGCCCTCGCTCGCCGACTACATGGCGCACATCTACCGCGACGACTGGCCGGGCGTGGGCGAGCTGATGCTGGCCTCGGCGCGACAAGCTCGCGAAGCATCGGCGCCGATTTCCTGATCTGCCCCGACAACACCATCCACCAGGCGCTGCCCTACGTCGCTGCCGCGCTCGCCGCTGCCCTGGCTGCACATCGCCGAGGTGGTCGCCGCCGAAGCGGTCGGCGCGCGGCTTCCGCCGCATCGGCATCACCGGCACGCGCTGGCTGGTCGACAGCGAGGTCTATCCGGAGAAGCTCGCGGCGCGCGGCCTGGCGTATCTGCGCCCGAGCGCCGCCGAGCGCGACGAGATGCAACCGCATCATCATGGACGAGCTGGTCTGCAGCATCTTCAAGCCCGGAGTCGGTCGCCTACTTCCAGCAGGTCATCGGCCGCCTGAAGGACCAGGGCTGCGACGCCGTCGTGCTGGGCTGCACCGAGATCCCGCTGATCATCAACGACGGCAACTCGCCGCTGCCGACGCTCGATTCGACGCGCCTGCTGGCGCGCGCCGCGCTCACGGCGCGCCGTGCAGGACAAGGCGATGGCCGCTTAAATCACCGTCATCATTGCAGCCCGTTGGCGACGGCGTCGTCGACCTGTCTCGAGCCAGACGAACTCCAGCGTGCTTGCGCACTTCCTCGGGGATGTCGTCGTAGTCGCGCTTGTTGCGCGCCGGCAGCATCACGCGCGTGATGCCGGCGGCGGCGGCGGCCACGACCTTCTCCTTGATGCCGCCGACCGGCAGCACCAGGCCGCGCAGGCTGATCTCGCCGGTCATCGCGGTGTCGCTGCGGATCGGTGCGGCCGGTGAGCAGCGAGGTGAGCGCCATGAACATGGCGACGCCCGCGCTCGGCCCGTCCTTGGGCGTGGCGCCGGCCGGCACGTGGACGTGGATGTCGCTCTTCTCGAACAGCGCCGGGATCGATCTTGAGCTGCGCCGCCATGGCTCTTGACCAGGCTGAGCGCCGCCTGGGCGCTCTCGCGCATGACCTCGCCGAGCTGGCCGGTCAGCGAGCAGCCTGCCGCCGCCCGGCGTGCGCGTCGCCTCGATGAACAGGATGTCGCCGCCGACCGGCGTCCAGGCGAGGCCCGTGGCCACGCCCGGCACGCTCGAGCGCATGGCGACCTCGTTCTCGAAGCGCACCGGCGCCCAGGATCTTCTCCAGATCGTCGACGCCGATGCGCTTCTTGTCGGCCGTGCCCTCGGCGATCTCGACCGCGACGTGGCGCAGCACGCGGCCGATCTCGCGCTCCAGGCTGCGCACGCCCGCCTCGCGCGTGTAGCCCTCGATGATGCGCCGCAGCGCCGCGTCGCTCGATCTCGACCTGCTCCGGCCTTCAGCCCGTTGGCCTCGAGCTGGCGGCGCACGCAGGTAGCGCTTGGCGATCTCGAGCTTCTCGCCCGCGGTGTAGCCGGCGAGCGTGATGATCTCCATGCGGTCGCGCAGCGGCCCGGGATGGTGTCCAGCATGTTGGCGGTGGTGATGAACACGACGCGGCTCAGGTCGAACGGCACGTCGAGATAGTTGTCGCGGAAGGTGCTGTTCTGCTCGGGATCGAGCACCTCCAGCATGCGCCGACGCCGGATCGCCGTGGATGCCGGTGCCCATCTTGTCGATCTCGTCGAGCATCATCACGCAGTCGCGCGCGCCGGCCTTGCGGATCGCCTGGATGATGTTGCCGGGCAGCGCGCCGATATAGGTGCGCCGGTGGCCGCGGATCTCGGCCTCGTCGTGCACGCCGCCCAGGCTGACGCGCGCGAACTTGCGGCCCATGGCGCGGGCGATCGACTGGCCGAGCGAGGTCTTGCCGACGCCGGGCGGGCCGACGAAGCACAGGATCGGCGCCTTGCCCTCCGGGCGCCAGCTTGCGCACCGCCAGATACTCGATGATGCGCTGCTTGATCTTCTCCAGGCCGTAGTGATCGGCGTCGAGGACGCGGCGCGCCTCGGCGATGTCGATGTCCTTCGGCTCGGGCGGCGCCCACGGCAGCTCGATCAGCGTGTCGAGGTAGGTGCGGATCATGCCGTACTCGGCCGCCGCCTCGGGCGTGCGCTGCAGCCGGCGCAGCTCGCTTGCGCGCCGCTGCCTCGACCTCCGGCGGCATCTTGGCCTCGGCGATCGCCTTCTCGAGGTCGGCCAGCTCCTGCTTGTTGGAGCCCTCGTCGCCCAGCTCGCGCTGGATGGCCGCCATCTGCTCGCGCAGCAGCATCTCGCGCTGGCGGCTGTCGAGCGAGGCCTTGGTCTTGTTGCCGATCTCGGCCGACAGGCGCAGCACTTCGAGGCGATGGGCCAGCAGCTGGAGACCTTGTCGAGGCCGCGGCACGAGGTCGGTGGTCTCGAGGATGTCCTCGCTTCTCCGCCGGCGTGGCGTCGAGATAGGTCGCGGCGAGATCGGCCAGCATGCCGGGCGAGGTCGTCGCCTCGACGGTCTGGCGCAGCTCGGGCGGCACGCTGCGGCAGCAGGTCGAGCGACCTCGCGCACCTGCTCCTGCAGGTACGAGGAAGCGCGCCTCGATCTCCGGCCCGGTCGAGGTCGGCTCGGCGATGTGCAGGCCGCGCGCCAGCGAGGAAGGGATGGCCTTCGACGAATTCGGTGATGCGGAAGCGCTGCACGCCCTGGCAGATCAGGTGATGGCCGCCTTCGGGGCTGGTGACGTAGCGCACGATGTTGGCGACCGTGCCGATGCGGTGGAGGTCGTCCGGCGTCGGGATCGTCCATCTCGGGCTCGCGCTGCAGCACGATCAGGATCTGGCGCTGCTCGCGCACCGCCTGCTGGGCGGCGGCGATGGTCGAGGGCGTCCGACCGTGATCGGGAACACGATCTCGGGAAACAGCACGGTGTTGCGCACCGGCACGACGATCAGCGCGTCGGCCGGCAGCGGCTACCGCGTCGGCTGGCCAGCGCCGCGCCAGGGCATTGACGTCGGGCGGGCTCATGGCCGCGTCCTCTGCGGCGATGCCTTGGGCAGCCTGATCACCAGGCAGCCGTTGGCCACGCCGGCTTGCGGCGTTCCATAGCGGCCGGCCGGCAGCGGGATCTGCCGCTCGAAGCGCCCCTGCGGCAGTTCGAGCCGGTGAATGACGGCGGTCGCGCAGCTCATCGCGGCAGGACGCGCTCGCCGGCGATCAGCAAAACGCCGTCGTGGATGGCGAGCTCGACCTTCGTCGGGATCGACGCCCGGCAGGGCGACGAAGATCAGGACGGCGTCGTCGGTCTCCAGCACGTCGGTCGGCGGCTCCCAGTTGACGCCGCGCGGCGAGCCTGCGCCGGCGGTGAACACCTCGCGGTGCAGCCGCTCGGCCCGCGCCAGCATCTGCAGCGCTTCCGACCACATCCAGTTCCGGGGATCGTCGTTGGTCATGGCCCCTATATAGGAAGCGTTTGCCGGATTCGCGCCAGCGCGGCTCAGTTGCCGACCAGCGCCTGGTAGACCAGGTCGCGCATCAGGTAGCGGTAGCGCAGGCGGGCGGCGGGCGACTGCATCATGAACACGACGTACAGGCGCTCGCGCGGGTCGTGCCAGAAATAGGTGCCGTAGGCGCCGCCCCAGTAGTAGTCGTTGGGCGAGCCGGGCAGCGGATTGCGGCCCTGCTCGGTGCGCACCGCGAAGCCCAGGCCGAAGCCCTGGCCCATGCGCGCGCTGGGCTCCAGCGCCTCGAAGCGCCACATGTCGTCGCCCATCTTGATGTCGGGCGGCAGCGCATCGGCCGTCATCAGGTCGATGGTCTTGCGCGAGATCAGCCGCACGCCGTCGAGCTGGCCGCCATTGGCGAACATCTGCAGGAAGCGGGCGTAGTCGGCCGCGGTCGACACCATGCCGCCGCCGCCCGACCTCCAGGTGAACTTCTCGGTGACGTCGGGGACCGACGGCATCTCGTTCTTGGGCCCCTCCTTCATCGGCCTGGCGCCGCGCGCCTTCTTGTCGGCGCCGACCTCGAAGGCGGTGTCGCCCATCTTGAGCGGCTTGGTGATGCGCTCCTCGATGAACTTGTCGAGCGGCATGCCCGAGGCGACCTCGACCACGCGGCCCAGCACGTCGGTCGACATCGAATATTCCCAGGTCGTGCCGGGCTGGTAGAGCAGCGCCAGCTTGGCGAGCTTGTCGGCCATCTCGGCCAGTTGGTCTGGTTGCGGTCGGCGACCTTCATGTCGACGTAGGACTGCTTGACCGGGTTGGTGCCGACCGCGCCGTAGGTCAGGCCCGAGGTGTGGCGCATCAGGTCCTGCACCGTCATCGGCCGGGCCTGCGGCTCCAGGCGTGATCTCGACCGTGCCGTCGGCGTTCTTCTTCGGCGACCGCGACCTTGGTGTCGGCGAAGGCCGGGATGTAGCGCGACACCGGGTCGGCGAGCGCTGAGCTTGCCCTCCTCGACCAGCATCATGGCGGCCACGCGTGACGATCGGCTTGGTCATCGAGGCGATGCGGAAGATGGTGTCGTTGGTCATCGGCGCCTTGGCGTCCTTGTCGCGAAAGCCGAAGGACTCGAACATCACCAGCTTGCCGTTGCGCGCGATCAGCACCACGGCGCCGGGCAGCTCGTTGTTCTTCACGCCCTCGTTGAGGCGATCGCGAGAGCCGCTTCAGCCGGGTCGACGAGGAAGCCCACCTCCTCCGGCGACTGCGCCTTGGGAATGCCCTGCGCGGCGGCCGGCAGCGCCACGCGAGACCGCGAGCGCCGCCGCGGCGGCCAGACGAATTAGCGACATTAGAATTCCTCCCGGATCTTCGGCCCGACGGGCCTTCCAGCATTCGCGCGACTGCACTGCCAGCACGCCACGCAAGATAATTCTTTCGCACCGTATAGAGGCGAGCCAATACGGGCGAGCGGTTTCCGCAATTTCCGCCAGCGACTTCGCTCTCACCGACGGTCCCGATTCCGCCAGTTGGAGATCGCGAACGCAGGAAGATGGCTCGCGCGACAGTGCCAGCACTGCAGGCACAGGCACGCGCAGGCTTGCAGCGGCTGCGAGTGCCGGTGGAGAGCTTCCGGCCGCCAAGGCGATGCCGATGTGACTGACCATGATGCCGATCCTCGGGCGCGCGAGTGACGGCTGCCATACGCCACAACATTGCGCAGGACTGTCAAGCGCCAGAGCGCGGCGCTGCTCACACAGCGAGAAGGCGCAGGACCAGCCAGACCGCGCCCGACCGCGGCTACGAGGACCGACAGGATCTGCGGCAGGCGCGGCAGGCGGCCGGGCCGCGACGCCCAGGCGAGCGGCGGCATGACCACGATCACGAAGGCGATCTGGCCCAGCTCGACGCCGACGTTGAAGCCGATCAGCGCCCGCACCAGCGCCTGCGCGCGAGAGGTCGAGCTCGGTCGAGCGCCGAGGCGAAACCCAGGCCGTGGACCAGGCCGAAGATCGTCGGCGATCAGCCAGCGCCGGCCGATGCCCGACGGCGCCACAAGGTTCTCGACGCGCGACCCAGACGATGGAGGCGGCGATCAGCGGCTCGACGATGCGCGACGGCACGTCGATCACGCCCAGGGCGGCGAGGCTCAGCGTGATGCTGTGCGCCACGGTGAAGCCGGTGACGATCGTCACCGTCTGCCAGAAGCCGCGCGCCAGCGCCAGCAGGGCGAGCAGGAACAGCAGGTGATCGATGCCGCCCAGGATGTGCTCGATCGCCCATGGCGATGAAGCGCGAACCAGCCGGTGCCGCGTCGCCGTCGCCAGGTCGAGCGTGGCGGCGCGGCGGTCCTCCAGGAAGGCGAATTCGACCGAGGGCCGGCCCGGCTGGCGCACGCTCAGCACGGTCTGGAAATGCGCGCCCATCACTTCCGGCCAGTCGTCGCGGATCGACAGCGTGCCGGTCGACCTCGGGCACGACAACGCCATGTCGAGCACCACCTTGTCGTCGCCGGTCGCCCGAGCCGCGGATCGAGATGCGTCCCGGCCGGCACGCGCTCGTCGGCGATCGAGAACCGGGCATAGTCGCGCAGGAAGCCGGCGACCCGTTCGGCGGCGGCGCGGTCGCCGTCTGCCGCCGCCGCCAGCAGCCGTCCGGCCTGGTCGTCGACCTCGGTGGCGACCACCGTCAGGCGATAGAGCGAGCTTTCCGCCGTCAACGATCGAGCGTCGCCAGGCCGGTGCTGGTGACGTGAGCCGCGGCGGAAACGGTCCACGCAACCGCCAGCAGGAGAAGGCGATCGATCTCATCGCCGCGGCAGAGTATCGAAGGAGTCGGCAGATTGCAGCCCGGGAAGCAAAACGCCGCCGCTTGCGCGAGGCGTTCGTCTCATGCGGCGAGAGGCGTTCGACCAGCCAGACCGGCGCCGACCACGGCCACGGCGGCCGACAGGATCTGCGGCAACCGCGGCAGCCGCCCGGGCCGCGACGCCCAGGCGAGCGGCGGCAGGACGACGGCCACGAAGGCGAGCTGGCCCAGCTCGACGTCCGACGTTGAAGCCGATCAGCGCCCGCACCAGCGTCTCGCGGCTGAGGTCGAGCTCGATCAGGGCCGACGCGAAGCCCAGCCCATGCACCAGGCCGAAGGCCGCCGCGATCAGCCAGCGCCGCCCGCGCCGCCCGGCGCCACGAGGTTCTCGACGGCGACCCAGACGATCGACGCCGCGATCAGCGGCTCGACGATGCGCGCCGGCACGTCGACCAGGCCGAGCGCGGCCAGGCTCAGGGTGATGCTGTGGGCCACGGTGAAGGCGGTGACGATCTTCACCGTCGACCAAACAGCCGCGCGCACAGCGCCAGCAGGGCCAGCAGGAACAGCAGATGGTCGATGCCGCCGATGATGTGCTCGACACCAAGGCCGAGATAGAAAACGAACGTGGCTTGGCGCCGCACGGTCAGACGCAGCGTCGCCTGTTATGGCGATGCTCGCCATGCGTTGCCCCTTCTCGAAGATCACCTGCCTGGCGCCGCCGGGCCATTGAATGTCGGCGATCGTGTGATGGTCGACGCCGAGCAAGGCGTCGATGCCATCGCGAGATCGAGAGATTGCGTATGGGCGCCGCACACGCATAGAGCACCACGACCTCGATGCTTGGCACGCCCAGCCGATCGGCGGCCTCGTCTCCGCCGGAACACCGGAGCAAGCAGCGCCGTCGGCTTCGATCGCGACGTGCCGCGCGACCGCAGCCGCGAAACTCACGCAGGTCTCGCGTGGCATCGCCCAGCCCCTCGGCCGGCAAGGAGAGCGCGTAGCGCACCGACTGCCCGGCGACCGATACCGTGGCGTAACCCGTCGTCCCTCCCTGGTGCGCGACGGCGGAACGCCGAAAGCGAGCGACACGGCCAGCGACGGCGACCACGGCCCTTAGCCCACATCATCGCGCCTTCACGCCCTCCAGCGCCGCCGTCCATTCGGCGCCAATGAAGCGCGACATCAGGTAGACCTTGGGATCGCCATCGATCCGCATGTACTTGCAGGAAGCCCTCCGGATTGAGGGCGCCGAAAGCGCACCGTCAGCGCCCTGGCCGCCAGGTCCGCGAGCGTCGCCACGACCACCGGCTCTTCGAGGCCGAACGGACGCAGTGTCGACGCCCGACAGTTCCTCCGGCGCGATCTCGCGCACCGGCGCCGAACGGTGCAGCATCTTGACCGCGGTATCGAGATGGGTCGCCGCAGCAGCCTCGACCGCGCCGCCGGCCTCCAGCGCCCAGCCTCCGTCGCCGCTGCGCACGCAGCACCGACCTGCCGTCCGCCGCCGCCGAGCGTGATCCTCCTGCACCGCCTCCGGCTCGATCTGCAGCACGCCCTTCGCCTCGAACTTCACGAGCTGGCGCTGCACCGGCTGGGCGCCGGTCACCACCATCGCAACGAGATAGGCCAAGCGCCAGCACGGCGAGCAGCGGCATGGCGAGGCGCCGCACGCGACCGCGCTCATCGCCGCCGCCACCAGACCACGCCGCCGATCCCGATCACCGTCAGCGGCAGCACGATGACGATCAAGGTGAAGAGCCACCGGCTTTGCTGCGCCCGTCAGCAGCGATCATCGGCGGCACGGGGATGCGGGTGCGCGACGGCGGTGCCGCGCTCTCGCGCGCGAGCCAGCGCACCGCCGCCACCAGCAGGTCGCTGTTCGCCATGTAGGGCAGGAAGGAGTTGCTGGCGAAGTCGCCGTCGCCGATCACCACGGCGCGCAACGGCGGCGCGCCGGCGCCGAGCGCCCCTCCAGCGGCGATGCCCAGCACGCGCGCCGAGGCCGCAGGCGTCCGCGCGACCTTGGCGCCGCCGGGGCGGACGAGCCCTCGGTCGTGCGCGCCTCCGCCGGCGCCACCGGGCGTGCGTAGCTGTCGCGGCTGCTCTGGAGGATCGGCGTCACCTCCACGCCGGCCGCCGGCTGCGTCAAGGTCAGCGGCCGGATGCCGGGGAAGAAGGTCAGCGACAGGGTGCGGGTGATCGGGATGCGGGTCGTAGCCCGTCACCGCCACCATCTCGGCATCGCGGTGAGTAGTGGCTCAGCGGATCGACGACCACCTGCTGCTCGAGCCGGACGCCGAGGTCCGACAGCAGCCGCGACAAGCCCGGCTCCGGCACGAAGCCGAGGTCGAGCAGGAGCAAGGCGCTGCCGCCGCGCCGCGAGATAGGCCCGCAAGCGCCGCGCTCTCAGCCGGCAGGAACGTGGTGCGCGGGTTGGCCGCGATGAGCACCGTGCAATCGCCAGGGACCGCACCGGCCGTCGCCAGCACGAGCTTGCGCGGTGGCGTAACCCTGCGCCTCAGAGACGCGGCGCAGCCGGCCGACGCCGTGGCCCGGCGGTCTCGATGATCGTGCGAGGACGCCTCGCCGTGGCTGTGGTCGGCCACGCCTTCGAGGTGCGTGTGGAACTCGAAGCCGTCCATCGAGAACTCGCCGTGGCCCTCGAGGAAGCAGACGGTGAGCGAACGCGTGCGCAGCACGCGCTGGATGCCGATGGCGATCTCCGCCTCGTCGGTGCCCTGGATGAGGACGCGCCGGCCGGCGGCCTCGATGATGGCGGCGTTGTAGAGGCGGACACCCTCGCGGCGCGCGAGCTCCGGCCGCTTGTCGGGATCGACGGTGAGGACCTGTGAGCAGCGGATTGCGCCGGCCCATCACCTCGAGGATGTTGCGCGGCGCGCTGCCCGATGGGATCGTCGGAGCGGTAGAAATAGGTGATGCGGACCGGCGTCCGTCAGCTCATCGACCACCGCCATGGCGGTGGCCGACGGCGTGTAGACCTTCTCCCGGGTCAGGTCGATGTGGGTGTCGTTGAGGTGCAGCGCGACGTTCGCCAGCACCCACACGCCGAGCCCGGCGACGACGCAGCCCGCCGCATAGAGCCTTGCCGCGATGGCCCCGAGGCCTGTCGCGAGCGGCAGCCGCAGCGCCGACCGCGAACAGCACGAGCACGGCGACAAGCCAGCCTGCCGCCCACGACAGCGCATTGAGCTCGACGGCATGCTCCGTGCATCGCTCAGCGCCGCGCCAGCGCCCGGACCGTCAGGAACAGGCCGAGCAGGATGACGGTGAGGAAGAAGCCGACGTCGGACAGCGTACATCGCGCCGACCGCGAAGGAGCAATACGTAACC
>ERZ1370068.3554-contig-2665_pt1 | contig 25460 bp, 21 predicted proteins | sample MGYA00561227_ERZ1370068 | MGnify/ENA primary metagenome ERZ1370068 (study PRJEB38410, sample SAMEA6850437) | metagenome | study: Metagenomic assessment of the ecological functions of the soil: analysis of the soil microbiota associated with the...
GTGTGCTTCGTTCAGTTACGTGCTCGCTTAGCAGACGCTCGGCCCCATGCCACGCCCGAAGTGAGCTTGCGCGATCACCGCGCGCACGGCCCGCTGCAGCTCGATCCGGGTCGAGCGCGTCGTTCCACGCGCGCAGACATGCCATCTTGCCGCAAGCTCGCGCATCAGGACCTCGCCCGGCTCCTGCAGAGATTCACGCCCATGCCGCACGCCGGGAGGCTCGCCCGTGCGCCGCGCGAAGCGCAGCGTGGTGGTCTCCATCGCGCAGCGCAGCGCCACGAAGACGGCGTTCATCCGGCGAGCGGGATTGTATCGGCAGCGCGCGCCGCCGCCGGGACTCGGGTTCCCGCTTCCACGCTCGACGGCAGCTCGGAAGTCTCAGGAGGCTCAGAAGGGAGCGCGTCAGGCTGACCGCGGGGCCGCCTTCGTCCCCGTCGAAGGTCACGCCGACCTCCATCCGAAGGTACGCGGGGGCGTGGGTGGCTGGCGATCGTCTTGCTCACCCACGTAGCCGAGCACGAACCCGAGAAGACGACCGCGCCCAGTGGTGCCCCACTCTCCGTGTCGAGCCGCTGCAGCTGACCAGGCCGGCGAGCGTAGGCCGGCACCGATCCGGTGTCCGGCGGCTCATCCAGCGGCTGGCGGCGACCGTCATGCTCTCAGTTGCCGTGCCCGCTCAAGGAAGTCGCTGGAGCCCCCGCCGGGCCGGGTGTAATGGACGAGGGCCTTGGCACCGTCGTCGACACGGCGGTCCTGGTCATGGCCGGGAACATGGTCTTGCTGGCCTCGTAGCCCTGCAGGTCGTCGTGGGACGCCTGAAACACGGTGAACAGGGGTTCCCGCGGCAGAAGCGTCGCCCGTTGCCGAGCGCGCCGAGCACGTCCTGCGGTCCCGTGCTGCTGGAAAACGTGTGGGTTTGATGCCGTAGCCTCGTTCTTTCCTCGAACGTCTCCACTGGAAGCGGCGCACGCGCGGCATATGTGTCGCATGAAGCCGCCCCGCGCCAGCGCAACCCCACCAGCCAGTTGCCGACGTCGGTGGGACGAGGCGGCCGTCCGTTCAGGCGCGCCTCGGCGCGTGGGCGTGGCTTTCCCCCACGTGGATGTCTGTGCCTTCGTATCCGAGGGCGAGCTCGTCGGCATCGTCGAGCTCGTGGGCATCGATCGAAAACTCAACCGCGCCGGAAGGCTCCTGCTCCAGCGCGAGGACTGGGCCACCCTCCTGGCGGCGGAGGCGGGGGACGGATGGACTCGGCGCGGCAGCCCGGGCGCGACGGGCAGGACGAGTCAGATCGACGCCAGCCCGGGAACTCGGGAGTCGCACGATCAACAGTGGTGGAATGTCCCGATCGCGGAGCAAGTGACCGAACAATGACAGCACGAGCAGAGCCGACCGGTCCATGCCGACCCGTGGAGGCGCCGCCGGCAACGCTCGTCGCCCGCAGGGCTGCTGCTCGTGCTCGCCACCGTCCTCTTGGCCGACGAAGCGCGCACGGCGTCTTTGACCGCGACGAGGCGCGCTTCGCGCTGGCCGTGCGCGAAGATCACGCATGACGATCTCGTTCCTGCCGACCCAGCAGAACCGCGCTACCACAAGCCGATCCTCGCCTACTGGCTGGCGCTCGCCTGGGCGCGTCCTCGAACCGGACAGGCTCGCCTGGCGCCTGCCACTCGATCGTCGCAGGTCGCAGCGTCGCGGTCGTCGCGACGGTGGCGCTCGCGCGCGCAGGCGCTTCGGTGACGGCGTCGGGCTGCGCGCCGGCGCGATCCTCGGCGAGCCTCGTCTTCGTGGTGGAGTCAAGGTCTGACGGCGGACGCTGCTCCTGGCGGCGACCACGCTGTCGTTCTGGGCCTGGATGAGCTCCGCGAGGAGGGCGCGCACGCCGGCTGGCGAAGCACTCTTCTGGATCTCGGTCGCGCTCAGGATCCTCGCGAAGAGGCGTGAACGTGGGCTTCCTCGTGGCGGCCGCGTGCGCGCTCGCGTTCCTGCGCTGCGGCATCGACATGACCACTTTCCTCTTGCTGCTCGCAGCCTCGGCACGCCGCGCCGTCCCGGCGGTGTCTGGCTCAGCCCCGTACTCTTCCTCTTGCTCGCAGTCTGGGTGCTCGTCGCGGGCAGTTGAAACTTCCGAGCACCGGGCTGCCGCACGCGCCTCGGCGCAGCTGGGCCTACCGTATCTGCCTCGCGCTCGTCGCGGCGTGGCTCAATCGCGGCGCTCGTGCGCACAGGCGGCGCCTTCTGAGCGAAGGGCGTCAGGCACCGTGCTCGCGCGCACCGCAGTGCGCCTTCGAGGCCACCGCGGCTGAAGGCTACTACGTGCTGGCGGCGGTGCTCGTCTTCTTCCGTGGGCCTTCGCGGCGCCAGCTCGCGCGCGCGTGGCGCGTTGTCCGCGCTGCAGTTCCTCCTCGCGTGGATCGTCGGGCCGTGGGCCCTGCTCAGTGCTCGGCCTCGAAGCTGCCGCACTACCCGCTCGTCGCGCTGCCGGCGCTCGCCGTGCTGGTGGCGCTCGAGTGGGAGCGGCGCGACGGGGTCGATGTTCGCGGCCGGAGTCGCGCGCGCCGTCGAGCGCGCGCTCTTCGCGCAGCTCTCCCCCTGCCTCACGCTGGTGGCGGCGGGGACGTGGAGCATGCCAGGTCGCCCAGGTGTGGGCTCCCGCGATGCTCCTCAACGCGGCGGCGCTGCTGCTCCGGGATCGCCGGCGTGTTCTTCCCTGCGACGCGCGGATGTGCGGCCGTTCCACCTCGCGCTCGTTGGCGCCTTTCGTCCTGTACGCGCTCGCTTTCCTCGGGCTCCTGCGCTCGAGTACGCTCCGGCTCTCGAAGCCGCTCGCGGGCGAGATCGCGCGCCTCGCCCGTCCCGCGGAGGCGATCCACCTCGTGCGTTTCCGCCCGGCGAGGCCTCGGGTGCTATCTGCCCGAGGGCCACGCGATCGTCGAGGGACCAGGACGAGGTCGGCCGCGCTCGCCACTCGGCCGCCGGGCCTCTACGTCGTCGAGGCGGGCGCCTGAACCGCGTCACGGGCGAGCACGCCCTCGCCACAACAACGCCTCTCCTCGATGCAAGGGCTTCCGCGAGCTCGGGCCTCGGGAGGTGGTGGTGCTTGCGCGTCTCGGAAGATCAACATTGAACCGAGCAAGACGTGCAAAGGATGATGAGAGCTCGGCTTCCGCGAACTGGGGTGAGCTGAGCCTGCGGGCGAAACGCCGCTCTCGTCCTGGTTCGCCGTCACGCTGCTCGCCGGCTGCGGCACGCTCGCGAACGGCCGCGGCTGGGGCCAGGACGCGACCCTCGCGCCGGGCTGGGAGCGCATCGGCACGGCCGCCCGGGAAGAACGCCGTGGATCCGTGGACCTGGTGCCCGCTGGTCGGCGGCCGCGGTAGCTCCAGATCGACGACTTCGACCGACGCATCTCCGACTGGGCGCGCGACGAGACGCCGATCTGTACGGCTCGACTGCCAGCGCCAAGAACGCCGGCACCAACCTGCGCGACGGGCTGTACTACGCCTGGTACGCGTCGATGGCGCCACGCGCAGCGGCGACGAGACCGGGACGTGGGTCACGGTCGAAGGCGAAGGGCGTCCTGGTCGAGCTCGTGGCCCGCAACACCTCCACCAGCCTGACGACCTATCTCCAAGGACGCGGTGGGACGCGAGCGGCCCGACGGCTTCCGCGGACCACCGCAGCTTCCTCCGGCGTGGCGACGGACTCGCTTCGCGGCGGCGCGCCTCGGCTCCGAGAACCTCCCGTCCACCGATTTGCCCTCGGCGTGGCAGACGCCAGGTGCGCGCGGGGCTCTACACGATGGCCATCGGGGCGTCCTGGGCGCGCGTCGAGGCCGGGCGGGCACTTTCCCTCGGACGTCCCTGTTCGCCGCGGGCGCGACGAACTTCCTCGCGGGCTTCGTGCACTGATGCCTTCCCGGGCATCGGCGCCCGGCCCGGCCTGGTCGTATCGCCGCGGGCCGGACGGCGACGGCTGGGAGGGTCGGGCTGGTCTGGAACGAGGTGAGCGGCGCCCTCGGAAAGCCGAGCCGCCGGTCTGATCGCGTTCTGTCCACGCGTTTTCTCAGGACGACGACGGACCTTGCGCTCCCGTGAGCTTCGAGGGGCGGACAGGGCGGGCTCGGCCCGGCTCAGAGTCCGATCCCGAGGTCGAGCGCGTTGGTCAGCTTCGGCCCAGGAGCGCCCGTGCACAGCCCCTGCAGGAGATCGGAGCCTGCACTCCGCCCGGGGTCAGGGTCGGGGACTGCACCGTCGCGTGGAACTGCACGACCGCGTTGCCCGTGTGCGGAGCGCGGACTTCGTGAAGTAGCTGCGAGGCTGCCGGTGTCGATCAGAGCGTCTCCCCGACAGGGCCGAAGGTGCCCGATGAGGGGCCGGGCGTAGGCCGAGAGGAAGGCCTGGCCCGGTGCGTGCGCCCGGAGCAGTCCAGGTCGACGGCCAGCACGCGACCCGAGCCGCGGCGGGCTGCAGGCTGGTAGAGCACGTCCGGGTTGAGCCCGAGCCGTTGCGGCACGTCGCGTCCGCGCGCGCGCAGGCCAGTGGGTGATCGTACGTCAGGGCTCGCCCGCCTCGTAGAGTCGAGTCCACGAGCAGCGGAGGACTCGCCGCGCTCGCGATCGACGGGCCAGGGCACGAGCTTGAAGTTCTGGTTCCCCCCGTGTTCGAGCCGTCCTGGACCACGAAGACGCCGCCCGGGAACGCTGCCGCCGAGGGTCGCGGTTCATCACGTCGATCCCGTCGGTGTCCGAGGCACGCCGTCGATCCCGAGCGCAGGGTTGTCGGCGATCCGGAAGTTGAGCCGGAACGCGTGCGGCGGCTGGCGCTCGTAGACCGAGTAGGTGCTGTCGCCCTGGCTGGAGGCGAGCAGGTAGCCCGCTCCGCCGCTCGCGTAGTAGATCGAGAGGCCCTCGACGTCGGCCGTCAGGTGTGCCGCCCGCTCCGGTGTGATCGACCTGGACGCGCGCCGTGCCGGTCGCCCGGCTCGGCTCCGTAGCGCCAGATGCCGACGTTCTCCTCGGCGATGAAGAAGGTCCGCGGCCTCGTCGTCGGCCACGCAGCCCTCGGTGATGGCTGCCGACGGCGAAGGCGCGCACCAGCGGACGGCGTCGACCCGCCCTGGTGCCGTCGTCGAACAGCCGCCACTGCTCCACCTCGCCGTTCTGCGAGTTCACGAAGAAGTAGACCTCGCCCGTCGACGGGCTGCGGTACATGCAGCAGCCGTAGACGTGCGAAGCCCGCAGACGATCGTGCGCGCGGCGACGTCGTGGAGCAGGCGCGTGCTCGGGTCGACGGCGTAGATGGCTTGATGCACGTTCGTCGCTGCGCTCGCCCGGTGGTGACCAGCGCCACGCGCGCCCGCCGAGCGGGAAGCCCGTGCCGCAGGTCCACGTTGTTGAGGCGTGCCGTCCGGCAGGTACTGCAGCACGTTCCCCGCGAGGTCGTAGACGAGCAGGCCCGAGTTCTTGTCGGTGCCGATCACCGTGCTGAGCGACGCGATCGGTCGGATGGACCCAGACGACCGCGTCGTCGGCGGCATCCCCGCTCGACGGGACGGGCGCCGTCTCGACCGTGGGCAAGACCGGAGCGACCTGGGCCTACGGGCGGACGCGATGTACGCAGGGGATCAGCGCTGACCGGGAAAGCAGGACGAGGGGCCGACGTGAAATGAGGGTTTCCCCGGCGGACGCGGGGCACGGGCATGGTGACAGGATGATCCGCAGCTCGGGGCGGGATTCTCGCGCGCCATCCGCGAGACGCGTCGACGTGACCATCGGTGACCGGCACGTCATCGAGGTCGAGGTGACGGGAGTCTTCAGCTCACGTCCGGACGTTTCAGTCCAGGATGGGACGCACGCGCCGGGTCAGGATCGGCGCACCGCGAAGATCCCGTAGGAGTGGGCCAGGCTCCGGCGCTCGCCGAGCGCGAAGACCGAGTGCCAGCAGGTGTCGTCCCAGGCGTGGTTGCGGGAGCAGGAGCGCGTCGCCGGCGCTGCAGGTGGAACAGCGCCCCGTGCTCGGCGAGCCGGCGGGTGAACGCCGGGGTCGCGTTCAGGAGGCGCGCGATCCGCGCGTCGCCCTCGCGATCGAGGGCGCGCAGCGCGCCCGTCGCGGAGGCAGCCGGCGCAGAGAGCTCCTCGCGCGCCTCGCCCGGCCGCGTGCTCGGCGAGGTCGCGCGAGCTCGCGCCTCGGCAGCGCCAGCCAGGCCGTCTCGCCCGCGAGCTGGCCGTGAACGACGACGCCGTGCTGGTGCGGCTCACGCAGTCGTGGTGGAACACGCGCGCCGCCGCCGGGCGCGTTGCTGTAGACGATGCGCTCCGAGAAGCGCGCGCGGCAGCCGAAGCAGGCGCTCGATCGCGCGGCGGGAGGTCCGCGTTCCCGGCGACGACGCGCACACTCGGGGAACAGCGCCGCGGCGTAGCGGTCGGCCCAGGGAGCGCGGCGCGTCTCCTTGCGCCAGTCGAGCAGGTTCTCGGAACCGAACGAGAAGCGGATGCGCAGCGAGTCGTCGCGCTCGTCGTGGGCGATCCAGAGAGCTTGGCGTGCAGCCCGCGCGCGCCGCGAAGCGCGCGCCGCGCATGCCGTCGACGTACACCTTCTCGATCTCGCGCGCGTCGCCCGCAGTCGACCACCGCGCCCGAGGGAAGAACTCGCGCGCGCCCGGCGCAGCCGCAGGCGCGCACCTCGTCCTGGAACGCGCGCCGTCCGGCGCGCAGCTCCTCGAACAGGCGCAGCGAGCGCCGGAGCTCGGCGCGGTGCGCGCGCAGTCCGGGCGCGAAGGGATCCCCGGCAGGAAGAGTCGGACGATCCCGCGACCACGCCTCGCGCCGCACGCGTTCGGGCGGCGCCGCGCGCTCGGCCGGGACGAGCGTCCGTGGCGCACGCCGCGGCGCGCGAGACGACCGACCTCGCGCTCTCGCCGCGCTCATCAGTGGGGCGTGGTTCCTAGCCGGGGCCGGGACCGCTCGCTACTGTCACGCGCCCCGTGAGGCCGCCCGGATCCTGATCCTCGCCGCCGAGGTCGCGCCCTTCGCGAAGACCGGCGGCCTCGCCGACGTCGCCGCCGCGCTCACGCGCTACCTCGCGAGCCATGGGCACGACGTGAAGCTCGTGATGCCGTTCTACGGGCGCGTCAAGCGCGGCCGGTGGCGCTTCGACGCAGCACCCGAGAGCTGCAGGGGATGAAGCTCACCTTCGGCGCGCGCACCCTCGGCTTCTCGGTCTGCACCACGAAGCTCCCGAAGAGCACGGCCGACGTCTCTTCCTGCAGTCGGACGAGCTCTTCGCAGCCGCGACGGCATCTACACCTGGGACCGCGACGAGCACCTGCGCTTCGGGCTCCTCGCGCGCGCGGCGATGGAGATCTGCCAGCGGCTGCAGTGGTCGCCGGACGTGATCCACTGCAACGACTGGCACACCGGCGCTCGCGCCGCTCTACCTGAAGGCGCGCCTACGCGTGGGACCGGCTGTTCGAGGCGCACGCGGACGGTGCTCGACGATCCACAACATCGGCTACCAGGGCGTCGTTCCCGGCGGACACGCTGCACGAGCTCGGCTTCGGCGCAGCACGCGCGCGCCTGCACCACGGCGACCTCGCGCGCCGGCAAGCTCAACTTCCTGAAGACCGGCGTGATCTACGCCGACGCGCTCACGACCGTCAGCGAGACCTACGCGCGCGAGATCCAGACGCAGGACTTCGGCATGGGGCTGGCCGAGCTCCTGCGCGCGCGCGCGCCGACGCGTCGTCGGCATCGTCAACGGCGTCGACTACGGCGAGTGGGACCCGACCCACGACGTCGCAGATCCCGCAGCGCTACTCGGCGAGCGACCTGCGCGGCAAGCGCGATGCTGCCGCGCAGCAGCTGCTGCGCGCGCATGCGGCTCGCGCCGATCCGCGCCGCGCCGGTGTTCGGCATCGTCTCGCGCCTGACCGCGCAGAAGGGCTTCGAGCTCCTGCCCGAGGTCCTGCCCGGCGCTCCTGCAGCGCGAGGACGTGCGCCTGTGCGTGCTCGGCAGCGGTCGAGGAGCGCTACGAGCAGTACTTCCACTGGCTGCACGGCGCGGCCCAGGCAAGGTCTCCTTCTGGGCGCGGCTACGACGACGAGCTCGCGCACTGGATCGAGGCGGGCAGCGACGTGTTCCTGATGCCGTCGCTCTACGAGCCCTGCGGCCTCAACCAGATGTACTCGCCTGCGCTACGGCACGCCGCCGATCGTGCGCCGCACCGGCGGCCTCGCGGACACGGTCGAGCCACTGGACCCGCGCGACGCAGACGCGGCACCGGGCTTCCTGCTTCGACGACGTTCACCGCCGCCGGCGCTCGACGGCGCGATCGCGCCGCGGCCTCGAGTGCTACCGCGACGCCGGACGCCTGGCGCGCGCTCTGATGCAGAACGGGATGGCGAAGCGACTTCTCCTGGGAGCGTCAGGGGAAGCTGTACGTCGAGCTCTACGGGCGGCTGAGCGCCGGCTGAGGGCTGAGAGACAAATGCCGAGGCCGAAGGCCGCGGCAGCGTCTCTCAGGCTCGGATCGGTGCGGGCGCGCGTTCGGCGCGCGCCTCGGGGGCTTTGTTTCTCAGAACTGGTGAGCCGATCGGCGGGCCCCGGCTCTTCACGCGCGCCATCCGAGATCCCCGTTTGCCGGGTCCGCGGAAGCGGAGCAGAATCCTGGCGGTGAACTGGATCGACGCGACCAGGACGTGGCCTCACAGGCGACCACTGAATCCCTGAAGTGGTTCGGGACTGAAAGGCGTTCGGCGGGATCGCGTCAGGACTATGGCCAGGTCCTGGAGTGGGACGACTGGGGGACGCGGCGCGTCCTGCGCGTCGAGTTGACGCGCCAGGACGCCGACTTCTTCCACTCCTCGCGCGCTCGAGAGCTCCTCCGCCATGCTGGAGCAAGTACGTCGGCGATCACGCAGATCCCGATCAGCCCCGGCTTGCTTTCGAGGACATGATCCAGGTCCTGCAGGACGCGAGAGCCAGGCTCGCGCCGGGCGGCTAGCGGCGGCGAAGCGGGGATGTCTCGCTCCCGGCGCGTGAGGCGCGAGCGGGCTTCCCCGTCACTCGCCCGCCGGTTTTCGCGCAGCTCACCTGACCTCGTCCAGCGCGATCCCGGAGGGAACGGCGCGAGCCGCAGGCGCGTGACGCCCGGGCCCGGCGATGCGCGCAAAGGGCTCGTGGTAGATCGGGACGAGCAGGGTCTCGCGCTCCAGGTGCTCCTCGGAGCTCGCCCGGAAGGCGTTGTCGCGCGCAGAGCAGGTCGCGTTCGGCGCGCGCGGCGGCGATCTCGCGCGCGAGACCGGGAGGCGCGAGCTCGCGCAGCAGGCGAGAAATCGAGGTCGTACAGGCCGTGGGCGAAGGCGTCGCCGTCGCTGGGGGTCACTCGGCGGTCCAGCGGCTCAGCACGAGGTCGGTCTCGCCCGCGGCGAGGACGCGCCGGAACGACTCGGTGCCGTCGCTCACGATCTCGACCCGCACGCCGCGCGCGGCAGCGAGCCGATCAGGGCGTCGGCGACGCGCGCGGAGACGCTCGCTGCCGTCCTTGCGCAGCGCGAGGCGCAGGACGAGACGCTCGGCGCGCGGTGACTCGCGCGGCGGGGTGGGGAGGCGCGACGGGTCGTGGCCGAGGAGCCCGGGAGGGATCAAGGGAACCCGCCGGCACGACCTGGCGCAGCTGCGCCGCGCTGAACTGGGCGCGCGGTCGAGGCGCAGGGACCTGCGGAGGCCGCGGGCTTCGCGCCGCGAGCCCCGGAGCGCGCGTTCAGCGCGATGGACACGGTCAAGCCGGACGCGGGATCTCACGCGGTAGCCGGGCGCGAAAGCGCGCCTCGCGCCGGAGCGCCTCCATCTCGCCCGGTTCGAGGTCGCCCGCGATCAGAGAAGCGCCCCAGCCGCAGGCCCTCGAGGCCGCGCGCGGTCCGTGACGATGGAAGTGGAAGTCGAGGCCGCCCCGCGCGCGGGCGGCCGCAAAGCCGGCGGGCGCTCGTTCGCGAGGAGGTCGAGCTCCTCGCCCGGCCGGAACTCACCTCGACGCGGAACGGCGGCCCGTGCCGAGACCAGCGCTCGCGCGCGAGAGCGCCCGGGCAGTCCACGCGCCCTCGGGCTGGAATCGCGAGCGCGGGGGTGCGCGAGGAGCAGCGGGGAAGATGCCAGAAACCGCCCGCACCGGGCTCCGCAGGATCTCGCCCGCCGGGAAGAAGGTGCAGCCCGGCGATCTCGTCCGCCTCGCCGCGCGCGAACTCGCGCGCCCTGGACCTCGGGGCGAGCGCGTGGGCGCCCGTTCGCGCCCGCGCGCAGGGACGCGCTCCCACGACCAGCGCACGTCGCGCGCCGAGCAGCGGGCGGCCGTCGTGGAAGCGCGCGTCGCCGCGCGGCGCGGTGCGGAACGACCGGCCGCCGTCCTCCTCGCGGCGACCTCAGCCGCGACCGGGGGATGACCTTGGCGCCCTCGCCGACGCGCGTCAGGGTCTCGAACACGAGGCAGGGCAGCGTCGCCCGCGAGCATGCCGCCAGGATGCGAGGGCTCGAGGTCTGGCGCAGCTCCTCGGCGCAGGCCACGCGCACGGCCTCGCGCGCTCGCGCCGACGGCCGCACCGCGGCGCCTCGCCGAGGCCGCCTCGATGCGGCCGTGGATTCACCCAGGCGAGCGGCCGAGCAGCTCCAGGGGCGGCGCACGCACGGACCCGCGACGCACGATAGTCGTAGTCGTAGAAGAGCGGCACGAGCGCGTGGACGCCGGCGAGCAGGCGCTCGTGGCGGCGGTAGAAGGGCCTGGCGGATCTCGAGGCGCGGACTCGGCGCGCGCGCGTCTCCCGGTCAGCTCGTCGGCCTCGCTCGATGAGAACCAGCGCCGCGAGAGGCCGTGCTGGCGGTGGAAGGCCATGTGGTGAAGTCGTCGGGGTCGTTGTAGTCGGCGATCCAGCGCCCGACGAGGAGGTCGATCGTCTCGTTCTCGGTCCAGGCGCGCTGGAAGTCGGCCATGGAGGCGGTCACGACCTCGACGCGCACGCCGAGCTCGGCCCACTCGCTCTGCACCGCGTCCCACAGCGGAGGCGGAAGGCCGCTCGGGTAGACCGGGTTCACGGCCGCGGTGAGCTCGAGCGGCAGCCCGCAGCCCGCCTCGGCGAGACGCGCGCGCGCCTCCTCGAGCGTGAGCTGCGACCGGCGGCGTCGGGATCGTGCCCGAGGATGCCGGGCGGGAGGAAGCCTCGAGGGCCGGCCGGCCGCGGCGCCCAGGTGCGTCCACACGAGCTCGTCCACCCGCAGCGCCCCGGCCGGGACCTCGCGCAGGATCGGATCGGCCGCGTTCGGCCCGAGCTCGTTGAAGAGACACGAAGTAGGTCGCGCGCCGCGGCACGCTCGACGAGCTCGAGCGGAAGCGGCTCTCGGCGAGGACGTTCTCGGGATCCTCGGGCGCCAGGCGCTGCACGAGTCGAGCTCGCCGCAGCGCAGGCCCTCGACGGCGTCGGCGCTGCTCACGTCCATGCGGAACTCGAGCTCCGCGAGGAGCGGGCGGCCCGTTCCAGTGGTGCGGGTTGGCCCGCCAGCACGAGCACCTCGCCGCGCGGCTCGCCGCGAGGCAGCACGAACGGCCCGGTGCCGACCAACCCGCGTCACGCGCCGGCGCGGGCGAGCATGCACTGGTGCGCCGTCAGGAGCGCGGGAAAGACCGAGAGGGGCTGCGCGAGTTCGGATGCGCGGAACGCCGCTCGCCGAGCACGCGCAGGCCCTCGATCGCGCCGTCGCTCTGCGCGCGCGCTCGAGACCGGCCAGGCTCGCGAACGCCGCCAGGCGCCGCGCGCTCGGGTCGCGCAGGGCGCGCTCGAAGCACTCCTTCACGGCCCGCGCCGTGAGCGATCGTCCGTCGTGGAAGAGGACGTCCGCGCGCAGCTCGAACTCGAAGGCGCGCCGCCGTCCAGCACCTCCCAGTGCTCGGCGAGCCAGGGCACGAGGTTGCCGCGCTCGTCGGCGACGATCAGGTTCTCGAAGGCGTTGCCGAGCGACCTCGATCTCCTCGTTCATGACGGCGAGGGCCGGATCGAGCGTGCGCACCTGGAGGCCGAGGGCGACCACCAGGCGCCCGCCCGGCGCGAGATCGCTGGTCGATTCCTCGGGCGAGTCGAGCGCACGGGCCCCTCGCGCGAGGCCCTCGGCCTCGCGTGTGTACTCGAGGCCGCGCGCGTACTCGCCGCGCAGGTTGGCCATCGTCGCGCCGAGCTCGAGCAGGCGCCGCAGGTGCTCACCCTCGCCCGCGCGCCGCGCCGCCTCCGAGGCCGGACGCGAGCCAGCGCTGGGCCTCGTCGATGCTGCGCGCGCCTCCCAGGCGATCTCGGCCGCGGGCGCATCGCCTCCACCGCGCGCGCGGGACGGCCGGACTCCTGGAACACGCGCGCCGCCGCGCCGGCCTGCCTGAGCGCCGCCTCGGAGTTGCTGGCTGCCGCTGGGCCTCGCTCGCGAGCAGGCGGACCTCGCCCTCGAGTTCCCTGCTCCCGGGCGCGTCGCGCTCGTCAGGAAGTCGAGCACGACCGTCTGGGCGCCGCGCGCCTGCATCCTCCAGGCTGAAGGAATCCAGCGCCTGACGGATCGAAGGCCGGGCCGTGCTCGAGCACCTTCTCGGCGAGTCCGCCTGCGCGCAGTGCTGCAGGAGCTGCGCGCGCACGCGGTCCAGCCGTCCGGCGTGGCGGCGCCTCGAGCTCCGTGGCCCAGCGCCGGTGCAGCGCCCGGCGCGCGCGGCGCGTGAGCTGGCCGTAGACGAGGTCGCGCAGCACGCCCGAGGCGAAGCCCACGCGGTCGCGGCGCGAGCCGCTGCTCCTCGAACAGGCCGAGCTCGGGCAGGCGGTCGACGCCCTCCTCGGCGCGGCGCTCGTCCTCGACGAGGTACGCGAGGTCGCGCACCTCGAAGGTCTTGCCGAGCACCGCGGCGCTGGCGAGCAGCTCGCGCAGCTCGTCCGAAGGCCCTGGATGCGCTTCTCGACGGCCTGCTGGATGGTCCCCGGCAGCTCGTCACGACGGATCTCGCGCGCGGCCGAGGACGTGCCACGCCCCGGACTCGTCGCGCGCGCGATCGAGCCCGTGGAGCAGCGCGTGCACGAGCTCCTGGGTGAAGAACGGGTTGCCGTCGGTGGCCTCGAACAGCTCGCGCACGAGCTCGCCCGAGACGTGCTCGTCGCCGAGCAGGTGTCCGACAGAAGACGCGGTGCGCGTCCGGCGGGAAGGCGCGCAGGTCGAGCCGCAGGAAGCCGAGGCGCGCCGCGGAAGCTCCGAGCAGGCGCGCGAGCGGTGCGCGCGGTCGACCGCGTGCGACAGGTACGTGCCGACGATCATGCACGGCGCCGCGCCGAGGCGGCGCGCGACGTACCTGCAGGGCCTCGATCGAGATCGGCGAGGTGCAGCTCCTCGAGGAGCAGCACGCTCGGCCCGCCCGCCGACGATGCGCAGCAGCGCGCGCGCCGAGGAGCTCGAACACGTCGAGCTTCTCCTCCGGGCCGTGCGCGGCGCGCCCTCGGCGATGCGCGCGCTGTCGCTCGCGCGCAGGCGCTTGATCTCGCCCAGCATCGGAAAGCGCCGCACGAGATCGTCGCGCAGGTCCGAAGTCGGGCCAGCCCTCGGGCGGCGTCTCGCCCTCGCGTGACGGAAGAAGTCGAGGATCAGGTCGCAGAAGCCGTAGAGCGCGAGGCCCTGCTCGTGGTCCACGCAGCGCCCGAAGAGGACCTGCATGCCGCGCGCCCGCGCGAGGCGCTCGAGCTCGCGCAGGAGGCGCGACTTGCCGACGCCGATGCGCCCGCGACGAGCGCAGCCAGCACTCGCCCTGGGCCGCGCGCGTCAAGCGCTCCTGCACCTGCGCGAACTCGCGCTCGCGGTCAGTGAACGGGACCTCGGCTGGGACGGGTGCCGCGCTCTTCTCGGGCCGCGTGCGCGCCTGCGCGCGGAGTCGCCCAGGCTCGCGCGCAGTCCCTCGAGCGCCCGGCCAGCTCGGCGCCGCTCGCCGGCCGCTCGCGCGGCTCCTTCGCCATGCAACGCAGGAGGAGGTCGTCGAGCGCGACCGGCACGTCCACCTCGAGCGCGCGCAGCGAGCGCGCGCGTCTCGTAGGCGACGCGGTAGAGCACCCCGGCACGGCGCTCCGCTGAAGGGCGGCTCGCCGGCCAGGCACTCGTAGAGTACGGTCCCGAGCGAGTAGAGGTCCGCGCGGGCGTCGATGCTGCGCTCGCGCAGCTGCTCGGGCGCGAGGTAGAGCGATGTCCCCATCACGGCGTCCGAGCGCGTCAGTCTTTGCTCTGGCGAGGGCTGGCTCTGCTCGGCCGAGTGCAGGTGCTCGCCGGGCACGTGGAGCGCCAGGCCGAAGTCCATGATGCGCACGCGCGACGCGCGCCGATTCCTCGCGCACCAGCATGATGTTCTCGGGCCCGACGTCGCGGTGCAGGACGTCAGAGCTGATGCGAGTAGTGCAGCGCGCGTGCGACCTGGGCGCCGACGTCGAGCACGTCCGCGAGCGAGAGGTCGCCGGCGCGCAGCTGCGCTGGCGCAGCGTCGTCCCGCGCACGACCGGCATCACGAAGAAGAGCGCGCCCTCGTGCTCGCCGAGGTCGAAGACCGGCACGATCGCGGGATGGTCCATGCGCGCGACGACGCGCGCCGTCGCGCCGCAGGCGCTCGGCCGTGAGCGGGGTCAGGGCCCCGGCCGAGACGATCTTCACGGCCACCTCGCGCCCGAGGCGGGGTCGCTCGCCAGGTGGACAACGCCCATCCCTCCGCGCCCAGCTCGGAGAGGAGCTCGTACCGACCTCCGAGTTTCCCGCTCGTCATCCTGCGCGCCCTGCGGAAGCTCGCCGCCTCCGGCGGAGTCGCGCGGCCTCGCGAGCTGACGCACAGCATACGGCGAGAGCGCGCGGGCGCGGTATCCCGCGCCGGTCGCTCGAGAGTCGGAGTGCGGCTCCGCGCGACGCTCCGGGTCAGCGCGCGCGTCAAAGTGCGCGCGCTCGTACTGGATCGTGGTTGAGCGTCATCTCCTTCCCGCCCGGGCCGGGGACGTAGAAGGTCTCGGAGCGATGGTCGTCGTCGTCGAGGGTGATGACCGTGCGCACGGTGGAGTCGCCACCCGGTCATCAGGTCCTTGCTCGTGCCGGTGAGCGTGAGGTCTTCGTCGCTGCGTCGTAGGTCCCCTTCTGCATCGAGAGGTTGGACGACTCGCTGTCGGCCCAGGCGGCGACGTAGGCCTTCGCGCGTCCGGGTCGTAGCCGGGGAGCTGCGCGCCCCGCGAAGGCTCCGCCCATCATGGCGGGATCGTCGTAGCGGCTGACGACCCACAGCTCTCCCAGCATCTCGCACACCTCGGTGCCGTGGGCTCGTCTGGACAGGATCCCCGGCATCCCGAAATCGAAGCTTCGAGGTCCACTTCCCGGCCAGCTTCTTCAGGAGCGCGTGCTCGGGCCGCGCGTGGGCCGCGAACGGGTTCTGGGGCGCGGGCGGCGTCCGGGACGGAGCGGAAACGGAGAGGGGAGGGCGAGGACGAGCGCGGTGGCGAGGTGGCGTGCAGACATGGTTCTCCTTGACCGGTGCGAGGGGCGACTTGCTGGTGGTGCCGTGGAGGGGCGGGGTCCTTCGCTCCGACCGGGTTTATTCCAATTCCTTCGCCGAACCGGTGGGCGAGCGCCCCTGCGGCGGAGTCGGGGAGACGGACCGGGGCGCGCGAGAATCGCGCGCCCTCGTAGATCCCTGTCGCGGCCGAGCCATGCCGCGGTGCGGCATGGGCTCGGACTCTCAGTCCGCGGCCGTCGAGTGCACCGGGTGAGCGACGCGCTCGCCCAGCTCGTCGGGGTTCGTGCCGAGCACGGTCGCGACGTCGAGGGCTCGCCGCGGTAGTACGACTCGACCGCGCGCACGAGCACCGGGCGGTAGCGGCCGCCCTCGCCCTCGGTACAGGTAGTGCGCGAGGGCCGAGCCCTGGGCGTAGAAAAGCTGCATGGGACTGCGCGCGCGCGCATCCCGAGCTGCCAGTCGAGCGAGCTCGCAGGTCAGGCGCGTCTCGAGCTTGCGGTAGCCGTCGAACGAGAGCTGCGGGAGGTTGCGCCAGGGCAGGAGGTCGTGCGGGCTCGCGTGCGCCAGCGCGTCGACGCTCGCGGCGCTCGGGCGCGGTCTTCCAGGCGTGGCGTTCCGGATCGAGGCGCAGCTCCTCGGCCCAGGTGGCGATCGCCTCGACCGCCCAGAAGCCGGGGGACGTGGGTGCCGAGCGCGGCGCGCCGAGACCCGAGCGCGTGGCCAGCCAGTGGTGCGTGAGCTCGTGCGTCGACACGTCCAGGAGGCGCGTGCCGCGCTCGTCCCGGACGGGAGGAAGAGGCGCGAGACGCCCGCCCTCGAGGTCGGAAGTGCCCCGAGGTGGAGCCGAGCACGCTCTCGATGCCGCCCAGGTCCTTGCCGGAGTGCTCCATGTACTCGTCGCGCGTCGGATACAGGAGCAGCTCCATCCGCTCGCTCGCGCCGCGCGCCGCCGAAGACGCCCTCGAGCACGTCGCACAGGAGCTCGCCCGTGCGCGCGATGCGCGCGACCGCGTCGGGCGGCGCGCCGGCGGTGACGAGCAGCACGGGCGCTGGCTCTGGTAGCCGACGGCGTCCGCGCGCCACTCCTCGCGCTGCGCCGGCGAGGCGCGTCTGCTCGTTCGACGGCTTCTCGCCGGACGGGGCTCGGCCACGAGCCCGAGCGGGCCAGGCGATGCTGGAGGAGAGCTCGAGGAAGTCGAGCCACGGCGCGCGTCCCCGGGCGTGACTGGGCTCCGGCGGGGACGAACCGGCGCAGGAGCTCGAGGGAGGACGGGTGGTCAGGCGCGCGCGAGGATCTCGCGCAGGAGGGCGATGCGCGTGCCCGCGTCCGCCGCGGCGCCGGCGGCGGAGGCGAGTCGCCCAGGAAGCGCTCGCGCGCCGTGCCCTCGTCGGCCGCGAGCGCTGCCCCCTGGCCCTTCGCGCGCGCGGCGGCGGTCCCGCAGGGCCGCGCTCCTCGTCCTTTCCGGAGCCGAGGAGCAGCGCGAGCGCGCCGCTCGCTCGCCCCGAGCTCGCCGGCCTCGTCCGCCAGGCGTGCGGCCCGCTCGCCGTCGCCGGCGCGCAGCAGCGCGCGCGCGCGATGCGCGCGAGCTCCTCGCCGAGCGCCCGCTTGCCGCGCTCGACGATCTGGCGCGCGTTCTCCCGGGCGCGAACGCGCGCTCTCGTCCCGGTCCGAGCCGAGACGGAGCAGGCGGTTGCCCTCGACCAGCAGGCCGCGCGAGACGGGGACCGGGCGGAAGGTGGGGGGCGTGCTCGCGGCGCCACAGCACCTCGAGCGTTCGTCCGTCCGTCGCGCGGGGCCGATGTAGTCGACCTCGCCGGCGTGGCTCGCGGGGACGGTGCAGGCGCTCAGCCAGGCGTGGTGCTCCGGCGCGGCGAGCTCCACCAGGCGCTCGCTGCCGGCCGCGCCTCCACGAGGATCCAGCGCGCGCCGCCTCGCGCGTGCGCTCGGGCGCGAGCCAGCCCTGCTCCGTCTCGACCGGCGGCGCGAGGAAGTCGTGCAGCGAGTTCAGCCCGCGGAGCTCGTGACCGTCGGAACGCGGCGCGGGCCCAGGGGCAGCTCGGCGCCGCGCGTAGCTGCGCAGGCCGGGGAAGAGCTTGACGAAGACCGTGTCCGGCGACGGGCGCGACCAGGAGCGCGTCGCGGTCCTCGGGCGCCCGGCCGAGCGAGTTCTTGCCGAGCACATGACGTCGGTGCCGCGCGCGGCCCGACGAGCCGTCGAGCCAGGCGAGGTGCGCGGTGCCGTCCGGCTCGTACCAGCCGGCGAGGACCCGTCCGTCGCGCACTCTCGGGCGCGCCGTGGAAGGCTCGGGCACCGTCGCGCGCCAGGCGGCTCGCGCCGGGCGAGGTCGTAGCGCGCGATCTCGTCGCCTTCGCGCAGCGTCGAGAGCGTGCCCTCGAGGCGCGGCGCCGAGACCGAGTCCGGGTCCGCGATCGCGCGCTCCTGCAGGAGGCGCCCGCCGCGGAGGCGCAGGACGCTCGACGTGGTTCGCCGCCGTGCGCACGGCCACGCGCTCGCCCGAGGCGGAGGTCGCGAGCGGGCACGCTGGAGGGAAGAGCGCGCGCGAGATCAGGCGACCGCTGTCGCCGTCGAGCAGCACGAGCGCGCGCCTCCCGCTCGGGTCGCGGCCGGTGGCCAGGACCAACTCGCCCCACGGCTCGGGCTCGGCCTCGAACACGAGCGGACCGAAGCTCCAGCGCTCGACCGGGTCGTCGACCAGCGGAGCGAGAGCCGCGCTCGCGCCTCCCGTCGTTCCCGTTCCCGGGCCGCGCGGCCGCGGGCGCGACGAGGGCGAGCGCCGACCAGCGCGGCGAGGACGTGGCGCATCTGCGAGGCCCTATCGACCGCATCCGCTCGGCGCCGTACCTCCGTATGATGGGCGCCTTGTCGACGCACGATCCCCAGCGCTGGCGCGCGCGTTTCCGATCCTGGGAGACACCTCGTACCTCGTGGAACCACAGCCTCGGCGCGATGCCCGAGGGCGTGTACGGGAAGCTGCAGGCGCGTACGCCGACCAGTGGGCGAAGCGCGGCGTGCGCGCCTGGGGCGAGGGCTGGTGGGACGCGCCGGTCGAGGTCGGGGACGCAGGTGGCGAAGATCCTCAACGCGCCCGCCGGCTCGGTCGTGATGCACCAGAACGTGTCGATGATCCAGGCGATCATCGCCTCGGCGCATCGACTTCTCCGCCGAGCGCGAACAAGGTCGTCTACACCGAGCAGGAGTTCCCCTCGGTGATGTACGTGTGGGAGGCGCAGAAGAAGCACGGGCGCGCGCATCGAGTGCGTGCGCGGCGACAGGCGACGGTCGGCGTGGCCGACGAGCGCCTGCTCGCCGCGATCGACGAGACGCACGCGCATCGTGCCCATCAGCCACGTCTGCTTCCGCACGCTCCTTCCTGCAGGACGCGGCCGCGGTGTGCCGGCGCGCGCGCGAGGTCGGCGCGCTCGTCCTGCTCGACTGCTACCAGTCGCTCGGCACCGTGCCGATCGACGTGCAGGCGCTCGGCGTCGACATGGTCTGCGGCGGCTCGGTCAAGTGGCTGTGCGGCGGCCCGGGCGCGGCGTACCTCTACGTGCGCCCGGACCTGATGGAGGAGCTCGAGCCGCGCATCACCGGCTGGGCCGCCCACGACGACGCCGTTCGCCTTCGAGACCGGCGCGCAGCGCTACGCGCGACGGTCCGCGGCGCCTGCTCAACGGCACACCCGCGGTGCCGGCGCTGCTCGCGGCCACCGCCGGCTACGAGATCGATCGCTCGAGGTCGGCGTCGAGGACGATCCGCCGCCACTCGATCGCACCTGACCGAGCGCCTGCGCACGAACCTCGCCGCGCGCGGCTTCACGCAGCCCGAGCCCTGCCGACCCGCTGAAGCGCGGAGGCACGCTGACCGTCGCGCTGCAGCGCCGGCGAGAACGGTCCGGCCTTCGTGCGCGCGCTCTGAGCCGAACGCCGCATCCTGGTCGACTACCGCCCGGGCGCCGGCCTGCGCGTCAGCCCGCACTTCTACACGCTCGAGCCCGAGCTCGACCGCTTCGCCGAAGTCATCGACCGAGCTGCGCGACCGCAGGACCTGGACGAAGCATCTCGACAAGGTCGCGGCGGTACTGAGCGCGAGGAACGATGCCTTGGCTGGGCCGAGGCATCGTTCTCGGGCTCGAGGGGGTAGGGGCGGGGTGTGCGTTCGGGCGCGCAGCGGGAGCTCTCTCGACGTCGCGATCGAAGGGGCGAGCTCGCGCGCGCTCGACGGGGCCCCGCCACGCGCGGGAGCGTGCTCACCGGACGCGTGGCGCCCGTGCAGTCGACCTCGCAGGCGCCACGCGGTCCCCGGCGCCTTCGGCGCCTGGCGGTTGCCGGACCGCGTGGCGCCTGCGAGATCGACTGCACGGGACCGCGCCGGTGTCTCCCTGCGCGTGGAAGCCCCATCGAGCGCGCGGGCGCGCGGGCGAGTCAGCCACGCTCAGGCGGCTCGGCCGCCTGAGCGGAGTATGGAGGAGTGGCGGGCGCGCGAGGAGTCGACGGGTCGGAGCGATCGAAGGCTGCCGAAACGAGATCAATGGCGTTGACGAGCGCGCGAAGAAAAACGAAGACGCGCGAACGATCCGCGAGCTCGAGCTCCTTGCTCTGCATGAAGCCTCGAGCACGCCAGCAATCGTTCGAGTTCACGAACTGGGGCGGCAAGCGTCGCGGAGCGGGTCGCAAGCGCGCGGGCCCGCGCGCACGCGTCTCGCACGTGAAGCGTCCGAAGCTCGCAGGACGCTATCCGGTGCTCGTCACGCTGCGGCTCCGCGATGGGCTGCGGACGTTGAGGACGGCGGAGACGCACGCTCTCATCGCGGGAGCCTTCGCGGCCGGGTCGAACGGCGCCTTCCGCGTCGTCGAGTACAGCGTCCAGACCAACCACCTGCACTTCCTCGCCGAGGCCAGCGACGAGCGCGCGCTCTCGCGCGGCATGAACGGACTCACGACGCGGATCGCGCGTGGGCTCAACCGGCTGTGGAAGCGGATCGGGCGCGTCTTCGAGGAGCGCTACGACGCGCGCATCCTCACCAGTCCGCGAGCGGTGCGGAACGCGCTGATCTACACGCTGCAGAACGCCCGCAAGCACGGAGCGATGAAGGCGCACGGCCTGGACGAGTTCTCGTCGGCGGGCGACTTCGACGGCTGGAAGGAACGACCCGCGAAGAAGGCTGCCGGATCAAGGCCTCGGCTGCTCGAGCGCGCGCGGACCTGGTTGCTCTCGATCGGCTGGCGCAGGCATGGCCTGATCGAACTTCGAGAGCGGCCAGCCAGAACGGCGATCCCGGCGTGAGCTCCTCCCGATCGATCGCCGCCGCGCGCACCGCTCCGACAGGCCGCCGAGGGTCGGCGGGCGTGTCCCGTGTCGAGGCACGCGCGCTCACCCTCCTCCAGACTCCGCTCAGGCGGCCGAGCCGCCTGAGCGTGGCACCATTGTCGCGCGCTCGATGGGGCTTCCACGCGCGGGAGACACGGCGCGTCACTCCGTGCAGTCGAGCTCGCAGGCGCCACGCGGTCCGGCGTCCGCCAGGCGCCGAAGGCGCCGAGGACCGCGTGGCGGCTGCGGGCTCGACTGCACGGGCGCCACGCGTCCGGTGAGCACGCTCCCGCGCGTGGCGGGGCCCCGTCGAGCGCGCCTGCACGTCAGCACGGTGTGACCGCCACGAGCCCACCGAGCTCGAGCTTCGACCTCGTGGCCGAGCCCACCACGAATCCGAAACGTCCGAGCCCGGTCGCGAGGGAGATCCGCGACTCGCCAGATCGACCGGCCGCGGGGAACCGGCGCGAGCGAGATCCGTCGTCGTCGCACGCCGGGTCAGCCTCCCCTCGTCATTCCTTGCCGAGCACGAGGCCGGCGAGCGCCAGGCTGCGGCCGCGCGTCCTCGGCCTCAGGCTGCTTGAACAGCACGAGATTCTGCAGGAAGGCGATCAGGTCGCTCTGCCGGGACGGCCGGCAGACGCTCGAAGTGCTCGCGCGCAGTTCCTGGCCTCGCCGCCGTGCTCGAGGATCGGCCTCGGTCAGGGTCGTCGCGCGGCCGTCGTGCAGGTACGGCGCGGTCGATCCGACGCCCCACAGGTTCTCGGTCAGGAACACCGAGGCGCCGGTGCCGACCTCGTCGATCGCTCTCGGCGAGGTCGCGGCCCATGTCGTGACGCTTGAGGTCGCCGAAGAGCTCGACGATCGCCGCGCCCGTGGTCGTCCGTGCGCAGCGAGCCGAGACTGGACGACCTCGCCGTTCGGGCGCGTGATGCGGTTGTCGGGCTGGTCCGTGCGTCAGGTCGAAGCGTGATGGCGGCGCGCCGGATCCACGCCCAGCGCGAGCGGGTCCTGGCCGCCGGGGAAGCGCCCGTCGCGGTAGTTCGCGTTCTGGCTGGGCTCGCTGAAGATCGGCTGGTCGAGCGTGAGCTGCGGCACGTGGCAGCCGGCGCAGCCGACCTCGGAGAACGCTGCTCCGCCCGCGGCTCGATCTGCTGCGTCTGCTCGCGCGTGAGCGGCGGATCGAGCAGGCCGAGCTCGTCGAGCTCGAGCTTGCGTCGTCGGCCGCGGCTGCGCCGGCGAGGTACGACCGCGAGCGCCGTCTGGTCGCCGATCGATCATCTCGTCCGCGACGCCGTCGCAGTCGCCGTCGACGCCGTCGCCGACCAGCTCGACCGCCTGCATGCCGAGCTCGTTGTGCGAGGCGCCGCGGTTGAAGTCGCGCAGGAAGGCCACGCGAGCCCTTCCACTGGAACGGCCGGACGACGAGGTCCTCGTCGACGCCCTCCACCTCGAGCGTGTCGACCTTCGGAGGCGAGCCCCGGTGCGGTGCGCGTGACCGTGAGCGTGCCGAAGGACACGCCCTTGGCCACGAGATCGACGGTGAGGGAGCCGCCGTGCGGTCGGACACCTCGCTCACGGCGCGAGCGTCGGATCGCCTGCAGCTCGTCGGTCATCTCCTCGGCCAGCGCGCTGGATGACCGCCGCGACGAAGAGGTGAGGCGTGTTGCGCTGGATGAAGTAGTCGAGGTGCCCGCTGTGCCGCGGATCGCGGTGCACGTTGGCGACCGCGAGGCCCGCGCCGTCGTCGCCGGGCTGGTTGTGGCAGGCGTTGCACGCCTCCGCGTTCGGCCCGTGGCGCGCGAGGGCACGTGCGTCGCCCACTGGCCGCGGGCCACGTCAGGTCTGCGCGCGGAACGCGCGTGAAGCGCTGCCCATCGCCGACGTTGGCGCCCACGCCCTCCTCGGCGGAGAAGTGGGTCTCGAACAGCTCGTTGCCCGTCGCGAAGGCGAGCTCGAGGCCTCGTCGGCTTGATCGCTGGAGATCAGGGAGAGGAAGGTGAGCTGATCCCCGTGCCCGCTCCGACCTGGAGTGGCCGGGCGAGCAGGGGGCTCGGCGGCCGCGGCCCAGAGCGCGAGGCCGGTGACCGCGAGGACTGCGGCGGACAGGAGCGGCCTCTTCCAGCGCCGCGACGGTGAGGGCTTCGAACGAAGGAAGTCTCGAACGATCGACATGGTGGGCACCGGATGGGGTTGATGGTCTCAGGCTCCCTCCCTCGACGCTCGCGCCCGGATTGTTCGCGAGTCCTGCAGGTCTGCAAGGAAGTTGCGCGGCGCACGAAATCGTGCTCGCACTGCCTCCGGCGCGGCCGGACGCTCGCACCCGCGCGCGGCTTCAATTGCGCGATCGACGCGTTCGTTAATGCGAGCGCGTCGTCGCGGCGCGGATCGGCGTTGACGGTCTCGCGCAGCGCGCCCTCGTGGTCTCGCTCTCGTGTGGATGTCGCAACCGCTCGACGCACCGAGGCGTCGCGCATGGAGCCGGCGCGAGCTCGTCCAGGCGCTGGACCGGTCCGCGCTCCGGGCCGGTCGCGCGAAACGGAGCGCGAGACTCGTTCGATTTCAAAGTGATGGAGCGATGCTCCGAGGTCGCAGGGCCCGACTCGCGCGCGACGCGCGAAGCGCGGACTCGACGGCACGCGGTCGGGGCCGATCCCCGGCCGCTTCATCCGTTCGAGGGAGGAAGAGGCGTCAGAAGCCTGCGTCACGGAGCGCCGTGCGGGCTCGCGCCCGCCCGGCGATCCGCTGACGGTCCCACGGACAACGAGTAGCCGATCTTGCGATCGGCTAGCCTTCTCGCCCCCATGAACTCGATCGACTCGCACGGTGCCGCCGCGCCGCTCTCGCGCGCACGAGCCCGGTCTCTCCGCCGCCGCCGCGCGCGCGGATCCTCGAACACCTGCGAGTCCGCGGGCCTCGTGGCCGAGGCGCACGAGCTCGGCGCGCTCTCCTGAGCGCCGACCGGGCGCTGCCTCGCCGAGCTCGACGGCGTGCTGGACGACCCGCCGGAGACCGGGAGTCGACGCGGAGCGCCCGGCCGTGATCGGGATCGGACGCGGCGGGACGCTCGCGTTCCTGCTGGGCCGCACGCTTGCCGGCTCGCGGCGGTGGACGGTCGACCGGCGGTCCCAGGCGCTCTGCAGCTTACTCTTCCGCCGCGCGTCCGGTGCAGCACCGCTGGAGCTCGCGCTGAACCTCGAGGGGGCGCGTTCACTCCGGGCTGTTCGGCGGCGGAGGGAGCGGTCGCGTCGGAGGGCATGGGCTCCACGCGCATGGTCTCGCCTCGGCCAGCGCGCGCGCACCTTCGAGATCGCTGGCGTACGCGGGAGGGAGACGCCGGGGATCGCTGTCGTCGCCTGATCCGCGAGTCCCGGATACGATGGGGCAGGCCAAAGGCGGGCGGCGTGCCGCGTTCTGCGATAAGCTCGCCGCCACGGAATGGGCGAAGCGAGTCAGGTCAGAAAGAGCCCCCTGCCAGCGATGACCCAGTACTGACGACCTACGACCTCGTGAAGGGCAAAGAAGCTCATCGACGCTAACATGACGCCCGTTTGATATCGACGCTCGACGAGGGGGCCATGGCCACCGATCAGATCCTGAAGAGTTCATCGAAGAGGAGCGAACAAGAGACGAGGCAGCCCGCCGGAGCATTTTCTCGGCAGCTGATTGGTTTCATGCACTGCTCGTCCTGACGGTGCTCGCCATCATCGTCGACAGTGTCTCTGCCATATCTCTGAACTGGCTCGAGCCGACGCCAGTCCCGCCCGTGGCAGGCAAGCGAGCGAGCCCGCGACACCTCGGCCCAGCCCACCCGCACCGGCTCCCCCCCGGCTGCACCGGCTCCCACGTCAGCGCCGGCGCCGTCACTCCGCTCCCCGACCCCAGACGAAAACTCCGGCGTCACGCCGGCCAAGCCGAGATGCGCCAGCTACCGCGCAGGCGCCAGCAGCTCCAGCCCGGCGGATGCGTCAGTGGGCACGGCGCGCCTCACGGTTCCCGCTCCCGCGGCTCCAGCTGCCAAGCCCGCGCCCGCGGTGAAGGCGGAGACTCCAATTGCCGAGTGCGGCAAAGAAGAGCGCGCCGGTCGAGGTGGGACAAGGCGGGTACTGGGTCGGGTGGGAGCGTTCGCCGAAGAGCAGATGCCGAGGCGCTGTCGAGAGCAGCTCAAGGGCGAGAATTTCCCCGTGACGATCTCGTATCTCGCGAGGCGGGAGCGCCCCACGGCCGCCAAGGCTCCCTCCAGTGCCCGCGGCAGGCGCTGCGTCAACTCTTCTCCCACCGGCGCTCCACTACCGAGGCGATCAACGCGCGGCACAGGGCAGGGGCACGGCGCGGCCAGGGCGGCCAGGTCGTCAGTCACCCTTCGATCTCCGAGACAGCCATGTCCTTGTCGTCCTCCTTAAAGAAGGCTTCAAAGGTGGTCATACGGCGCGCGAAAGCCGGCGCTCCCTCGGACCCGCCGAGCGGCGAGGAGGGGAACGATGCTCACGTGGTGCGCGTCGGCGGCTATCCCGACCGGGCCAAGGCCCAGCAAGAGTGCGGGGGAGCTCGAGGCGAAGGGACATCCAGGGTTTCTCATGAGCAATACGTAAG
>ERZ1370068.4653-contig-3713_pt1 | contig 25460 bp, 36 predicted proteins | sample MGYA00561227_ERZ1370068 | MGnify/ENA primary metagenome ERZ1370068 (study PRJEB38410, sample SAMEA6850437) | metagenome | study: Metagenomic assessment of the ecological functions of the soil: analysis of the soil microbiota associated with the...
GCCGACGACGTGCTTCGGGAGACCAGCTACTTCGTGACCGGCGTCCGCGTGATGGACTGACCGCCCCGCGGGCCGCCATCATCGCCGCGCGTTTGACGGCATCGGCGCCCGTCGATAGACTACTGAACGCCAACCACGACTCCGATCGATCCAACCCGGGAGGCTGCAATGCGGCGACGCACGATGATGGCTCTGGCGGTAATGACGGCCCTCGGGGCCACGACCGGACATGCCCAGACTCTCGCGGGCACGCTGAAGAAGGTCAGCCGACAGCGGCACGCTGACGGTCGGGTTCCGGGAGAACTCGCTCCCGTTCTCCTACACGGGGTCGGACGGCAAGCCCGCCGGCTACTCGATCGATCTCGTGCCAGGAGATCGCCGTCGCCGTCCAGCAGGAGCTCAAGCTCGCGAACCTGGCCGTGCGCTGGGTGCCCGTCACGCCAGAGAACCGTGTGGATGTCGGTGGCCAACGGCACGGTCGACATCGAGTGCGGCTCCACGACCGCGTCGCTGTCCCGCCAGGAAGAAGGTCGACTTCACGCTCATGACGTTCGTGGACGGCGCCAGCTTGCTGATCGCCGAGGGATCGGGCCTCCGCACGGTCGGCGATCTCGCCGGCAAGCGCATCGGCGTCGTGCCGCGGCACCACGACGGAAAAGGCGATCGTCGACTTCCTGCGCGCCCAGTCGCATCACCGCGACCGATCGTGCCCGTGAAGGACCACGACGAGGGGCTCGCGGCGCTCCAGACGTCCGAAGATCGAGGCGTACGCCTCCGACCGCACGATCCTCGTAGGCCTGGTGCTGCAGGCCCGCGGGACGTCTCGCTACGCGCTCGATCTCCGACGACCTCTCGTACGAGCCCTACGGCTTCATGGTGCGGCGCGACGACTCGGCGTTCCGCTTCCTCGCCAACCGCACCCTGGCGCGGATCTACCGCTCCGGCGCGATCGGCGCCATCTACTCGAAGTGGTTCGGCGCCCTCGGCAAGCCGACGCCGGCGCTGGTCCTGATGTACGCCCTCCAGGGACTTCCCGAGTAGCGGCGCACCCGCGTCGTCGGCGCGCTCCGCTCCCTCGGCCGGCACTCGGCCGGACGCCGGGAGCGGAGCGGCCGGCGTGAGCGACCCGGAATCGCCGACCTCCGGCACACGTCGCTCCGCCCTCCGTCCGAGACGGGCTCGCGCCCGCCTGTGGCACACTGGAAGGGTCCGCCCGGACGTCACCGCACCCTGGTGCACATGGAAACCTCGGAACTGCTCAAAGAGCTGCGCATCGATCGCGAGGCGCGCGCCTCGCGCTCCCGCGTGGGCCGCGTCGTGCTGGCTCGCCGCGGTGCTGCTGGCGCTCGCGCGGCGGCGGGCTCTGGCTCGTCCTGGCGCGCGCGGCGCCACCCACCGTGCGGGTCGCGGCGGCGCGCGCCGTCGCCGAGGCGGGGGACGGCGGCTCCGTGCTGGACGCCAGCGGCTACGTCACCGCGCGGCGCCAGGCCACGGTGTCGGCCAAGATCACCGGCAAGGTGATGGAGGGTGCTGATCGAGGAGGGCATGCGGGTCGAAGAGGGCGCCCTGCTCGCCCGGCTCGACGACACCGAGGCGAAGGCCCAGCTCGCGCTCGCCCAGGCGCAGCTTCGCCGCCGCGCGCGCGCAGGTGGCCGAGATCCGCACCCAGCTCGAGCAGGCGGAGCGGGAGCAACGTCGGCAGCAGGAGATCTTCGCCCGGCAGGCGCCGCTCGCGTCGGCGCGCGCGCAGCTCGCCGCCGCGCGCGCGCAGGTCGCCGAGGTCCAGGCGCAGATCGAGCAGGCCGAGCGGGAGCACGAGCGCCAGAAGGAGCTCTTCGAACGACAGCTCATCGCCGCGCAGGCGCTCGGACGCGGCGCGCGCGCCAGCGCGACGCCGCTGCGGGCGAGGCTGACCGCCAGCACGGAGCAGGTCCGGGTGGCGCAAGAGTCCGTGGCCGTGGCCGAAGCGAACACCGCGCAGGCGCTGGACGCGGCGCGCGCCCAGCGCGACACGCTGCAGGTTGCTGGCGGCCTCGGCTGAAGCCATCCGAGTCGCGCAGGAAGGGGTTGCGGTCGCCGAGGTCCAGGTCGCCAACACCGTCGTGCGCGCCCCGTTCGGCGGGATGGTGATCGCCAAGTCCGCCCAGCCGGGCGAGATGATCTCGCCGATCTCCGCCGGCGGCGGCTTCACCCGCACCGGCATCGGCACGCATCGTGGACATGGACTCGCTCGAGATCCAGGTGGACGTGAACGAGGCCTTCATCAACCGCGTGCACGCCGGGCCAGCCGGTCGAGGCGACGCTGAACGCCTACCCGGACTCGAAGCTCCCGGCGGAGGTGATCGCGATCATCCCGACGGCCGACCGCAGCAAGGCCACCGTGAAGGTGCGCATCGCGCTCAAGCAGACGCGATCTCGCGCGTCGTGCCGGACATGGGCGTGCGCGTGGCCTTCCTCGAGTCCCGAGCCGCCGCCGGCGCCCGGCACAGCCGCGCCGCCGGCCGGGCGTGCTGCGTGCCGGCCGAGGCGGTGCGCCCGGACGGCGACCAGGGCGTCGTGTTCGTCTACGCCGACGGCAAGGTGGAGCGCGCGCCGCGTCACGCTCGGCCAGACGTTCGGCGCGGACCGCCAGGTCCTGAGCGGCGTCCGCGCCGGCGAGCGCGTGGTGCTGGCGCCGCCCGAGGCGCTCCGGGACGGCGCCGCGGTCAAGCTCGCCGAGGGCGGCTAGGCCGGCTCGCCTGATCCGGGCCGTCCGCCGCTTCCCCATGAGCTCTGGTCGAGATCCGCGGCGTCACGAAGACGTACCGGCGCGGCAGCGAGCGGATCGAGGTCCTGCACGGCGTCGACCTCGACATCCCGCAGGGGAGTTCCTCGCGCTCATGGGCCCGTCGGGCTCCGGCAAGACCACCCTGCTCAACCTCATCGGCGGGCTGGACACCCCGACCGGCGGTCAGATCGTCATCGGGGGCGAGCGGATCGACCAGCTCTCGAGCCGCGAGCTGACGCGGTGGCGGGCGACCCACGTCGGGTTCGTCTTCCAGTTCTACAACCTGATGCCGGTGCTCTCCGCCCAGCGGAACGTGGAGCTGCCGCTGCTGCTGACGAGCCTGTCCGCCGCGGAGCGCGCGCCGGCGCGCGAGCATCGCCCTGACCCTCGTCGGCCTCGGCGATCGCGCCCGGCACAAGCCGAAGGAGCTCTCCGGCGGCCAGGAGCAGCGCGTCGCGATCGCCCGGGCCATCGTGTCCGATCCGATGCTCCTCATCTGCGACGAGCCGACTGGCGACCTCGACCGCGCGACCGCGGCCGAGGTGCTGACCCTGCTGCAGATGCTCAACCAGGAGCACGGCAAGACGGTCGTGATGGTCACGCACGACCCGAAAGCCGCCGAGTACGCGAGCCGCCGGCTCCTGCTGGACAAGGGCACGCTGGCCAACGGCGGCGGGATCGGCCCATGACTTTCGAAGGGCGCCGGGGGTCATCGGCCCGAGGCCGTCCGGGGCCTGAGCCGTGCGATACCTGCCACTCCTCTGGGCCGGGCTCTTCCGCCGGAAGACGCGCACGGTCCTGACGCTGCTCTCGGTCTTCGTGGCCTTCCTGCTCTTCGGGCTCCTGGAAGCGGTCACCACCGCCTTCGAGTCCGGGCGCCGACAGCGCCGACGCCAAGCGCCTCCTGACCACCGCGCGCTACTCCATCATCGAGCTCCTGCCCATCTCGCACCTCCGTCAGATCGAGCAGGTGCCCGGCGTGGTCGGGGTGGCCCATGCCGAGTGGTTCGGCGCGAAGTACCAGAACGAGAGCAACGCCTTTCCGGTGTTCGCCGTGGATCCCGCGCGCTACCTGGCCATGTACCCCGAGTTCACCATCGCGCCCGACCAGCGCGGCGGCCTTCAGCCGGACGCGCACCGGCGCGGTCGCCGGCATCCGCCTGGTCAAGCGCTACGGCTGGAAGCTCGGCCAGAAGCTCCCGATCAGCTCGGAGATCCACCCGAAGAGCGACGGCAGCCTGAACTGGGAGTTCGACCTCGTCGGCATCCTCGACGCCGAGGACCCGGCGGCGCTCGCCAACACCGACGTCGTCCTGATCAACGTCGCCTACTTCGACGAGGCCCGCGCCCTCGCCAAGGGCAAGACGGGCTGGTACATCGTCGCGCGTCGCCGACTCGACCCAGGCCCGCGCCATCTCGGCCGAGATCGACCGGCGCTTCCTGAACTCGCCCGACGAGACCAAGACCCAGCCCGAGAAGGAGTTCGCCGTCGGCTTCGCCAAGCAGATCGGCGACCTCGGGGCGCTGGTGACCCGCATCCTGGCCGCCGTCTTCTTCACGATCCTCATCATGACCGGCAACACCATGGCGCAGTCGGTCCGCGAGCGGATCCCCGAGCTCGCGATCATGAAGACGCTCGGCTTCTCGGACGGCAAGATGACCGCGCTGGTCCTCGCCGAGGCCCTCCTGCTCCTGGTCCCTCGCCGGAGGGCTCGGCATGGGGGTCGCCTCCGCCATCCTCCCGGGCTCAATCGCGCCATCGGCTCCCGCTTCCCTCCGCTCTACGTGACGGCCGAGACGTGGCAGATGGGCACGCTCATCGTTCTGGCCCTGGGCCTCGCGATCGGGCTTCCGCCGGCGCTGCGCGCGCGAACCGGCTGCGGATCGTGGACGCGCTGGCCGGGCACCGCTGAGATTCCGGCCATGCGCGCCATCCACCAGATCCTCGAGATCACGCTGATGAACCTCCGCACCCTGCCGCAGCGGCTGGGAACCTCGCTGGTCGTGGTCGTGGGCATCGCCGGCGTCGTCGGCGTCCTCGTGTCGGTCCTGGCGCATGTCGGAGGGCTTCCGGCACACGCTCGCGAGCACCGGCCGCCCGGACCGCGTGATCCTCCTCCGCGCCGGGTCCGACGCCGAGCTGTCGAGCGGCGTGCCGCGCGACGCCGCCATCCTGCTGAGCACGCTACCCGGCATCGCCCGCGATCCCGCGGGCGCCCGCTCGCGTCGGCGGAGCTCGTGGTGATGGTCGACCTTCCCCGGCGGGGTGAGAGCGAGCCCAACAACGTCCCCTTCCGAGGCGTCCAGCCCGCGGCCTTCGCCGTGCGAGACGAGCTCCAGATCGTGGAGGGGCGGCCGTTCCAGCGCGGCGTCCGGAGGTGATCGTGGGCCGGAAGGCCGCGCGGCAGTTCGCCGGCCTCGGCGTCGGCTCGCGCATCGCGTTCCGGGACAGCGACTGGACGGTGGTCGGCATCTTCACGACCGGCGGCGACGTCCACGAGTCGGAGATCTGGAGCGACACCGAGGTCACCATGTCGGCGTTCCGGCGCCAGGGGTTCCAGTCGCTCACCGCCCGGCTGGCCGACGGCTCGGCCGCCGGCCTCCAGGCCTTCAGGACTCGGTCAGCCGCGATCCGCGCTTCTCGATCAGCGTCCTGCGAGAGCCCGAGTACTACGCGAAGCAGGCGACGGTGCTCTCGGGCCTGATCAACGTGCTCGGCTACACGGTGGCCGGGTTCATGGCGGTGGGCGCGGCGTTCGGCGCGCTGAACTGCATGTACTCGGCGATCGCGAGCCGGCAGGTCGAGATCGCCACGCTCCGGGCCATCGGGTTCGGCGGCCTGCCGGTGGTCGTGTCCGGTGATGATCGAGGCGCTCGTCCTGGCGCTGCTGGGCGGCGCGGTAGGCGGGGCGCTCGCGTATCTCTACTGCGACGGCGTCTCCTGTCCACGCTCAACTTCAACACCTTCTCCCAGGTGGCCTTCGACTTCCGCGTCACCCTGGGCGCTGCTCGGCCAGGGCCTCGTGTGGGCGCTCGATCGGGCTGGCCGGCGGCCTCCTGCCCGCCGCGCGCGCCGCGCGGCTCCCGGTCACGGAGGCGCTCCGCACCGGGTAGCGGTCGCCGGCGCGAGGGGCCCGGCGATCCGGGCCCTCAGCGACCGCGCGCGGCGGACGCCTCCCCGGCGGCGCGTGCGCTCCCGCGCGGCCCCTTCTCCACCCGGGCCAGGAGCGCGAGCAGCCGCCGGTGGCTCACGAGCTTCTTCGGCACGTCGAACAGCTCGATGATCAGCGGCCCCGAGAATCCGATACGGCTCAGCGCCCCGAGCACCCGCGCGAAGTCGATCGTCCCGGCGCCGATCGTCATGTGCTCGTCGACGCGCCCGCGGTTGTCCGAGAGCTGAGCCGAATGGATGCGCGCGCCGAAGGCCCGCACGAACGACACGGTGCCGCCCCGGACCAGCTCGGAGTGGGCGACGTCGAGCGCGAGAGCCCAGGTAGGGCGAGCGGATCCGGTCGAAGAGCGCCTGGAACTCCTCCACGGCCACACCGAGGTACTGAAACTCGGAGTCGCCCGGCAGCGGGTTCATGTTCTCGATGACGAGCGGAACCCTGCGGCCGCTCGCCGTACTCGACGCAGCGGGCCATCGTCTCGTAGAGCGCCGCCCGCACGGTCTTCAGATACGCGCTGAAGTGAAAGCCGCAGTGAACGACCAGGTACTTCGCAGCCCAGCGCGACGGTGAGGTCGACATACTCGCGCAGGTGGGCCTCGGCGGCCTTCCGCACGGTGGGCATGATCTCGGCGGTGTTCACGAAGGACGCCGAGTGAAGTCCGCAGCGGACCCCCGAGCGGTCGACCAGCGACCGGACCCGGCGAGTCCGCGCCCGGTCGAAGGTCTGGGGAAAGTTGACCGGATTCTGGCAGGGAGAACTCGAGCTCAGCTCAGCGATTGCCGCCGCGCCAGCGGAAAGTATCGCTCGACGGGGCCGGACGACGCGGCGTAGCCGATCTGGGACGCCTCGCACGCGGCGTCCCTGCTTCTTCCGGAGACCCAGCTCGTCCACGAGCGGGACGAATCGGTCCTCCTCGGCGGCGAGGAACGCGCGGAACTCGGCCGGGGCCCAGGAACAGCGTCGACCGACTTGGTGCGCTCGCGGAAGGCCTTCCACGTGTCGGTGGCGAGCGCCTTCTGGAACGCGTCGGCCAGCGTGCGGACCCGGTCCGGCGGCGTGCCCTTCGGGGCGAGGACCCCGCGCCACTGCGCGAGCACGACGTCCCAGCCCTTCTCCTTGAGCGTGGGCACGTCGGGGCAGATCGGGCTCCGCTTCTCGCTGGCGACGGCGACCGGAAACATCCGCTTGGCCTTCCAGGTTGGCCACGCTGTCGGAGACGTTCCGACGAGCATGCCCACGTTGCCGCCCAGGAAGCTGAGCGTGGCGGGCCCGCCGCCCTCGAAGGGCACGTACGTCGACGTCGAGTCCGGCCACCTTCTTCCAGGTGAGGATGACGAAGCTGTCGATGCCGCCGACGGCCGAGCCCGACGCGGAACTTGCCGGATTCTGCCTTGGCGAAGCGCGGCGACCTGATCGATCGTCTTCCATTGGGTGCCGGGACGGAGGAACAGGAACTCCCTCCTCGGCCTGGACCCGGGCCACCGGCTCGAACGCGTCCCACTTGAGGTTCGCCAGGTTCGCCGATGGTGGGCGTCAGGATGGTCGAGCCGGCATGGCCGAAGAGGAGCGTGTAGCCGTCTCCCGGCCGGCCGAGCGCGTAGGCGGCCGCGGCTGCGTGCCGCCGGCTCCCGGTCGGTTCTCGACCGACCAGGGGGCGGGACAGCGTCAGTTCACCGCGTCCGCGAGGGCGCGTGCCGAAGACGTCGGCGCCTCCGCCGGGCGCGAAGCCGACGACGAGGGTGATCGGGCGTGACGGAAAGACCCTTCCTGCGCCACGCCGACCGAGACGCCGGCCAGGGCGGCGAGGACGGCCACCGCCAGGAGCGACGGAAACGCAGTGAGTCCGAGCGCACGACGCATGACTCGATCCCTTCATGTCAGGAGCCGCCCGCGCGGGTTCACGACGAGTGCACGGTCTCGGCGGGCGGGCGCGGGTCCCCGCCCGCCGCCGCCCGGGCGCCCCACAGGCGCGCCAGGAGCGGCCTCAGCAGGACGACGACCGTCAGGCCCACGAGCACGGCGGCGATGGGACGGCTCAGGAAGATCAGCGGGCTGCCGAACGACATCATGAGCGAGCGACGGAACCTCGCCCTCCATGGTGAAGCCGAGCACCATGCCGAGGACCGCGGCCGGGATCGGGAAGCCGAAGCGCTGCATCAGGCAGCCCACCACGCCGAAGGCGAGCGCGTGGGCCGCCTCCGCGAGGCTGAGGCTCCCGGCGTAGGCGCCGAGGGTGGACAGGGCCAGCACGCCCGCGACGAGCACCGGCGGGGGCACGATCACCGCGCGCATGCAGAGGCGCTGGAGCGCGATCCCCACCGGCACCATCAGCACCGTGTTCACCAGAGGAGCGCGGCGAAGAACGTCCAGAGAAGGTCTCCTCGCTGCTGCATCAGGAACGGCCCCGGCCGCACGCCGTGAAGGATCAGCGCGGCCAGAATGACGGCCGCCGAAGCGGAGCCGGGCACGCCAAACAGAAGGGTCGGCACCAGCGCAGTCCCCTGGTCCGAGTTGTTGGCGGTCCCGGCGCCGCCACTCCCTCCATCGAGCCCTCTGCCGAAGAGCCCGGGCGCTTCGACCAGCGCTTGGCTTCGCCGTAGGCGACGAACGAGGAGACGGGCCCTCCCGCCCCGGGGATCATTCCGATGATCATGCCGACGACGCTGCCGACCATCGTCGCGCGCCAGAGCCCGCGCAACTCCGTCCAGGTCGGGAGCGAGGTCCCGACCTTCCGGTCCGTCAGGTCCGGGGCGGCGGCGGGATAGGCGAGCTGGTAGAGCATCTCCCCGATGCCGAAGAAGCCCACCAGCACCGCGCTCAGGTCGAATCCGCCGAGGAGGCTCGACCCGGCCGAACGTGAATCGGGGCGAGCCCGCGATCTGATCCAGCCCGACCGTGGTGAGTAGCAGGCCGAACGCGCCCGCGGCGACCCCTTCGGCCACCCGCCGCCCTGCCAGGCTCGTCATGACCGTGAGCCCGAAGAGCGTGGTGGCGAAGATCTCCGGTGAGCCGAACGCGAGAACCGCGGACCCGGAGCGGCACCAGGAGGAGCATCAGCACGACCACGCTCATGAGCCCGCCGATGCAGCCGCAGATGAGGGAGACCCCGAGCGCCTTGGCCCCGTGGCCCTGACCGTGAGCGCATAGCCGTCGGGGATGCAGGCAGCGCTGGAGGGAGCGCCGGGGATCCCGGATCAGGATCGATGGGATCGATCCCCCGTAGTTGGCGCCGGTCCACACCGCCGGCCAGAGCATCAGCGCGAGCCCGGTGTCGAGCCCGTAGGTGAACGGGGAGCAGCACCGCCATCGAGAAGGGGCCTCGCTCACCCCAGGAAGGGCGCCCCCGATCATCCCCCAGGCGAGACCGATCAGCATCGCCACCAGGCTGTCCGGGCGAAGCGCGATCGCGAACCCGTGGCCCAGCGACCCCCAGTCCACCCCTCAGAAGCCTCGAAGGAGCGGCTCCAGGGGGCCGGGCGGGAGCGGGACGCGCATGACCACCGCGTGAAGAGGACGTAGAGCGCCACTGGCAGGCCGAGGACCGTCAGGACGAAGGCCCGCGGCGTGACGCGCCTGCACGAGGAGCAGCGCCGCGAGGTAGGCGGCGTCGCCAGGAGGTAGCCGGCCGGCTCGAGGACGGCCAGGTACGCGGCGGTGAGGGCGATCGCCCCGAGGAGCGGCCGGGGCGCCAGGGCTCCCCGCTCTTCGGCCTCCCCATCCGGCGCGCCGCCGGGCGGACGACGGCCTCTCAGGGGCCACGCCAAGCGCCACCCCGCACGCGACGATGACCAGCGCGAAGCAGCACCGGAAAGCCACGGGGTCCCACTCGGGTCCGCCGCCGTCGTAGCCGGCAGCCAGACGGCGAGGGCGAGAACGCCGAGACCGAAGCACACGAGAACCCCGCCGAGCAGGCGGTCGACTCCGGACTCGGTCCGCCGTCACGCCCTCGACTCTCAGCAGATTCGGCGGTCGGGCCGGTGCGCGTGAGGCCCCATCGCGCGACGCCCTGGGGCTCGGCCCCGGGACCCTTGACAGCGTGCGGCCTGCGTCAAATAATATCAGCCCCACTCGCACCTTTGCCGGCATTGTCGCCGGGACCCGGGAACACTCTGGCAAGTGAGGCCTCGGCGGCGGTCCGCGCCGCGACCCGACAGACGCCTATCAGGAGTCGATCCCCGTCGCGGCGCCGACGCAGGTGCCCGCGGCGCGTACGGCGGCGCTCGCGGAGTGACGCGACCCTCGCGTACGCGATCCTGACCCCGACCTTCCTCGTCATCCTAGGTCTGGTCGCCTACCCGTTCTTCATCGGCATCGCCCTGTCGCTCCAGAACAAGATGGTCGGCGCGCCCGGGCGCTTCGTCGGGCTCCAGAACTACGTCGAGCTGTTCCGGAACGACCTGTTCCTCCGCACGATCTACAACACCGTTGTCTACACGGTCGTCGCCGTGGCCATCAAGTTCGTGCTCGGCCTCGATCGATGGCCCTGATCCTCGACCAGGAGCGGCGCTTCAACAACTTCTTCCGGACGCTCCTCTTCGTTCCCTGGGCGATACCCATCGTCATCGTGTCCCTGAACTGGCGCTGGATCTTCGACGATCTCTCCGGCTTCCTCAACAACTTCCTGATCACGTTCCACATCACCAACAACATCATCTCCTGGCTCTCCGATCCGAGCCTGGCCATGGGCTGCGTCATCGCGGTCGTGGTCTGGGCGGGCACGCCCTTCTACACCATGACGTTCCTGGCGGGGCTCCAGGCGATTCCCAAGGAGCTCTACGAGGCCGCGGAGATCGACGGCGCCTCGATCGTCCAGCAGTTCTTCTACGTCACCATCCCCGCGGCTCCGCACGATCTTCCTGACGACGGTGATGCTCTCCACGATCTGGACCGCCACGAACCTCCAGTTCGTCTACATCCTCACCAAGGGCGGCCCGGCGGGTCGGACGGAGATCTTCCCGCACCTCGTCGTATCAGCATGGCGCTCGGGCCTTCCGCCTCGGAATGGGCGCGGCCGTTTCGCTCGTGCTTCTTTCCCGTTCTGGTCCTGCTCATCATCTTCCCTCACGCGCCGCATGCTCCGCCAGACCGACGAGTAGGCCGCGATGCGACCAAGTCCGGCACGCAGCGCCTGCTCCGCTGGATCGGCAACGGCCTCCTGCGTCGTCATGCTCGATGCTGGACGCTCGTGCCCGTTCTACTGGATGATCGCGACCTCGCTGAAGAAGGACAAGGAGATCTACGGCTTCGAGGCGACCTCGTGCCGCGTCACCCGACGCTCGACGCCTACCGGCTCCTGTTCGTGAAGACGCCCTTCGTGAAGTACGTCAGGAACTCGCACCATCATCGCCGTGGCGACGACCGCCGCCTCGCTCGTGTTCGGCTGCCTGGGCGCGTACGCGCTCGCCCGGCTCCGCTTCCCGGGCCGGAAGACGATCGCCCGTGGCCTGGTCTTCACCTACCTGGTGCCCACCGTCGCTCCTCTTCATCCCGCTGTTCGCGGTGATGTCGGCGTTCCGGCTCATCGACACCTGCCACGGGCTGGTGCTGGCGCTACCTCGGCTTCACCGTGCCGTTCTGCACCTGGCTCCTGATGGGGTACTTCCGTTCGGTGCCGCTCGAGCTCGAGGAGGCGGCGCTGGTCGACGGCTGCTCCCGGATGGGCACCCTCGTGCGCATCATCCTGCCCGATGTCGCTCCCGGCGCTGGCAGTGGTGGCGTTCTTCTCGTTCACCCAGGCCTGGAGCGAGTTCCTGTACGCGCAGGTGTTCGTCAGCAGCAATGAGGTCCGGACCGTCACGGCCGGCATCTCCGATGTTCATCGTCGAGGACGTGTTCTTCTGGGGACCGATGATGGCCTCGGCGGTCCTCAGCGCCCTGCCCCCGTGATCCTGTACCTCGTCTTCCAGCGGTGGGTCGTGAAGGGCCTGACGCTGGGCGCGGTGAAGGGCTAGCACGAAATCGACACAACCACAAGCCCGGACAGAGGAGAACAGCACGATGGCAGAAGCGCGACGTCTCGCGACGACAGGTCCTGAAGGCGGCGGCCGCGACCGGCATCGCCACGACGAGCCCGTGGTGGCTGGTCAACAAGAGTCACGCCCAGCGGGCGAAGAAGCTCATCTTCTGGCAGCCTCCCGAACTTCACCCCGATCGCCGACCAGCTCCAGAAGGACCAGGTCTACGAGTTCGCGAAGTCGGCCGGGCTGAAGGACGAGGAGGTCGAGTTCTCGGTCGTCGGGAACGACGTGTTCATCCAGAAGCTGTCGGCCGGCCTCGAGGCCGGCAACCCGCCCGACGTCATGCGGCTCTACGAGTCGAACGTCCAGTTCTTCGGGAGCCAGGGCCACCTGGTCGACATCGACCGACATCGGTCGAGAAGATGCGCAAGGAGCCCAAGGGCGATCTTCGAGGCCACCCTGGAGCGCCGTCCGCGTCAACGGCCGGTACCTCGGCGTCCCCTGGCCGTGAACCCGTGGCCCGTCCACGCGCGGCTCGACCTGCTGGAGAAGGCCAAGGTCGACTACCCGAAGACGTGGGACGAGTTCATCGAGACCAGCAAGAAGATCCAGGAGCCGCCCCGCCTCTTCGCGTTCGGCATCTGCCTCGGCCTCACGTTTGACACGACCGACAACGTCATGAACCTGCTCTGGTGCTACGGCGGGAAGATGGTCGAGAGGCGACAACAAGACGGTCGCGATGAACTCGCCCGAGAACATCGCCGGGCTCAAGGTGCTCGAGGCCATGTTCAAGACCCACAAGATCATCCCGCCGGGCGCGATCTCGCTGGGACGACTCCGGCAACAACAAGGCCTACCAGTCGAAGCAGGCGGCGTTCGTCATGAACCCGACCAGCGTCTACGCCTATCTCGACGGCAACGACAAGGACCTCCAGAAGGTGACGGGCATCTTCCCGGTCCCTGCCGGTCCCGAGGGCAGCGTCAGCCAGATCGACACCTGGTCGCTCGGGCTCTTCAAGAAGAGCCCGTACCCGGAGCTCGGCAAGGGGCTGATCGAGTACATGCTGCAGCCCGCCAACTACGACAAGATCGTGCAGTCGACCGGCGGGCGCTGGGTGCCCGTCTACAAGCGGCTCTTCGACAGCCCGTTCTGGCGCGAGAAGCCGGTCTTCAAGCACTTCATCCAGATGGCGGAGACAGGGCGTGCCCGATCAGCTACGCCGGCTCGCCGACGCCCGCGGCGGGCGAGGTCCTCAACACGCACGTCATCCGCAAGATGACCCAGCGCGTCCTCGTGGAGAACTGGCCGGCCGAGAAGGCCGTCGAGGAAGCCCACAAGGCGATCGCGGAGATCTACGCCCGGCACAGCAAGGGCTAGGCCGACCCCGACACAGAGGCGAGAGGGGAGCCCCGCGGCTCCCTCTCTGACGTTCATCGACCGCACGGATTCTCGCCGTTCCTCCCTACCCGCCCCTCGGTCTCCTCAGCGAGGGCTGCTCCTCCAGACGACTCCGCGCGGGCGCCCTCGGGGGCATGACGATGGAGCGGGAGAACGACACTCGCGCCGACGCAGTCGGCCGCGTCGCTCAGCGGGCGTGCGGTAGGAACGGCGTCCTGGCGCCGCGGCGCGTCTCGGGCGCGGAGTCCCCGGCGATGCCGCCCCATCCGGAGCCCGCTCGTCGGGAGGCCCGCCAGGGCGTTCGGCGCCATCCCGACAGGCATCGTCCAGCGCTACCGCGTACACGATCAGGGCTCCTCGGAATCCACGTGGACTGGCCGCAACCACGGCGGCGCCGCGCGGGGTCACGGAGCGCGGCGAGTGTGGGGCGGAGCTCTGCGCCGCATCGTCGAGGACGAGGTAGTCGACCGACTCCCGGCACAGGATGGCCGGCAGCGTGCTCGAGCGACGCCGCCTTCGGGAGGAAGATCCACTCGCCCCCACGAGATACGCGAGATGAGGCTTTCGGCCCATGACATGCGGAGGCACCCGCCTCTGCGTCTGGCGCAGAGCCTCGGCCGCGTCGAGAAGCCCGAGAGGTTGCTGGCGCAGCAGCTCCGCGATGCGCAGCGGTGCTCGCACCAGGGCCGGCACGAGGACCGCCAGGATGAGGGCAACCGCGAGACCAGTGGACCAGCCAGATCGGCCAGCCCCGGGCCTGTCGCGCCGCCACGCTCCTCCTGCCACGAGCCCGATCGCGCGTAGGCGGCAAGGCCGCCATAGGCGACGTAGCCGAAGAGGAAGTACCGGCTCTCCCAGTGGACCAGACCCAGCATCAGCAGGTACATCACCACGGAGAAGACGAGCGGACGGGCGCGAGCAGCCTCGGGACGGATCACGATGTTCAGCGCGCCAAGGACGCGCGAGGATGCCGAGGGCAGCACGGCGAGCGGCGCGCCCAACGAGTTCGCCAGCGTCGTCGCCAGGTTCCGGACGTACTGCACCGTGAACGCGACCGGCTCCCCGCCCGACGACCTCGGCCACCGAGCCGAAGCGCGCTCCCGCGTCGTAGAGGCCATCGAGATCACGCGGTAGCCCGTAGGCGGCGATGGCCATCATGAGGTACGTCCGGTGGTAGAACGGTGTCCCGTGGATCCGCTCGCTCGCGATGAGCCACGGAGAGATCACGAGGAGGACGCCGGCGACGAAGAGGCCGACGGCGCGCAGCCGGGCCGCCCGGTCGCCAGTCTCCCGGCGGGCCAGGGCGAAGAGGCACGCTGGCCCGAGGAAGACACCGGCGTAGCGGACGAGGTAGGCGAGCCCACTCAAGGCCCCGGCAAGGACCGCGCGCCGCCCGAGCGTGCCCGCTCGTGAGGACGCCACGAGCACTGCCGGGAGCGCCACGGCCAGGAACAGCATGTCGGTCGTGGCCTGCACCGCGAATCGGACGAAGTCTGTGCCTGTGAGGACGAACACGAGGCCCAGAAGCCCGATGGCGGCGCCGAAGAGACCGCGGAAGAGCTTGAATGCGGTCAGGGCGGTCACGAGCGCGGCCAGGATGGAGACGGCCTTGCCCCGACACGAAGTGATCGCCGGTCAATGGGTACAGAAGGGCCAGGATCAGCGGATAGACAGGGACCCGTGTTGTTCGTGTGCCGCGGGGCGCTCCCGCGAGCAGTCGGTCGGCGTCCGGCGCGTAGAGGTGGTAGAAGTCGGTCTCCTTCACGTAGTTCCCGACCCGGCGCTGACTGCCGATCCACGTGACGACGAGGGCGAACGCGAGGACGAGCGCGATCGCGATCGCGGCCGGGGCGCGAAGGGCACCGGCGTTCATGGGGCGCATGGTCACGGGGTCACGATCGCGGCGGCGACGGTGGCGACGTAGAAGTACGTCGTGCCGCTCTCAGGGACTGCCTTGGCAGCGTGGACATGGCAGGCAAGCCTGCGATCTTGACCTGTCGATGATGCGGAAACCACCGTCAGCACGGTGGTGGCTCCAGCCAGACCGCGCCCGGCTGGCGACCAGCGTTCGTCAGGTGCGCTCACCGAGCGGATGTGGCCCCGATGCCGCCCCTGCGGGTCGGTGCATGTCTTGTCTTCCTTACAGCGAGATGCAGCATGCCTGACCGCGGCCGGCGTGGAGCAACGGGAGTTCCTAGTACTCGAGCGGCAGCCCGACGTAGTTCTCCGCCAGCGCGGTCGATGCCGCGGCGGACCCCACCAGATACTCGAGCTCGGCGTGCTGCATGCGCTGACCGAAGTCGCCCGTCTCAGGAAACTTGTGCATCAGCGACGTCAGCCACCATGAAAAGCGCTCGGCCTTCCAGATGCGGCGCAGGCAGCGCGTCGGAATACGCGTCGATGCCCGCCGCGCTCTTGTCGCGATAGAACTCGGCAAGTCCGCGCGCGAGATAGCCGACATCCGAGGCTGCGAGATTCAAGCCCTTCGCGCCGGTCGGCGGCACGATGTGCGCCGCGTCGCCGGCCAGGAACAGGCGGCCAAATCGCAGCGGCTCGGCCACGAAGCTGTGCAGCGGCGCGATGCTCTTCTCGATCGAGGGGCCGATCGTCACCCGTTGCGTCACTTCATCGGGTAGCCGGGAACGCAGCTCGGCCCAGAACGCCGCGTCGGACCAGTTCTCGACCTTCTCGTCGGACCCGCATTGCACGTAGTAGCGGCTGCGCGTGCGGCTGCGCTGACTGCACAGCGCGAAGCCGCGCTCGTGGTTGGCGTAGACCAGCTCGTCGCCGACCGGCGGCACCTCGGCCAGCACGCCGAGCCAGCCGAACGGATAGACCTTCTCGTAGGTGCGGATCGCGCCGTCAGGCACGCTCGCACGGCACACGCCGTGGTAGCCGTCGCAGCCCGCGACGAAGTCGCAGCGAAGCTCGTGCTCCACGCCGTCTGACCGCCAGCGCACGCTCGGCGCATCGCTGTCGAAGCCGTGCACGCTCACCTTCTCGGCCTCGTACACGGTGGTCAGGCCGGCGGCCGCGCGTGCGTCCATCAGGTCGTGCGTGACCTCGGTCTGGCCGTAGACGGTGACGTGCTTGCCGGTCAGCGCCTGGAGGTTGACGCGGTGCAGCTGGCCGTCGAATGCGAGCTCGATGCTGTGGTGCGGCAGTCCCTCGCGGTGCAAGCGCTCGGCAACGCCAGCCTGCTCGAGCAGCTCGACCGTCGTCTGCTCGAGCACGCCCGCGCGGATGCGGCCCATCACATAGGCAGCGGTGCGCTGCTCGACGATCACCGTGTCGATGCCGGCCTTGTGCAACAGTGCGCCCAGTAACAGTCCGGCCGGACCGGCGCCGATGATCGCGACCTGGGTACGCTCCCGCATCGATTCCTCAGAGTCTCGTCGCCGCTGGCGACGCATGCCGGGACGCTGCCCCTTTCGGAGGGGCACGCAGCCTGAGGCGACGAAGGTCGTCATAGTCACCCCAGCCGGCGCAGCTGCGCCGGCGGCACACGTGTGCGACCGCAGCGTCGAGAGTGTAGGCGGCGTCAGGCACGTTTCCTAGAGACCATTCAGGGCCCGCGTCACCCCGGCCGGTGTGCATCGCCACCGTGGCCGGAGTGTAGCACCCCGGCGACGGGCTGGCGGCCATCTCGGAAGCCCATGCCTACGCATCGGCCAACACGATCGTCTACTGTAGACGAACACTCACGCGAATGCTCCAATCGTTCCACCGGACGGGTGCCACACGGACATCGATCGTGATCGAATGCTGAGACGAGGTGATCGGCGTGAACACTAACATCCGCGTCAACAACACGACCCACGAGCTCTCGGCGGACTCGCGCCTGACGCTGGGGACGCGGGTCCGCTCGTTGCCGATCTGGTCGAGAAGGTGCTCGGACACGAGGCCTTCAGCCCGCGCGTCAGTTCGCCCCGCGCCGGGTTCGCCGGAAAAGCGCGGAGCGCGAGCCACGAGGCGGTCTGAGCGGCTAGCTGGGGCCATCGCACCGTGCGCCGGCGTGCGAGGCCCAGTTGAGGGGATCGACAATGTCAATCACAACGGCGGGACAGACACCACGACGGCCCCAACGCTGCTCCTCCGACGGACGCACAGAAACGTGCGCGTATCGTCGTCATCGTCACAGCCGGAGACGATCAGTGACGACTGAGCACAAGAGGCGGAATCGAAACGCCCGGACGTCGAGACGAGAATGGGCGATTCTTTATCGAGATACGCTGCCAGGCCTCGCAGAGGCCACCGTCTTACCAAGGGGAACCGCATGAGCGAAACCAAGGCATCGAAGAACAAGGCATTGGTCCTCGAAGCCTTCGACACCGTTGTTCAACCGGCGCGACTACGCAGCGGCCGAGCGCTTCTGGTCGCCCGACTACATCCAGCACAGCGCCCACATTGCACCAGGCCGCGACGGCTTGTTCAGACCTGATCAAAAGCCTGCCGGCCTCATTGCGGCTACGAGCCAGGGTTGATCGTGGCCGAGGGCGACTACGTGATGCTCCACGGCCGCTTCTGGGGCGAGCACCGGCCGGTGAACTGGATCGGAGTGGATATTTTGCGGATCGCCGACGGCGTGCTGGCCGAGCACTGGGACGTGCTCCAGGACGAGGCGACCGCGCAGATTCCAAGAGCGGTCTGCCGATGTTCGGCGACCGCTTCATCAAGCAGGACGGCGTACCTCCGACGGAAGGAGAGCATCGATGGCGAGCAACGCCAGGGAATAGACGCCCACCGCGTACGCCCCGCCGTGTGGGACCCACGCCTCATCGAAGCGCTGAAGGTCGTGGTGGCGGACATCCCGATTTGAACTCGGGAGCCCCTGCGGACCACGCGACCATCCTTGCGCTCACGGACCGCAGCTCGCGTTGCTCGCTCCGGCCGCTGACCGCGAGCGTTCGGCGAACGGGAGAAGAGTCACATGGCCGATAACGGATCGATCCTCGTAACCGGGGCAGCCGGTCAACTCGGGGCGGTCGGGCGAACCGTGACCGGCCTGCTCCTCGATCGCGGGCTTCCGGTTCGCGCCATGGTCCGCCGCGAGGACGACCGGGCGGCGGCCTTGCGGGCCGCTGGCGCCGAGGTGGTGGTCGGAGACCTCCTCGAACCGGCCGACGTCTATCGGGTCGTCAGCGGCTGTCGGCGGGTCTACTTCGGCATGTCCGTGTCCGCCGGGTACCTGGAGGCGACCGTGACCATGGCGGCGGTCGCCCGGGAAGTCGGGGTGAACGCCCTGGTCAACATGTCCCAGATGACCGTCTCCCAGATGAGCATCCAGAACACCACCCCGAGCCCTCAGCAGCGGCAGCACTGGCTCAGCGAGCAGGCGCTCGCGTGGTCCGGCCTGCCGGTCGTCACCATCCGGCCGACGGTCTTCCTGGAGGGCTTCTTCCTCCCCCTCACCGGTCCGACCGTCCGCGACCGAGGCCGCATCGAACTGCCGTTCGGGCGGGGCAAGACCAATCCGGTTGCCGCGGCTGATGTCGCTCGGGTCGTCGCTGCCGTCCTCGCCGACCCTGGGCCGCACCTGGGCCGGATCTACGAACTCACCGGTCCGCGGTCGCAGGACATGCACGGGGTCGCCCGGGAGTACTCGGACGCGCTGAACCGTGAGGTCACGTACTCGGACATCCCCCCGAGGATTGGGAACGGGAGCTGAAAAGGGTGGGGTTGCCGGAGCACCTGACCCGGCATCTGGTGACGATGGCCGAGTTGAACCGGGCGGGTCGGTATGACCGGCATGGCGGACGGCGTGGAGCGGGTGACCGGCCGGCCGGCGATGAGCGTCCGGGAATTTGTGTCGCTTCACGCGGATGAGTTCGGCGGTCGTCGATCTTAAAGGTCCGCCACGCCGAACAACACGCGGCAGCCGACCGGCGGCCGTTTCGATCCGCCGTCCCGATCTTCCGCCGGCGCGGATGTCGGGATCGCTCCGGCTTGACAGTGGCCACTGATTAGGGTTCCCTAATCTCGTTCATCTAGGGACCCAACTACCGGCTGGCCGAGGGCGTCGGCCCGCCGGCCTCGAGCAAAGGAGCCCTCGCATGCGTCACCTCGTCGGACTGGCATTGGTCCTGGGCCTCGTGGCGGGAGCGCCGGCCGTCCAGGCGCAGGCGCCGGCGCCGCCGGAGATCGCCCTGACCATCGAGCAGCACAAGTTCACGCCCGAGGAGATCAAGGTGAAGGCCGGCCAGGCGTTCGTGCTGGTCATCACGAACAAGGACGCCACGCCGGAGGAGTTCGAGAGCAAGGAGCTCCGCGTCGAGAAGGTCGATGCCCGGGCAACAAGAACGCTGAAGGTCCGGATGGGCGCCCTCAAGCCCGGGACCTACAAGTTCTTCGGCGAGTACCACGAGGCGACCGCCAAGGGCCGGATCGTCGCGGAGTAAGGCCGCGCGATGGGCGGCACCTTCGTCATCACGCTGCGCGAGGGATTCGAGGCGGCGCTGATCCTCGGGCTCATCTACACGTACCTCGAGAAGATCGGCGCCCGGCGGGAGTTCCGGTACGTGACGGCGGGCGCCGTCCTCGGCGTGGTCGGCGCAGCCTCGTCGCTGGGCGCGTCGGTGACGCTGCTCTCCGGGCCCCTCGTCGACCTCGGGCCCGATCTCATCGGCGCCGCGGTCGTCCTGTTCGCCGCCAGCGGCACGCTCACGTGGCACGGGTGGTGGATGCGGCGGCACGCGCGCGCCGTCCGCGGCGAGCTGGAGCGGCGCATCGACGCCGCCCAGGCCCATCAGCAGTTCTGGGTCGTGGGCGTGATCGCCTTCACCGGCGTCTTCCGGGAAGGCGCCGAGACCGTTCTCTTCCTGTGGGGATTGCTGACCCAGGTGGGGAACGAACGCGGAGAGCTCGCTGCTCGCCCTCGGCGGCGTGCTGGGCGTCGTCGGCGCGGTGGTCGCTCGGCGTGCTCGTGTTCCAGGGCGCCCGGCAGGTCAGCCTGCGGCGGTTCTTCGCGTGGACCTCGGTGTTCCTGCTCCTGCTCGCCGCCGGCCTCTTCAGTACCGGCGTGGGCCGGCTCCAGGGACTGGGCATCCTGCCGCTCGGCGGACACCCTCTGGGACACATCCGGGTGGCTCGACGAGCGGAGCTTCCTGGGATCACTCCTTGCCGGGCTTCTGGCTACCGCGCCCGCCCATCCACCTGGGAGGCCGGGGCGTACGTCGCCTACCTGGCCGTCGCGGGGTGGCTGCTCTTCGGGCGGTCGGATCAGCCGGGCAGTCCGAGCCCGACGCCGACCGGGACGAGGGTCGGGGCTCGGAGCGAGGCGGAGCCGGCCGCTCACGTCCGGCGGCGCGCGCCGCTAGCCCGTCCAGGCCCTCCCCGCCGGGTGGCGGACCTGGACGTCCGCGCTGAACCGACCGGGTCAGGTAGCGGTCGACGTCGGACCACCGGGGTTCGCCAGCACGTCCTCGAGCCATGCGCGACGCTCGAAGTCGACGACGCTCAGCTCCGCACACGCAGCCCGCTCCGGTGTCCGCCAGTCTTGGCTAGGGCCCGCGGATCGTCGCGCGGGGCGGCGTACACGCGCTGGTGCAGCTCGTTCGGCCGACTGCCACCAGTAGTAGATCGGCGAGACAGTACGTCGCCGAGTCGTGCACGACCACGACGCCCACGCCGTAGCGCTCGTCGCCGACCGCCGGATCCGGCAAGGCGGCGGGCGCGATCCATCGCGGCGGCGACGAGCTCCGGCCGGGGCGTCCGGCCGGGAGTGGCGATACCGTAGACCTTCAGCCGCCAGTCGCCTCGCTGCTCCCGACCGGATGAACCGGACCGGGCGCGGCTGGTACGGATCGCCCAGGCGTGGCGGGGCGGCGACGGGCGTGGCCGAATGTGCCGTGGTGGTCATCTCATCCTCCCGTTCTGATGTGACCTGCATTCACGAAAGGATGATTCCGCTGGCCGCCCGGGAGATGGAGAGCCAGTCCGCGCGCGAACGATGAGGCCACTTGGCCGGCGCGCTTCCCGCGGCGCGGATCAGAACACGGCGATCGGGTTGGCCGGGGAGCCGGTGCCGCCCACCACCGGGAGCGGCGCGATCATCAGCATGAACTCGTCCCGCCCCTCCTCGGCGCAGGCCTTCGCCAGAGGCTCGAGGAGGCGCGTTGTCGAGCAGCGGCATTCCGTACGCGAAAGGGGCCGAGTGCACCGCCCACGCGACGTCGTAGCCGATCGGCAAGTGATCGAGCATGTCCCACACGAGCAGCGCCACGTCGTGGTCACGCAGGAACGGCAGGCACGACACGTGGAGCCCGGGTCGGGAGAGCGCAGGGCCGAAGGGCCGGCCGTACGGCGTGTCCGGATTGGCCGCCTGCCAGACCTCGCGCCCGCTGTACACGGCCACCGCGTCGCCCGGCTCGAGCCGGAGGCCGCGGGCCTCCAGGATCTCGTCCAGCTCCCAGCCGTGGACCGGACGGTCGTGGGTCACCGACGGGACGCCGCGATGCCGCGGCACGTCCAGGAGCACGCACCGGGTCATGATGCCCTCCCGCCAGTGCTCCACCGAGCCGAACGCCGCGCCGTCGAACGTGATCTCGCGCTTGGGATCCCGGCCGTTCCACATCGCGTGCTCGTCCCAGGTGTGACAGAGGGCGTCGATGCGTGCGTCGACGCGACGCCATGATAGGAAGATCCCGTAGAAGTCCATGGCGGCGCCGCCGCGGCCGCGAGGCATGGTTCGCATGAAGTGCTGCGCCGGGATGGCGTTGTTGATCCCCGGTTCCTTGGGAAACGGCCGCGACAGGGACACGCTGCGCCCGTCCGGCAGAGTCGGGCCGCGGCCACCCGCTTCGCCGGCGTGATGAGGTTGATCGTTCCCCGCTGATCGTCCGGCCCCCATCGCCCCCAGTTGCTGCGGTCACGGATCCAGCTTCGCACCTCGGCCTCGGTCGGCAGCCGTCGCTCGGTCATCGTTCCCTCGCCGTCTCTGAGTGTCGCCGGGATCGCGCCCGGGGCGCCCGCTTCCCGCCGGTCTCGCCCGGCAGGTCCTGCGCCGCCACGTGGAACTTCACACGGTCGATGCGATAGCACCGCTCGCTTGCGGACACCGGCGCGCCCTGGCGCGAGAACGCGGCGGCCCGGCTGGCCACGCACCAGGACGCCGGAGGTGATCCCGAGCGCCCGCGCCACCTCGGGGCTGCTCGGAAGGATCTCGATCTCCCACTCCAGCCGGCCCACGCTGCACGCGGGCCCGGTCGCGCAACAACCTCCAGCAGCGGATCACCCGACCTCCTCCGGCCGGAAGCGGGCGGCGAGCGCGGTCGGCACCCAGGCGCGATCGTGGGCAATGACCTGCCCGTCGACCAGCCGGAGGAGCTCCACCGACGGCCACCCGGGTCCGCCGGCGGAGCTGGAGCTGCTCGCGCACCGACTCCGGCGGCTCGGTGTTCGTCTCGTAGCGGAGCACCCTGGTCTCGAGCTTGAGCCCCTGCCGCCGGAGATCCTCCTCCAGCGTGTAGAGCGGCGCGAGCAGGCGGCTGATCTTGGTCGGGCTCACCGTGGTCCCGCGCCCCCGCTGGCGCGACACCAGCCCGCTCCGCTCGAGCAGCCCGAGCGCCCGCCGGAGCGTGAGCCGGCTCACCCCGAAGCGCCGCGCGAGCTGCTGCTCGGTGGGGAGGAGCGTGTTCGGCGGCGCAGCGGTGATCTCCGCGCGCAGGGCCTCCGTCACCGTGAGTGTAGCGGGGGCGGTGCCGCGCCCGCGCGTCCGGCTCGGCGGTCATGCGGCGCCCGAGGCTCTCCGGGACCACAGCTCGTCGGTCGCCCGGCGCGCCCCTCGCCCAGCGCGGCGAGCTTCGGCCCACGCGATGCGGGGGTCTATCCCGTCGTTGTCCGCGAACGTGCCGAACCCGCAGTCGGTCCCCGCGATCACGCTCTCGCGCCCGACGACGTTCGCGTAGCGCACGATCCGGTCCGACACGACCTCGGGGTGCTCGATGAAGTTCGTGCGTCGGAGTCGATGACGCCCGGGATGAGCACCTTGCCGGGCGGCAGCGGGACCGTCCTTCCAGATCTTCCACTCGTGCTCGTGCCGGGGGTTCGCGCCCTCGAACGAGATGCCCGCCGGCCTGGCGCGCAGCACGAGGTCGATGATGTCACGGAGCGGCACGTCAAGGTGATGGGGCCCCTCGTAGTTCCCCCAGCACAGGTGGAGCCGCATCCGGTCCGGCGGGATCCTCCGGGTGGCCTCGTTCAGGACCTCCACGTGGGAGCGCGACGATCTTCCGGAACTCGTCGAGGCTCGTGTCGGGAAATCGATTGTGGCGGCTCATCGCGAGGTCCGGGCAGTCGAGCTGGAGCACGAACCCGGCCTCGTGGATCGCCTCGTACTCGTCCTTCATCACGTGGGCGATCGCCTCGAGGTACTTCTCACTGCTCTCGTAGTACTCGTTCGCCATGAAGATCGAGACGACCGCCGGGCGAGGCGGCGCTCATGAACACCTCCTGCGCCCTGCCCCTTCGGTGGCCGCCTTGAGGTGTGTCGATCTCGCGGCGAACGGCGGCGAAGTCCCGCCATTCGATCGGACCGTTGCAGACCGGCCGCAGGAAGCTCGACTTCGTGTTCCCGGTGTGTCGCGCCACGGTATTCCTGGAAACTCGCGCCCTCGGCCCATGGCGGTCGTGACCCGGTTCTGCCCGCCGAACCCGGTGACGCGAGACTTGATGTAGGTGGCGTAACCGGGTTTGCCCTGCTCGCCGTCGTTGACGACGGCGAGGCCGGCGGCGACCTGCTTCCGCACCACCTTCGCCGACCGCGGCGCTCACCGCCGCCTGGAACGCGCGCTCGTCGACCGGCTCGCCCACGTCTCCTTTGCGCAGCAGCTCCACCAGAGCAGCCGGACGGGGCAGGCTGCCCGTGTGAGTCGTGAGGATCCGGTCCGTGCTCAGCCTCATTCCATCGTCCTCCGATAGCTCATCGTTGCCCTGGCTCCTCTCACCCTCGCAGGCGCGGATCGAGCACGTCCCGCACGGCGTCCCCCAGCAGGTTGAAGGCGAACACCGCCAGGCTGATCGCGACGCCGGGGGCCAGCGGCAGCCACGGGGCGGCCTCGGCGTACTGGCCTCGCGAAGTCCCGCAGCATCACCTCCTCAGGCGGGGGTCGTCTCCACCACGCCCAGCCCCAGAAAGCTCAGGCTCGCCTCCAGCACGATGACCTCGGCGAGAAATCGCCGTCAGCATCACCGATGTACGAGGCGGTCACGTTGGGCAGCACGTGGCGGCCCATGACGCGCAGGGCGCCCACGCGCCCGTGCCTGCGCGGCTCTGGATGTACGGCATCTGGCGAACTGCCAGCGCGCTCGCCCGCACCACCCGGGTCGCCCGCGGCAGGCATGGCGCACGACGATGGCCGCGATGACCTGGAGTGGGTACCGGCGCCGAGCGCGGCGACCACGGCAATGGCCAGGATCACCAGGGGGAACGCGGAGGGATGCTCGATCGCCCGCTGGGCGATCAGGATCCGTCTTCCCGCCGACGTAGGCCGTCACCACCCCCACCAGGGCGCCGAGCGTGGCAGGCGCTGACGAGCGACGCCGGCTAGGGCCTCACCGAGCGTGGGGCCGTGCGCGCCCTGAAGATGATCCGCGGCTCTAGCACGTCCCGGCCGAACTGGATCGGGTCCCGAGAGGCGGGGCTACAGCCGCACTCTTCGGCGGGCGGACGAGCATGGAGTAGTTCGTCCCCAGCGGATCGCCGGCGCGAGCCAGGGGGCGAAGACCGCTGCCACGGCCATCACGCCGAGGACGGCGGCGCCGACCGCACCGAGCGGATGGCCCGAAGGAGGCGCCACACCCGGACGCCGGCCCCGGGCGCCGACGCTATCGATAGCGGATGCGAGGTCGAGCCACGCGTAGCACAGGTCGACGAGGGAGGTTCATGACCACGAAGGTCGACGCCGGAGAGCATGACGAGCGCCTAGTCGAGGTGTAGTCGCGCCGCGTGACGGCCTCCAGGAGGAGCTCTCTCCCCGCGAAACCGGCTCTCAGGCTTTTCGAAGACCTGCTCTGGCGACCGTCGCGAGGCCGCCGCCAGGATCGCCGCCGACCTCCAGGCCCGAGCACCGCGATGCCAGACCGGGAGGAGGGCGGTCCGCACCGCGTGCCGCCTGACAACCGCACGCCCCGAGAGCCCCTTCCAGCAATACGTAACTGAACGAAGTAC
>ERZ1370068.10892-contig-9551_pt1 | contig 25455 bp, 39 predicted proteins | sample MGYA00561227_ERZ1370068 | MGnify/ENA primary metagenome ERZ1370068 (study PRJEB38410, sample SAMEA6850437) | metagenome | study: Metagenomic assessment of the ecological functions of the soil: analysis of the soil microbiota associated with the...
GGTATGCTTCGTTCCGGTTACGTATTGCTCTGCGCCAGTGCGCCGACCGGCCACCACGTGGGAAGCACCGCGCAGGTCCGGCGCGGCGCCATCTCGCTGATCACGCTCGTCGGTATCACCTGCGACCGTCCACCGCGCCACCTGTTGAGATACGTCGTAAGGAAGCGTGAGAGGTCGCGGGATGCTCGTGCGGAGCGTGCCGCCGGCTAAGTCGGGATAGCCGTTCTGTCCGTAAGCGACCCAGCCCGTGTCCTTCGCCCATCGATACGGCGTCGCCGGCGATGCCGGCCTGCGAAGTCTCTTCACGAACCAGTGCGTGTCGTGGCATGCCCAGCGGCTTGAAGAGCAGCTGAGTCCGAGAGCTGCGCAAACGGCACGCCGGAAATCCCCTCAGCCCGAGAGTAGCCGAGTAACGCGTAGCAGGTGTTGCAATAGACCGTCGCTGTCACCCGGGCGCGACCGCGAGGGAAGTTCGCTCGCGTCAAGCCAGCAGTCATCCCTCCGGGGCGTGAGGTAATCGCGGAGTACGTGCCGAGCGGCGTGAGGTTGTCGCCCTTCGAGAGCGCCCCACAGCGGGCGGTAGAACGCTTCATGTTGTCGGCCGATGCTCGGGCGCTGGATCAACAACTCGCGGAACGTGATCGGAACCGTGGGATGCCGCGGGTTCCGGACGGGAACGGAAGGTACGCGTTGATGTCGTCGTCGAGACGAAAGCGGCGTTCGGCCTGCGGCATCATCAGCACTGTTGCGGTGATGGTCTCGCTGACCGACGCGATCTGGAACGGCGCTGCTGTCGGTGACTGGGGTGCGCGCGGCGACGTTGGAAAAACCGTAGGCGCCTTGCCAGATCACGCGACCGGAACTCGACGAGTGACGCTACGAGTCCGGGATGTGAGCAACGGCCATCCGCCGGGCAATCACGAGTCCACACACGGACGGCCTGGGCGTGGGCGGAGCGAGGCGCGCCGCCGGCAAGCGCGAACGAACAGCGCCAATATCGAGACCGAGATGGCTTTCATCACAGTGTGCGACTCGGAATGAGAGGGGAACCCATCCGATTCAACGCGAGAACTTTGTACCCCGGATCTATCGCCGGCCGTTCGCGCGTCTCGGACACCGCCCAGCCCGTCGCGTACATCCACCGCGCCATCCGCGTGAGCTTCGGATACTCGATCTGCGATCGGCTCGTCGCGCGGCGTGTGGTAGTCGTCGTGCAGGATCGTCGTGAAGAAGAGCGACGGGACGTTGCGCCCGCGCGTACGGCACGTGATCGCTGCGGAAGTACCAGCCCTCCGGATGTGCCGGACGATCCCACGAGCGAATCGATCGCGAACTGCGCCGTCGCGCTTGTTCGCGTCGATCGCCATCTGCACGAGCTCGCGCCGAGTTGCGATGCGGCGGCTGCGACCCAGGAGCGACGCGGTGTCGGGATTGTTGCGGCCGATGAGGTCGCCGTTCACCACGGCGACGATCGACGATGATCGACACCAGGGCGCTCGCGTGGTACTTCGACCGAGCAGGCCACGCTCTTCCGCGCCGTGCCACACGAAGAGTGCGGAGCGGCGCGGCCGGGGTGCTGCTTCCAGGCGCGCGCGATCGCGAGCAGTGCCACGCTGGTGGACGCGTTGGCGTCGGCGCCGTTCCAGATCGAGTCGCCCTTGGTCGGGAAGCGCACCGTCGTGATCCTGATGTGCGCGCTGAAGAGCACATACTCGTCACGCAGCTTCGGGTCCGTGCCGCGAATCCGTCCGATCACGTTCACGCTCGGCTGCATGAAGCGGTCGGCGATGGGCGTCGCCGTGAAGCGCGACGCGGCTCGCGATCCGCTGCCCGGTGCGCGCCGCACGAGGATTACCGGCGGGCCTTCGCTCGGCGCGCGTGCGCCCGCGCCGACCGAGTCGATCCCGCATGCCCGCCGCGATGAATCCAGGTGGACGGAAACTGGAAGCCTGCGTCGGCGATGGAATCACAGATCACGACGATGGCCGCGGCCTCGAGCTTCGAGAGACGTCGCTGCTCCTCGAACATCACGCGAGGCGTGTAGATGAAGGTATCGTTCCGCTTCGTGCGGCCACCGAGGTCGGCAGGCGCGCGCAGCGTGGTGACGAGCACCTTGCCTCGTGCAGCTGAGGAGTCCGGCGTCGTGCCCGTCGAGACCGCGAGGACCGGCGCATCGATTGTCGCGTCCACTGGCGTCGCCACCACCGCCTCGGATCCAGGTCGAGGTGCGTGCCGTCGTAGCTCGCGCGGCTCGCGGGCGACGTGACGGCGCGCCGCATGGGCCAGAACTGGAAGTACGTCCCGTCGTCGCCGGCCGGCGTCGAGTCCGGCCGCCCGCGCTCGCGCTCTGCGAGCCACGCCGACGCCCGCAACTCGTCGAGCGTACCGCTTCGCGGCCGCGCATCGCGTCGCCCGCGAAGCGCCTCCATGTCGCGGCGCAGGTCCGCCTCGCGGATAGCCGCGAGGCCCGGCGGTGCGCCGAGCCGCGCGGCGCGATAGCTGCTGGTGCGCGCGCGGGTTCTGAGCCGTCGCGCGCAGCGGCGCGACCAGGGCGACGGCCACCGCAGCCATCACGACGGCGTGTGCAGCTGACGTACGCATCGGCATCGACCTCAAAGGAGGGTGGGGATCACGGCGTCCTGGCGACGACGTTCTTGATGTCGGGGACGAAGAAGCTCGCGATCGGGTCGAGCATGCGCTCGGGCTGCGAGGGCCCTGGAGGTTCGTGAGCACGACGACGGCGAGGTCGTCGTCGGGATGAATGAAGAGCGCCGAACGCGCACCGCCGAGCGCCGCGATGGCGCGGTGCGGCGACCGATCGACCGTCGGCCAGCCGAGCGCGTAACCGTTCGTTAGGCCGCCGAAGCTGGCGATCTTGCCATCAGTTCAGCCGCCCGGGCGTCCAGAGCGTGGTGAGGCTGGCCGTGTCTCGCAGTAGCTTCCCATGCTGGAGCGCGATGTCCACTTCGCCATCTCCTCCGCGGTCGAGCTCATGCCAGCGGCGGTGCGGCGCGACAGCGGAAACTGCTCGAAGACGTTGCCGAGCGTGTCGGTCGTGCGAAGACCCTGCCCTTCGATTCGGAAGAACGTGTAGCCGGGCGCCGTGCGCGATCACGTCGTGCGAGTCGCCGAATCCGGCGGCCGCGGTGCGTGGCATCCCCACGACGCGAAACGCGCGTCGCTCGGCAATGAAGTCGAGCGAACGACTTGGCCGCTCAGCGAGTGGATGATCTTCCCGAGCGGGTAGTTCATCTGGTTGTAGCTGAAGCGGACGCCGGGGGCGGACTGGGCGGCATCTGCTGCACGGCGGCCCACGCGGCCGTCTCGTTGTCGCCAGGGATCGCGCCGGTGTTCGAGGTTCCATGATGTCGGGCGAGTCCCGACTCGTGCGTCAGGAGCTGACGGAATCGTGACGGCGCGCCACGACTCCGGGAGACTGTCGATGTAGCGCGAGACCGGGGCGGCGAGGTCGATCTTGCCGGCGTCGACGAGCTGCATGATCGCGACGCCCACGAACGCCTTCGTGATCGGAGTTGATGGTGAAGGTCGTCTGCCGCGTGACGGGCACGGAGTCCTGCGCGTTCGCGAGCCCGAACTCGCCGTGATACGCGAGCGCGCCGCGGCGCTACGACGGCGACCTGGAGTCCGGGGATGCGGCGCTTCATCATCTCGCCGCGGATGAACGATTCGAGCGCGGCACGATCGATGGCGGCGTCCGCCTTTTGCGCATGCGTGCTGACCGTGAGCGTGGCCGCCGCGAGCGAGGCGAGAGCGGTGCTACGAGAGAATCGCATCATGTCCTCAGGAGTGTGGCTTGCACGAGTAGCTCGATGCGTCGTCGGTCTTGCCGCTGCCGTCGTAGGATCCGCGCGCGCCGGGTACGCGCAGAGCGGATGCGTCTTGTCGACCGAGCCCTTCGCGCCGCGCTCACGAGCGATCACGCGTCGAGGCGCGTGCCCGCGCTCCACCCAGTCCGCGATCGCGCCGCGCCAGTCGGCCTGGTTCGGCCCGGTGCCGCCGCCGCAGTGGAACATCCCCGGCACCAGGAACAGCCGTGCATGATCGCGCGCGCTCGCGTCGTGCTTCAGCACCTGATCGTAGTAGGCGATCGTCTGCATGGCGTTGAGCGCCGGGTCCGACCAACCGTGATAATGATGAAGGCTTCCCGCGGCGAGCCTTGAACGCCTTCATCTCGGGATCGGTGAGGTGGTGAGGATCGCCGCCATCTTCTGCGCGTGTCGCGCCGCCAGTTCTTGAGGTCGTACTTCGAGTAGTCCCACGTGCTGTCGCCGAAGACGAAGTACTTGTGAGAACTCCGTCCCGAAGACGCGAACTGCAGGCTCGGCACGATGCCCGTGCCGGGGATGAGCTCGTGCGGCCCGACGCCGGTGATCCATGCGGGCCAGCCCTGCGCCGTGCCCCTCGCCGCCGAACGGCTGTCCGGATAGACCTCGCCGCGCGCGTCCGAGATGGGCGCATAGATGCGGTCGAGCACCGTGCGCTGCGCCTTCGTCAGACAGTCCGGCGCCCGGGCTTGTCGGCCGGACAAGCGGCGATGCTCGACGGCTTGAAATGGCAGTCGCGCGGATCCTCGAGCGTGCCGTCCTTCACGCCGTCGGAGCGCGTCGCAGGCCTGCAGCTTGCGCCGCTCAACGAACGCGAGCAGCTCCGGCGAGCACCGGCCGGCCTCTGTGGCGCGCGGATTCGGAAACGCCGCCTGCGCGTTCCGGATGAACGACGTCGCCGAAGTTCGGTGAAGTCGAGTGCGGGCGCGGCCGGCGACGATGCCGTCGAAGTCCGTCCGGATAGCGCTGCGCTTCCATCAGCGCCTGGCGTCCGCCGTTCGAGCAGCCGAGAAGTATGAGCGCTCCGGATCCTTGCCGTAGTACGCCTTCACCAGCGCCTTCGCCGTCTCCGGCCGTGCGGTGCACGGCGAGGTGGCCGAAGTTCTCGGCGCGATCGGGATGACCAAGCGCCCATCTCGCCTCGATCGCTGAGCCCTGGTGGCCCGCGTCGGTGCCGACGCTCGCATAGCCCTCGTCGACACTTCCGATCGCGCTGTTGTCCACCGAGCCGACGTAGCCGCCGCCGCCGCCCATGAAGAACTTCCCGTTCAGGCGTCGGGAGGAGCGCGACGAAGCGGATCTCCTTGCCGATGGTGCCGGCGACGCGGCAGTGCGCCACGTGCACCGGCGTCGTGGTGTCGCGCGTCGCGGCGACGGCGACCGCTTCGGTGATCTTCACATCGGTGAGATACTGCTTCCGCACGGCCGCGCAGTTGGCGGCGGCGGTCCGCTGGGCGTGCGCGGTGCTCGCGATGGTGGCAGAGCAGAGCGGCGGAGCAGGCAAGATTTCTGGATCATTGTCGAGGCCACGGTGCGCGGGTGGGGAGAGTGTAGCGTGCGCGGGAGCTCGGGGGAGATCGTCAAATGCATCCGTTCCCGGCGAGAAGCTGCCTGATGCTGGCAACGCTCAGCGTGCAGGCGATTGTCGCGGGCGTCCGTAGATCGTCGCCGGGTTGTTAGCGGAGAAGCCAACAACGTCGGGGAACTCTTCGGCGCGGAGTCGAAACATCACAGTACGCGTCATAGCCTGCCAGCCACGAGTCCACTCATGGCACCCGTGCGGCTCGGTATCGGAGGTGTCCGCGGCGCACGGCGTCGTGGACGCTCGAGGAACATCGTCGAGCGTCGAGGCGTCGACGAGCAGTTCGACACCGACGCCTGCTTCATAGAGCCGAGCGCGCCAAACGTACGAGACGCTGGCGCCGAAGAGCACGTCGGTAAGCGCCTGTCGGTGTAGCTTGCGACGGATCCGACGATTGGTCGCCATGCTCCTATACCCTAACGAAATGCTGTAGCTGTCTAACGGACAGGTTTGAGCTGCAGCGAATCAGACAAGCTCGCGCGGTGGACTCGAGCAAAGCGAGTGCTTTCCGCGCGTGCCACAACCCTGTTAGGCGTCGTCTTGCAGCTCATCAAGCCAGTCCCAATGTCCCCAAGGACAACTGCCAGCGCATACTCCACAGTCGAATGAACGCGTTCCGTAATGATGGAAGTCGCATCCGAGTATTCAACGCGACTTTGCAGGTAGGTAGTAGCTAGTGCGTTCTCGGCTACGAGGGCGATCACTCGATCTGGATGCCGCTTGCTGGCAACCGGTCCTCCACTGAGTCCACCGGGAGCCGGGAAACTGAGCTCAACCGCTCGATAGGAGTAGCCAAGATCGCTGAGAATGCTCGAATAGACGCTGAATGTGTCCCCGAAAGTAGCGCGAGTCGGTAGGACTTGGTCGCGAATCGTGTCAATGGGATATCCGAACGCCGCGACCTCGTCTCCCCAATCGGCACTCCTGGATACACATCTCCGGAATGGGTCGAATGCAGCTTGCTCGATCAGAGCGCCGCCACGTCGGCACTTGGATGACGTTCCACGCGAATGACCTCATAGCCTGGTTCTAGCCGGTCGCGCGCTCAGTCACGGTGATCTGGTGATGCTCAAGGCCGTGAACGCAATGCTCGGCGGTCAGCAGCAGAGTTCAGATTTGAACGCGAAGCAAAGTGCCAGCGAATCGAACGCCGGTGTCAGAGGACGTTACTACCCAGCCCAGTGGAGAAATGCGGATTGCGCATCGATAAGGGGACGACGCCTAGCGCCTGACAGTTCACCTGCAATGGTATATCATGAGATGACGCGCCGAAGGCTCAGCCACCATCAGCGCCCTTGTTAGCTGACGCGCACGTTAGGCCGCCGGCGCTCCGTCGGACGGCGATCGGTAATCCCAGCGACGGATCCCGCCGAGTTCCTGGGCCGAGAGATCCTCTCGGTAGCTCTCGGACCAACCGTCTAAAACGAGGGGACGAAGTAGCGCCCTGAGTTTGGCGATCCCGTTGACCACCGCTGTGTGTAATCCGCCGTCGTTGGCCGCCCGTGTCGCAACCTTGACCCGTTGCACGTCGTTACGCGCGTAGACCTCGACCTCTCCACGGTCGTCAGGGTGGCATCCAGAACACGGCGGTCGGTAACGAGCCTGTGATCGAGAAGGGAACTGCGGTCACTCGGGCTTGGACCTCTCGCATCAGTTGGTCGACCTCGGCCCGCGCATCATGAAAGTGCGACAGAGCTATCGTCGCCGTAGGCTGAAGTGATCTCACCCGCCAGCGCGCGCCGGACGTCCTCGGCACGGCCCCACCGTACGTACCGAATCACCGGCTCGAGGAAGTTCTCCTCGCGATTCATAGAATCGTCGACTACACTGCCGCGGACTCGGCGACACCGTCGGTTGATTGGGTAAGGCGCAGATCGCATTCGAGCCATCCGTAGTCGTCGACTTCGAGCGGCGGACGGATGCTGAAAGGTCCGTCGACCAAGAGCCGCCTGGTGCCGGGGCCGACAACTCGGCCGGGAAGACCCGGCACAAGCGCTCGCGCGACGGGAACCGCTACCTGGAAGCTCGTCTTCCACACGGCCGCGATCCGGGCGGCGCAGTACCACCCGGAGATCCGGCAGGGTACCGGCGGCTGGCCCGGCGGAAGGGGAAGATCGTGGCGCGCGCGCTGATCGCCAAAGAACTGGCGAGCATCGTGTACTGGGTCCTTCGGAAACAGGAGGCGTTCAATGGCCGGTTTCGCGGACACGTCCTAACGCCGAAGCCCGCGGTGTGGCCGCGGCTGGCGAGCCCGAACGGTCTAACTGACGCCCCCGAGCGTCGCACGCATGAATGGGAGGCCAGCCGCCGTGCCGGAGAGTAGATCTGAGCCGAGGCCGCGTTAGGCCCGAGCTCGTAGTGGTGTGTGGCCGCCACTCGCGGACGGCCCCTGCGATCGAGAGCCGGCTGGCGACTGCGCTTGCGGAGGACGACATCTGATGCGCACCTACAGAGCGACCGCCGTGGAACAAATTTGCCCCTTGCGCCAAACCTCGTTAGTGGCGTTAGGCTGCTCAGTCCCGCGATCGGTACGTTGCCAGCTAACACGCAAGATACTTGGGTCCATCGGGGCGGTAAGATTGGGGTCCATACTCGAGTCCCGCACGTAGCGCATCGGCCGCTGGCCTGCATGTCTGTGAAGTCCCAGGCATCGACTTCTGACTTCCGTGGCTTGCGGTAGAAGGCGACGGTCAAACGGCGACGATGCTGCACCAAAACCTTCACAGCATCGGTCATTGGTTCAGTCGGGTGGTGGGGTCAGGCCCCGTCACGATCCAGTATTCCGCGCCTCAAAATGGGCACGGACCGGACGACGGTCGACCAGCGATCGCGCACGACGAAGGGGATGCCGCGCAACCGCCGTTCGGCGGAATTTGGCGCCCGGTTGCAACGGCCCCTGGGGATGAGCATCAACAACCCGGAGGCTCGCCACGTATTCGTTCGTGATCGCGGGCGCCTCCCCTTGCGCCACTCTCCGCCGGCTTGCTCCATTAGCTGGCCCCGCCTCCGGAGCACCTTCAGCCATGACGGCCTCTCGTCCGATAATCGCGTTCACCGTTGTCTGCGTGCTCGCCGGCGCCTCCTCGCGCGCCTTCGCGCAGAGTGGAATGGCGGGCATGGATCACAGCAAGCACCGCATGGGCCCTGAGATCGTCATCCCGAAGGGCGCGCTCTATACGAAGGCGGACGTCGAGTTCATGCAGGGCATGATCGCCCACCACGCCCAAGCCATCGTGATGTCGCGGATGGCGGAGGCGAATGGCGCCAATCCGCAGGTGCTCAAGCTTTCGCGGAAGATCGACCAGTCGCAGGTGCCCGAGATCGTCATCATGCAGGCGTGGCTCCGCCGGTACGGGCAGTTCACCCCGGACACAGCCTCCTGGCACGACATGCGGATGGACGGCATGCTCACCGACGACGAACTCAAGGCGATGAGCGAGGCGAAGGGCGTTGCCTTTGACCGGCTCTTTCTCAACGGCATGATCAAGCACCACGCCGGCGCGCTCAAGATGGTCGACGACCTCTTCAAGTCCCCGGGCGCCGGCCAGGAAGTGGACGCCAATGTCTTCGCCAACGATGTTGTCACGGCCCAGACCGCCGAAATCGGCCTTATGAGGCGCTTGCTGTCGCAGCTCTCCCATAGTGAATCGCCCCACGTCCCCACCCCCGGAAAAAACTTCGATGCGTATGATGCGTGGCTTCATCCTGCTACTGGCGACGACCGTTGTGCCGACCATGGTGTCTGCACAGACGTATCCGACCAACAAGGATCCCCGAAGCACTCTCAAGCCCGGCCGTTTCGACGCGGGCATTGCGATCAGCAACATGAAGCAGGTGTCGTTCGTGAAGAAGCCAGCGGCATTCGATTCGGCGGCCGGCTTGAAATTCATCAACTCCGACATGGCGTTCGGCACCCATTACGTCTATCAGGCCAACTTTGCCGGCTTCACGATCTGGGACATCACCGACCCCGCCAACCCGGTGTTGGCGTCGGCTACGAAGTGCATCACATCGCAGGGTGATCCGACCATCGTCGGCAACCTGCTCTTCCTCTCCGCCGAGGGCGCGGGCAACCGCAATGATTGCGGCGACGGGGGCGTGCAGGATCCGAAGGACCACATGGCCGGCGTGCGCATCTTCGACGTGTCCAACCCGAAGGCGCCGAAGCTCATCAAGAACGTGCAGACCTGCAAAGGCTCGCACACGCACACCCTGGTTCCCAGCCCGAAAGATCCACGGATCATTTACCTCTACGTGTCGGGACAGCAGGCCGCGCGACCGGCAACGGAGTTGGCGGGGTGCAAGAACGGCACGGACCCGGCCGACCCGACGAACTCACTCTTCCAGCTCGACATCATCAAGGTGCCGCTCGATCACCCCGAGCAGGCCGAGGTGATTCCGGGGCGCGCATCTTCACCGGCCTCGATAGCCGCGGCGAGTGCAAGCAGTTCTGCGCCCCAGTAGACCCGCGCCAGGCGGCAGCCGGCCCTACCCGTCCGGCTCCGGATCCGGCGATGCCAACCGGTCCGCGCAATTGCCACGACGTGACGGCGTATCCGGCGATGAACCTGCTCGCGGCCGCCTGCTCCACGCACTCCATTCTCGTGGACATCTCGAACCCCGAGAAGCCGGTCCGCATAGACGCGCTCACCGATACGAACAACTTCCAGGGCCGGCATACGGCGGCATTCAGCAACGACGGGAAGAAGCTCATCCAGACCGATGAGTGGGGCGGCGGCACGGGCCCGATGTGCCAGGCGTCGAGCATGATCGAGCTCGGCGGCAACACGGTGATCACGCTCGACGCGAAGAAAAAGCAGACGCAGCGTGCCTACTTCAAGCTCCCGTCGGCGCAGTCGGCCGAGGAGAACTGCGTGTCGCACAACGGCGGCATCATCCCGGTGCCCGGACGCGACCTGTATGTGCAGGGGTGGTATCAGGGCGGCGTGGACATCATGGACTTCACCAATCCTGACAGCGCCTTCGAGATCGGCTATTTCGACCGCGGCGCAATCGATCCGCCGAAGGGCGCCGATGTGCCGCAGCCGGCGCCGGGCACACCTCCCGTTCGAGGCGGAGGCAACACGATCGGCGGGTCGTGGGGGCGTATTACTGGAACGGCCTCATCTTCTCGTCGGAGCTCGATCGCGGCATGGACATCCTGGAGTTGACGCCGAGCCCACACCTGTCGGCGAACGAGATCGCCGCGGCGAAGCTGGTGCGATTCGATGCTTACAACCCGCAGAGCCAGCCGAAGATGACGTGGCCGCCGGCGTTCGTCGTCGTGCGGTCGTATCTCGACCAGCTGGTGCGGAACGGCGGGCTCGCATCGGAGCGAACGGCAGCCATCTCCTCCGCTCTCGACATGGCGGAGATGAAGAGTGGCGCTGCCCGTGCAACGGCGCTGAACGCACTCGCGCAGCAGGTGGACAGGGATGTCGCCGGAGCGAGGGACGGTGCTCGCGTGCGTACAATGGCCGGCGAGATCCGGCGTCTCGCGGCGGCGTCGAGGTAAGTCGGCGACCGAGTCATGAACGACAACCGGGCGCCCTGATGAGGGGCGCCCGTTGCTGCCTGCGTCCAGGTAGCGATCGCAGAGAGAGTATTCCCAGACGAGCCGACCGCACGAGCCATGCACGTCATGCCACCAGCGGTGGATGAGTGCGTGTTCCTTCGGGTTGCGATTCGAAAGATTGCTTGGCAGTTGCAAACGCACGTTACGTTGCAGGCGCGGGTCAGTCAAACTCCGCGTACTGAAGCTCGCCGGCCCGGTAGTGGATTGCCAAGTGGTGATCGGATCCGCGCCAAGCGTTCGCGGCCAACTCCGCCCCGGAGCCAGGCCGCGAGCCGCGGGAACGCTTCCCGCAACAGCCGCAGCCTCTGTCTCCCTGCGAATTACGCAACTTGATGCATACGCACGCTCACCTAACGACTCCTTGGCACTCGGTCTGCCAACGCTGGCATCGCCGGAAACTCCGTTGACGGCTGATCCTGACTACCAGTACGCGCACGAATAGAAGTCGTCGGCGCGATCGTTCGCGTGGCCGTGCTCGATGGTGTATTTCAGGTAGCGGGTGAACGTCACCGGAGTTGTCGCCGTGGAATCGATAGAGACAATATCGTCCGCCCACCCGTTCGGGACTCTGGATCAGCGGTGCACCATACTGGTGATGCGAAAATTGCTTCGCATTCATTCGCCCCCGAAGTTCCAGCTTCCCAGAAAATAGTCTTCCGATCCGGTGCCGATGATCGTCGGCTTCGAAGGGTCGTCGATGAAAATCATGTCATCGCCCTCGCCCATCCACCCCTCTGCCAGCTGAATGACGCCCTAACGACACACCCATCAGGTTCCCGCGTCCGTGCGATTCACAGAACACGTAGTTCGTCGCGCCGTCAGGATTCTTGCGATCGGGGAGCGTCTGCGCCTGGTTGGGTACGGCCTGGCGATATTGCGCGTGAAAATACAGCGCGTCGGCGGGGATTGAGTCGGCTTCGTAATAGTCGATGTTCGAATAGAATGCCCCGACCGCTCGCGTCCCCTCATTGGCAATCGTGAGACGCGCCCCCTTCCGATATGGCATCGCGAAATAGGCGTTGAGCGACTGACCGGGAGAGCACGCGAGATACTGGCTCTCGTAAATGACGTAGTCGCCAAGATTCAAGCCGAAGAAGTCGCCCACCGGCGTCTCGATGCTTGGCGTTGACGCGCCGTCCCAATACGCGCGCAACACGAGCTCCTTCAGGTGCAACGACGAGTCGGCCGCGATGGTGAACCAGATGTGCGTGATGCATCCGGCACCGCTCGCGTTGAAAATTGCCTTGGTCTCCCCACCCTTGATGTTCCAGTAGTCCTGGTTCCCACCGGTCACGTCGTGGCTCGATTGCTTGCGCGAGCGATAGCGTTGGGCGCGAGCATACGACGGAATGAAATCGGTGGCCGCTCCCACAGGTTGAGCGGGTTGCGCGCCGCCTAACGCGCTGAAACCGGCCAGACCGGCGGTCGTTCCGGCAAGCTGTTGAACGAAACGGCGACGGGACATGAAGCGCCCTCCTGAAGTGCTCACTTCGTGATTTCTTGGGTGGCGAGCGTGATGTGGTGTGGGACGCTTTCGCCTCTCAGGATTTTCGCCGCCGTCTCCACCGCTTCTTTGCCACCGGTTGGATAGACGAAGGTGGCCGCCAGTTTGCCGTCGATCACTGCCTGACGCCCACCGTCGAGCCCCGGCAAACCGTCGATCCCGATGAACTTCATGCTCGCGTCGCGCCCCTTGGCTTTCGCGGCGAGATAGGCGCCAACCGCCATTGGATCGTTATGTGCGTACACGAGGTCGATCTTCGGATGCGCTGCGAGCGCCGCCTCCATCTGCGTCATCGCCTCCTCCCGCAACCAATTGGCGACGGGATCGTGCACGATGTGAATGTCAGGGAATGCTGCGATCGCCTCACGAAACCCCGCGCTACGATCGATGGCCGGCGTCGAACCAGGAAGTCCCTTGATCTCGATGATGTCGCTTGCCGTTCAGCAGTTTGGCGGTCAACTCGCCGGCGGCACGCCCGATCGTTTTGTTATCTGCGCCGATGAACGTCGTGTACGTGTCGCCCTCGATGTTCCGGTCGAGCACGATCACCGGGATCTTTGACTCGAACGTCCGTTTCACCACGGCGGTCAAGGGCTTCGCCTCGTTAGGCGAGATGATCAACAGATCAATCTTCTGCCTCAGGAACGTCTCGACATCGGCGACCTGCTTTGCATTGTCCTGCTGCGTCCGCGTAGACGAACTCCAGCTCGGGATGAGCCTTGGCGGCTTCGGCGATGTCGGCGTTCATCGCCACGCGCCACGGTTCACCGAGGTTGGCCTGCGAGAAACCGATCCGCTTCTTACCGCCTTGCTCTTTCCCGCAACCAGCCACAAGCGCGAACGCGAGCAGCAGGGCGCCACCGCGTCGAATCACGCTAGCCAGCGCGGCGTCGCTTGAGCCAGACGGCGAGAAGAATGATGACGCCCTTGAGAATGAGCTGAAGATTGGCATCGACGTTGTTGAGCCCCATAATGTTGTTGATGACGCCGATGGTGAGCATCCCCACCAGCGTGCCCACGACGCCACCCGAACCACCGGTGAGTGCCGTCCCTCCGATGACAACCGCGGCAATTGCGTCCAGCTCATACGATACACCGTCGTTAGGATTTCCTGCTCGAGCTGCGCGCAGTGCACAGGCCCAGCGAGCGCCGCCAGAAAACCCGAGACGACGTACACCATCGCTTTATGCCAGCCGACTCGCACGCGCCCGAGAGTCGCGCCGCCGACTCGTTATCGCCGATCGCGTACAGGTAGCGACCACCACGAGTCCGCGCGAGAAAGAGATACATCGCACCCACCGACAACGCGAAGATCAAAGCCGGCGCCGGGACAAATGGGACGATTGGTCCGGCCAGCGCGTGCACCGACTCCGGCGCACCGCCTGCACCAAAGCCGAGCGGAATCGCGCTCCCGCCGCTGAGATACCGCGCTGCGCCGCGGGCAGCGCTCATGGTGGCGAGCGTTGCGATGAAGGCCGGGAGTCGCCACCGCGCCACCACAGCACCGTTCAACGCCCCCACAGGGCGCCGCTCGTTAGGACGATTGCTGCCGTTGGCAACAATCCCGATCCTTGCTTCATCAGCAGCCACGCTGAGAGCGTCGCAGCAAAGGCGAGCAGCGATCCCACGCTCAAATCGATGCCTCCAGCGACCACGACCGCGGTCATGCCAGCGGCAGGGATGCCCTTTTCTGCGACCTGACGGAGTATGTCGGTAAGATTGCCGAGGTCGAGAAAGACTGGGCGACCTCCGCGAGTTGGTGAGACAACAATGGCGAGCAGCAGAACAGCCAGCAGTCCGAACGCTCCCGCCAGCGAGCCACCGTGGTGCCCCACGATGGCCGGGCGGTAGGCGGCGGTCCACCGCCGGAGGCGACCTGCGGCTCAGGGTCAGGCACGGCCGCGTCGTTCGGCGCCGACGCGCCGCTCGCGGCCGCAAGAATCTTCTCCTCGGTCGCCTCGGCGCGCTCGAACTCCGCGACAATTGCTCCCTGACGAAACACGATGACGCGGTGACACTGCGTCAGAATCTCCGTCATGTCCGACGATGCGAGGAGGACTCCGAAGCCCTTCGCCCGCCAATTCACGCAACTCCCCGTACACATCCGCGCGCGCGGCGAGGTCGATGCCGCGAGTCGGCTCGTCGAGAAGCAGGACTTTTGGCGATGAGAATAGGCAGCGAGCGAGCAGCGCTTTCTGTTGGATTGCCACCACTGAGCGTCTGGATCGGCACTTCGGGCGTCGCCGAGCGTACACGCGTGCGCGCCATGAGCGTGCGGGCGGCGTCGCGTTCTCGTTCTCGATCGATCCACCCCCAACGACTCACACGCCCGAGCGCCGACAACGTCGTGTTGGCGTCCACACCCAACTGCGGAAAGATGCCGTCACGCTTGCGTTCTTCGGGAAGAATGACGAGTCCCGCGCCGCGTGCCTCGGATGGAGTCGTTGGGGTATACTCGTGTCCATCGAGCCAGACGCGGCCGCGCACCTCGCCACCGTGCGCTCCGACGAGCGAGGTAGAAAGTCTGTACGCCCAGCACCTACCAGCCCCGCAAGGCCGACGACCTCGCCCGCTCGCACCGAGAGCGATACATCACGCAGCGTAGCCCCCGCTTCCTCGCTCCGACGTTCGACGGAGAGATGTTCGACGCGAAGCAGTTCGCGTGCATTGGGAGGGACAGCAGTAACACTGCTCGGCGGAATGTCGCGCCCCACCATGAGCCTAACGAGATCTCGGGCAGTGAGGCTGCGACGCGGCGAGCGTCGTAACCTTCTTGCCGTCTCGCATCACCGTGACGCGATTGGCGAGGCGCAACACCTCGTCGAGCTTATGCGAGACGTAGACGATGCCCGTTCCCGCGGCAACGAGCGAACGAATCACGTGCTCCAGGCGCGTTTCCTCGGCGACACCTAACGCGGCGGTGGGTTCGTCCATGATCAGACACCGCGCATGCGCAGCGAGCGCCTTGGCGATGGCGACGAGTTGCCGATCACCCGGAGTGAGCAGTTCGATTGGTGTGTCAGCACCGATGTGCGCGGCGCCCACTCCTTCGAGCTCGCGTCGTGCGAGCACACGGGCGGCATCGCGATTCACCAAACCGTTGGGCAGGCGCGCCTCTCGCCCAAGCGCCACATTTTCGGCGACCGTGAGGGACGCCACCAGCTGCAATTCCTGCGGAATAATCGCAATCCCTGCGGCGATTGCTTCGCGCGGAGACGCGAAGCGGCGCTCTACTCCGCTGACGAGCGATCCTTCGTCACCGATCAATCCACCACTCAGTAGGCGGCCAGGGTGGATTTCCCTGCCCCGTTCTCGCCGACCACGGCGTGCACCTCTCCGGAGAAGAGATCGAAGTCAACCGACGAGACCGCCCGCACACCGGGAAATCCGATCCCGATGCCGCGCGCCTCGAGCAACGGCGCATCGCTTCGATATGGAGAAGTAGTCAGCGGCGATACTCCGCTGGCTGGTGCTCATTGAGCGATTGATGCGGATCGCCCTCGAGGCGCCATGTTCGCCGGAACTCCAGTTGCACCTGGTACTTGCTGGCCTGGTCCGCCTTCGAAGTTGGCAGCGTTGAGCAACGGAACCCTCGCCGCGCGCTGCAGCCGATTGAGGAGCGCTGCGAGGTCTCGCGAGTTCCGCCGTAGGCCGACAGGAGCCAACGCCACGATCGCTCGCCAGCGAGATCCATCGTTGCAGGCGGGGATCGGTATTTCCTCACGTAGCCACCCGCCAATTCCGCGACCAGCAATTGCGCCACGTTCTGCTCGAGGCTGAGCGAGCGACGGGTATGCTCAGCCCACGCCGCACCCTGCGGGGTCGCGACGCGCGAAGCGTCTGCAGAGCGAGGGACGCCGCCGGCAGAAGCGCAGGACCGACACGACTGCGAACCCATGCGCGGTTGTGCGTGGAGACATGTGTGAGGGAGCGGTCGTGAACTGGCCGCGCGAATTTACCGAGACGCGTGGTACGTCGCAATGCGCGCCCACTAGCCACACGCGCCGATTCGAGGGAACTTCCTGGTGCTCACTTCCGTGGCATAACGATTCCTTTGCGGAGCCGATGCACATGCCGCGTTTCGCCCGTCCATTGCCTGCGCTTTGCGCTCTCACGCTGCTGCTCGCACCCAACGCGGCGTCGGCGCAGATATCCACCGCGCTCGACCCGATGCGCTCTCACGCAGCTGCGCGACTTCGAAGCCTTTCGTTCGTCGAGCAACAACGCCGACCTGAATAGCAACGACGACAGCAAGCGTCCACTCCCGGGGAGACTGCGGTGCTCGCAGACCTCACGGGACCGGGCGTCATCACGCACATGTGGATCACCGTCGCCGCGAGTGAATACGTGGCCTCGCTTGCTACGCCTCCGCATCTGCGCTTCGACGGCAGCACGGTGCCCAGTGTCGACGCCCGTTAGGCGACTTCTTTGGCGTCGGCCATGGGATGGAGCGCCCGTTGACCTCCGCCATGGTGCGCAATGCTTCTGCCGGGCGCTCACGCAACGAGTACTGGCCCATGCCATTTCACAAGTCCGCGAAGGTGACCATCACGAACGAAGGGCGCCAGTCGCGTGACCAACTCTCTGCCACCACGTCGATTGGTCGAAATACAAATCGCTCCCCGCGAACACGCCCTACTTTCACGCGCGGTATCGCCGCGGCGCTTCAAACACCACTTGGCGCGCCCTACGAGAATCCTTCATACCACCGGCCGCGGTCATTACGTCGGCACCGTGCAGCTGAGTGTGATTCAAAATCAGCCCGGATGGTTCGGCGAAGGTGACGATTTCTGGGCCCACGTCGACGGCAGAGAAGCAGGCGAACATCGAGGGCAACGGGAACGGAAGATTACTTCAACGACGCGTGGTCGCTGCGCATTGCCGAATGGCCCGTACTTCGGTGTCACCGTCGCCGATAACGGCACCGACCTCGGCCTCGCGCATGACCGCGTACCGATGGCACATCGCCGATCCGATTCCCTTCACCAAAGAATTGAGGTTCGACATCGAGTGCACGCCGGTTGGACGTACAACAACGACGGAACAGTGCGGAGCGCGTTCGAAAGAGCGCGAAGACCTCTTCAGTAGCGTGGCATTCTGGTACCAACTCGGGATTGCCTCTCACCAACCGGAGCCGCCGTATGGCTCAGCGTCTGCCGCACGGTAACGCCATGCAGATCGAAGTAGAACAACGCGCGCGAACGACGCTGTCGCCACAAAGGGAAAGATCTCCGTCCAGAAAGAGGTCTTCTGGGGAAGGACATTTTGTTCTTCGAGGGCAGAAGGTGTCGGGTCGCGCATCGACGCATCCCGTTTGATGTTCCCGAGGACGGACGGTACGAGCTCATCGCGCAGGTAGCTGAAGCGCAGGACTACGGGACCTGGTCCGTTGCTCGTCGACGGCAAGACGCCAGGGACGGGACGGAGCTCGAGCACGAGCCGGGTGCGAACGGGGACGGGGCTCTCGATCGATGCGTACTATACAGGCTGCTTTGTCGAGGGTCGCGTGTTGGGGTAATACGCCTCACGAAGGGCAACACATCGTGACCTTTACGTGTACTGGAAAGAACGCCGCGTCGATCCGGATACAACCTGGGCCTTGATGGGTTGGTCTTGCAGCGCGTCGCGCGTGAGCGCCGAGGGTCGCGACTGGTAGCGTGAGCGCATCGCCCCTCGCCATAAGCTCCGCGCCATTGGTTCGTTAAGGCGCTCGCGGGGCAACGCACAGCTGGCGACGTTGCGCGCGCGGGATTGGCCTCGCCGTCGGTCGACGAGCGGGTTGCGGCGGCGTGGGCCTCACCCAGCTCAAAGAGGCGGCGCAACCACGGTCGCTGCGCTCACGAAATCCAGGTCGATGACCGGACCACATCGTCCGCGGCTGAGCGCACGGCGTTGCGCCAGTGCGGGCGTGGTGGTCGAATGACCGCCATTCTCGCTGCTCGGCAGAGCGACTCACGGATCCTGACGATGGCGTGCGTATGGCAGAGCAGCGTGGGGCGATCGCCGGCACAGGGTTCCCGCGCGGATGCGCTGCGTCTTCTCCAGGCATTGATGCGCGCGGGCCGAGCCCAACCACAACGACCCAGGCATGCCCTAACGCGCTATCGCCGATGCCTCTGGCGCCATTGGCCCGCAGGCCGCGGATCGCAACTCCCGGTGGCGTGGAGGAGTCGGCGTAGCTGGAGGTCCGCGTACGCTGGTACAGCGGTGGCCGTGCCATCAGAAGGTAGCAGGAGGTAGCGGCGCGCGCCGATGACGCCCAAGCGCGTCTCCCAAACCGTCAGCGGTACACTTTCGCCCACCGAAGTGCAGGCGGAGGTAACGCATCGCAGCGCGAATTGGCTGGATGAGCGCGGCACCTCGGCGCAATAGTCGACGGAATGGCGCGCCAGCTGGCATGACCGCGCCAAACGGCGTACGGCGTCCTGTCCATGGCGAGCGATGATGCGGCTCGCCAACTCGGCGATGTGCTCGGGCGGCGGGACGCACGCCATCGGGTGAAGCGCTGCCGCGATGATGAGCGATCGGATCTTCCATCCAGGTCGCGGCTGGCGTGAAGCCCGGGAGGTCTAACTTCTGACGCCTGAGAGCGTCGTACGAATGAGTGGGAGGCCAGCCGCTGTGCCGGTGAGTAGATCTGAGCCGAGTGGGGCGTTGGCCGCCTCCAGGAGCGCCGTGGTGGTGTGTGGCCGCCATCGCGGACGGCCTGTGCGATCGAGACCCGGCTGAGCGAGCAGCGCAGGTAGGAAGCGATCACGGAGGACGCAGCCACCACGCGGCGACTTGCAGGTGCTTGAAATCTGCCCCCTGCGAAAAACCTCGTTAGTGGCGTTAGGCCGCCGGCGGGACTTCCGCCAGCACCGAATGGCCCAGGCGCCACGACAGCTTCATCTGCCGGTTGGTGCGCTTCATCGACTGGCGGCGATCAGGCTTCTGGAGCATGGATCGACATCTCGGGATTGGACGCGGCGAATCGCCCGCCACGGTGCAATCCCCGTGCGATAGTTCTCCACCATCGCCACGATCGGCGCCTGGTTGAGTCCCATGTAGATCGGCGACGCCCAGTTTGCGCCCGGATTGTACGCGTCGCGCGGCCCGTAGATGTCCCACAGCTCGGCACCGGAGGTCGCGGTAGTAGTGCTTTGAACGCCACCAATGATTCCTCAGGGGTGTACGGGAAGGACGCGTGGCGCTCCAGTCGGCGCGGATCGTCCCGCGCCGTGCGCGTCGTCCGGCGCATGCGGCACGCACTCCGACGGGCCGTCGCTCGCGGTGAGCCCCACGCGTCCGCGCGGTAGCCGAGCTGGTGCTTCCGGGTCGGCGATGCAGTACGCGCGGTTGATCAGCGCCATGTTGCGGAAATTCCGGCAGTACGACGAGGGGTGAATTTGTCGTGCAGCAGGTGCGGATCGACGCCGATGCAGGAGTAGTGCGCGAAGAAACAGCGGCCCGCGCCCGTCCCGACGCCAGGACGTCGAGCGGAATGCCCGAAATAGCCTCTTGCCGCATGTTCGCCGTAGCGGTTTCCGTCCGTGCTCCCCGACCATCCTTGGCGATACGATCTGGGCGCTCGGCGCCTCGCTCGCCCACCCAGGAGTAGTACGTGCTCGCCGGGGACGCCAGGTGCAGGTCGGCGACGCTGATGGCCAGCAGGTAGATTGTCGACATGCACTTCGTTGAAGCCGACCAGCGGGTGGATGGATCTGGAGTCCCCACCTCGGCGACCAGTGCGCCAGTAGATGAAGGCTTGTTGCTGCGCGTCGCGTCCGCCGAAGTACCAGTCCCACTCGACGCGGGATTCCCAGAGGCGCGTAGATGCGGGTCGTGAGAGCGAGCAGCTCGCCGGGGCCCGTGCCCTTGAAGTGCTCGCCGCGCGGTGAGCAGCCCCTGCATGAGGAACGCGGTTTCCACATAGGTCGCCGCCGGTCGTCGAGCATGCCGAACGGCGGTCGTGGGACCGGTCGCGCCGTTCACGTAGACGACCACGCGCGCCGTGGTACCGGTCGGCCCGCTCCAGGAAGCCTCACAATCTTCGTTAGGGCGATTCGAGACCTGTGCTCGCGTGATGAAGCCGCGACCCACGCCTGCGAAGAGCAACGCCAGGATCCCAGGAATCCGCTCGCGCCCGCTGCGACGAATGCGGTCGCCGCCTCCTCGGCATGTTCTCGTGCGCCATACCGGAGCTCGAATCGGCGCCTTCCCAGTAGTGGTAGGCGGCTTCCCTGAAGCATCGTGAGCAGCTCGTCGTCGCCTCATCGCGCGGACGCTGTCGCGGGCGCCGACTGCGCGGATGTGCGGTTGCTCCAGTCGGCTGCGGCAGAGCCACGGATAGCTTGCGGTCGCTCCCGTGCGTCCCAGCCAATCCACGCGAAGCGATGGACGCCCGGCACCTGGGGTCCCGATGGGGAGGTACGCGCCGCCGTCTCTGCGAGCGGTAGAATGACGTGTAGTGTGCCGCGGGCTCGGGCGCGTCCAGCGTCCCCCATCCCATTCCACCACCACGTGGCGCTCATGATCCAGCCTTCGCCGTCACGCGCAGGGGCGGTGGGGCAGGGGTGGCGGGCGTGACGAAGGTGATTTCCCTTTTCTGCCGCGACGACCGCTCGTCGCCCACGTGGATCTGATCCACGAGCAATCGTGTGCTCGGCGCCGCTGGCGGCGCGACCTGTGCAGGTACAACGACGGCTCCGCAGCTGCTCCGGGATGAACGGATAGATTCGGACGCGCCGGGCAGCACTCGGCACTGGGGACGCGAACCCGCACTCCACGCGGCAACCGCCGCGGCAGGTCGCCGATGAAGTACGGCCAGTGGCTCAGGCGCGTGAAGCTGCCGTTCATGGGAACGTCGCGACCTGAAGTCCCCTCGCGCGCCTGCGATCGGCATGAGTTTGGGGAGGTCTGGCTGCGGAGATCGCGGTTGGCGAATACATCCCAGAAATAGAGCGTGCGCCCGGACAGTCCCGGGGAGCGGGTCCGGAAATTGCCGAGGTGCACTTCCGCGATCCCAGCCGCCGCCGGGCTATCGACTGCCAGTGGATGCGCAGCGCGCTCGGCGGTGAGAGGAAGTGGAGCGCTGTCGATCGGCAAAAGCGCGAGGTCTTCTCTTCGAGCGTGCTCGGCGCTGTGGCCTGCGCGAAGCTGCCAAGCCGTAGTAGCAGTCGCGCTCGAGGCTGTGGTCGAAGACCGAGCGGACGGTAGTACTCGGTCTGTCCCTGGACGGCCCTCGCCAGCAGCAGGGCGAGCGCAGGGGCGAGCGCGTGGCAGGAGCGAAGCCAGTGCGGTCGGCGACGAGAGTACGCCTCTCGGCGGTGATACGCGACGCAGTAAAGCATCACCTCACCTATTCAGCGTTAGGCGGGCCACCGAGCGCCGGGAGCGAACGCTCTCGTACTGCGTACGAGCTGCGTCGAGGCATCCGCATCCGGAGTGGGACACTGCCGTGCAACGATCCATCCGCCGGTCGGTAGATCCGGCGACGAGATCGGAGCACCATGCGCCGTCACGATCCGCCATTTGAGGCGAGCTGAGAGGGATGCTCGCGATCTTCGACCGTCATTGCCGTCGTGTAGTCGGCCTAACGCCTAAAGTTCAGCTGCAGAGCGCCTCGACAGCGGGCGTCGTTGACTCGAATCTGGTACGCCGCCGGATGCGCGGGCAATCAACTCTGATGCGCCGGTCGCTCTGGGGCAGACGCACCGAATGATGTTCCAAGCGAGGTCTCCGCGCCTCGGCCTGATACGATTGGGCAGTCCACCTCGACGGAGCATCCCGGATGCTGCTGTCTCGGAATCGATCTCCAGCTAGCGCTCGCTCGTCTGCCACGGTCGCTCGACGCCGACGGCGGCACCGCGCGCGAGGCGGAGCCTCAGTGAGCGACCGAGAAGCCGCAAGTACTTTGGAGGCGTCATTGTCGATATGGGCGTGGGCGCCTAACGCCGGAGTTCTGCTGCGAGCGGTCGAATCGACAAGCGGCACCTGTTGGCAGTCGAGTCTATTGGCGGCCGAACGCCAACGATGCGTGGCGTGATCCAGAAAGCACTGTAAAAGTGCGTGAGTGCTCGTGCCTCACTCCACCTCTGGCACCGCAGCGCGCAGCAGCTCTGTGGCGCACGGCACTCGAGTTTCGCGGTGACGACCGGCGAGCTGCGCGCGCGCCCGCGCTCCAGTCGCCCGCATGGTCATCCGCCGCCTGCACCGCCCGGCAGCGCCATCCTGTCGCCGACGGCTCTACCGTGTGCGCTGCGGCGCACACAGAACGTGCTTGAACCAGGGGGCGCCCGGGAATCCGCTGTCGTCGCCAGAAATGCTGTTCCACGGCGCGCATCGCCTCGTTCTGCCGCGTGCAGCCGTGCGCTGCGCGCCGGACTGCTCTTCTGGCGCGGCGAGCGTGATGGAGACGCGCTGATCGAAGCGCCGCGGGCTGCGCTGGCCCAGTGTGCCGTCGCGATCGCGCGCCGCCGAGACGTCGAGCTGACCAGCAAACCGGACGGCTTTTCGAGCGGCGAAGTGAATCGATGAACGTGCCTTCACGCGCTTGGCGCATACAGCGCGAAGTCGTACGGGTAGAACGTCCGCGTTCGCGAGACGCATGGCCATGTCCCCGGCACCTCCTTCGCTCATCGCGGTCATGTGACCGAAGCCCGGGTCGCCGATGTTGCGTCATCCAGGTAGTAGCCGGTCGTACACGTGGAGTGGTGTATCGACGCCGTACGGGCCCATCGAAACTATCCTCGACCACCGGACGCACGCCGGTGGAAATTGAGGAAAAACCGTATATCGGAGCTGAGCCGAGTGTGCGTTGCAGGGTAGTCGAGTTGTCGGTGCACGGTCGTGGCCGCGTGGCGCCTCAAGATCCAGCACCGAGCCGGCCCTCGTCGGATCCTTCACGTCGCGGACGCTCTCCGTCACCACATCGCAGCGACGCCACCGCGGGTCGCCCCAGTGCCGGACCCACCGGGGAGGCGTCCACGTGTTCAGGTAGGGCGATCATTCTTCTTCACGCTCGCCGGGCGGTGTTCGCCTCGACTCGTGCTGCCCGTCAGGTGCACCGCGTTCCGGTCCGCGAACACGATCGAAAGCGCTTTGGACGGTCTTCCCTTCGCCATCGTGCCGCGACGCGCGCGAGCCGTGAGCTGTGTGGCCGTCCCCGATGATCCACCTGCCGAACACCCACGCATCGCGATGGTTGCCAAGCAGGACGTACTTTAGCTAGGCTCGTCGGTACACGCGGATGCGACCCTCCACCTCAGATGGAACGCGTCGTGCCGTCCATATCCACCTTCACGTACCGTCGCGTCCGCGCGCCGCCGCCCACGTGATACGTGAAGCTGAGTGCCCTTGCCACTGCTTCGGCGCTTCCGGTCCGCCGAGTGAAGAAGCAGCGGCTCGGCGTCACGGTACGACATACGGGCACGATGATCTGGGGTCAGAGAGCGCTATCCCGGGCCTGATGGCAGAGCGCCCGCAGCGACGCATAGCCGGGCGAGCGGGTCACCCGCATCATGAAATCGTAGGTGATCGCGCCGCGCTGGATGACTGGATTGCCCAGGGGTCCGATTGGGAAGGTGCCACCTGGCGAATCCGTCCTCCGCCGGGTCAGGTGATGAGCAGATGGCGAGGCCGCGCTTCTGCGCGGTGAGCGCCTTGAAGCCGCGGTAGCTGTAGGGCAATCGAGTAGCGCACGGATCGCGATCTTCCCATGAGGACTGATCTCCTGCGACTCGAGCCAATCAGTCCGACGGGTTGCCGCTCGAAGCGTAGACCAGCTCACCGGTGACGTCGCCCGAGTGACATGCCGAGGTAGGTGGGGCCGGGATCCTGCGCTGTCTGCGGGTCCTGCGGGAACGCGTCTTCTGAGGCTATGACGTGAGCGGCTCAGCGGTCGACATCCGACCTTCTCCTCACCCTCGCGCGGTTGTGCAGGAGCTAACGTCGTGATGCATCCGAACGTCCTCCAGTCCGTATTGGCGGAAGCGCGCGGCCACGAAATCGGCGAGCGTCTTGTTCCGGACGGAGCCTGCTGGATGCGGCTCGGCGGTAGAGGTATTGAAGAATGCGCCGGCGTGGAGTCGCGGCTGACACGAAGCGGAGAGCTCGCTTGAGCTATACGTTCCCGAGCGCGGCGGAGGCGGCCGAAGCTCGATGAGCGGTGCTGTTCCGCCACCGCGCCGCGAGTGAGTGCAAACGATGCGCCGGCGAGGAGCAGCATCGTCCGGCGTTGCGCCGATCCGCCGCGCACGACAGTTTCATCCGGTTAGGCAGCTGAGTCTACCGTTCCTTCCCGTGGGAAGCGCTATATCCGGAGCGCGGACAACACATGTGATCCATGGAACGCTATCCTTCTCGCTCCTGCATTGCGCTTCAGTGTTAGTCGCGTGGTCGCGGCTGCGTGAGCCTCGCAGTGTCTAGCTGACCCCCTTCGAGCGTCGCACATGAATGGATAGTCGTGTGCCGGAGAGTAGATCTGAGCCGAGGCGTTAGGCCCGAGCTCGTGTTGGTTTATGGCCGCCAACGTGGACGGCCGCTATGATCGAGACCCGGCTGGCAACTGCGGTAGTCCGGATATTTAACCTCAGGCGTACTTCGAAGGAAGCTCGACCGCACGGAGAACACTCACCCTTGCGCCAACCCCCGTTATGGCGTTGCGCCGCACTCGCTTGAAGGCTGGTGCAGCGCAAAGTCCGCTACCGCTTTGGGGTTTCGCACGCGGTTATCGGAGATGAGTGCCGGCCGCCTGGCGGCGACGTCCCTGGCTTTTGATGCCTGGGTGGCGGATCCAGCCGCCGGCGTCGCTGGTCAGTAACTCACGGAAACGCGCGTCTCATTGAATCCTCCGGATGAGTGGGCCAGCACGCGGATCTGCTCGCGCGTCAGGTCAAATTCTGCCGTTCCGCAAGGCAGGTAGAGCAGGCAGCGGTACGGTAATAAATACGCACCCTGAACAGCACAC
>ERZ1370068.1153-contig-11052_pt1 | contig 25445 bp, 41 predicted proteins | sample MGYA00561227_ERZ1370068 | MGnify/ENA primary metagenome ERZ1370068 (study PRJEB38410, sample SAMEA6850437) | metagenome | study: Metagenomic assessment of the ecological functions of the soil: analysis of the soil microbiota associated with the...
GTGTAGCGTTCGGTTACGTATTGCGTGAGCATCGCGCCGCCGCTGATCCGCTCATCGCCCAGCATGGCGGGCGGATCGTCAAGACCACCGGCGACGGCGTGCTGATCGAGTTCGGCTCGGTGGTCGGCGCCGTCCAATGCGCGATCGGCGCTGCAAGAGCTGGCGGCGGAGCGCAATGCGGGCAGCTCCGGCGAACGCCGAATGGAATGGCGCATCGGCATCCATCTCGGCGACGTGCTGGTCGAGGGCGACGACATCCTCGGCGACGGCGTCAACATCGCCGCGCGGCTGGAGGGCATCGCCGAACCCGGCGGCATCTGCATTTCCGATGACGCCTTTCGCCAGGTGCGCGGCAAGATCGAGGCCGAGTTTGCCGACATCGGCGAGCAGAGCCTCAAAAACATCGCCCGGCCGCTGCGCGTCTACCGCATCGGCCGCGTCGCCAGCGCCAGAGCAGCCGACCACTCCGCCGACCGCATTGCCGCTGCCCGACAAGCCGTCGATCGCGGTGCTGCCGTTCGCCGAATATGAGCGGCGACCCGGAGCAGGAATATTTCGCCGACGGCATGGTCGAGGAGATCATCACCGCGCTCTCGCGCATCCGCTGGCTCTTCGTCATCGCCCGCAATTCGAGCTTCACCTACAAGGGCCAGGCCGTCGACGTGAAGCAGGTCGGGCGCGAGCTCGGCGTGCGCTACGTGCTCGAAGGCTCGGTGCGCAAGGCCGGCAACCGGGTGCGCATCACCGCGCAGCTGATCGACGCGATCACCGGCGCGCATCTGTGGGCCGACCGCTTCGACGGCTCGCTCGAAGACGTCTTCGATCTCCAGGACAAGGTGGCGTCGAGCGTCGCCGGCGTCATCGAGCCGGCGTTGCAGGCCGCCGAGACCGCCCGTTCGGCCAGCCGCCCGACCGAGCGACCTGACCGCCTACGACCTCTATCTGCGCGCCTATGCGATGGTCTTGTCGTCGGCAAGGCAAATCCCCGAGGCGCTCCGTCTTATGGAGCAGGCGATCGCGCGCGATCCGCGTTACGGGCCGGCACTCGCCTGGGCCGCGATCTGCTGTCATCGGCTGCTTCTTGACGGTCGGAGCGAAGATCCGGCGGCGGACGCGTCTGAAGGGCGCCGATTTCGCACGGCGAGCCCTGGAAGTGGCCGGCGACGACCCGGGCATCCTGGCGAACGCCGCCCATGCGCTGGCCTATTTCGGCGAGGACATCGGCGCCATGATGGCGTTGGTCGACCGTGCCCTGGCGCTCAACCCGAACTACGCGCGCGGCTGGCTACATCAGCGGCGCCCTCAGGCTGTGGGCGGGCCAGCCCGACATCGCGATCGAGCATGTCGAGGCCGCGCTGCGCCTCAGTCCCCGCGCCCGCATCGGCACGTCGCTCGCTGTAATAGGCGTCGCGCATTTCTCAGCCGGCGCTTCGATGAGGCGCGTGCCGAAGCTGCTCCTCGCGATCCAGGAGGATCCGAGCTTCCCGGCAGTCGTATCGCGTATCTCGCCGCCTGCTACGCCCATATGGGTCGGCTCGACGACGCACGAGAGATCGTCGCGCGGCTGCGCGCCATTACCTCTGTCGTGATACCGGACGCCAGCTTCCTGCGGAACGCCGAGCACCGCGAGCTGTTCCTGTCGGGCCTGCCGCCTGGCGGCGGGCGAGACGACCTGACAACGGCCCTCGACTCGGGGCTCGTCCTAGTGATAGTACCTAACCGGCGCTGTGGACCCCCAAACCCTGTTATATCTCTAATATAATAGCCTTTGGGGTTCTTCGCTGATCAACGCTCCGCGGCCCTCCTCGTGTCCCATGGGGCGGGGAACAGCCGGTCAGCGCTCCTTGGGCGCCAATGGCAGCGCCGTCACGCCCTCGTCGCACTGGGCCAGCGCTTCAGCTCAGTCGCCGGTCCCCCTGTGAGCACTTCCAGATGACCGGCGGCAGCCGCCATTGCCGACGATACGCGCCTCGAGAATGCTCAGCGGATGGAACAACCCTCTCGGCATACTAGTTGCGAACTCGCGTGCCCGGGAGGGATCGTTGCTGATCACATCGCGCAGCAGCGCCTCGCGGTCCTCGATCGGGCGGAGTGACAGCGCGGCGACCGGCGCCAGGAGAAACGCAGCGGCGGTGAGGACCAAGATCCATTCGGTGATCGTCATCGCCCGGATGATGGTGCGCGCCCTTAAGTTGCGCAAGACGTTACAACCGGCGGATCAGATCCTTTAAGTTTGGGCGTCGCGGCGCAGACCCTCCTAGGCGCGGGCATCATCAGCCGCATCATGCCGCTATTCGGCTTGGAACTGCTCGACATGGCTTACGACGTTGCCGCCCTTAACTCTGCCGTCGCGGGTAGGGCAGCTTTTCGGGGTCAGCTCATAGGGACCGCAGTGAACGCCCGCCTCTCAGTGTCCTGTACCGAGATGACAGCAGCTTGAATTAGGCGTTGCAGCAGTCGCGATGCGTATATCCCCGAAGCTCACCAGTTCAGCAAGCCTTCGAAAAGGCGCACTTAAAGCGCTTCTCCGCAACGCCTGACCGGGAAACGTTAAAAACGCCACTCTTCGTTCCAAGCAAACTGGGCTGAGATCTTCCCGTGCCGCATTGCCCAGCGTCATTGGCGGGCTCGGATTTCGTCGGCGATAGGAACGGATGGGTTTGGGCGCTATTCCCGCTGCCGCACGCTGCCACGCTTCGCGTCCGGTGGCGCAGACACCTTCGGCGGTGAAAGCGGCTGCGCTGGCGGTTTCGGGTCGAGCTTAAAGAGAATGTGCTTCAAACTGCGAACGTGCGCCGACGACTGGCGGCGATCCTGGGCGATGTTGCGGGTCAGAAGTGTTACGAGAACGAGCTTCTCCTCATTGGAGAGGTCGAGCGCCATGCTTCGAGCTGGTTGTTGGGCGTCGGATAAACCTGAACCCCGGGGGACATCGAGAACTGGACCCTCTCGCTGAGCAGCAGGGTTCGACGATGGAGGATTGGGCGCATCCTGTTTCGCGGGGGAGTTGCCGCCGAGGCAGCGGCCCTTCCGCCGGCGCGGTCCACGAATAGTGCCAACCGAAGCCGATGCCAATGCCGAGGAGCACGCAGACAACCGCACTAAGGACGTAGGTTCTCAGCATCTCGGCGAACATCATCTCTGCCGCCTCTATTGCCTCAGCGAAGCGGTCGGTTGCAGTCTTCACGGCGCGGCCATCGTATTAGCAGGAACGCGAAAGAGCAGTTTCGCGCGGCGACGATTAACACCGGGTGAAGCCTCACCATCACAGGATCGGCATAGCGGCCACGCGACGGAGGCGAGGGTCCCGCTCTCGATCGCGCGGACTAGGCCATCGGCCGCGGCGTTAACAGCGAGCGGATCAACCCCGCTCTCAGTCAGAAGGCGCCCATTTCTCGTCCACCTCCAACCCCATGCTCGCTCGCGGAGTTCCGCCTCGATTTCGTCGAGCATCCGCGGCAGGGCCGCCGCGAGCAGGCGGACGGTAACTCAGATAAGGAGATCATTTCGAAAGTTCTATGCATTGGCTTTTGAGGCCATCGCCAGCAGCCCTGGCCAGCGCCAGAGGCTCAAACGGTAACTACGCGGGTTATTGAGCCGGTCTCCCAGCCTTATTCCTCGCACCCCCGACGCTGAAAAGGCTCCGGACGAGCCGACCTGGCGAAACGTTTGAGCGCCACGGGCAACATGCCACCGAGGCGTCAGCGACCCCTTTGGCACGGCGCGAGGTGGCCCGCCGGGCGACGATATTATCTCGCGTACCGTGCGAGTACAATCCAGCCACCAGCGGCGCTTCTATCAAATGCTCAGACCTGAAAGGGCGCGTCGATGCCGCGGATGCGGAGCGAGAGGACTGGCCGTCGTGTCGATCAAGCTGGCGGCGCGAGCGAAGTGACGCAGCGCATCGCGATGCCGTAGTTAGCCGTCTGGTCCTCGGCGGGGTTGGTAGCTGGTGCCCGTGGGGCCTTTCCTCCCGGACCGTCTGGCGCTGTTAAATCCCTCTTTGGCACGTGATTGCCGAAGCGAGAAAAAGAGAGAGGCATGGGGCAGAAGACCTACAGTCGATGATCACCTGCCGCTTTCTACGCGTTCCTCCTTTGATCCCGCGTTGGTAGCCACTTTTGGGCCGCCAACGAGTGCGCTAACGGCCGCCGTCGCGACATCTCCGTATCGGCACCTGCCCAGCCGAGGAACGCGGTGAATGCAGTGATTACCGGAAGTCGAATGCCCCAATCAATCGTTTCGGTGCCGTTGGTCTCCATTCCTTAAATCGTTCCCCATTCCATAATCCACAATTTCCTTGGCCCTGCCCCGCTATACCGGCGAAGGATGTTTGAATACTCTCCAATGCCGCGATGTTTTAGCAAAATCCATCAGCCAGAATAGAGAGAAGATCGGATTGTTTCTTGTTTCGCTCGTGTGTAAGCGTCGTTTGGACGTTCGTGTGAAAGCCGAGCTATTTCATCCCGCGCCAATACTCGGCGAAATAGCCAGGGCGGCAAATCGGTGTAATCTGTCTCTATTCTCGATAGCGAACGTTTCGTTAGGGGCGGTTGTTCCACGTTGGCGCGAAATCGATACCGGCTTTCCATTGTGTCGCCAGGCAGCGAAACTGGCGACCCCGGCAGTGTCGACGCGACTGTTCGCAGAACAGGCTGCAGCTACGCGGGCGGCTCTTGTGAGCACGATGACTTGGTTTCCCGACCCGGAAATAGCGCGCCGGCCGGGTCATACCGGCGCCTCATGGACGGCAATCGGAGACCGGTGGACGCCATCCCCAGGAACCGTTTGATCTTGCATCTCGGATGGTCCGTGACTCGCCTCCATGGTGATCCGAGCGCGTCGCCCGGTGGCGGGCGGTTCCGGAAGCGGTGGCGGGCGTCGCTTTCGCGCAGCCGCCAGCTGCCTGGCGCATGGTTTCAGCGTCCCCGTTCCGCAATCGTCGGCAGCTTCAGTTCATCCACCTGCTCGATTTCAGTGTTCGCTGGCATGTGGGCGGCGTCGCGGGGAACAAACAGAACGTCGGAGGCAGCGCCGTCACTCTGCCTCCGGGATGGTCCCGGAGGTCGGCCTTCCATTTCGGACCGAGAGGTTCAAAAGCCCCAACGAGCGATCCGAGCAGGTGAGGCCGGCCACTGGCTGTCGCCACGACGCTCATATGACCCCCGCCAGATTGGACTGGCGTTAAACGCCCCGCAGGACGTGCCGAAACGGAACAGGACGAAATGCCCAGCATCGGCTGCTCAGCGCGTTACGGCACAAGCCTTTTCGGTATCGCGCGATACAAAGCTGGGACAATGACCCCAGGAATTTCAAGACCGCCCGTTCGACCGCCCCGGGCGTACCCGTGCGTGGTCTGGGAAGCCGGTGGAAAGGAAGATAATCGGCGCCGTCAGCGTCAAAACCAGCTCTTGGCAGGAGAACGCCGCGCGAACCGCTGCTACCGGGTTGCTGCGAACTCGATAGCGCGATGGCATAGAACGGATGAGGGTGATTTAGGCCAAAAATGAGCGCTGCCACGTTTTGGGATATCGATACGCGTGGGCACGACCGCGATCGAATTGCAAAACCACCGCACTGCCACTGTGCTAACCCGCCCGTAGGTTTGATGTAACCCGACTATGTTATCGAGCCAAGCGGGCCGAAATCGTTGTTGAGAACCAAATTGCTATCGAAGGCTCCATAAAAGCCCCGGGCTGCTCAGTGGTCGGGGCGAGCGCGGGCGAGTTCGTAAAGCGCGATCGCGGCGGCGCTGGAGACATTGATCGTCGCCTGCGCGCTGCGGGTCGGCAGTCGCGCGAGGTGGTCGCAACGCTCGCGCACCAGGCGACGCATGCCGCCGCCTCTCGGACCCGAGCACGACCGCGACCCGATCGCCGAGATCGAGGTCAGCCAGCGTCTGCTGCGCGTTCGCCTCGAGCCCGCAGACCCAGAAGCCGGCCTGCTTCAACCGGTCGAGTGCGCGTGCGAGATTGACGACGCGCACGAGCGGCAGCTGTTCGAGGGCGCCCGAGGCGGACCTTGGCGAAGCGCGCCGGTGACGGGCGGTGCGCCGTGCACGGCGAGCACCACCGCGAGCGCGCCGAAGGCCGCCGCCGCGCGCAGCACCGCGCCGACGTTGCGCGGGTCGGTAACCTGATCGAGCACCACCATCACGCGCCGACCCGGCGTCCCGCGGCGAGCCGCAGCACATCGGCGAGGTCGGGCTCGGCGAGGGGCTCCACGGCGAGCGCCAGCCCCTGATGGACCGCGCCCTCGGGCAGGATCGCCGCCAGACTGTCGTGGTCGACCACCCGCATCGGCTCACCGTCGCCGCGCCGGAGCGCGGCTGCGGCAGCGACGAGCGTGCTCGCCTCACTCTCCTGTCCGGAGAGCACGGCGAGATGGTGCCAGCGCCGCGCAGGATTGGCGAGCGCGGCGGCGACCGCATGCCGGCCGTAGATCCAGCGCTCGCCGGCGCCGCCAAAAGCCGACGGCGTCATCGGGCGCGGACCCGAGCGGCGCTGCCGGCGGCTGCGGCGGGCCGCGCAGTATGGGGCGGTGGCCGAAGGGGTTTCATTCCTGTGGAGTCCGGCTCCTCTAGCGCAGGATGGCGCACTCGACCATGATGGGCCGATGATGGACCACAGATTGCAAAGCCCAGATTGACAAAGCCAGATTGACAAAGCCGGGCCGAAACCTATGACCCGCTTCCCGCTGCGCCGGGCGGCATGCGATCGCGGAGGGGTTGCCGAGCGGTTAAAGGCAGCAGACTGTAAATCTGCCGACGTACGTCTTCGTAGGTTCGAGATCCTACCCCTCCACCAGCGCTCGGTCGCGGCAGGATCGAGGGGTCGGCGATGGGACCGAGCAGCGCGAGGGCGGCGGACGCGCGGGCGGAGTGCGGGTGTAGCTCAATGGTAGAGCTCCAGCCTTCCAAGCTGGCTATGTGGGTTCGATTCCCATCACCCGCTCCAGCGCTGTGCAGGTGTTCTCATGTCGTTCTGATTAAGAGACGAAGTCATGTCGAAGGCGAAGTTTCAGCGGACGAAGCCGCACTGCAACATCGGGACGATTGGTCACATCGACCATGGCAAGACGACGCTGACGGCGGCGATCACCAAGGTGTTGGCGGAGTCGGCGGGGCGACGTTTGTGCCGTTCGACCAGATCGACAAGGCGCCGGAGGAGCGCGCGCGCGGGATCACGATCGCGACCGCGCATGTCGAGTACGAGACGGCGAACCGGCATTATGCGCATGTCGACTGCCCGGGGCATGCCGACTACATCAAGAACATGATCACCGGGGCGGCGCAGATGGATGGCGCGATCCTGGTGGTGTCGGCGGCCGACGGGCCGATGCCGCAGACGCGCGAGCACATCCTGTTGGCGCGCCAGGTCGGGGTGCCGAGCCTGGTGGTGTACATGAACAAGGTCGACATGGTGGACGACCCGGAACTGCTCGAGCTGGTCGAGCTGGAGATGCGCGAGCTGTTGACGTCCTATCGGTTTCCGGGGACGACATGCCGATGGTCCGGGGCTCGGCGCTGGCGGCGCTGGAGGGCGCGACCCGGATCAGGGGCACGACACGATCATGGCGCTGATGGCGGCGGTGGACGAGCTACATCCCGCAGCCGGAGCGGGCCAAGGACCGGCCGTTTCTGATGCCGATCGAGGATGTGTTCACGATCTCGGGGCGCGGCACGGTGGTGACCGGGCGGGTCGAGCGCGGCATCGATCAAGGTCGGCGACGAGGTCGAGATCGTCGGGCTTGCGGCCGACCGCCAAGACGGTGGTGACCGGGGTCGAGATGTTCCGCAAGCTGCTCGACCAGGGCGAGGCGGGCGACAATATCGGCGTCTTGTTGCGCGGCACCAAGCGCGAGGAGGTGGAGCGCGGCCAGGTGTTGGCGGCGCCGGGCTCGATCACGCCGCACACCCATTTCCAGTGCGAGGCCTACGTCCTGACCAAGGAGGAGGGCGGGCGGCACACGCCGTTTTTCGCCAATTACCGGCCGCAGTTCTATTTCCGCACGACCGATGTGACCGGCACGGTGCACCTGCCGGAGGGCACCGAGATGGTGATGCCGGGCGACAACATCTCGATGGAGGTCGAGCTGCTGGTGCCGATCGCGATGGATGAGGGGCTGCGCTTTGCGATCCGCGAGGGCGGCCGCACCGTCGGCGCCGGCGTCGTCGCCAAAATCATCAAATAGCGGGCAATCATCGCGGCAGGTCGCCACAGGAGTGTAGCTCAACTGGTAGAGCACCGGTCTCCAAAACCGGGGGTTGGGGGTTCGAGCCCCTCCACTCCTGCCAACGCTGCAGCTGTTCCCGCGCTTCCTGCTGGGAACGGGCCGCGCGAGGCGCCATATTGGATGAGCGATTACCCCTGGCCTTTGAGGGTCAGACGAGCATGGCAAAGACGAGTGCCGCCGAGTTTGTCCAGCAGGTCCGCCAGGAAGTGGCGCGGGTCACCTGGCCGAGCCGCAAGGAAACCATGGTCACGACGGCGATGGTCTTTGCCATGGTATTCGTCGCGGCCGCCTTCTTCTTCGTGGTCGATCAGGCGCTTGTCCGCACGGCGTGCGGCTTGTCTTCGGGGTAGGACATTAGAGTTTCGGAGCGTTCGGCGATGGCGAACCGCTGGTACGTGATCCACGTCTATTCGGGCTTCGAGAAGAAGGTGGCGGCCGCGATCCGCGAGCAGGCCGAGCAGAAGGGCCTGTCCGATATGCTTCGAAGAGATCCTCGTTCCGACCGAAGAGGTCGTCGAGATCAAGCGCGGCGCCAAAGTCAGCGCGGAGCGCAAATTCTTTCCCGGCTATGTGCTGATCAAGATGGATCTCGAGCGACGAGACCTGGCACCTCGTCAAGAACACCGCCAAGGTCACCGGTTTTCTCGGCGGCCGCGGCCGACCGGCGCCGATCAGCGAGGCCGAGGCGATGCGCATCATGCGCCAGGTCCAGGAAGGGATCGAGCGGCCAAAGCCGTCGATCACCTTCGAGGTCGGCGAGCAGGTGCGCGTCTCGCGACGGGCCGTTCACCTCGTTCAACGGCGTCGTCGAGGAGGTCGACGAGGAGAAGGCGCGGATCAAGGTCGCCGTGTCGATTTTCGGGCGGGCGACCCCGGTCGAGCTGGAATATTCGCAAGTCGAAAAGGTGTGAGGCCGATTGCCGCGCGTGACCCTCACCTCCGGCGACAGCGGGTCCCTCGCTCTCCAGCGGGCGGAGCATGGAGGGATGAGGGCTGCCAGCGTCGGGCGTTGGAGAATTAAATGGCAAGAAAATCGTCGGTATCGATCAAGCTGCACGTGCCTGCCGGCAAGGCGAACCCGTCGCCGCCGATCGGCCCGGCCCTCGGCCAGCGCGGGCTCAACATCATGGAATTCTGCAAGGTGTTCAACGCGCACGACCCAGAATCTCGAGCCCGGCATGCCGGTGCCGGTGGTGATCACGGCTTACGGCGACCGCTGCTTTCACCTTTGTCACCAAGACGCCCGCCCAGTTCCTATTTCCTCAAAAAGGCGGCCGGGTATCGAGAAGGGCTCGCAGACGACCGGCAAGGGCAGCACGATCGGCCGGGTGACGATGACGCAGATCCGCGAAATTGCCGAGCAGAAGATGCAGGATCTCAATGCCAAGCGATCTCGACGCGCGCGTGCCGCATGCTGATCGGCTCGGCGCGGTCGATGGGGCTCGAAATTGTGGAGTGAATGGAGAATGGCGAAAACCGGAAAGCGACTAAAACAAGCCTATCAAGGCGTCGATCCGAGGCAGCCGCTCAGCCGCGTCGAGGAAGCGATCGAGCTGATCAAGGCGCGCGCCTCGGCCAAGTTCGACGAGACCGTCGAGATCGCGATGAACCTCAACCTCGATCCCCGCAAGCCCGACCAGAACCTGCGCGGCACGGTGATGCTGCCGCACGGCACCGGCAAGACCGTCCGGGTCGCGGTGTTCGCGCGCGGCGACCGCGCCAAAGAGGCCGAGGCCGCCGGGGCCGATGTCGTCGGAGCCGAGGATCTCGCCGAGAAGGTGCAGGCCGGACAGATCGATTTCGACCGCGCCATCGCCACCCCGATCATGATGGCGGTGGTCGGCCGGCTGGGCAAGATCCTCGGGCCGCGCGGCCTGATGCCCAACCCGCGGCTCGGCACCGTCACGCAGAACGTCGCCGAGGCGGTCCAGCGCGGCCAAGGGCGGCCAGGTCGAGTTCCGCGCCGAGAAGGCGGGCATCGTCCATGCCGGCGTCGGCAAAGCGAGCTTTACGGATGACGGCGCTGGCGATAATGTGCGCGCCTTTGTCGGCGCGATCACCCGGGGCAAGCCGAGCGGGGCCAAGGGCACCTACATCAAGAAGGTGAGCCTCAGCTCGTCGATGGGTCCGGCGGTCAAGGTCGAGCTGTCGGGTCTCGCCGAGGAGGCGCGGCCCTAGATGGTGAGGCTCGACCGCGGGCTCGAGTCTGCAGAGCGGGTCCGTATGCAGGCTCGGCATCGCGCGGACGCGGGTTCGGAGATAAGAGTGGACCGAACGCAAAAGCAACAGCTGGTCGAGGCCTTGCAGCAGGATCTCGCCGACATCGGTCTGCGTCGGTCGTGACGCACCAGACCGGGCTCACTGTCGCCGAAGTCACCCAGCTGCGCCGGCAGGTGCGCGGCGCCGGAGCGAGCTTCCGCGTGACCAAGAACCGGCTGGCGCGGCGCGCGCTTGCCGGCACCCCGTTCGAGACTTTGGCGCCGCTCTTCACCGGCCCGACGGCGATCGCCTTTTCGCGCGACCCGCTGGCGGCGGCCAAGGTGGTCGTCGAGTTCGCCAACCGCAACAACAAGCTGACGATCATCGGCGGCGGGCTCGTCGGGCCAGGCAGCTCGATGCGGCCGGGGTCAAGGAGCTGGCGACGCCTGCCCTCGCTCGACGAGCTGCGCGGCAAGCTCATCGGGTTGCTTCAACGCGCCGGCGACCCGGCTGGCTACGTGCTCTTCAGGCGCCCGCGGCGCAGCTTGCCCGGGTGCTCGCCGCCTACTCGGAACAGTGCCGTCGGAGGCGGCTGCATCCCGCTCCGCGCAGACACGATAATTTCAGAAAGTCAGGAGTAGAAAATGGCCGGATTTGGCAAAACTGGTCGGATGACCTGTCGGCCTTGACCGTGATCGAGGCGGCGGAGCTGTCCAAAATGCTGGAGGAGAAGTGGGGCGTCTCGGCTGCCGCGCCGGTCGCGGTGGCGGCGCTTGCCGGCGGAGCTGCGCACCGGCGGCCGAGGCGGCCGCCGAAAAGACCGAGTTCGACGTGATCCTCGCCGCGATCGGCGAGAAGAAGATCAACGTGATCAAGGAGGTGCGCGCGATCACCAGCCTCGGCCTCAAGGAGGCCAAGGATCTCGTCGAGGCGGCGCCCAAGCCGGTCAAGGAAGGTGTCAACAAGGAAGAGGCGGCAAAAATCAAGAAACAGCTTGAAGATGCCGGTGCGACTGTCGAAATAAAGTAGGTCCTGTCACGATCTTTGCCACATCGGGCAGCGGTCGATCGCGGTCGACCGCTACGCCCAAGGCCGCCGAGACCGGGGCGCGAGCTATCGCGCACGCCGGGTTTCTGCGTCTCGGCGAAACGCCGCTGCGCCGTTGGCGCAGGAAAGTTGCGCTGAACCACCGAGGTGGCAGTGGCGGCTGCCGAAGATAGTCGGCGGCCGCCGGTCGGTCATCGAGATCGGGTCGGAGCAGAGGGCCCGCAGCGAGGAGTGTCTATGGCTAGATCGTTTTCGGAAACAAAGCGGATCCGCAAGAGCTTTGGGCGCGTTCCCGAAGTCGCGCCGATGCCGAACCTGATCGAGGTCCAGAAGAGCTCGTACGATCATTTCCTGCAGATGGCGGTGATCCCCGAGCAACGCGGCGAATGTCGGGCTGCAGGAGGTCTTCAAGTCGGTCTTCCCGATCCGCGATTTCTCCGAGCGCGCTCAACTCGAATTCGTCCGTTACGAGCTGGAGACGCCGAAATACGACGTCGACGAGTGCCAGCAGCGCGGCATCACCTTCGCCGCGCCGCTGAAGGTCACGCTCCGCCTCGTCGTCTGGGATGTCGACGAGGATACCGGCTCGCGCTCGATCCGCGACATCAAGGAGCAGGACGTCTACATGGGCGACATGCCGCTGATGACGAAGCAACGGCACCTTCATCATCAACGGCACCGAGCGCGTCATCGTCTCGCAGATGCATCGCAGCCCGGGCGTCTTCTTCGACCACGACAAGGGCAAGACGCACTCCTCCGGCAAATACCTGTTCGCCGCGCGGGTCATCCCCTATCGCGGCTCCTGGCTCGATTTCGAGTTCGACGCCAAGGACCACGTCTATGTGCGCATCGACCGGACGCCGCAAGCTTCCGGCGACGACGCTGCTGCTCGCTCTCGATGATGCCGCGACCGAGGCGCTGCGGGCGCGCCGCAGAGCCGAGGACACGGCTCGCTGCAGCCCGGCGAGGCGATCGGGATGTCCAAGGAGGAGATCCTGTCGTTCTTCTACGACGCGGTGATCTTCCAGCGCGGGCCGCAGGGCTGGATGACGCCGTTCGATCCGGATCGGCTCAAGGGCAAGCTGACGAGCGAGCTGCGCGATGCCGACACCGGCGAAGCGGTCTCGCCGAGGGCGAGAGGATGACGCCGCGGACTGCGCGCCGGCTGCGCGAGGATGGGCTGACCGGATATTTTGGTCGGCGACGAGCAGCTGATCGGCCGCTATTTCGCCGCGGATCTGATCAACGAGGAGACCGGCGAGGTCTATTTCGAGGCCGGCGACGAGATCACCGCCGCCGCGCTCGCCCAGCTGATCGAGATCGGCGATCACCGAGATCCCGATCCTCGACATCGATCACGTGCACGCGATCGGCCCCGTACATCCGCAACACGCTCGCCCTCGACAAGAACGCGACGCGCGAGGACGCGCTGATCGACATCTATCGCGTCATGCGCCCCGGCGAGCCGCCGACTCTGGAGACGGCGGAAGCGCTGTTCAACGGCCTGTTCTTCGACCCCGAGCGCTACGATTTGTCGGCGGTCGGCCGGGTCAAGATGAACTCGCGACTGACGCTCGACACCGACGACACGCGTGCGCGTGCTGCGCAAGGCCGACATCCTGGCGATCCTCAAGGTGCTGGTCGAGCTGAAGGACGGCCGCGGCGAGATCGACGACATCGATCACCTCGGCAACCGCCGGGTCCGCTCGGTCGGCGAGCTGATGGAGAACCAGTACCGCGTCGGCTTGCTGCGCATGGAGCGGGCGATCCGCGAGCGCATGAGCTCGGTCGAGATCGATACGGTGATGCCGCACGATCTGATCAACGCCAAGCCCGCGGCGGCGGCGGTGCGCGAGTTCTTCGGCTCCTCGCAGCTGTCGCAGTTCATGGACCAGACCAACCCGCTCTCCGAGATCACCCACAAGCGGCGGCTGTCGGCGCTTGGGCCGGGCGGCCTGACCCGCGAACGCGCCGGCTTCGAGGTGCGCGACGTGCACCCGACCCATTATGGCCGGATCTGCCCGATCGAGACGCCGGAGGGCCCGAATATCGGCCTGATCAACTAGCTTGGCGACCTATGCTCGGGTCAACCAGTACGGCTTTATCGAAAGCCCGTACCGCAAGGTGGTCGATGGCCGGGTCACCGACGAAGTCATCTATCTTTCGGCGATGGACGAGGGTCGCTACGCCGATCGCCCAGGCCAATGTCGAGACCGATGCGGAAGGGCGGATCGTCGCCGACCTGACGAATTGCCGCAAGGGCGGCGATTTCGTGATGCAGCGGCCGCAGGACATCGACCTGATCGACGTCTCGCCAAAGCAGCTGGTTTCGGTGGCGGCGGCGCTGATCCCGTTCCTCGAGAACGACGACGCAAACCGCGCGCTGATGGGCTCGAACATGCAGCGCCAGGCGGTGCCGCTGATCCGCGCCGAGGCGCCGCTCGTCGGCACCGGCATGGAGGAGACCGGTCGCCCGCGACTCCGGTGTCACGATCATCGCGCGCCGGTCGGGCATTGTCGACCAGGTCGACGCCACCCGCATCGTCATCCGCGCGACCGCGGAGACCTCGACCGCCGCCTCGGGCGTCGATATCTACAATCTGCTCAAATTCCAGCGCTCGAACCAGAACACCTGCATCACCCAGCGGCCGCTCGTCAAAGTGGGCGACGCGGTGATGGCGGGCGACATCATCGCCGACGGTCCGTCGACCCAGCTCGGCGAGCTGGCGCTCGGCCGCAACGTGCTGTGCGCCTTCATGCCGTGGAACGGCTACAACTTCGAGGATCTCGATCCTGATCTCCGAACGGATCGTCTGCGACGACGTGTTCACCTCGATCCACATCGAGGAGTTCGAGGTGATGGCGCGCGACACCAAGCTCGGCCAGGAAGAGATCACCCGCGACATTCCGAATGTCGGCGAGGAGGCGCTCAAGAACCTCGACGAGGCCGGGATCGTCTATATCGGCGCCGAGGTCAAGCCGGGCGACATCCTCGTCGGCAAGGTCACCCCCAAGGGCGAGTCGCCGATGACGCCGGAGGAGAAGCTGCTGCGCGCGATCTTCGGCGAGAAGGCCTCCGACGTCCGCGACACCTCGCTGCGCCTGCCGCCCGGGGTCTCCGGCACGATCGTCGAGGTCCGCGTCTTCTCGCGGCGCGGCGTCGACAAGGACGAGCGCGCACTGGCGATCGAGCGCGCCGAGATCGAGCGGCTCGCCAAGGACCGCGACGATGAGCGGTCAATCCTCGAGCGCAGCTTCGCCGCCAGGCTCAAGGAGCTGATGCTCGGCGAGATCGCCGTCGGCGGGCCCCGAGGCATGAAATCGGGGACCGAGATCACCGAGGCGGTGCTGGCCGAGTATCCGCCGGCACAGTGGAAGCAGATCTCGATCCGCGACGACGCGCAGAATGGCGGATATCGAGGGCTTGAGAAAGCAGATGGAGGATGCCGTCGCCGGCCTCACATCGCGTTTCGAAAGCAAGGTCGAGAAGTTGCAGCGCGGCGACGAGCTGCCGCCCGGCGTCATGAAGATGGTCAAGGTCTTCGTCGCGGTGAAGCGCAAGCTGCAGCCCGGGGACAAGATGGCCGGCCGCCACGGCAACAAGGGTGTGATCTCGCGCATCGTGCCGAGCGAGGACATGCCCTACCTCGACGACGGTACGCCGGTCGACATCGTGTTGAACCCGCTCGGCGTGCCGAGCCGGATGAATGTCGGCCAGATCCTCGAGACTCATCTCGGCTGGGCCGCGGCCGGGCTCGGCCGGCGCATCGGCGAAGTGCTCGCCAACGTCAAGCGCGGTGCCGCCGACGGGAGCTCCGCGGTCTCCTTCGCGAGATGTACCGGGGTGAGGAGAACGCGCGAGATCGAGACTTTGGAGGCAGGCGATCTGGCTGATCTCGCCAGCAACCTCACCGGCGGAGTTCCGGTCGCGAGCCCGGTCTTCGACGGCGCGCGGGAGGCGGATATCGTCGAGATGCTCGAGCGCGCGGGCCTTTCCTCATCGGGGCAGGTGACCCTGGTCGACGGCCGCACAGGAGAGCCGTTCGATCGGCCGGTGACGGTGGGGTACATCTACATGATGAAGCTGCACCACCTCGTCGACGACAAGATCCACGCGCGTTCGATCGGGCCGTACAGCCTCGTCACCCAGCAGCCGCTCGGCGGCAAGGCCCAGTTCGGCGGTCAGCGGTTCGGCGAGATGGAAGTTTGGGCGCTGGAAGCCTACGGCGCGGCCTACACGTTGCAGGAGATGTTGACGGTCAAGTCGGACGACGTGTCCGGCCGGACCAAGGTCTACGAGGCGATCGTCCGAGGCGATGACAATTTCGAGGCCGGCATCCCCGAATCCTTCAACGTGCTGGTCAAAGAGCTGCGTTCGCTCGGTCTCAACGTCGAGCTGGAGCAGCGCAGCTACTGATGGCAGACCGATGCGTCGTCGACAGGCGCGTGACGGTTTTCTTTCAGTCACCCTGCGTTCTCCGAACGGCCGACGCCGGCCGGCACGGGGCAGCGGCCAGCGTGCGAGCGCGGCGATGCAGCCCTGATGCCTGCTGCCGCGGGCATGACAACAGACCGCGAGAGGGGTCGTTGATGAACGAGTTGATGAACATCTTTGGGCAGGTCAGCGGGCCGCAGAGCTTCGATCAGATCCGCATCTCGATCGCCAGCCCCGAGCGGATCCACTCCTGGTCCTACGGCGAGATCAAGAAGCCGGAGACGATCAACTACCGGACCTTCAAGCCCGGAGCGCGACGGCCTGTTCTGCGCCCGGATCTTCGGGCCGATCAAGGATTACGAGTGCCTGTGCGGCAAGTACAAGCGCATGAAATATCGCGGCATCATCTGCGAGAAGTGCGGCGTCGAGGTGACCCTCTCGAAGGTCCGGCGCGACCGCATGGGCCATATCGAGCTCGCCTCGCCGGTGGCGCATATCTGGTTTCTGAAGTCGCTGCCGAGCCGCATCGGCCTGTTGCTCGACATGACGCTGAAGGATCTCGAGCGGATCCTCTACTTCGAGAACTACGTCGTCATCGAGCCGGGCCTGACTCCGCTGAAGCAGCATCAGCTGCTCTCGCGAAGAAGATTACCTGAAGGCGCAGGACGATTACGGCGACGACCAGTTCACCGCGTCGATCGGCGCCGAGGCGCTGCGCACGATGCTGGCCGCCATCGATCTCGACGAGGAGAAAGGTGCGGCTGCGCGACGAGCTGCGCGAAACCGGCTCCGAGGCGCGGCGCAAGAAGCTCGTCAAGCGGCTGAAGCTGGTCGAGGCGTTCGTCGAGTCGAACAGCCGGCCGGAATGGATGATCCTCGAGGTCGTTCCGGTGATCCCGCCGGAGCTGCGGCCGCTGGTGCCGCTCGATGGCGGCCGCTTCGCGACCTCCGACCTCAACGATCTCTACCGCCGCGTCATCAACCGCAACAACCGGCTGAAGCGGCTGATCGAGCTGCGCGCGCCCGACATCATCGTGCGCAACGAGAAGCGCATGCTGCAGGAAGCCGTCGACGCCCTGTTCGACAACGGCCGGCGCGGCCGCGATCATCACCGGCGCCAACAAGCGGCCGCTGAAGTCGCTGTCCGACATGCTGAAGGGCAAGCAGGGCCGCTTCCGCCAGAACCTGCTCGGCAAGCGGGTCGACTATTCGGGCCGCTCGGTCATCGTCGTCGGTCCCGAGCTCAAGCTGCACCAGTGCGGGCTGCCGAAGAAGATGGCGCTCGAACTGTTCAAGCCGTTCATCTACTCGAAGCTCGAGCTCTACGGCCTCGCCAGCACGATCAAGGCGGCCAAGCGCATGGTCGAGAAGGAGCGGCCGGAGGTCTGGGACATCCTCGAGGAAGTCATCCGCGAGCATCCCGATCCTGCTGAACCGCGCGCCGACGCTGCATCGCCTCGGCATCCAGGCCTTCGAGCCGGTGCTGATCGAGGGCAAGGCGATCCAGCTGCACCCGCTCGTCTGCACCGCGTTCAACGCCGATTTCGACGGCGACCAGATGGCCGTCCACGTGCCGCTGTCGCTCGAGGCGCAGCTCGAAGCGCGGGTCCTGATGATGTCGACCAACAACATCCTCAGCCCCGCCAACGGCAAGCCGATCATCGTGCCGTCGCAGGATATCGTGCTCGGCCTCTATCACATCACGATGGACCGCCCGGGCGAGCAGGGCGAGGGCATGGCGTTCACCAGCATCGGCGAGATCGAGCAGGCGCTCGCCTCGAAGGCGGTGTCGCTGCACGCCCGCGTCAAGGCGCGCTATCACACGGTCGACGACGACGGCCAACCCAGTCGTGCAGCGGGTCGAGACAACGCCGGGGCGCATGCTGCTGTCGGAGATCCTGCCGCGCAATCCCGCGATCGGCTTCGACCTGATCAACCCGTTCGCTGAGAACACCGCCGACAGCGCAGCGATGACCAAGAAGGAGATCAGCAACCTGATCGACCAGGTCTATCGCCACTGCGGCCAGAAGGAGACGGTGATCTTCTGCGACCATCTGATGACCTCGGGCTTCACAGCAGGCGTGCAAGGCCGGCATCTCGTTCGGCAAGGACGATCTGATCATCCCCGAGGCCAAGCGCCAGCTCGTCGCCGAAGCGCAGCGACCAGGTGAAGCAGTACGAGCAGCAGTATCAGGACGGCCTGATCACCCAGGGCGAGAAGTACAACAAGGTGGTCGACGTCTGGTCGCGCTGCACCGACAAGGTCGCCGAGGAGATGCTCAACGATGATCCGCTCGGCCGCAACCCGGCGAGCCCGTCAACTCGGTCTGGATGATGTCGGATTCCGGTGCGCGCGGGTCGGCCGCCCAGATCAAGCAGCTGGCCGGCATGCGCGGACTGATGGCCAAGCCGTCGGGCGAGATCATCGAAACGCCGATCATCTCGAACTTCAAGGAAGGGCTCACCGTGCTCGAATACTTCAACTCGACCCACGGCGCGCGCAAAGGTCTCGCCGATACGGCGCTCAAGACCGCGAATTCGGGCTACTTGACCCGCCGCCTGGTCGACGTCGCGCAGGATGCGATCATCACCGAGGAGGATTGCGGCACCACCCGCGGGCTGATGACGCGCGCCGTCGTCGACGGCGGCGAGGTCATCGCTCCGCTCGCCGACCGCATCCTCGGCCGCACGCGCCGCTGTCGACATCCTCGATCCGCTGAACGGCGAGGTTGTCCTGCCGGCCGGGGCGCTGATCGACGAGGACGCTGTCGACGCAGATCGAGCGAGCCGGCATCGACGCGGTGTCGATCCGCTCGGTGCTGACCTGCGAGACCCGCATCGGCGTCTGCGGCAAATGCTATGGCCGCGACCTCGCGCGCGGGACGGTCGTCAATATGGGCGAGGCGGTCGGCGTCATCGCGGCTCAGTCGATCGGCGAGCCCGGCACCCAGCTGACGATGCGCACCTTCCATATCGGCGGTGCGGCGCAGCGCGGCGCGGAGCAGTCCTCCGTCGAGGCCGCCTTCGATGCGACGATCGAGGTCAAGAACCGGAACGTCGTCATCAACTCCGCCGGTGTGCCGGTGGCGATGGGGCGGAACTGCGAAATCGTGCTGCTCGACGAGGCCGGCCGGGAGAAGGCGCGCCACCGCGTGCCCTATGGCGCCAGGCTGCTTGCCGATGAAGGCGCCCAGGTGAGCCGCGGGCGACCGCCTCGTCGAGTGGGATCCCTACACGATCCCGATCATCACCGAGAAGGACGGCATCGCGCATTACGTCGACCTGATCGAGGGCCTGTCGGTGCGCGAGACGGTCGACGAGGCGACCGGCATCTCGCTCGAAGGTCGTGATCGACTGGAAGCAGCAGCCGCGCGGTAGCGATCTGCGGCCGCGGATCACGCTGCGCGACGAAAACGGCGAGGTGCTGACGCTCGCGAACGGGCTCGAAGCGCGCTACTTCATGTCGGTCGACGCGATCCTCTCGGTCGACAACGGAGCGCACGTCAAGGCCGGCGACGTCCTCGCGCGCGATCCCGCGTGAATCCTCGAAGACCCGCGACATCACCGGCGGTCTGCCGCGCGTTGCCGAGCTGTTCGAGGCGCGCAAGCCGAAGGACTTCGCGATCATCAGCGAAAGCGAGGGCCGCGTCGAGTTTCGGCAAGGACTACAAGGCCAAGCGGCGCATCGTCGTCGTCTTCCGACCGAGGGCGAGGGCAAGGAGCCGGTCGAGTATCTGATCCCCAAGGGCAAGCACATCAGCGTCCAGGAGGGCGATTACGTCCACAAGGGCGACCTGTTGATGGACGGCAACCGGGTGCCGCACGACATCCTGCGGATCTTGGGGTCGAGGAGCTGGCGAGCTACCTGATCAACGAGATCCAGGAGGTCTACCGGCTGCAGGGCGTGCGCATCAACGACAAGCACATCGAGGTGATCGTCCGCCAGATGCTGCAGAAGGTCGAGATCGAGGACCCGGGCGAGACGACCTTCCTCGCCGGCGAGCAGGTCGACCGCGCCGAGTTCGAACACGAGAACGCCAAGGTCGAGAGGGAAGAGCCTGCGCGTCGCGGACTGCCCATCCGGTGCTGCAGGGCATCACCAAGGCGAGCCTGCAGACCAACTCGTTCATCTCGGCGGCCTCGTTCCAGGAGACGACCCGCGTCGCTGACCGAGGCCGCGGTCTCCGGCCGGATCGACACGCTGACCGGGCTGAAGGAAAACGTGATCGTCGGCCGGCCTGATTCCGGCCGGCACCGGCAGCGTTATCGCCCGCCTGCGCGAGATCGCCGCCGAGCGTGACCGCGAGCTTGCCGCGATTGCGGCGAAACGCGGAAGAGCCGGCCGAGCTCGTGGTCGAAGCCGACAAGCGCACCGCCTGAGCGGATCCAGCTGCCGGGGCGGGCGAATCGCCCGCCCCTCGTGCATCGTCCGCGGGAGGGCGAGCGCCAGCATCCCGGCGTGGCTGCGCCGGCCGGTCAGCTGATCGCGCGGATGCAGCGCACGAAAGCTGTCGCTGACCCGATTTGTGCCGGAAAGGCTTCGGCGCGCCAATCCGACACATCGCTGTCGGGAAAACGCACGATGAGCTGATCGCCGCCGCGGAACTCGTCCATGAAAGCGGTCGAGCTGATTGCGGTCGGATCTCAAACCAAAGCCCCGCGTCACCATCGGAAAAATGCATCCCCGTGCCGGTGGCGCGCCACGGCGGCTGCGCTATCGATCTGCATCGTCACGCGGGTCTTGTCGCCGTTATTGACCCGCCAGTCACTCGAGCCGAGCTGCACGGTCAGCGTGTTGTCGCCGTTGAAGTAATCGATGCTGAAATATTTGCCCGTGCCGCTCGTCGAGACGCCGCACTTTTGCCGTCCGTCGTCGCACTTGCCGCCGAAGGCCCGCCAGGCGCCCGATCGATCGAAGACGGTGGTTTGGCAATCGGCATAGGCTGAGGAGCCTGCGGCCCAGACCAGGTGACGGCGGTCAACAGCGACATTCTCAGACTCATCTTCCCGTCTCCTGCGCACGCCGAGGCGTTGAGCAACCAGCGATCGACCCATCATAAACATGAAGTCAGACGCCTCCAATATCAACGAGGGGTAGAGGAGCGCGACGCGGATCCGAAAGGTCGGCAGAGGTTCTCGCGCCATGAAGGGGCTTGACCCTCCCCGACCATTCAACAATATTAGCGTCCCTTGGGCTGGCCGTAGGAAGCCACCCAGACGCAGCCCGCTTCAGTGCGTGGCTCGGCGTTCCTGCGAGGGGGCGCGTTCAGAACCGGGTACCTGCTCCGCCGCTCCAGCGCAAGCAATGGCGCCGGGCGGCTGTTCTGCTTGAAGAGGTCTGTGAAGATGCCGACGATAAACCAGCTGATCAACAAGCCGCGCAAGCCGCAGGTGGCGCGCAACAAGGTGCCGGCGATGGAGCAGTGCCCGCAGAAGCGCGGGGTCTGCACGCGCGTCTACACGACGACGCCGAAGAAGCCGAACTCGGCGCTGCGCAAGGTCGCGCGGGTGCGCCTCACCAACGGCTTCGAGGTGACGAGCTACATCCCCGGCGAGGGCCACAACCTGCAGGAGCACTCGGTGGTGCTGATCCGCGGCGGCCGGGTCAAGGACCTGCCCGGGCGTGCGCTATCACATCATCCGCGGCACCCACGACACCCAGGGCGTCAAGGACCGCCGCCAGCGCCGTTCGAAATACGGCGCCAAGCGGCCGAAATAGGGAGGAAGCCATGTCGCGCCGTCGCGCCGCCGTCAAACGCGAGGTCTATGCCGGATCCCAAATTCGGCGACGCCGTCCTCACCAAATTCATGAACTGCCTGATGTACGAGGGCAAGAAATCGGTCGCCGAGCGCATCGTCTACGGCGCCTTCGACCGCATCCAGAAGCGCACCGGGCAGGACCCGATCCGGGTGTTCCACGACGCGCTGACCAATGTGCGCCCGGCGCGTCGAAGTGCGCTCGCGCCGGGTCGGCGGCGCGACCTATCAGGTGCCGGTCGAGGTCCGCACCGATCGCAGCCAGGCGCTGGCGATCCGCTGGCTGATCTCGACGTCGCGCGGCGCGCTCGGAAAACACCATGGAGGAGCGGCTTTCGGGCGAGCTGCTCGATGCCGCCAACAATCGCGGCGGTCGCCGTCAAGCGGCGCGAAGACACGCACCGGATGGCCGATGCGAACAAGGCGTTCTCGCATTATCGCTGGTAGCGCGGCAGAGGACCGCCGATCCACGGTTACGTGGTTCACGGCGCAGCCTGCGGCGGCGCCGCCGGAGCAGGTTCATGGCACGCACGACACCGCTCGAGCGGTATCGCAATATCGGCATCATGGCGCATATCGATGCCGGTAAGACGACGACGACCGAGCGGATCCTCTATTACACCGGGCGCTCCTACAAGATCGGCGAGGTCCACGACGGCACCGCCACGATGGACTGGATGGAGCAGGAGCAGGAACGCGGCATCACGATCACCTCGGCCGCGACGACCTGCTTCTGGAACGACCACCGCATCAACATCATCGACACGCCCGGGCCATGTCGATTTCACGATCGAGGTCGAGCGCTCGCCTGCGCGTCCTCGACGGCGCTGTCGCGGTGTTCGACTCGGTCGCCGGGCGTCGAGCCGCAATCCGAGACGGTGTGGCGCCAGGCCGACAAATACGGCGTGCCGCGGATCTGCTTTGTCAACAAGATGGACCGGATCGGCGCCGATTTCCCGCGCTGCATCGCGAGATCAAGGACCGGCTCGGCGCCGTCGCCGCTCGTGACTGCAATTGCCGATCGGCGTCGAAAGCGATTTTGTCGGCATCGTCGACCTGGTCGACGATGAAGGCGCTCAAATGGCGCGACGAGACGCTTGGGCGCCGAGTTCGACATGGTCGAGATTCCCGACCGAGATGGAGGCCGAGGCCGAGGCCGCCCGCGCACGAGCTCGTCGAAGCTGGCGGTCGAGCAGGACGACGACCGCGCTGGAAGCCTATCTCGGCGGCGAGGAGCCGGATGTCGAAGACGCTGAAGCGCTGCATCCGCAAGGGCACCGATCGGCGGCGCCTTCGTCCCGGTGCTGTGCGGCTCGGCGTTCAAGAACAAGGGCGTGCAGCCGCTGCTCGACGCGGTCGTCGATTATCTGCCGGCGCCGACCGATGTCGCGGCGATCAACGGCATCAAGATGGGCACGGACGAGGTCGTCGTGCGCCGCTGCTCGGACGACGAGCCGTTCGCCGGCCTCGCCTTCAAGATCATGTCCGACCCGTTTGTCGGCTCGCTGACCTTCGTGCGCATCTATTCCGGCGTGCTGACAACCGGCTCGCAGGTGCTCAACACGGTCAAGAAGCAGCCGCGAGCGGATCGGCCGCATGCTGCTGATGCACGCCAACCACCGCGAGGACGTCAAGGAGGCGCGCGCCGGCGACATCCTGGCGCTCGCCGGCCTCAAGAACACGACGACCGGCGACACGCTGTCCGACCCGGCGCATCCGGTGGTGCTCGAACGGATGGAGTTCCCCGAGCCGGTCATCGAGATCGCGGTCGAGCCGAAGACCAAGGGCGACCAGGAGAAGATGGGTCAGGCGCTGGCCCGGCTCGCCACCGAGGACCCGTCCTTCCGCGTCGCGGTCGATCACGAGAGCGGCCAGACCGATCATCAAGGGCATGGGCGAACTGCACCTCGAGATCATCGTCGACCGCATGAAGCGCGAGTTCAAGGTCGACGCCAATGTCGGCGCGCCGCAGGTCGCCTATCGCGAGACGATCACCCGTCCGGCCGAGATCGACTACATCGCACAAGAAGCAGACCGGCGGCGCCGGCCAGTACGCCCGGGTCAGGATCCGCTTCGAGCCGTTGCCGCCGCGGCAGCGGGTTCGTGTTCGAGAACTCAGGTGGTCGGCGGCGCGGTGCCGAGGGAATACGTGCCGGGCGTCGAGAAGGGGCTGCAGCGCCGTCGACCGAGAACGGCGTGCTCGCCGGCTTCCCGGTCATCGATCTGAAGGCCGAGCTGATCGACGGCGCCTATCACGACGTCGATCTCGAGCGTCTTGGCCTTCGAGATCGCCGCCCGCGCGCCGCCTTCAAGGAAGGCGTCATGAAGGCGGCGCCGAAGCTGCTCGAGACCGATCATGCGGGTCGAGGTGGTGACGCCGGAAGACTATATGGGCGACGTGATCGGCGACCTGAACAGCCGGCGCGGCCAGGTCACCGGCATGGACAGCCGCGGCAATGCCCGCGTCATCAATGCGATGGTGCCGCTCGCCAACATGTTCGGCTATGTCAACACGCTGCGCTCGATGAGCCAGGGCCGGGCCCAGTACACGATGCATTTCGATCATTACGAGCAGGTGCCGCAGGCCGTCGCGGACGAAGTCCGCGCCAAGATGGCGTGACGCTCGCGGCTGAAGGGAGAATCGGAGAAGAACCGATGGGTAAGGCGAAGTTTGCGCGGACGAAGCCGCATTGCAACATCGGGACGATCGGTCACATCGACCATGGCAAGACGACGCTGACGGCGGCGATCACCAAGGTTTTGGCGGAGATCGGGCGGCGCGACGTTCACCGCCTACGACCAGATCGACAAGGCGCCGGAGGAGCAGGCGCGCGGCATCACGATCGCGACGGCGCATGTCGAATACGAGACGGCGAAACCGGCATTACGCGCATGTCGATTGCCCGGGCCACGCCGACTACATCAAGAACATGATCACCGGGGCGGCGCAGATGGATGGCGCGATCCTGGTGGTGTCGGCGGCGGACGGGCCGATGCCGCAGACCCGCGGCACGCCACCATCCTCGCTGGCGCGCCGAGGTCGGGGTGCCGTCGCTGGTCGTCTACATGAACAAGGTCGACATGGTGGACGCCACCCGGAGCTGCTCTGAGCTGGTCGAGCTGGAGATGCGCGAGCTCTGCGTCCTACGGCTTTCCGGGCGACGCATCCTGTGGTCAAGGGTCAGCTTGGTCCTGCTCGCGCTGGAAGGCCCTGAAGTGATCGCGCGATCAGGAGCCTGACGTCGATCCTGGAGCTGATGGAGGCGGTGGACGCTTACATCCCGCAGCCGGAGCGTGCCAAGGACCGGCCGTTCCTGATGCCTGATCGAGGATGCGTTCACGATCTCCGGTCTGGCGCGGCACGGTGGTGCACGGGCGCGTCGAGCGCGGCATCGTCAAGGTCGGCGACGAGGTCGAGATCGTCGGGCTGCGGCCGACCGCCGAAGACGTGCGGCGACCGGCGGTCGAGATGTTCCGCAAGCTGCTCGACCAGGGCGAGGCGGGCGACAATATCGGCGTCCTGCTGCGCGGCACCAAGCGCGAGGAGGTGGAGCGCGGCCAGGTGCTGCGCGAGCCTGGCTCGATCAACGCCGCACACCCATTTCCAGTGCGGAGGCCTACGTCCTGACCAAGGAGGTGGCGTGATAGTCACACGCTGCGTTCTTCGCCAACTACCGGCCGCAGTTCTACTTCCGCACGACCGGACGTGACCGGCACGGTGCGCCTGCCGGAGGGCAAAATTCAAGCAATACGTACTGAACGAAGCAGCCAC
>ERZ1370068.4774-contig-3829_pt1 | contig 25437 bp, 30 predicted proteins | sample MGYA00561227_ERZ1370068 | MGnify/ENA primary metagenome ERZ1370068 (study PRJEB38410, sample SAMEA6850437) | metagenome | study: Metagenomic assessment of the ecological functions of the soil: analysis of the soil microbiota associated with the...
TTGTATTGGTTAGGAGTACCGCCTCTCCCATGCCCATTCAGATCGCCGCCGACGATCTCACCCAGCGCAAGCCACAATGGCGGGTGACGGGCTGGGCGTCGAGCCAGCCCTCGCACCCGTTCGGCGAAGTACGCAGCCAAGACCCTCGGCTACAGAGAAGATCGCCGTCGCCGGCATGGACTACGCCTTCGGCTGGGGAGGTCGTCGCGCGGCCTCCAGAAGACCTTCGAGGAAAACGGCGGGCAGATCGTCCAGAAGCTGTGGGCGCCGCTCAGTCACGACGGACTTCGCGCCCGTACCTCCCAGATCACAGCGCGACGCCGACGCGGTGTTCGCGCTCATGGTCGTCGATCTCGTGCGTCGCGCTTCCCAAGCAGTACCAGAGACGCCGGGCTGAAGAGAATCCCCATCACTACGGCGGCGGACGACCTTCGACGAGTTCAGATGCTGCCCGTCCCTCGGCGACGAGGCCCTCGGCGGACCGGCACCCTGATCTACAGCGCTGCCCTCGACACGCCGGTGAACAAGAAATTCGTCGCGAGTACCGCAAGAAGTACGGCAAGGTCCGTCCTGGCTCTCGGGACCTGCTACACGCAGCACCCGCTGGATCAACGAGGCCGCCAGGGCGATCGGCGGCGACGCGGAGAACCGCGAGAAGTTCCCGGAAGCGCTGCGCAAGGTCGAGATCCCCGATGCGCCGCGCGGACCTGGTGAAGCTCGACTCGTACGGTAACCCGATCCAGAACATCTACGCATCCGCAAGGTCGAGCGGAAGCGACGGCGAGCTCTTGGAACACCGTCGTTCTACACCCACCCCGCCGTCTCCCAGTTCTGGAAGTACAAGCCCGAGGAGTTCCTGAAGCAGCCCGTCTACGACCGCAACTATCCCCCGTGCAAGCATTCGCCGACATGCCGACGACCGGCGCCGTCGCCGCTGAGCCTCGCCGGACTCTCGAAGGAGTTCTGGCGGCCTCCGCGCGCCCGACGGCGTCAGCCTGGACGTCGGACCCGGCGAGCGGCGCGCGATCATCGGACCCAACGGGGCGGGCAAGACGACCCTGTTCAGCCTGATCAGCGGCGAGACCCGGCCGACCGGCGGCCGGATCTCGCTGTTCGGTCGCGACGTCACGCGGCTGGCGCCGCACTGGCGCGCCGCGCTCGGGCTGGCGCGCACGTACCAGATCACCAACCTCTTTCCGCGCCTCACCGCGCTCGAGAACTGCCTGCTCGCGGTGCAGGCCCTGACCTCCGCGAAGTTTCACCTCCACCGCTCGCTCAGCCGCTATCCGGCCTTCCACGACCGGGCGCGGGCCGTGCTCGACGCGGTCGGCCTCGGCGACAAGGCGTGAGGAGGCCGTGCGCAACTCTCGCACGGCGAGCAGCGCCAGCTCGAGATCGCGCTGTCCCTGGCCGGCGCGCCACGGCTCTGCTGCTCGACGAGCCGACGGCGGGGCTTTCGCCGGCGGAATCGCACACCATGACGGCGCTCCTCAAGAGCCTCGATCCGGCCATCACGCTCCTGGTGATCCGAGCGACGACATGGACGTCGCGTTCGCGCTCACCGACCGCATCATCGGTCCTGCACTACGGCAAGGTCGTCGCCGACGGTCTGGCTCAGGACGGCCAAGGCGAACGCCCTTCGTGCAGGAGATCTACCTGGGGGACGTCCTGATGCTCGAAGTGCGCGACATCCACACGTACTACGGGAACAGCCACGTCCTGCAGGGCGTCACGCTCAGCATGACCGCGGCAGGTCGTGGGCATCCTCGGGCGCAACGGAATGGGCAAGACCACGCTGATCCGGTCCATCATCGGCTTCACGCCGCCCCGTCGCGGACAGGTCCTGTTCAAGGACCGGGACATCACCGCGTGGCCGTCGAACCGCGCGGTGGGCCTCGGCTTCCGGCCTGGTGCCGCAGGGCCGCCGGGTCTTTCCCTCGCTGACGGTCATGGAGAACCTCACGGTGGCCGTCAAGGGCGACAGCGGCCCCTGGACGATCGGGCGTGTGCTCGAGCTGTTCCCGCGCCTTCGCGAGCGCGGCGCGCATCGCGCCGGCAAGCTTCGGGCGGCGAGCAGCAGATGCTCGCCATCGCGCGCGCCTTGATGACGAACCCGGAGCTCCTGCTGATGGACGAGCCGACCGAGGGGCTCGCGCCGTTGCTGGTCCGCGAGGTCGGTCGGCTCGATCGAGGGCCTCAAGGCTCAGGGCCTCGTCCATCCTGCTCGTGGAGCAGAATCTCCCGCTGGCGCTCCGGGTCGCGGACCACGTCCACGTCCTGTCCCGGGGCGGCTCGTGCACTCGAGCGCGCCGGACGACGCTCTGGCGGAACGAGGAGATCAAGTCGCGATATCTCGGACTGTGAGGATCACGCCATGAAGCGGATCGCGGTCGTCGGTGTCGGCCTTCTCGGCAGCGCGGTGGCCTCCCGGCTCCTCGAGGGCGGCTTCACGGTGGTGGGCTACGACAGTCTGCCCGGATCAGGTGACACGCCTCGCGGCGCGCGCACTCCGGCCGCGGCCAGCGCAGAGACGCGCGCGGCCGGCGCCGACGCGATCTTCACCATCCTGCCGACCCCCGATTCGGTGGAGGCCGCGGTCCTCTCCCCGGCGGCCTGCTGAGGTGATGCCGAGATCGGCGACCCTGCTCCAGATGAGCACGATCTCGCCGGCCCTCACCCGGCGCCTCGCCGACGCGGCCGCGGCCGCGGGGCGCGGCTTTCTCGACACGCCGATGAGCGGAACGCAGCGCGATGGTGGAGCGCGGGGATTGCACGATCTTCGTCGGCGGCGACGTCGCGCGCCTGGAGGCGTGCCGGCCCGTGCTGGCGGCGATCGGCCGGAGGGCCGTTCACATCGGGCCCGCCGGCAGCGCCTCCTCGCCAAGCTCGCGACCAATTGCTGGTCGCGCTCAACACGGCCGCCCTCGCCGAGGCGCTGGTGCTCGGCGAGAAAGGGTGGGCTCGCCCCGGCGCGCTGCTGGACCTCCTGAAGGACAGCGCGGCCGCGTCGAAGATGGTCGACGTGCGCGGTCCCGCTCATGGTCGAGGGACGTTTCAGAGCCGCAGATGAAGCTCGAGCTGTTCCTCAAGGACCTCCGGCTCATGCTCGAGGAAGGGCAGCGGCTCGGGGTGGCGCTGCCGCTCACGAGCCTCACGCAGCAGCTCTGCATTGCCACCGTCGCCGGCGGACGCGGCGGCGACGACCTCGCGGCCCTCATCACGACGCTCCGGCGGATGGCCGGGCTCCGCCCGGACTGACGCGCTTCTTCAGCGGACCAGCGAACGACGCCCGCCACACCGTCGACGGCGACCGTCGCGCCCTCGGGGATTCGTCGGGTCGCGTCGATCACGCCGAGCACGGCCGGGATGCCGCGCTCGCGCGTGAGGGCGGCGAGGTGCGATGTGCTCCCGCCGAGCTCGGCGACGACACCGGCGACCTGGTGCAGGACCGCGGTCAGCGCGGGACCCGGCGACCTGCGTGACGAGGACGTCCCCGGCTTGACGTGCGCGAGGTCGTGCTCGTGAAGCACGACGCAGGCCGGGCCGGTTCCCCATCCGATTCCCGCCGGCTGTCCCTGAGCCCGGGGTGCCGGAGCCATGCGTCGTCCCGCGCCCGGCTCGGCTCGACGCGCAGCGGGCGCGCCTGGAGAATATGCAGACCGTCATGGTCCTGCGCCCACTCGACCTCGACGGGCAGGCCCAGGAGTGACTCGATGCGCGACACGAGGGCGGCCCCAGCGCCACCACGTCGCCTCGCGCGAGGCTCGGCTCGTGGACGAGCGAGGCGTCGACGGCCTGCGGGCGCGTCCCGCCCGCCGAGGTCGTGACGACGCGCCGATCCTTCCGCCCGGGCTCCTCGCGCTCGATCTCGCCGCCGGCCCCGAGCACCCAGCGGTCGGGAACGACCTCGCCCTGGGCGAGCGCCGAGCCAGGCCCCCACGTGCCGGTCACGACGCCGCCGCCGTCCGCGCTGGCGCTGAGGGCGCCCCGGCCGCGCGGGCCTCCACCATCCGCTGAACGAGCACCGCCATGGCCGTTCGCGCCGGATCGACGTCGTGCGTGCGCATGTATCGGACGCGCGCGCCGACCAGAGACTGGCCCAGCAGGCCCGCACCGCGGTGATCAGGTCGGCGTGGCTCGCCATGCCGAGGAACGTATCGAACTGGCCGGCAGAAGGACGCGCCCGGCGTGTCCTCACGAAGCGCCGAGGAGCGCACGGCGAGGACACGGCGAGGCGCCTCGACCATCAGGGCGTGGGCGGCGTCGATCGCGTCGGCCACCGCCGCGGCGAGCGGCTCGCGGAGAAAGCCCAGCCTGACCTCGAGGGCCAGCCGCCGCGCGTCGCCTCCCTCGTCCTCGGTGCCGGCGACGCGCGCCGCCGCGCTCGCGACGCCCGCGGCCTCGAGCTGGGCGCGGTACGCCGCGGCGGCGAGGCAGAGTCCGTCGGGCACCGGCAACCCCGCCTGGCGCAGCCGGGCCAGTGTCGCCGCCTTCGGGCCGACCCGCTCGGCATCCGTCGCCGTCGGGTCGCCGAGCCGGACCGCGAGCGGCGGCCGTTCACCGACCGGGGACAATGACCAGCCTCAGGACGGAGTCGGCGGCGCGCTCGTACTCCTGGAACGCCGCCGCCACCCGCTCGAGCGGATACGACGCCGTGATGAGCTCCATCGACGGCGACCGCGCCACTGACCACGAGGTCGATCGCGGGCGGAACGTCATCAGGCGTGAGGGCGCGGGAGCCGTAGACCGTCAGCTCCTTGAAGTAGAGCGGGAACGTCGTGAACTCGGGCACGGGACGGTGACTGATGCCGTACACGAGGAGCCGGCCGCCCGGCGCCAGCATCTCGATCGCTGGTGCGACGAGTCGGGATCTCCCGCGCACTCCCACGACGACGTCGAGCGCCGCGACCCGCGGTGGCGTCCATGACGGCGGCGACGACATCCTCGCGCGCCGCGTTCACGATGCGGTCGGCCCCTCGTCGCCGGGCCAGGTCGAGCTTCCCGGCGCTCCGCGAGGTCCGCGACGACCGGGCGCGCTCCCGAGAGCCGGGCGAGCTGGGTGTGGAGGAGCCCCGCCACGCCCTGGCCCAGCACGACCACGGACTCGCCGGAGGCGATGCGCGCGCGCAGCTGGGCGTGGCGCACGGTGGCGAGCGTCTCGATCAGCGTTGCGGCCGCCAGCGGAACATGCTTCGGGAGCGGATACAGATACCGCTCGGGCAGAACGATCTGCTCGGCGAGGGAGCCGTCCATCTCGCGGCCGAAGAGGCCGGCGTTGCGGCAGAGATTGCCGTGGCCGCGCGCGCAGAGTCGCGGCTGCCGCAGGCGATGATCGGGTTGACCAGGACAGGCTGCCCCGGGCTGACCCGCTCGACCCCTCGCCGATCGCCTCGACGACCCCCGTGGCCTCGTGGCCCATCACCACCGGAAGCCGAACGCCGGGATGCCGGCCGGTGTAGATCTCGAGATCGGTGTGGCACACGGCGGTCGCCGCGATTCGCACGACCGCCTCGCCCCGGCGGGCGACCGGCGCGGGCCGCGCCAGCAGCTCGAGGCGCCGCGGCGCCTGCCAGCACCGCCGCGATCACCGTCCTAGCCTCGGGAGAAATCCCATCTTTCCGTCTAACAAATCAGGGAGATTGGAGGGTGCACGCGCCCCCTCCAATAACAATCGATCGCCCCCGAGCTGCTCACATGACTACGGTGATCTCCTCCACCGGGAAGTTCGCAGATGATCTCCGTGCGGTCCTCGTGGACGATCAGCATCTCCTCGATCCGCACGCCCCACTCGTAGCGTCTTGCCGTGCTGCGTCTCGAGCGCGAACACCATGCCGGGCTGGATCTCGAGCGGATGGTCGAGCGACCAGATGCGCGAGATGACCGGCGGGTCGTACTGCGCGAGCCCGAGGCCGTGGCCCCAGAGGTTGGCGGCGGCCTGGTCCTCCTCCTGGTAGCCCCACGCCTCCTGCGCCGACGGCCACTTGAGCGCGATGTCCGCGTCGTCGCGCCCGGGCGCACCGCGCTCGATCGAGTCGTAGAGCCACTTCGAGCGCGGTCGCGTAGTAGTCCTTCATCTCCTGCGTCGGCTGCTTGCCCACGCAGTACGTCCGGTAGTAGCAGGACTTGTAGCCGTTCCACGTCAGGGCGGCCAGGTCCATGAAGACGATCTCGCCCGGCTTGATGATGCGGTCCGAGAAGTTGCGCCAGTTCGGCCAGGTGTTCGGGCCCGGACGACACGATCACGTCTTCCACGTCCTCCATGCCGGGAATCCGGTAGAGGAACTCCATGATGTGCGCCGTCACCTGGTTCTCGGTGAGGCCGGGCCTGAGGAAGCGCATGGTCTCCCAGTGCGCGGCGTCGCCGATCGCGCCGACGATCCGCAGGCACTTCCTGCTCGTCGACGTTCTTGATCGCCCGCGCCTCCATCATGGGCGTCATGCCGTCGGCCCACTTGATCTTCGCGTCGTTGAACTGGTTCAGCATGTTGATGTCGATGAAGTCGACGCCGAGCGTCTGGTCGGCCACGTCGTAGCGGCGCATCTCCTGCACGATGGCGTCGGTGAACTTCTTGACCTGCTGCCGCGACGCCGGGCCGGCGGCGCCCTTGATCCACGCGTACGAGTACCGGATGTTCTCCGGCGGGATCCACGGGGCGTGGCGCTGGATCTGGAAGCCGATGTCGCCCTGCTCGAACAGCACCGGCGCCCCGTCGCCGCACAGGAGCGCGTACCGGAGCCCGGGCTTGAGCCGGTTCCACCCCGGCGTCAGCGTGCTCGGTCACGTACCGGACGTTCTCGTCGTACATGCAGGAGCAGCGCGCCCAGGTTGTGCGCCTTCATGCGCTCGCGGGCCCGCTCCAGCCGGTACTTGCGCAGCCGGTCCCAGTTCACCCGCTGCTGCCAGTCCACCCCCACCGTGCCGAAGTTCGCCATGGCCGTCCTTTCGTCAGGTCGTCGGATCAGCGCCGCGGGAGACGAGAACGAGATTTCGCAAGGCGCCTGCTTCATATCAGCGGCGCCGCTGGCCTGTCAAACCAAATGAAAGGCGCGGCCCGGCCAATTCCTCCACGGAGCCCTTGTCTTCGCTGCGATAGTGGAAGGAACGAAAGGACGGACGATGACGCTTCGCCGGATGGGTCTCGCGGTCATGCTGATGCTCGCGGCGACGTCCGGCGTCGTCGCGGCGCCCGCCGACGACGGGTACATCGAGGGCTATGCCGCGGCGATCCTGCAGCGCGAGTTCTTCCTGACCGCGCCCTCGCTGCGCGTTCGACACGGGGTCATCACCATCGACGCCGGCGATCTCGCGAGGCGTCGACCAGGCGGCGGTCGCGGCTCAGCTCGAGCGCATTCCGGGCGTGGCGCGCGTCGAGACTGCGAGCGGCCGGCGTGCCGCCGCCGCGCGGCCCCATCCACCGCCGCCGCCGGCCGAGGCGCCGCCCGGATACCCGCCTGAGTGGCAGCTCGGGCTCCCTTCCCGGTGGCGTCCTCTTCAAGCCCCTCATCGCCGACCCGCGCTGGCCGCACTTCTCGGCCACGTGGCAGCGCTACATCGGCGACGCGAAGCTGAAGGATGCCGGCTCCGCGACCTTCGGGGAGAGCTTCTCCTTCTATCGCGTCGCCCTCGGGTCAGGTCTGTGGGAAATCGGGCTCCATGCGGCCGTCTTCGCGGTCTTCAATCTGGACGGGAACTCGACGGAGCTGGTCAACGCCGACTACATGGTCGGTATCCCGCTGACCTACCGGTACGAGGGTTTCTCTGCGATGCTCCGCGTATTCCATCAGAGTAGCCACCTGGGTGATGAGTTCCTGCTCCGGACCAGCACCGAGCGCATCAACGTGCGCTACGAGAGCGTCGACCTCAAGCTCTCCTACGAGTTCGGCGATCTCTTCCGACTGTACGCCGGCGCCGGCTATCTCTTCGACCGTGAGCCGGCGAGCCTCGAGCCGTTCTCGATCCAGTACGGCGCCGAGGTCGCGAGCCCATGGCCGTCCCGCGCGGCCCGCTGGCGACCGATCGCCGCGGTCGACGTCCAGAACCGCCAGGAAAACGCCTGGAGCGCCGACGTGTCGGCCCGCGCCGGCATCCAGATCGACGGCGTGCTGCTCACCCAGAACCTCCAGATCCTGTTCGAGTACTTCACCGGCCACTCGCCGAACGGACAGTTCTATCGGGATCGGGTGAGCTATTTCGGCATCGGCGCACATCTCCACTTCTGATCCCATCCCGGGTAGGATCGAGAGCCATGGCCGGTCAGGATCTCCGGAGCTTCGTCGACGCGTACGAGCGGGCCCACCCCGGCGAGGTGATCCGCGTGCGGGAGCCGGTCTCGATCGAGGAGGACGTGATGGCGCTCGTCCTCGAGTACGAGCGGCGCCGCCGGTTCCCGATACTCGTCTTCGAACGGGTCGCCGGCTACGACATCCCCATCGTCTGCAACGTCGTGGCGAGCCGGAGGGCGCTCGCGTTCGCCCTCGGTGTCGACGAGCGCGCGCTCGCCGCCGAGTACGCCCGCCGCATCAAGGACTACGTCAAGCCGGTCGTCGTTCCCGAGGCGCCGTTCGGCCACCGGGCGCTCACGGGCGGGGCGCTCGATCTGCGCGACGCTTCCCATGCCGCTCTACTTCCCCGGCGACGCGGGCCGTTACCTCACGGCGGGCATGCTGGTCGCGCGCGATCCCGACACCGGCGTGGAGACCGAGGGCTACCATCGCTTCCAGCTCAAGGGTCCCGATCGCATGGGCGTCAGCCTCCACTCGCGCCGGCGCATGTTCGAGTATCAGCGGCGCGCCGAGGCGAAGGGCCGCGCGCTGCCGTGCGCCGATCGTCCTCGGGCTCCATCCGCTGGTGTCGATGGGCTCGCTCGCCTATCCCGCCGCCCGACGTGGGCAAGTTCGAGGTGGTCGGCGGGCTCCTGGGCGAGCCGCTGGAGGTCGCGCCGTGCTCGACCATCGACCTCCACGTCCCGGCGGCCGCCGAGATCGTCATCGAGGGCGAGATTCCCCCGACCGTGCGCGAGCCCGAGGGCCGTTCGGCGAGTTCACCGGCTACTTCTCGCGCCGCTCGACCGAGCACGTCTTCGTGGCGAAGGCCATCGCGATGCGCGAGAAGCCGTGGTTCCAGTCGATCGGGTCCGGACGCGCCGGCGACCACATCACGACGCTCGGCCTGATCCGCGAGGCCGAGATCACCAACGCGCTCGCCGCGTCATCCCGAACGTGACGCGGCGTGCACGTGCCGCTCTCGGGGACCTCGTCGTTCACCGCCTACGTGTCGATCGCCCAGAGTCGGCCGGGCGAGGCCAAGCACGTCATCCCGATCGTCCTCGGCGTCGACCACTACCTGAAGCTGGTCGTCGTGGTCGACGACGACATCGACGTCTTCGACGAATCCGAGGTGCTCTGGGGCGATCGCGACCCGCATGCAGGCCGACCGCGACCTGGTCGTGATCTCCGGGAGCCTCGGCGCGATGCTCGATCCGAGCGCCGACGAGCGGGGCGTCACCGCCAAGCTCGGCATCGACGCAACGCGGCCCTTCGGCTGAGCCGTTCGCCGAGAAGCTCGTCGATGCCGTCCGCGAAGATGGCCTGGGCGCGCGAGCTCGTGGACCGGCTGGGCCGGTCATAGGAGACACGCCGAATGAAGCGCTACATCGACCTCTCGGTCACGGTGGACGACGCCACGCTGTCGCCGCCTTCCACCAACATGAAGCTGGAGATCACGCCGCACCGGCGCGGCCCGGGTTCTGGCAGGTCTCGAGCGTGCACCAGAGCCTCCACACCGGCGCCCACATCGACTCGCCCCTGCACGTCTTCAAGGACGGCATCACGACCGCCGAGATCTCGCTCGACCAGGTGATGGGCGAGGCGCTGGTGGTCGATCTCTCGTTCGCGGGCGCCAACCACGCCATCACGATCGACGACCTCAAGCGCGGCGGCGCCGACGACGTGCGCCAGGGCGACATCGTCCTCCTGCGTACGGACTGGACGGACAAGATGTACGGCCGGTGGCCCGACTACTTCACGCAGTCGCCCTACTTCCCGCCGGAGACGGCCGAGTGGCTGGTGGCGAAGGGCCCGAAGAACATCGGCTTCGATTTCTTCGAGGAGTACTGCGCGCGGCTGCCGGACTTCTCGTCCGAGGATTTCCCGATGCACCGGGTGATCCTCGGGGCGGGCGTCGTGATCATGGAAGGGTTGACGAGCCTGGGCGCTCTGCCCGCCGGCGCGTGGACTTCGCGGCGCCGTTCTACAAGATCGCCGGCACCGAGGGGCTCCCGCTCGCTTCTTCGCTACCGTCTAGCTTCTTCTTTCGTCAGCGCTCGCGGGAGGCGCGGCCGGGTGGCGGCGGGGGTGCGAGAGGGTCGCCGGACCACGCGGCGCGCGTGCGCTGCTCCGCGGCGGCTGGGCTCCATCTGGGCGCGCGCCTCCCGCTTCCCCGTTACGGGAACGGGTCCGGTCGACCCTCTCGCACCCCCGCCGCCGCCCGGCCGCGTTCACCGTGCTCGGGCGGTGAAGTGTCCGATTTGGACTGCGCGACGAAGCGGGCGGTCTTCCGGGCTCAGGCGCGGAGGTTTTTGGCGAAGAAGTCGGTGCAGCGCTTCCAGGCGTCGTCGGCCGCCGCGCGCGTTGTACGAGGGGCGGTAGTCGGCGTAGAAGCCGTGGCCGGCGCCCGGGTAGACGACGACCTCGACGTTCGGGTTGTGCTGCTTCACCAGCTCGCCGAAGCGGCGCGCGTCTTCGGGCTTCGGGTTCTGGTCGGTCTCGCCGTAGAGCCCGAGGAACGGAATCTTGATGTCTTTGGCGAGATCGAAGCCGGTCACCGGGCCCGCGGCGCCCTGATACGGACGCGCGGGCGGCCCGTACCAGGCGACCGCGGCCTTCATGTCCGCATTCGTGGCCGCCACCTGGTACATCGGTCGATCCGCCCCAGCACCAGCCGGTGACGCCCACGCTGGTCGCCTTCACGTTGGGCCGCGTCTTGGCCCAGTCCACCGCCGCCTTGCAGTCGCCCAGGTCTGCTCACGCTTCTGGGCGAGGACGATCTTCAGGATGTCCTGGACGTTCGGGATCTGCGCGACGCCGCCCTCGCGCTTGAACAGCTCGGGCGCGACCGCGTAGTAGCCGGCCTTGGCGAACCGCCGGGCGCAATCGCGGATGTACTCGTGGACGCCCCAGATCTCGGAAATGACCAGCACGATCGCGTGGTCCTTCCCGGTGGCGGGCCGCGCCTCGTACACCGGCATCTCGTAGGTGCCGATCTTGACGACCTGATCGCCCGCGATGATCCCGTCGGTGTCGGTCTTGATCGCCTGGGCCAGCACCTTGTCGACGGCGATGGCGTACCCGGCGAACGTGGAGGTGGTGGCGAGCATCTGGCGGCGGGTCAGCATCGGTAGCCTCCTTGTGATTAGTGCGCGGGCCGAGCCCCGCGAATGATACTATCTAACTCGCACCACTTCGGTGCGGTTTCACCCCTCTTCCCCTCTCTGGGAGGATTATGGACCTCCTCGAAGTCAAGAGCCGTATCGCCGAAGCCCTCGTGGAATCCATATTCCGCCGGGCCCGGTACCAGATCCGGCCCTTCCGCAACAACATCGTCACCCCTGCGCTTCGGCCGGGAGGACTTCTCGCCGGATTTCCGCGTGTCGCCCGAGGCGGAGTCCACGAACGAGGGAGAATTCCTGGTCGAGGTGAAGTACCGGCCGTCGGCGTACCAGTTCGTCTCCGTCGAGAACCAGCGGGGCGAGCGCTCGATCTTCTACATGGCCCGCCGGCAGTGGCCCAACCTCTACTTCATCCTGGTGACCGACCGGCCGGAGGCCGGACGCTCGTGCTTCCAGGCGATCGCCTTCGGCGCGATGCGCGCCGGCGAGCCGTTCCGCACCGTGGACCTCGTCGAGCTGAAGGAGCTTCGCATCTTCCAGCAGAACATCGAGGATCACGAGGAGCTGATTCGCCGCATCTTCTCGCTCCTGACCGGCGCTCAGCCCTGAGGGCGCCTCAGAGCGCCCGCGCCACCAGCCAGTACACCGAGGATCGCCAGGAACACCAGCACCGCCCGGTTGAAGGTGCGCTGATCGAGCCTGTCCTGCAGCCGCACGCCGAGCCAGAACCCCGCGAGGCTCGCCGCGGTCAGCCCGAGCGTCCCGGGCACGAGGTGCCAGCCGAAGAGGCCGTACCAGGCGAGCGTCAGGAGCTGGACGCCCTTGACGACCAGGAACGTGAACGCGATCGAGCGCACGAACTCGCGCTTGTCCATGCCGAGCGCCACGAAGTAGAGCGCGAGCGCGGTCCCGGGAGCGTTGGTGACGCCGCCCATGACACTCCGCGACGAGCCCGACCGGCGGCGCGAGCCGCCGCTCCCAGCCCTGGGGATGCGCGGGGTCACGCGCACCAGGTCGAGCACGACGAAGCCCAGCACGAAGGCGCCGAGGATCAGCGTCACCGCGCGCGCCGAGAGCATCACGAGCAGCTTCGTGCCGACGATCGTACCCAGGATGGTGAACACCAGCAGCGGCACGAGCTGGCGCGGCGCGTCGCCGATCGGGCCCTGCCGGCGCAGCTGGAGACCGTCCATCACGAGGTTCGGGACGACCAGGAGCGGCACGGCGGTCTCTCACGTCGACGACGAGCGCCAGGAGCGGCGTACCCAGCGTGGGGAACCCGAAGCCGATCGCCCCCTTGACGAAGGCGGCGACGAAGACGGCGGCGGCCGCGGCGAGCGCTAGCGCGAGAGCCTCGCGCAGGACCTCCGCCGGGTGCTTGGCCCGGCGACCGGCCAGGTGCTGGATCTGCTGGCGGCAGGAGATCCCGGGCGCGACGATCTCGGTCGCCGCGCGGCGCGGCCTTCACGGCCGGCGCCAGGCGGCGGTTGCCGAGCGTGACCGAGATGTCGTAGTGCTCGCGCTCGAAGCCGAACGATCCCGCCATGCCGCAGCAGCCGGAGTCGACCTCGCTGCACCTCGTAGCCGGCCCAGCGGAGCGCCCCGACCGTCGGCGCGGTCCCGACGAGCGCCTTCTGGTGACAGTGCCCGTGCAGCAGCGCCTCTGCGCGCCGCGCCTCGAACGACGAGCGGTGAGGCCCGCGCGCGCTCCCGCAGGAGAAATTGCTCGAAGAGGAGCGACTGCGTGGCGACGGCCCGCGCGTCGTCGGTGCGCACGAGGTCGACCGTCTCGTCGCGCAGGGTCAGAAGACACGAGGGCTCGAGCCCGACGATGGCCACGCCCGCGCCGCGCGTACGGCGCCAGCCGCGCCACGTTCCAGGCCGCGTGCTCGCGCGCCTCGGCGAGCATGCCCTTGGAGATGAGCGGCCGGCCGCAGCACTTCCGGTCCACCAGCACGACCGCGATAGCCGCCCGCCTCCAGCACCTCCACGGCGGCCCGTGCGATGTCGGGCACGTTGTAGGTCGCGAACGTGTCGTGGAACAGCACGACCTCGCCGCGCGGCGCCGCCGCGGGCGGCGGGCGGCGCGCGAACCAGTCGGTGAACGGCTCCGACGCCAGGGACGGCAGCGGGCGGCGGCGATCGATGCCCGCGATCTTCTCGAGGGCCCAGCGGCTCACGGAGAGGCCGCGACAGCCAGTTGAAGAGCGCTGGCAGCGCGCGACGCGAGACGGTTCATCCGCGCGACGCGCCCGAAGACGCGATTGCGCAGCGGCAGCCCGTTGGCCTGGTAGTAGTGGTAGAGAAACTCGTACTTCAGCTTGGCCATGTCGACGTTGGCCGGGCACTCGGCCTTGCAGCCCTTGCACTCGAGACACAGGTCCATGACCTGGTAGAGCCGCTTGCCGGTGAACTCCGCCGGCGGCACCCGCCCCGAGAGCACGCGCGCGGAGCGCGTTGGCGCGGCCGCGCGTCGAGTGCTCCTCGTCGTCGCGTGGCCATGTACGAGGGGCACATGGTGCCCTCGAGCGTCTTGCGGCAGGCGCCGACGCCGTTGCACATCTCGATGGACGCCGCGAACCCGCCCTGCTCCGAGAAGTCGAGCAGCGTGATCGGCTCCCACGTCGTGTACCGGACGCCGTAGCGCTGATGGTCGTCACAGCATGCCCGGCGAGTCGACGATGTTGCCGGGGTTCATCCGGTTGTCCGGGTCGAAGGCGTGCTTGAGCTCGCGGAACGCCTGCATGATCGCGCGGGCCGTACATCCGCTCCAGGAACGGGCTGCGCGCGCGCCCGTCGCCGTGCTCGCTGGAGATGGTCCCGCCGAACTTCACCACCAGGTCGGTGATCTCGTCGGCGATGGCGCGCACCTGCTCGAGGCCGCGCGGGATCTTGAGGTCGATGACCGGACGGATGTGCAGGCAGCCGACCGAGCAGTGGCCGTAGTAGGCGCCGACCGTGTCGTGCTTGGCGAAGATCTCCTGGAAGCGCGGCGACGAACGCCGCCAGGTGCCGCGGCTCGACCGCAGGTGTCCTCGACGAACGCGATCGGCTTCTTGTCGCCCTTCATGCCCAGCAGCAGGCCGAGCCCCGCCTTGCGCGAGGTTCCAGATCGGCTGCACTGCTCGGCCGGCTCGTGGGCGACGTGGGCGGCGTAGCCGAACCGCTCGCGCTGCCGGCGCGCCTCGAGCGCTTCGACCTTGGCGCGGACCTCGCTCTCCGATGTCGCCCGCGTACTCGACCATCATGATCGCCGCCGGGTCGCCCTGGACCCAGCCCATGCGCTGCGACTGCTCGATGTTGTGCGCGCGCCAGGTCGAGGATCATCTTGTCGGTCAGCTCGACCGCGTACGGGCCCGTCTCGAGGATCGACTGCGAGGACTCGAGCGCCTCCTGCATGTCGCGGTAGTGGATGACCTCGAGCGCCGTCGCGCTTCGGCCGCCGCACCAGCCGCATCTTGGCCTCGAGCACGACCAGCGAGCGTGCCCTCCGAGCCGACGACGAGTCGCGCCATCGAGTTCAGCGCGGCTGGCCGTTGCCGCCGCCCGCGTAGGAGTGCGGCCGCACGGCAACGCCCACCAGCTCGTTCAGGTTGTAGCCGGACACGCGGCGCCAGTGCGCGGATAGCGCGTGCGGATCTCGTCGCGCGTACGTCTCGCGGATGCCGGCCGACCTCGCGGTAGATCTGCGCCCTCGAGCCCCGGCGCCCGGCACTTGGCGGCGAACTGCGTCGGGCGTCACCTCGCCGAAAACCACCCGTGAGCCGTCGGCGAGAATGGTCGTCGGATCTCGATCACGTGGTCGACCGTGAGCCCGTAGGCGATCGAGTGCGAGCCGCCGGAGTTGTTGCCCGAGCATGCCGCCGAGCGTCGGCGCGGTTCGAGGTCGAGGTGTCCGGGCCGAACAGAAGGCCCATCGGGCGGACGTGGTGGTTCAGGTTGTCCTGCACGAGGCCGGGCTGCACCCGCGCCCACTGCTCCTCGGTGTTGACCTCGAGGACCGCGGTCCAAGTACCGCGAGCAAGTCGAGCACGAGCGCGTGATTGACGGTCTGGCCGGTGAGCGAGGTCCGCCGCCGCGCGGCGGCAGCGCGACGCCGAGCTGCTCGCGGGCCACCTCGATCGGCCGCCTGGACGTCGTCGGCGTCGCGCGGAATGACGACGCCCGACGGGCTCGACCTGGTACATGGAGGCGTCGGTCGAGTAGAGGAGGCTGGATCCCTGATCGAAGCGGACGTCTCCGCGGATTCCGCGCGGAGCGCGCTCTCGAGGTCGTTCACGCCCGCCATTATACGCGGTGGTCAGGGACGCGGCCTACGGGTACTATAGCGGGTGGCGGCCCGCCTCCTCGCGTTCAGCCTCATCCTGCTCCTCGCCCCGCTGTTGTCGACGCCGACGCAGCCCGGCGGCGCCGGGCTTCAAGGTCCAGCTCCTCGACGGCGCGACCTCCGTCGACCTCGCACGACGTGATCGGCAAGAAGATCCTGGTGCTGCGGTTCCAGGCGTCCTACTGCCAGCCGTGCGCGAAGGAATCGCCCGGCCTCCTCGCGCATCTTCGATCGCTACGGGCCGCGCGGCGTCGAGGTGCTCGCGGTGCACGTCCAGGGACACCGCGACCGACACGAAGGCCTTCGTGCGGAAGTACAAACCCACCTATCCGATCGCGCTCGATCCGAAGCTGACGATCGGCAACAGCTTCGCTTCAGCGGGCACGCCCTACACCGTCGTGATCGACCTGGAAGGGCGAGATGGTGACGCGGCTTCACGGCCAATCGGCGGTTGGCAAGCTGCCGCGCATTCTCGACGAGCTCTTGAAGAAGCGGTCCGACGCCCCTCGTGAGTCAGGGCCTGAGCATCACCTTGATCGCCTGGTCCTCCTTCCGGTCGAAGATCGCGTAGCCCTTCGGCCCGTCGCGCGAGCGCCAGCGTGTGGGTGATGATGCGCGCCGGGCGGAGCTTGCCGCCCTGCACCAGCGGGAGCAGTGGGGCCATGTAGTTGCGCGCGTTGCAGATCCCCATCTTCAGCGAGAGATCCTTGAAGAACGCCTCGCGCGCTGGAAAGCCCATGCTCGTCTCCACGTAGACCCCGACCGACGAGACGGCGCCGCCCGGCCGCACCGCCTGGATCGCCTGGGTGAACGGCGTCTCGTGGCCCACGCACTCGAGCACGACATCCGGCCCCCGCCTCGCCCGTCCGCGCCCGCAGCTGCTCGGCCGGGTCGCCGCGGTCGAGGCTTCACCGGCTCGGCGCCGAACTCCTCGGCGAGCTTCAGCCGGTAGCCAACGCGGTCGACGGCGAAGAGCTTCGCCGGTCCGAAGAGCTGCGCCGCCTGCATCGCCAGCAGCCCGACGGGCCCCGCGCCTGAAGACCGCGACCACGTCGCCCGGGCGAATGCCGCCGTTCTCGGCGCAGCAGTACCCGGTGGAGAGGATGTCGCCGAGGAAGATCGCGTCATGATCGGACATCTCGGCCGGGACCTTCTCGCAGAGGTGCTCCGGCGAACGGCACCCGGACCCACTCGGCCTGCCCTCCGCCCCAGACGTGCCCGAACCGGCCACCGAAGACGGCGCGCCCGGTGGTGGCGCACTGGGTCGGCAGCCGGCGCGGCACCACTCGCAGGCGCCGCACGACACGGAGAACGGGACGATGACCCGATCGCCCCGGCGAAGCTGCCGGACGCCTCGAGCCCAGGTCCTCCACGGTCCCCATGAACTCGTGGCCCATCGATGGCGCCGGTCTGCAGCGAGCGCTCCGCCGCGACCGTGATACTGGTGCAGGTCCGATCCGCATACCGCGCTCGTCGTGATGCGGAGCACGACGTCGGTTGGATCGACGATCTTCGGATCGGCGACGTCCTGCGCCTCGCACGTCGCCCACGCCCTGGAAGCGTGATGGCTTTCATGACGCGATGTCCTTTCCTCGTACAGGCGAGCGCGGCGGCGCCGCGCACGCCGACCCGCTTGTCCCCGGAACGATCGTGATGCGCGTGACGCGAGCGCGCGCGGCAGCGTGTAGCTCGGCCGCCGCGCCGAGGATCTCTGGCCTCGAGCGGAGCCAGGGACTGGGCGACCCCGCCGGTGATGACGACGACCCGGATTCAAGCCGTTCACGATGATCCTGATCATGGCGCCCAGGGCCTGGCACGCCTGTCGACGATCGCGGCGCCACGTGGTCGCCGTCCGCGGCGGCGCGAAAGACGAGGAGCGCCGTGATGCCCTGGGATCACCTGCGGCCGCCTCGACCAGCCTCGCCTCGGATGGCCGGCCACGCGCGCCCGGGCCGCGTCGGCGATCCCGCGCCCGCTCGCGTAGATCGACAGGCATCCGCGACCGCCGCAGAAGCACCTCGCGCCGTCGAACTTGACGGGCACGTGGCCCAGCTCGCCGCCGAAGCCCGCCGTCGCCCCGGACGATCCGGCCGTCGAGCACGATGCCGGCGCCGATTCCCGTCCCGGCCGCGAGGACGACCGAGCGAGCGGCTGCCCCGGCCGGCTCCGAACATCCACTCGCCGAGCGCGAGGGCGTTGACATCGTTGTCCACGAAGACCGGCAGGCCCAGACGCCCGCCGAGCTCGGAAGCGAGGGCTCGTCCAGCGAGCTCGGGCACGTGAGTCACCGGCTCGCCGATACGACCGCGCGCGGCATCGACCGGTCCTGGTACGCCGACGCCCGCAGCGCCGATGGCGTCCGCGCCGCGGCCGACGGCCTTGCGCACGCCCGCGATCAGCGCGGTCATCGTCGCGAGCGGATCGGCCGCCCCATGCGTCAGGCGCGCTCTGCCAGCCGATCACGTCGCCGTCAGCCGTCACCACTCCTGCCGCGGTCGTGGTGCCGCCGACATCGACTCCGAGGATCAACCGGCTCGCGAGGTGCCGCGCTGCCAATACCCGAGACTACGAGGTCGCCGAAGTGGCAGAGCTCGATGCCCAGGCTCGCCGCCGCCGCGCGCGCCGCCGGAGTTCCGAGGCCGACCATCTCGGTCTCGCGCTGCCGCCCGTAGCGGCTGTAGCGAAAGCGCGTCGTCGAGCCACCCGGGTGCGTCATGAACTCCGAGACGCCCGCAGGCAGCTGGCGGAGGTGGGCGAGCGTCCGGGCGAACGACCAGTACGGCTCCGGGCCCGACTCGCCGAAGAAGTGGATCCGGCGTCCGCAGGCCCGCCGACCTCGCCCGGGTGCGGGCTTCGGGATTCTGGCTCCGCACGGGCACCCCGAGGCGCGCGCGGCGTCGAGCACGACCTCGGCGACCGGAGCCAGGAGCCCGACGTGGTGGTGGGTGTCGAGGTGCGTGGGCGCCCTCCGCACGAGCGACTGAACTTCTCGATCTGCGCCGCCACCTCGCGCTCGACGTCGGCGGCAGTTCGCCCGCGCCGCGGCGTGGCGCGCGTCCGCACGAAGCGGCCGCCGGTGTCGACGAGCGACCGCCCGCGCGAGAGCGGGCGACCGAGCGTGAGGTTCACGTGGAGCCCGACGCCGAGGCCGCTGTCGCGAGCGCGCGAACCGAGTCGGCGCCGATCGCCGCGGTGGCCAGGAGCGTCGTGCTGCTGACGATCCCGTGCCGATGCGCGGTCAGGATTCCGGCGCTGACCCCCGGCGCCAGACCGAAGTCGTCCGCGTTGACGATGAGGACGGCCGCGGTCATCGGGCCATCACCCGGCAGGACGCCCTGAACGACGAGCCGCTCGACGGTCTCCGGCTGGCCGCGCCGGGACCGAGGCGTTCCGTGTCGAGGGCGCGGATGTGCTCCAGGCGCTCGTAACCGATCCGGGGAAACGACTCCACCTCGCGGGCGACGATCGACGGCGTCGAGCCCCGCCGCCTCGAGCTTCGCGAAGGCGGTCTTCTGGCCGAGGAACGCGAAGAGGGTGAAGACGAGCCGGCCGCCCGGCAGCAGATGATGGCGGGCGCCTTCGATCACGCGATCCAGCATCTGCCAGCCGTCGGCGCCGCCGTTGTCGGCGAGCGCGCGCCGCGTCCTGCGCGCGGTCGCGCGGGCGTGGGCATCTGCGGCGCGTTCGTGCAGACGAGATCGAAGCGCTCGCCCGCGACGGGCGCGTAGCAGTCGCCGAGCCGCGCGTCGACGACGACCGTGTTGAGCTCGCGTTCATCCGGATCACCTCGACCGCCTCCGGGAGGATGTCGGTCGCGACGACCCGGGCGCCCGCCTTCGCGGCCAGCACGGCGGCCAGGCCGAGCCCGGCGCCGATCTCGAGGACGCGCTCGCCGGGACGGACGGCGAGATTCCGGCAGAAGAAGAACGAGCCGGCCTTGGGCGGCTGGACGGCGTCGGGGACGCGAAACACGCATCCCGCGCCAGGTGAAGAGGTGGACGCCCGCGTCGCTACTTCGCCAAGGACGCGCCGGAAGTAGAGCCGGAGCGCTTCTTTGAGCTGGGCGCGCGCGCCCGCGGAGGTCTTCGCGTCCTCGAGCTGATCGATGTCGAGCTGGAGCGGAACGCCCTCGCGCTTCACGCCGTCGAGCTCGGCGGTCAGGCCGCACCGCTCGTCCGATTCCGTGAAGACCAGCTTCGCCCGCTTGAAGGCGCCGTCGTCCTGCGCGAGCTGCTGCACGGTCTCGACGAGAACCCGCTTGATCTCCTCGGCCTCGGCCGCCGGAACGGTCGAGAACGCGGCGGTCAGACTCACATCGGCCATCAGGGCACCAGATACTGCGTGATGTCGACCAGCGTCGCGTCCCTGAAGTAGAGGTTCCAGCCGTCGGGGTAGACCCACGCCTCGGTGGCGTTGCCCTTGATGTACGGCCAGTACCGGCGGGCGAGCTTCTCCATCTCGTCCTCCTGCGTGGTCCTCGCCAGGGGTGGGCCGAGAAGGATCAGGACCTGCTCGTTGGTCTGCCCGACCGACGCCTGCTTCATGAAGCGGAACGTCATCACGTCCTGCGAATTGGCGGCTTCCGGGTGGCTGTGCAGGTACTGCGAAATCCGGTAGTCGAGCTGGTTCTCCCAGTGACGGCGCTCGTCGAAGTTGGGCTCCCGGCCGTTCGCGATGTAGACGAGCGTCGTGAACAGGTCCTCGGCCAGCGGGCCTTGCGACGTCCGCTGCTCCTTCACCCGGAGCGTCCGCACCCGGCCAGGATCGTCAGGATCTGCCGACGAGCGCGATAGCCCTCACGCCTCGAATCATATCAGGGCGGACTCCAGAACGATGCCACGATCGATCGTCGCGCGCCACTGGGCGAGGAGCCGGCCTCGTCTCGGCGGGCACCTCGTCACTGTCGGCCAGTTGCCGGAGCACGTCGATCAGCCGCCGCATGGCGCGGATCAGGTCGCCCTCGTGACCGCCGAACGACTCCTCGACGATCCCGCTCCAGTCGTCCTCCCCGGCCGCCCACCGGAAGACCGAGGGCATGAACCCGGCGTGGACAGCGACGGGGACCCGCAGGTGGCGCGCCCGCTGCGCCTCCTGCACGGTGTCGGCGATGCGCGACGAGCTGGTCGAGCTTGCGCTTGAGCTTGGGCCGCTTGCCGGAGAAACACGCGCGCGGCCGCCGGGTCGCCTGAGCGCGCCTCCTCGATCAGCGCCGAGCAGATCGCCGCAGCTTCGGGCCCGGTCGCGTCGCCGAATACCCCATGCGCCACGATCTCGGCGACGAGCAGCTCGTTGTCGTGACGGAGGCCGGCGATGAGGCGGCCCTTCGACTCGAGCTTCTGGTCGCGCACCGCGCCGAACTGCTCCAGCACCTCGACCACGCGCAGGAACTCCTGCCAGTAGGCGGAGCGCAGCGCCTCGAGCTGGCGCCGGCGGATGCCCAAGCCGCTCGGTCGCGGTCTCCAGCTCGCGCCACTCGCTGGTCGCAGCGGGCGGTAGCGCCCCAGGGACAGCGATGACATCTCGATCGCGGCCAGCGTGGCCTCGGGTCCCTGCGCGCGCTCGCGCTCGACGCAGCTCGGGCACCGAGAGACGCCCGAGCTCGGCGGCCAGGTGGCGGAGCTCGCGCCCGTCGCCTCCCCGCGGTCGGATCGGCCGCGGTCGCGCGGCACGTGCAGCGGCGGCGTGGCCCAGAAGATCCGCTTGATGACGCCGCTCTTCACCCGCACCGTGGCGCCGTGCGGCAGCAAGCGCGTCGATGAGCACGCGATGACCACGAATCGCGTGGATCCCGAGCACCACGGCGAGGGTCGGCGCGCCGCCCCGCCGGACCAGCACCAGCCGCCCCGGCTCCGCCTCGACGACCGGGCGCTCGCTCGCGGCCCCGGCGCCGCGGCCGAGCGCCCGGCGGCGGACCTCGATCTCGTTGCGCGCGCGCCGGTAGCGGCCGATGCGCTGGAAGTCGCCGCACGGCGCGGCGTAGCCTCGGAGCGTCTCGACCGAGCGCCTCGAGCCTCTCGACGTCGTTCTCGACCTCGCGAATGCGCTTGAGGTTCTGGTACTGCCCGAACGACGACTCGATCGCGCCGCCGCAGCACATCGGGCGCGGCGCCGGTCGACGAGCAGGAGCGCCACCGAGCCGTAGCCGAGCTTGAACTGGCTCTCGATCGGCTCCGGCGAGCCGTCGACCACCGTCAGCGATGTCGTCGAGCCGTCGCGGGCGTCGAGCGCGATCACGCACTGCCCTCGGGATCGATCCCGCGGCGCCCGGCCCGGCCCGCCATCTGCGTCAGCTCGTTGTGCGAGAGCGCGCGGAAGCCGCGGTCGGTCCGCTTGGTGAGGCCCTGGAGCACGACGCTGCCGCGCCGGCATGTGGATGCCGAGCGACATCGTCTCGGTCGCGAAGCACGACCTTGCAGAGCCCGCGCTCGAAGAGCACCTCGATGAGCCGCTTGAGGCTCGGCAGGATGCCGGCGTGGTGGAGCCGATCGCCGAGCCGCAGCGCCTCGAACACGCTCTGGTTGAGCGCGGACTCGGCGACGGTGGGGCTCTCGCGGATCAGTCTCGCCGATCGCCGTGTCGACCTCCCGCTGCTGCTGGCGCCGCGAGCAGGCTCTTGCCCTCGGTGAGCACGTCCTGCATCGCGCGCTCGCAGCCGGCCCGGCTGAAGATGAAGTAGATGGCCGGCAGCCAGCCCCGCGCCTCCAGCGCCTCGATGCAGGACGGTCGGATGCGACCACCCGCCGCGTGTACCAGCGCCCGCGGTCGTCCGGCCCGCGGGGCTCGTCGCCGATGACCTGCGCGCGCCCGCCGCGGACCGCCGCCGAGCTCGTGGATCTCGCCGGCCAGGTCGGCGATGACGTACGCGAGCGGCACCGGCCGGTGCGGATGGTAGATCGGCACGATGCGGCCGGTGGACGATCGAGATCCAGTCGGCGATCTCGCTGACGTTGGCGACGGTGGCCGACAGCGCCGACCAGCGCCACGTCGTCGCGGCGCGTTGACGATGATCTCCTCCCACACGGTGCCGCGGCCCTCGTCGCCCATGTAGTGGCACTCGTCGAGGACGACGTAGCGGAGGCCGTCGAGGCCGCTGCCGTAGAGCGCGTTGCGGAGGATCTCGGTCGTCATGACCAGCGACCGGCGCGTGCGGGTTCACCTTGACGTCGCCGGTGAGGATGCCGACCGTCGTCGGCGCCGAACTGCCGGGCAGAAGTCGGCGAACTTCTGGTTGGAGAGCGCCTTGAGCGGCGTCGTGTAGGCGATGCGGCGCGCCGGCGCGCGAGGGCGGCGTGGATCGCGAACTCGGCGACGAGCGTCTTGCCCGGCGCCGGTCGGCGCCGACACGATGACCGACTGGCCCGCTCGATGGCGCGAATGGCTCGACTCTGGAAGTCGTCGAGCGGGAACGGATAGCCCGACGCGGAATCGCTCGAAGGTCATCTCGTGACAGTAACATGGGAACAGACGTGATCGTCTTTCACATCGCCATCACGGCGGCCGCGGACTATCTCACCCGCCGCGAAGCGCCACCGGCGCGCGCACATCGGAGCGCCTCCAGGGCCTGCGGGCCATGGGAATTCTCATCGGGGGCGGCCCATCGACCGACGAAGCGAGCGCCGACCTCTTCTATCGCCTGCAGCAGCCCGCGCAGCTCAAGCACGCGATCCAGGAGGATCCGTACTGGACGGGCGGCGTGTGGACCCGCTACGAGCCCCGGAGCTTCGCCCAGTTCGTCGAGCCGTGGGAGATGGTGCCGGTCGCTGCTCGACGGATCACGGCAGGCCACCACCTCGTGGAAGGCCCGTCGCCGAGAGCCCGACATGGCGCAGTTCGCGCTGATCGAGATGCGGGGCGCCGGCCGGGTGGCGTTCGGCGGCTTCTTCGAGGGCGGCACCTGCTGGCGGTCGTGAACGACGCCCGACGCAGGCCGAGGCGCTACGCTGGTTCTCGGAGACGTGGTTTCTGGGCAGCCGGAGCGCCCTCACCGCGCGTCCCTGGCACGTCCTCTAGCAGGCCGCTGAAAGACGCCGCCTGACAGGAGACCTAATCCGATGCCGGATAGGGCGAGGACGTGGCGCATCCGCTCCACGGCGCGGTCCGGATCGCCAGGAGCCCGGCGCGGTCCATCGAGGACGAACTGCTCGGCCAGGTGCACGACCGAGCGGGCGCTTTCCATGCCGCCGACCATCCGGAAGTGCGACTGGTGGCCGTTGAGGTAGCGCGGCGAACACGACGCCCGTCTTGTAGAAGCGCGTGGGCGCGCCGAAGACGTGGCGCGACGAGCGGCAGCGTCGGCGCCAGGATCGCCTCGTAGCGCGCGAGGTCGCCGCGCATCGAGCGCCTTCAGCGCGGCGGACGCCGCCGGCGCGATGACGTCGAAGATCCCGAGCAGCGCGTCGCTGCGCGCCGCTGCGCGTCGCCGCGGATCGTCGTCGGGTAGTCGAAGTCGTCGCCGGTGTACATGCGGACGCCGCGTCGGGAACCGCCGCCGCATCGCGATCTCGCGCTGCTGATCGAGCAGCGAGATCTTCACGCCGTCGATCTTCGCCGCGTGCTCGCTGACGATCGCCAGCAGCGTCTCGGTCGCGCGGTCGAGGTCCGCGCGAGCCCCAGTAGCCGGCCAGCGCGGGATCGAACATCTCGCCGAGCCAGTGGATGATGACCGGCTCGCTGCACCTGCGCTGAGGATGCGGCCGTAGACCTTCACGTAGTCGTCCGGGGTCCTGGCGCACGCGGCCAGCGCGCGGCTCGCCATGAGGATGATGCGGCCGCCGCACGCCTCGATCCACGCGCACTGCTCCTCGTACGCCGCCTCGACGTCGGCGAGCGTCACGCGCGGGCCCGGCTCGAGGTGGTCGGTCCCGGCGCCCGACGGCGAGCACGCGCCCCGGGAACCGTCTTCGACTTCGGCTACCGAGCGCTTGATCAGCTCCCTGGCCGTCTCCCAGTCGAAGCCCATGCCGCGCTGCGAGGTGTCCATCGCCTCGGCGACGGCGAGGCCCGAGCGACCAGACGATAGCGCCGGTAGGCGAGCGTCGCCTCCCAGTCGAGCGCGACCTCGAGCGTCGGGTTGATGGCGGCGAGCGGATCGGCGACGACGTGCACGGCGGCGAAGCCGACGCGGCTCGGATGGGCCCGCTCGGCGGCGCGACGGGCGCGCTGCCGGTCAGCGTGTAGGGCGTCAGCCCTCCGTCGGCGCGCGGCAGCCGCAGCGTGCAGGTTCATCGCGCTCCTCCTCGGCGGGCAGTGTAGCACCCAGCGCTCGGTTGACAGTGCCGCCGCCCTCTCGTATCGTGAGCCCACTTTTCTCGGGTCCCGCCGCCGCGACGCTCGAAGGAGGTCGGCATGGCTGCCAGGACGACCGACAGGAATCGCACGAAGTTCCTCCTCGACGAGAAGGACATCCCGTCGAAGTGGTACAACATCCAGGCCGATCTCAAGACGCCGGCGCCGCCCGTGCTCGCACCCGGGCACCGGCGCAGCCCATCGGACCGCAAGACCTGCGCGCCGCTCTTCCCGATGGAGCTGATCAAGCAGGAGGTCAGCCGCGAGCGGCTGGATTCGCGATCCCCGACGCCGTGCGTGACGTCTATCGCCTGTGGCGGCCGTCGCCGCTCTACCGCGCGCGGCGTCTGGAAAGATTGCTCGGCACGCCGGCGCGCATCTACTACAAGTACGAGGGCGTGAGCCACGGCCGGCAGTCACAAGCCGAACACCGCGATC
>ERZ1370068.6291-contig-5283_pt1 | contig 25431 bp, 39 predicted proteins | sample MGYA00561227_ERZ1370068 | MGnify/ENA primary metagenome ERZ1370068 (study PRJEB38410, sample SAMEA6850437) | metagenome | study: Metagenomic assessment of the ecological functions of the soil: analysis of the soil microbiota associated with the...
ATGCTGTATCTGATCTACGCGCGCGATCACGGTCGGCCAGTTCTTCTCGCTGTTCATCTACTCGTTCTTCATCTTCGGACCGCTCCAGGAGCTCGGGCAACATCATCAACATCTACCGTGAGACGGAAGTCGTCGCTGCAACATACTTCGAGGAGCATCCTGCGCGATCCCGAACGAGCCGAGGCCGGCGCACCCGGTGCCGCTCGACGACCTGCGGACGCCTCGCGTTCGAGCGACGTCGACCTTCCAGCACCAGTCCGCGTCGTCGCCCGGCGGTGAGCGACATCTCGTTCGAGGTGCAGCGCGGCGAGACGATCGCGTTCGTCGGCCCGTCCGGCGCCGGCAAGACGACGCTCGTGAAGCTCCTGGTCGGGCCTGTATCCAGCCGCTGGCGGGGCGCATCCTCTACAACGGCATCGCCGGCACGGAGATCGATCTCGACGGCCTGCGCGAGCGCAGATCGGCTTCGTCACGCAGGACACGCAGCTGTTCTCGGGCACGATTCGCGAGAACCTGCTGTTCGTGAACCCGACGGCGACCGACGCCGAGTGCCTCGACGTGCTGCAGCAAGGCGGCGTGCGACAGCCTGCTGCGCGCGCGCCGACCGCGGGCCTCGACACGGTGATCGGCGAGGGCGGCGTGAAGGTGTCGGGCGGCGAGAAGCAGCGGCTGTCGATCGCGCGGGCGCTGCTGCGGCGTCCGCACCTGCTCGTCTTCGACGAGGCCACCTCGTCGCTCGACTCGCTGACCGAGGAGGAGATCGTCGACACGATCCGCGACGTCGCCGCCGGCGGCGACGCCATCACCATGCTGATCGCGCACCGGCTGTCGACGATCCTGCACGCCGACCGCATCTACGTGCTCGGAGCGCGGCCGCATCGTCGAGACCGGGCGCCACGACGAGCTGCGTCGACCAGAAGGGGCTGTACTTACGCGATGTGGCGGCAGCAGATCGGCGAGCGGCGCGGCCGCGAGCCGGCTGCGTCCGCGGCCGGCCGCGCCGCGGTCGCGGCTGTGCGTTGAACAAACGGCTTCGCCAGCGACAGCGCGTCCTTCAGGCGACCCACCCGGGTGTCCGGATCATGACGGCACCACCACGACGCTCGATGCGTGACCAGACGGCAGTGGCGTGCGTGGCTGGCGAAGACCACACCACCGTAGTCCGATCACACCAATCCTTAACGCCTGGGCATTCTTTCAGAGCTGGCACCCACCACCGTCGTCACTTCGTCGTCTGACTCACATCGCCCAGCGCCCGGACACGCGCGAAAGGCGCCTGCGTGAGTCGATCGCGCTGCTGTCCGCGGGCAAGAAGCTCGGTTTGAGGTAGTCCGCGGATCGGCGACACATTACTGGCCTTGTGCTATTTTTATAACTGTGCTATTTTTATAACACATGCCTCGCCGCGTGATGCACGCCTCATGCTCTTCGCGATCATCACCGCGTCTTCGCTGGACCTCTTCGCGGCCAGGTCGCCGCCCGAGCGGTTCAGCTCGAACCCATCGACGCAATTATCGACGCCTTCCGCGCCCATCAGGTCGCGTCGCGCTGGGCGAAGGTGCCCACGGCAACGTGCCCGGACATGTCTTCAGACTGGCCCTGCTACGGGATCCCAGGCTTCGCCGCGACGGTAAATGACATCGTCGCGTCGAGTTTGGCAGCGCCCGTTATCAGGCAGTGATGGATCGCTTCACGGGCGGTGGCAGCGTTCCGTTGGCGGAACTCCGCCACGTGTGGAAGACACGACCGGACCCAATCCCGTATGGGGATAGGCCAATCTACGAAGAGTTCTTCCGCGCGGTGCGTGACGTCAACCGGACCCGGACGGAGGCGCGGCGTATTCGCGTGCTACTTGGAGATCCGCCGATCGATTGGGACGGATCAGGTCGCCGGCCGATTACGGCACCTTTGGGCGATCCAGCGCGATCGTTACCCTGCCGATCTGACGCAGCGCGAGGTGATCGCGAAGGGCCATCGAGCCCCTCCTTGTCTACGGTGAGACGGGCACTACCAGGGCGCACGACGAGCGCCACCGCGTTCGCTCGGGGCCCTCCTCGACGCAGGCGGCGCGACCCCGTTTTTTATCACCAGTGCCTTTCAAGACTTGACGGACGCAATAACCTGACATCACGTGGCTGACGCCACGCACGGCTTCGCGGCACGGCGATTTGGCGCGCTGCCCTACGATTTCTTTCTTTGACCAAAGCCGCCCGGTGCGCACCGGGAGGCACACGCGCGCGAATCGATCACTACGACGCCATCGTCTACATAACCGCCATGTCGCTGTCCTTCTCGCCGCTGACCTACCCACGGTGCGCCGAGCCGTTCTACGTCCAGATGCGGGTCCGCCGGATGACGATCGCCGCTGCGATGCCTCCGGCAGCAGCGTTCGTTGAGGCTCTCGGCTCAAGCAGGATTGCGGCCCGATAGGCCAGGTCATCCCGATCTCGCCGCGTCAGCAGGACCGTCACGCTTGTGGCCCGTTGTATGGCCCGCCTGAATCAGGGCCCGGTCGAGCCGACCATCACACGCTGGATGGCTGCCATCATCTCGCCAGCGGTCAGCGACGTCCGAACGTGGTAGAAGATCGCGAGACCCGGTCTTCTCGTGCCTTGAGGTGTAATCGCGCGACCCATCGAAAGGCAAGGGGAACCGCCAACGGCAAGCCGATTTTTGAAATAGACGGCGGCCGCTTATTTTCAATTCCACGCGGATCGGCTTGATGCGGACTTCCTCGATCGTGTTGCCGGTCGTGTTGGTGACGCCTCATGCGGGGGAAGACGTACCCGACCGGAAACGAGTCGGTATCAGCATGCCTTTGCCGGGTTTGACGGCCCCGTCCACTGACAGCAGCTCGGTGATCGTCAGCGTCCGGGCTTCCACGGTTTGCCGGCTGTTTCGTTGATCCAGGCGCAGAGGGCCGCGCGTTTGTCGGTCATCGCCTGCGAAGCGTAATGTCTCCGACCGTCTTGTGGCCCGCTATTGAGCCGGGATCCTGCTTGCTGGAACTGAACACGGAACGGCGCTTCCTCGATCGACCGCCCGCCGCCAAACGCGAGCTCCCACCCGTCGTCGCCGGCAAACGGGCCGTTCGCGGTCTGAATGCCGACCCGAAATCCGTTCTTCGGCTGTCATGATCGCATTCCCCGACGAGGCTGGCGAAATCGATGCGCGCCGGCTGCACCGAGCGTGGCGTCGTTGTCCTGCGCGCGCGGATCGCAGCCTGTGAAATCGACCACTTCCGCACCGACGAGGCGGCAGGGCGCGGCCCGGCGTCTTGTCGCTCTTGAACAACGTCACCGTAATGTTCTTGTGGAGCTTCGGTTCGGCTCTGACTGGCGGGACCACGCGTGCAGCGCATTGGCCGTGTTCGTGCCGCATCGCACCCTGGAATCGCGCCTGACCCCAATGCGCGGCGCCCGGTCCGCATAGCCGCACTGGACGTCGGGTGGGGTGGGCTGTCTCGCGCACGTTTATCAGAGGTCGTCGATCTCGATCTCGCGAATGTCTTTCGACGCGTCCGCCACGCCGGGAAATATCGATGCCGAAGCTGAACGCGTTCGCGATCACTTGCAGCCACTGGCGTCGGTGTTTGGCTCCGGTTACAGGTCGCGTCAGGGATATCACCAAAAGTACAGGGACCAGTATCGCGAGCAGCGCCATCGAGCCTCCTGATCGCCGGGACTCTAGCTTACGTCGAGACTGGCAGGCACGACGAACTGAGGCGATGTATGCAGCACAGCCTATCCCGCCTAAAGATTGAACTGATGGAGTGCCGCGGCCCAGTCGAGGACGCCGCGTGGGCAGGATGCCGAGATAGAAGACCAGAACCGCGGACGACGACGAGCGCGGCGCCGGCGATCCTCGGCACCGGCGGGAACCGCGCCGGCGTGTCGGTCGTGGCGTCATACATCATGACGACGATGCGCAGGTAGAAGAAGACGGAGATGACGCTCGTCAGCACGCCGATGATCGCCAGCCAGTAGTAGCCGGCCTTGACCGCGGCGCTGAACACGTACCACTTCGCGATGAAGCCGGCCATCGGCGGGAAGCCGCCGAGCGACAGCAGGAAGATCGTCATCAGCGCCGCCAGCGCCGGGATGCTCGTTCCACAGGCCCGCGTAGTCGCGGCATCGCGATCGTTCGGGCGATCGGCGTTGTCGAGCAGCGCGATGACGCCGAACGCGCCGAGGTTGGTGACGGCGTAGGCCAGCAGGTAGAACAGCACGGCGCCCTTTGCCGATGTCGTTCGCCGCGAGCAGCGCCACGAGCAGATAGCCGCCATGCGCGATGCTCGAGTACGCCAGCATCCGCTTGACGTTCGACTGCGCCACGCCGACCACCGTCCCGACGATCATCGTCGCCGCCGCGACGATCCAGACGAACGGCGACCCCACTCGGGCTGCGCAGCGGCTCGAACGCGCGACGAGGAACACGCGCGACGAACGCCGCGAACGCCGCGGCCTTCACGCCCGTGGACATGAAGCCGGTGACCGCCGGCGGCGCGCCTTCGTAGGCGTCGGGCGTCCACATGTGGAACGGCACCGCCGACACCTTGAACGCGAACCCGACGAGCAGCAGGCCGAGCGCCAGCAGCTGCATCGGCGTGGGCGCCAGCGCCTGCGCGGCAATCAGGCTGCCGATCCGGTCGAGCTGCGTGCTGCCGGTCACGCCGTACGTGAACGCGATGCCGTAGAGGAAGAACGCGCTCGAGAACGCGCCGAGCAGGAAATATTTGAACGCCGCCTCGATGCGCGACCGGCGAGTCGCGGCGGATTCCCGTCGAGCACGTAGACGGCGAGCGACAGCACCTCGAGCGCGAGAAAGATGACGAGCAGATCCGTCGCCGTCGCCATCAGCATCATGCCGGCGATGGCGAACAGCATCAGCGCGTAGTACTCGCCCTGCGGCAGCTGCCTCGCGCTCGATCGTCGGGCGCCGGAGAAGGCCAGCGACAGCAGGCCGACGACGATCAGAATCCAGGTGACGAACAGGCCGAAGTTGTCGGCCGGCCACGACGCCGAAGCTGGACGCGTTGTGCTGTTCCACAACAGCGACCGACGCGATCGCCGCGCCCGCCAGGCCGATGACGCCGAGCGGGCCGATCGGCATCCGCTCGCCCGGCTCGCGGAACGCCTCGGCGACCATCGCGGCGATGCGCGGCTGCGGTCACGCAGCACATCGGGCACGATGGCGATGAACGGCGCCAAGTTCATCGCGGTCGCTTCCGGGAGGCTGGGCAGTGGACTGGGACGGTCTCGACGCGAGGCTGACGGCTCTGCACCGGAGACGCTGAGTAACGGCGCGCTCCGCCTGATGCGCAGCTGGCGCCCTGGCGCGACCTGGTTCACCATGCGCTCGACCGACGGCTCAATCGGCCGCAGGAACAGATTCGGCAGCACGCCCATCAGCACCGTCATCGCGACGATCGGCACGAGCACGATCCACTCGCGCGGCGACAGATCGCGAAGCGTCGCGTTCTTCTCGTCGCTCACCGGTCCGTAGTTCACGCGCTGAAACATCCACAGCATGTAGGTCGCCGACAGAATCACGCCGGTCGCGGCGAACGCCGCCATGCGCGGGTCTCCAGCGGAACGCGCCGAGCAGAATCAGAAACTCGCCGACGAAGCCGTTCAGCCCGGGCAGGCCGATCGACGACAGCGTGACGATGCAGGAACGCCGCCACCAGATGCGGCACGACCTTCTTCAGGCCGCCGTACTCCGGAAATCAGCCGCGTGTGCCGGCGGTCCGACAGCATGCCGACGATGAGGAACAGGCCGCCGGTGCTGACGCCGTGGTTGAGCATCTGGTAGACGGCGCCCTGCACGCCCTGCGTGTTCATCGCCGCGATGCCGAGCACGACGAAGCCCAGGTGGCTGACGCTCGAATACGCGACGAGCTTCTTCATGTCCGGCTGCACCATCGCCACGAGCGCGCCGTAGATGATGCCGATGACGGCGAGCGTGCGCCAGATACGGCGCGAAAGCGCGGCGCGGCCAGCGGGAACAGCGGAAACGCGAAGCGCACGAGACCGTAGGTGCCCATCTTCAGCAGCACGCCCGCCAGAATCACCGATCCGGCGGTCGGCGCCTCGACGTGGGCGTCCGGCAGCCACGTGTGGAACGGAAACAGCGGCACCTTGATCGCGAACGCCAGCGCGAACGCCAGGAAGAACCAGAACTGCAGGCTTCGGCGGAATCTGCAGCTGTAGAGCTTGCAGCAGGTCGAAGCTGTAGCCGCCGGTCGCGGTGCTGTGCAGGTACGCCAGACGCGAGGATCGCCAGCAGCATCAGCACGCTGCCCGCCATCGTGTAGAGGATGAACTTGACCGCCGCGTAGATGCGGCGGTCGTAGCCCCAGATCCCGATGAGGAAATACATCGGGATGAGCATCGCGTCCCAGAAGACGTAGAACAGGAACAGATCGAGCGAGACGAACACGCCCATCATCGCGCTCTCGAGCAGCAGCACGAAGATGCAGAACGCCTTCGTCTTGCTTGTGCACCGATTCCCACGAGCCGAGGAGCGCGAGCGGCGTCAGAAACCCGGTGCAGCACGAGCAGCAGCAGGCTGATGCCGTCAACGCCGACGAAGTAGCTGATGCCGAACGCCGGAATCCACGCGTGGCGCTCGACGAACTGAAAGTCCGGCGACGCCGGCGTTGAACCGCGCTCCAGAGCAGCAGCGTTTCGGCGAAACACCAGCACCGACACCACCAGCGCGACGTTCCGCAGCATCGGCCCGTGGCTGCTCGTCGTCTTTCACGAAGAGCAGCACGATGCGCGCCGACGAATCGGCAGGCACGACCAGCGAGCGTCAGGATGGGAAACGTCATGGCTGGCCAGCTGCCTGCTAGCCAGGTCACATGGTCTTCTTCGCGTCTTTCGTGCTTTCGTGGTCAGTTGTCGCATCGGATGATTCCAGCCATTCAGATCACTGCCAGAGGTAATAGCCCAGGATCGCGACCACTCCAACGAATACCGACGCGGCGTAGGCGCGCACCGAGCCGGTCTGGATGCAGGCGCAGCAATCTGGCTGCCTGCCGACGACTGGCGGCGCGACGCCGTTTACCGATCCGTCGATGACGCGCACGTCGACCACGCTTCCACAATCCCTCCTCCGACACGATGCGGATCGGCCTGACGACTGGCGCGCATCGTAGATCTCGTCCGACGTAGTATTTGTTGGCGAGCAGGCGGTGCAGACCCGGCGAACCGGGCGGCGATCTCGTCCGCCGCGCTGACGCTTCTTGAGGAAGAAGAACATGGCGATGCCGATCCCGCCGACCGCGACGACCGACGACACGCGCCATCAACCCGAGCTCGAGCTCTTCGCTCGCACCGGCCGTCGCTTGCTCTCGCTGACGGCGGCAAGCGGACGTCCAGCGTCGGCATCGCTCGTCGCCGGCCTCGCGTGAAGCTCGGCTCGAGGAACTGTTCGAGGCGATTCGATCCGCCGAGCGCGTGCGGCAACCCGACGTAGCCGGCGAACGACCGACCCGATGGCCAGCACGATGAGCGCAAGCGCCATGGCGGGCGGCGCGTCGTGCAGATGGTGCACGCTGACGGGCGTGCGAGCGGTGCGCCGTGAGTAGCGGCAGTGCTCGGGCGCAGGTCCGGAACGGTCGGCGCTGCAGAATGCGTCCGCCGAAGCCGCCTCGCGACGGCGCCGAAGCCGCGGCTCGCCATGAAAGGCGAGGAACACGAGCCGGAACATGTAGACCGCGGTCAGCAGCGACGTGAGCAGCCCGACCGCCCACAGCAGCGGTGTGTCCGCCCGCGAACGTGCGGAACAGGATCTCGTCCTTGCTGAAGAACCCGGCGAGCGCCGGCACGCCGGCAATCGCGACCGCGCCGACGAGAAACGTCCAGTAGGTGATCGGCAGCTCCTTCTTCAGGCCGCCCATGCGTCGCAGATCCTGCTCGCCGGCGAGCGCGTGGATGACCGCGCCCGACCCGAGGAACAGCAGCGCCTTGAAGAACGCGTGCGTGAAGAGGTGGAAGATGCCGGCCGCGTAGGCGCCCACGCCCATGGCGAGGAACATGTAGCCGAGCTGCGACACCGTCGAGTACGCGAGCACGCGCTTGATGTCGTTCTGCACCAGGCCGATCGTGCCGGCCATCAAGCGCGGTCGCGACGCCGACGACGCGCCACGATCGTCAGCGTCTGCGGCGCGATGCCCGAACAGCACGGCGTTGCGCCCGATCATGTACACGCCGGCCGTCACCATCGTCGCCGCGTGGATGCAGCGCCGAGACCGGCGTGGGGCCCTCCATCGCGTCCGGCAGCCACACAAACAGCGGAATCTGCGCGGACTTGCCGGTCGCGCCCACGAACAGCAGCAGCGTGATCAGCGAGAGCGTGCCGAACGCCGTCTCCGGACGCAGTGGCCGACGCCGCGCGCGCGATCTCCTGGAAATCGACGGTGCCGAAGCGCACGAAGATGAGCAGCACGCCGAGCACGAACCCGAAGTCGCCGATGCGGTTGACGATGAACGCCTTCTTGCCGGCGTCGGAGGCCGACTTCTTCTGATACCAGAAGCCGATCAGGCAGATACGAGCAAAGCCGACGCCCTCCCAGCCGACGAACATCACGAGGAAGTTCGAGCCGAGGACGAGCACCAGCATGAACGCGGCGAAGAGGTTCAGGTACGAGAAATAGCGCGCGTACTCGCCGTCGGTCTCCTCGTGCATGTAGGCGGTCGAGTAGATGTGGATCAGCGACCCGATGCCGGTGACGACGAGAATCATCAGCGCGGCAGACGGATCGAGGCGGAGTGCGAACGCGACGCTGAAGTCGCCCGACGTGAACCATGTCGAACACGGGCTGGACGATCGCGCGCGACGCCGGCGGGCAGCGCCGAGCAGCCGCCACACCGCGAGCGACCGACACCGCGAACGACGCCAGCATCGCGCCGCAGGCGCGACCGCCCCCGCCGCAGCCTTGCTGATGCGGCGGCCGAGGCCCGCGTTCACGCAGGAAGCCCGACAGAACGGGAGCAGGGAATCAGCAGCAGCATGGGTCAGCGGCCGCGAACGACTACGAAGACACGCAAGAACTCACGGGCATGTCTGTCCTCTGTCGCAGCCTTCGCGTCTCGTGCAGTTGCACCGCGGTTTCACCATTTCAGGCTCGTGAACGATGTCGGGGTTGAGCGATTCGCGGTGCCGGAAACAGGCGCGATGACGATGGCGAGCCCGACGGCGGCCTCGGCCGCCGCGACGGTCATCACGAAGAAGACGATGATCTGTCCGTCGGCCGAGCCGAAGGCGCGCGCCGAAGGCGACAAACGTCAGGTTGACCGGCGTTCAGCATGATCTCGATCGACAGCAGAATCGTGATCAGGTTGCGCCGCACGAACACGCCGGCCGTGCCGATGGTGAACAGGATCGCGGACAGCACGAGGTAGTCGTTGAGGGTCGGCATCACGTCGCGTCGCCTCGCTGGCTTCGCCTTGCGGCGCGCGAGCACGCACGGCGCCGACCATCGCGACCAGAATCAGGATCGAGGTCACCTCGAACGGGAAAGCAGTACTCGCCGAACAGCAGCGCGGCCGATGGCGGCCACCGAGGTCACCGACGCCGGCGGGAACGCGCCGGACTCGCCGCCGTTTCTCGTCAGCGCCCACCACAGCTCGCCGATCGAGCGCGAGCCGCGAGGAATCGCGCCCATGCTGGGCGCGCGCCGGGCGCGACCAGCCAGCCGCAGCGCGCGCCCTCCTCGGTGTCCTCTTTCGGCGCGTTCAACAGCATCACCACGAACAGGAAGAGGACCATGATCGCGCCGGCGTAGACGATGATCTGAATGACGGCGACAAACGGCGCGTCGAGCAGCACGTACAGCCCGGACAGCGCGCCGAAGGACAGCGATCAGCAGCAGCACGCTGTACATCGGATTGCGCTGCGCAATCACGAGCAGCGACGCCACGCACCGCGATCGCGCCAAAGAGGTAGAACAGCGTCATCGCCAGCCACCAGCGTGGGCACGCGTCCGTCATCGAGGCGATCTGCCTCCCGCGCGGTGACCGGCTCCGGTGTCTGGCGTTTCGCGCAACTCAGCCCTCGAAATAGAGCACGCCGGCGGCCGTCGCAAGCAGGTTGACGACCGACTAGCGGCAGCAGCACCTTCCAGCCGAAGCTCATGAGCTGGTCGTAGCGGTAGCGCGGCAGCGTCCACCGCATCCACACGTAGAAAGAACAGAATCGCGCCGACCTTTGACGAGGAACCAGATCCAGCCGAGCGACCGGCAGAAACGGCCCGTGCCAGCCGCCGAGAAACAGATCGCGTGGCGACCGCCGACACACGGTGACCATGTTGATGTACTCCGCGAGGAAGAACATCGCGAAGCTCATGCTGCTGTATTCCGGTGTGGTAGCCGGCGACGAGCTCCTGCTCGCGCCTCGGGAAAATCAGAACGGCGCGCGGTTGGTCTCCGCCACGCCGGCGGTCATGTAGATCAGGAACCGAGCGGCTGCAGGAAGACGAACCAGCGCGGGATGAAGCCGAACCACGTGCCCGCCTGCCGTATTCACGATATCGGTCAGCGACAGCGAGTCGGCGACCGACCAGCACGCTCGCGAGCGCGAGGCCGTACGACAGCTCGTAGCTGATCATCTGCGCCGACGACCGCAGGCCGCCGAGCAGCGAGTACTTGCTGTTCGAGCTCCAGCCGGCGAGCACGATCCCGTAGACGCTCATCGACGCAATCGCGAAGATGACCAGGACGGCCACGTTGACGTCGGCGACCTGCAGCCGCAGCGGCTCGTCGAGCAAGCCGAAAAGCGTCGTGTCGGCCCCGAACGGCACGACCGGCAAACGCGGCGAACGCGGCCGTCGCCGAGATCATCGGCGCCAGCGCGAACAGGAACGGATCCGCCGCCGCGCGGCCGCAGCTCCTCCTTGAACATCAACTTGATGACGTCGGCGATCGGCTGGAGCAGGCCCTTGGCGGCCGACGCGGTACGGACCGAGGCGCTGCTGCAGCAGCGCGGCGACCTTGCAGCTCGACATACACCATGACCGCCGCCGAGTTCAGCAGCATCGACGAAGACGAAGAGCGTCAGGCCGATCTGGGCAATGAGCAGCAGGTCATCGCGTCATGAACACGGCGATCCACGAATGACACGAAGGCACGAAGATCCGAAGAACACGATCGTCATCTCGGTGATCGGTGATCGTGTTCATCGCTGCGTCATGCGTGCGCTCCGCCGGGTGCGCGCGCGCGCCAGTCGGCCGGCAGCGTGCACCGGCCTTCGCGGATGTGCGCCTCGTATTCGTGCCGGAAATGCTGCAGCGTCGTCATGCACCGGCGTCGCCGCGGCGTCGCCGAACGCGCACAGCGTCTTGCCGGCGATGTTGCCCGAGATGCTCGAGAGCAGATCGAGGTCGCTGCATCTGCCCCTCGCCGCGCTCGATGCCGCTGCAGGATCTTGTAGCAGCCAGTCGGTCCCCTCGCGGCACGGCGTGCACTTGCCGCACGACTCGTGGCGGTAGAAGTGCAGCAGGTTCTCCGCGAGCCACACCATGCAGGTCGTGTCGTCGAGCACGACGATCGCCGCCGAGCCGAGCAGCGAGCCCGGCCTTCTGAATCGCGTCGAAGCTCGCCTGCGTGTCGAGCTGATCCGGCATCAGGATCGGCACCGACGATCCGCCGGGAATGACCGCCTTGAGCGTCCGCCCGTCGCGGACGCCGCCGGCGTAGCCGTCGATCAGCTCGCCGCAGCGTGACGCTCATCGACGCTTCGTAGACGCCCGGACCGCTTCACGTGGCCGCTGACGCAGTACAGCTTCGGGCCGCCGTTCTTCTCCGGACCGAGCGCCGCGAACCACTCGGCGCCGTTCGCGACGATCAGCGGCACGTTGCACAGCGTCTCGACGTTGTTGACGGCGGTCGGCTTGCCGTAGAGCCGACCACGGCCGGGAACGGCGGCTTGTTGCGCGGCTGCGCGCGCTTGCCTTCGAGCGATTCGAGCAGCGCCGTCTCCTCGCCCGCCTCGTAGGCGCCGGCGCCGCGGTGCACGTAGACGTCGCAGTCGAAGCCCGACCCGAGGATGTTCCTGCCGAGGAAGCCGCTGCGCGTAGGCGTCCGTCGATCGCCTGCTCGAGCACGTGCTGCACGTGGAGGAACTCGCCGCGGATATAGATGTAGGCGACCTTCGCGCCGATCGCGTAGCAGCCGATCGCGCACCCTTCAATCAGCAGATGCGGATTGCGCTCCATCAGCAGGTGATCCTTGAACGTGCCCGGCTCGCTCTCGTCGGCGTTGCAGGCGATGTAGCGCGGCTCGGCCTTCTTGTCGACGAACTGCCACTTCATGCCCGGTCGGGAAGCCCGGCGCCGCCGCGGCCGCGCAGCCCGGACGCCTTGACCATCTCGATGATCTCGTCGGGCTTCCTGGTCGAGCGCGCTCTTCAACGCCGCATAGCCGTCGTGCTGGAGATAGAAATCCAGCGTGAAGGAATTCGGCTCGCGGACGTGTTTCGATGAGGATCGGATCCATGTCTTTACTTTTGCGCTGTGCGCTCCACGACGTGATGGCAGCCCGACAGCGCCGCTTCGCCACGCGCGCGCAGATCGTCGATCGAGCGTCGGCGCCGCGTCCTCCGGCGTCAGGCACTCGTGCCAGGCGTCGTTGACCATCACGACCGGCGCGCGGTCGCACGCGCCGAGACACTCGACTTCGACCAGCGTGAACGTGCCGCTGGCGATCGGTCTCGCCCGGCGTGATGCCGAGCTTGGCCGACAACTCCTCGGTGACGCGCTCGGCGCCGTTCAGCGCACAGGACAGCGTCCGGCACACCTGCACGACGAACTTCCCGACCGGCCTGGTGTAGAACATCGTGTAGAACGACACCACGTCCTCGACGTCGGCGCGCGTGATGCTCGAGCAGCTCGGCGACGTGGCGGATCGCGTTGGCGGTGATGTAGCCCAGCTGGGCCTGCGCCAGATAGAGCGCCGGCAGCACCGCCGAGCGCTTGCCGATCGGCGGATACCGCGTGATGATCTCGTCGAAGCGCGCGCGGTTCTCCGCGCGTGTAGACGAACGGCGCGCCCTCGTCCTCGAGCGTGCGCGCCGATTTGTGGAAGGTGGCGTCGTACGCCATCTTGCGGGTGAAAGCTCACCGGTCGACGTCTCCCATCACGACGTCAATCGATCCGATCACCGCGATGACGTCGGCGATCAGGCCGCCGACGATCATCTGCTCGAGCGCCTGGCACGCCAGCAGCGACGGCGCGCGCGACTTGATCGCGCCACGGCCGGTTGCGTGCCGTCCGACACGACGTGAAAACCCGTGCTCGCCGCGCGGCCCTTCGACCGGCACGCAGGCCTCGCCGGCCGGCACGGTGAAGCCCTGCGAATAGATCAGGAAGTGCTGAATCAGCGCTTCCATCTCCGTGTAGACGCGATCCTTGGGCGGCGGCGTGATGCGCGGATCGTCGATCGCGAAGGCGCCGGTCGGCGAGATGCCGCGCGAGCGCCTGGCGGCAGATCTTCACGCTCTCGCGCATCTCGGCGACGCGCACCAGATAGCGGGCGTAGACGTCGCCGGTCGTCTGCGTCGGCACGTCGAAGTCGTAGGTCTCGTAGCCGAGATACGGAAAATACTTGCGGACGTCGTAGTCGACGCCGGCCGCGCGGCGCGATCGGCCCGACCAGGCTGTACGCCACCGCCTCGCTCCTTCGAGATGACGCCGACGTTCTGCGTCCGCTTGCAGGTAGATCTCGTTCTTCGTCAGCAGATCTTCGTACTCGTCGAGCTTCGGGCGGAAAGCGATCGAGAAACGCGTCGACCGCGTCGTGGAAGCCGCGCGGCAGATCCTCGCGCAGGCCGCCGACGCGCATGTAGCTCGGAAACAGGCGGAAGCCGGCGAGCAGCTCGTTGATGTTCAGCAGCAGCTCGCGCTCGCGGAAGCAGTAGAGCATCACCGACACGGCGCCGACTTCCATGCCGTGCGTGCCGAGCCAGCACGAGGTGGCTGTTGATGCGCTGCAGCTCGGCGATCAGCACGCGGATGTTGTTGCACGCGCTCCGGCATCTCCGACGCCGAGCAGCTTCTCGACCGACATGCAGAACGCCATGCTGTTGGACTGCGCGCTCAGGTAGTCCATCCGCTCGACGAGCGGGATGACCTGCTGCCATTTCTTCTGTTCCGCACGTCTTCTCGATGCCGGTATGAAGGTAGCCGATGGTCGGCGCCGCCGAGCGGACCGATCTCGCCGTCGAGCTCGAGCACCAGCCGCAGCACGCCGTGCGTGCTGGGGTGCTGCGGCCCCATGTTGACGGTCATCGTCTCGCTGCGCAGCTCAGGCACGTCAGTCTATCTACGCCGCGACAGGCGGTCGTGTTCGACGCTGGCGCGGAACTGCGCTTCGGTCACCTGCAGCGGCTCGGCGACTGCGGGCCGCCATGCGGATCTGCACCGGATAGTCCTTGCGCAGCGGATGGCCCTCCCAGTCCTCCGGCATCAGCAGCCGCCGCAGATCCGGATGGCCGTCGAAGACGATGCCGAACAGATCCCAGACTTCGCGCTCGAGCCAGTTGGCGGCCGGCCACACGCCGATGACCGTCGCCGACGTGCGCCTCGTCGGCGTTCAGGCGAACCTTCACGCGCAGCGCGCGTGCGGTGCTCGAGCGAGACGAGGAGACAGACGATCTCGAACCGCGGCGCGCGCGGCCAGAAATCGACCGCGGTCAACTCGGCGAGCAGACGCGAAGCGGAGATCCGGCTGATCGCGCAGCAGCGCGCGCCACGCGCCGGCCATCGCGTCCGCGCGACACGTAGATCGTCGTCTGCAGATCGACGCTCGGCGCCGTGTCGACTCGAGCGCCGGGCACGCCTTCCTGAAGGGTCGCGATGAGCGCGGTGGCGTCCATCTAGGCGAGCTTCTGCTGCGCGATCTTCCGCTGGAGCTGGACGATGCCGTAGATGAGCGACTCGGGCCGCGGCGGGCAGCCCGGCACGTAGACGTCGACGGGCACGACCTGATCGACGCCCTGGACGAGCGCGTAGTTGTCGAAGACGCCGCCGATCGACGCGCAGGCGCCCATCGAGATCACCCACTTCGGCTCCGGCATCTGGTCGTAGATGCGGCGCAGCGCGGGCGCCATCTTCCGCGACAGGCGGCCGGCGACGATCATCAGGTCGGACTGGCGCGGGCTGCCGCGGAACACCTCGGCGCCGAAGCGCGCGATGTCGTAGCGGCGAGCAGCTCATCGCCATCATCTCGATGGCGCAGCACGCCAGGCCGAAGCGTCACCGGCCAGATCGACGACCGGCGCGCCCACTGCACCATCTTCTCGACGGTCGTCGTCAGCACGGGGATGTTCGGCTTCAAGTCCCATAAATCACTCGACGGTCGTCTGCCCTCCGCCCTACGCACGTCGCTCCCCCAGTCGAGCGCGCCCTTGCGCCACACGTACACGTAGCCAGCGAGCAGCAGCAGCCATGAACAGCACGACCTGCACGAAGCCGGCCCATCCGAGATCGCGCAGCGCCATCGCCCACGGATAGAGGAACGCGACCTCGATGTCGAAGAGCAGGAAGATCATCGCGACGAGGTAGAACTTCACCGACTGCCGCTCGCGGGCGTCGCCGACGGCCGGCATGCCGCACTCGTACGGCGCGCGACTTTTCCGGCGATGGGCTTGCTCGGACCGAGCACGTTCGACAGCAGGACCGAGACCAGCGCAGAATCCGGCGCCGAGCGCGATCATGATGAGGATGGAAAACCAGCCTTGCATGGCTTTGAAGAAGTGGCCGACGTCCTGCTGCTTGTGAACGATTCCACAAGCACTAAAGGCTAATGCTATCGCAGCTCGGCTGGGGACTGTCGACGGCGGCTAAGATCAGATCCGCACGAGGTCGCGTGGTTCTCGCCGCTCCCGCCCGCGCGGACCGGCATCGCGCGGCTACAGCGCGGATGTCTCCGCGCGCTACTGAAGCCTCCGGCCTCGACATCGAGGTACGAAAGAGCGGAACGCGCACGACTTCGTCGTGGCGCCGCCGACAGCACGCCTATGACCTGGCCGTCTACCAGCTCGGCAACTCGACCTGGCACGACTTCATGTGGGGCTACCTCTTCAACTACCCCGGCCTGGTCGTCCTGCACGACACGCACCTCCACCACGCGCGGGCCGCGCACTGTTGCTTCGCGCGCGACGCGTGGACGACTACCGGAGCGAGTTCGCATACGACCAGCCCGGCGTGTCCCGCGCGGCGACCGACTTCCGCCGTCGAAGGCCTCACGGGATCGGCGTATTACCGCTGGCCCATGACGCGCGCCGGCGTCGAATCAGCGCGGCTCGTCGCCGTGCACAAGCGACTTTGTCGCCGAGGAACTGCGCGCGCGGCATCCGGGCGTGCGCATCGAACGGATTCACCTCGGCGTCGACCGGCGTCGAACACCTCGGCATCCGGCGCGCGGCGGACATCCGCCGCCGCTACAACATCCCCGGCAGACAGCATCGTCTTCGTCGCCTTCGGCCTGATCACGGCGGAAAAGCGGATCGGCCGATGCTGCGAGCGCTGGGTCACTCTGTCGCCAGTGGGACGACGTGCAACCTGCTCGTCGGCGGCGAGCAACGGATTCCCGGACTGGCGGCGGCGATCGAGAAGAGCCGCGTCAGCGATCGCGTGCACGTCGCGGGCTACGTCGGAAGAGGCACGCGTCGCCCGGATTTCCTGGCCGCGGCGACGTCAGCCTGTCGCTGCGCTGGCTCCACGGCGGGAGAAACATCCGCGTCGTGGATCGAATCGCTCGCCGCGGCGAAGCCGACGATCATCACCGCGCTGCCTCACAGCGCAAAACGTGCCGCGATCGGTGGCGATTGCTGTCGATCTACTGGAGGAAGACGCCGGGCTTGTCGCGGCGATGAGCATGCTCGCGCGGGATCGCGCCCTGCGCGAGAACGCTGGACGCGCGGCGTACGACTACTGGAAGGCGGAACATCACGTCAGCCTGACGGCCGACGACTATCGGCGGGTGATCGCGCAGGCGGCGCAGATCCTGCGCCTTCACAGACCGGACTGCCCGCGCATCTGACGAACGACTACAGCGCGCGCGCGATGTCCATCGCGCGCGAGTTCGACGTCGACATCCGGCTAAAGCCGGACGCTACGGCGGACGCCATGCGCTGGAGACGCGCAGTCGCTTCTACGATGCGCCGATCGAGCTCGGCCATCGCCTGCCCGATCGAGTCGCGCCGCCGCTCGTGCGTGGTCGACGCGAGCTGGCGTTCGAGCTCGATGCGCGCGAGCTTGAGATCGGCCACCGCGCGCACGGCTTCCGGATCGCGTACGTCGCGCATCTGTGCCTTCGCGCGCTCGCGCTCGAGTTCTTCCATGCGCTCCTGAATCCGCGAGTCCTGATCGATCAATCCTTCGCCGGCATCACCCATCTCAGAATCACGCTCCGTGAGCAATGGACAGATGTCTGCAATGAACGCCCTCGCGCCGTTTCAGCCCGCGACGCGCGAGTGGTTTCGCCGATCCGTTTGACGCGCCGACGCGCCCGCAAGCTCTCGGCTGGCCCGCCATCGCGCGCGGCGACTCCACGCTGATCCTCTCGCCGACCGGCAGCGGCAAAGACGCTCGACGCGCGTTTCTCTGGTGCCTCGATCGGCTGATGTTCGCGCCGGTGCCGCCGAAGGCGCAGCGCTGCCGCGTGCTTTACGTGTCGCCGCTCAAAGCGCTGGCGGTCGACGTCGAACGCAACCTGCGCGCGCCGCTCGCCGGCATCGCGCAGGTGGCCCGAGAGCGCGGCGAGACGATTTCGTGTCGCCCGGCGATCGCCATCCGCACCGGCGATACGCCCCAAGCCGAACGCGCGCAGATTTCAGCGCGAGCCCGCCGGACATTCTTATTACGACGCCCGAATCGCTGTATTTACTTCTGACCTCGAACGCCCGCGAGGCGCTGCGCTCGATCGACACGGTCATCATCGACGAGATTCACGCGCTCGTCCCGACCAAACGCGGCGCGCACCTCGATGCTGTCGCTCGAGCGGCTCGACGGCGCTCTGTGCGCAGACCGCCGCAGCGTATCGGCCTGTCAGCCACCCAGCGGCCGCTCGACGAGGTCGCACGGTTTCTCGGGCGGCGTCGAATCTCGCGAGCGCGACCCTGTCGAGGGTCGCCGGAGCGCCGACACGCGCACGAGCGTCGCCACGGGCCAGGCTGAAATCGACCACGAGTTCGCCGTCCACAGCGGCGCGGTCCGCTACCGCCCGGTGACCATCGTCGACGCCGGACAGAAGAAGCCGCTCGCGCTCAGCATCGAGGTGCCGGTCGAGGACATGGCCAAGCTGACCACCGCGGACGAGATCCCGAGCGGGCCGGCGTCGGTCGGCGACGCGCGGCCGTCGATCTGGGCGGCCATCCATCCGCAGCTGCTCGAGCTGATTCGCGCGCATCGCTCGACGCTGATCTTCGTCAACAGCCGCCGGCTGGCCGAGCGGCTCGCGGGCGCGCTCAACGAGCTGGCGGGCGAGACGCTGGTGCGATCGCATCACGGCTCGATCGCGCCGCGAGCAGCGCGTCGAGGTCGAAGAGCTGCTGAAGGCCGGCCGCCTGCGCGCGCTCGTCGCGACCTCGTCGCTCGAGCTCGGCATCGACATGGGCGCGATCGATCTCGTCGTCCAGATCGAGGCGCCGCCGTCGGTGGCGAGCGGCCTGCAGCGGATCGGCCGCGGCGGCCATCAGGTCGAACGCCGTCAGCGAGGGCGTCATCTTTCCGAAGTTCCGCGGCGATCTCGTCGCGTGCGCGGCGGTCGCGCAAGGCGATGCACGACGGCGCCGTCGAGGCGACCCGCTATCCCCGCAACCCGCTCGACATCGTCGCGCAGCAGGTCGTCGCGATGGCGTCGATGGACGACTGGGACGTCGACGAGCTGTTCGCGACCGATCCGCGCGCGCGGCGCCGTTCGCCGAGCTGAGCCGCACGGCGTTCGACGGCGTGCTCGACATGCTGTCGGGACGCTATCCGTCGGACGAATTCGCGGAGCTGCGGCCGCGCGATCACCTGGGATCGCGTCGACGGGCACGATCACGGCGCGCGAAGGCGCGAAGCGCGTCGCGGTCATCAACGGCGGCACGATTCCCGATCGCGGGCTGTTCGGCGTGTTCCTGCTCGGCGCCGCGGCCCGGCGCCGCGCGCGTCGGCGAGCTCGACGAAGAGATGGTGTTCGAGACGCGCGTCGGCGAGACGTTCGTCCTCGGCGCCTCGTCGTGGCGGATCGAGGAGATCACGCACGACCGCGTGCTGGTCTCGCCCGCGCCCGGCGAGCCGGGCAAGATGCCGTTCTGGAAGGGCGATCGGACGCGGCCGGCCGCTCGAGCTCGGCCTCGCGATCGGACGGCTGACGCGCGACCTGCTGCGCCTGCCGCCGGCCGCGGCCATCGACCGGCTGACACGCGAGCACGATCTCGACCGCGCGCGCGGCTGAGAACCTGCTGCAGTACCTGCGCGATCAGAGCGGCGCGCACGGCGTGGTGCCCGACGCCGGCACGATTCGTCGTCGAGCGCGTGCGCGACGAGCTCGGCGACTGGCGCGTCTGCGTGCTGTCGCCGCGCGGCGGACGCGATCCACGCGCCGTGGGCGATGGCCGTCGCGGCGAAGATTCGCGAGGAGACGCGGCGTCGACGTCGAGACGCTCTGGGGAGACGACGGGTTCGTCGTGCGGTTTCCGGATGTGGACGAGCCGCCGGACCGTCGGCTCCTGCTGCCCGATCCGGACGAGGTGCAGGCGCTCGTCGTCCGCCAGCTCGGCGCGACGGCGCTGTTCGCGGCGAAGTTCCGCGAGAACGCCGCGCGGTCGCTGCTGCTGCCGAAGCGGCGGCCCGGGATGCGCGCGCCGCTCTGGCAGCAGCGGAAGCGGGCGGCGGATCTGCTGGCCGTGGCCTCGCGCTTCGGGTCGTTTCCCGTGCTGCTCGAAACCTACCGCGAATGCCTGCGCGACTTCTTCGACATGCCGGCGCTCGTCGTCGACGCTCGCCGACGTCCGCAGCCGCAAGATCCGCGTCGCGACGGTCGACTCCGGAACGTCCGTCGCCGTTTGCGGCGTCGCTGCTCTTCAGCTACGTCGCCAGCTTTCATCTACGACGGCGACGCGCCGCTGGCCGAGCGGCGCGCGCAGGCGCTGGCGGTCGACCAGGCGCAGCTGCGCGAGCTCATCGGCGACGCCGAGCTGCGCGAGCTGCTCGACGCCGAGTCGATGGAAGCCGTCGAGCGCCAGCTGCAGCGGCTCGATCCGCGACTACCGCGCCGAGAGCGCGGACGGCCGTGCACGACATGCTGCTGTCGATCGGCGATCTCACCGCGCGACGAGATCGCGCGCGGACGCGTCGCTGAACGTGCGCCGCCGGCGATCCGACGATCTGCGTCGGCACGGACGCGCCGCGTGCTCACGATGCGCATCGCCGGCGAGACGCGCGCTACATCGCCGTCGAAGACGCGGCGCGCTATCCGCGACGCGCTCGGCGTGCCGCTGCCGCCGGCATTCCCGAACTCGCTGCTGCAGCCGGTCGCGATCCGCTCGGCGATCTGGCACTGCGCGCTACGCGCGCACGCACGCGCCGTTCACCGCCGTCGAGCTTCGCCGCTCGCTACGGGCTCGGCGCGCGCGCCGCCGAAGCGGCCTGCTGATCGCTTGACGGCCGACGGCGCGCTCGTCGAAGGCGAGTTCCGTCCGGGCGGCACCGACGCGCGAGTGGACGGACGCCGGCGTGCTGCGGCATGCTGCGGCGGCGCTCGCTCGCCAAGCTGCGCCACGAGATCGAGCCGGTCGATCAGACGGTCCTCGGCCGATCTGGCGACGACGTGGCAGGGCGTGCGTCAAGCGGCGCCAGGGCGCCGACGCGCTGCTCGACGCGATCGAGCAGCTGCAGGGCGCGCCGCTGGCCGCGTCGATTCTCGAGACCGAGATTCTGCCGGCGCGGATCGACGTGCTACGATCCTGCCGATCTCGACGCGCGTCGACCGCCGGCCGGCGAAGTCGTCTGGGTCGGCGTCGAGCCGCTCGGCGATCGCGACGGCCGCATCGCGCTGTATCTCGCGGATCATGCGCGATGGCCGGAAGCTGTCTGCCGCAGCTCCGCGGCGTCACGCTCCGAGAGCTGGCGGACCGCTCAGCCGGACGTCGCCGGATCGCGCGCGAGACTGCCATCCTCGATCACCTCGCGAACGCACGGCGCGTCGTTCTTTGGCCCGCTGCACGAAGCGGCCGGCGGCGGCTACCCGGCCGAAACCGTCAACGCGCTGTGGACGCTCGCGTGGCAGGGGCTCATCACCAACGACACGTTTCATGCGCTGCGCGCGTTCACGCGCGCGCGCGCGCGCCGACGGCGCGCCAGCGCGAGCCAGTCGCCGGCAGGCGTTCGTCACGGCGCCTGCGCCGCCGTCGGCCGAGGGCCGCTGGACGCTGACGCGACCCTGCCACGCCGATGCAGGCGACTCCGATGGGGCCGACCCTGGTCGCCGGCGATCAGACGACGTGGGCCGCTGCGTGGGCGCAGCAGCTGCTCGCGCGTCACGGCGTCGCTGACGCGCGAAGGCGTCGCCGCCGAAGCGCATCGCCGGCGGCTTCGGCGTCGTCTATCCGGTGCTGAAAGCGATGGAGGAAGCCGGCAGGATCCGGCGCGGCTACTTCGTCGCCGGCCTCGGCGCGACGCAGTTCGCGCTGCCCGGGCGCGCTCGATCTGCTGCGCTCGCTCCGCGACCGTCGCCGGAGGAACAGGATGTGGAAGTCGTCGGTGCTGTCGGCTACGGATCCGGCGAACCCGTACGGCGCCGCAATCAAGTTGGCCCGACATCGCAGCGAGGAAGCCGCGACGCGATCGGTTGGGCGCGACGGTGATTCTGCGTCGACGGCGCACTGGCCGGCTTATCTCGCGCGCGGCGATCGCCAGCTGCTGACGTTCCTGCCGGAGAGCGAGCCGCAGCGATCCAAGCTTGCGACAAGCGATCGGCGCGCGCTGCTCGCGAGCGATCGCGGATGCCGGTCGGAGAGGATCACGACGCCGCGGGGAATGTTGATCGAAGAGATCGACGGCGTCCCGCCGTCAGCGCACCCGATTGCGCCGCATCTGACAAAGATCGGCTTTCAGGCGGAGCGATGGGCCTTACCGGTCACTGAAAGCGAGTTGAACGTGCTGTATTCCTTCCTTCGCCTGCTGCACTTCGCGGCCATCATCCTCTGGGTCGGCGGCGGCTTCAGTCTGCCCGTCATCGCCGACGTTCGACGAACTCTCGCCCTCGGCTCAGAGCACGGGCCTCCGCCTTCTCGCCCGCCTCGTGACCACGACGCGATTGGTCGTGCCATCCGCGGTCGTGGCACTGCTCACGGGTGTGGCGCTCATTCAAGTCCGCGGAGGATTCAGCGCTGTGTCCGCGCCGGTTCGATGTTGCCCTTGTTCTAACGCTGTTGATATTTCTCGATCGGGGAACTCAGACCAATCCAGCCATCACGGCTCTCGGCAGAGCGCTGGCAGGCGATAACCACATCGGCGCGCAACGTGCAGCCGACAAGTTGGTCCGATGCCTTGCGCCTCGAAGACAGTCTGCGGTGCACGATTCTCGTCCTGATGGTGCTCCCGCTCGACGCGCCTGCGGTAGCGCCGCCTACCTGACTCGCTATTTGTCGCGTAGCCACCGGTCGAGTCCGTGGCGGCCGGACGACCGCCGCCGTAGACGTTGCCCTGCGCGTCCACGCCGACGCCTTCGGCGCCGCAGTGATCGGCGCGTCGTGCCTTCCGGGTCCTCGATGAAGCGTCGACCGGCACGCCGTCGCGCGCTGCCGATGCGGATGCCTTCTTGATGCCCGAGCTCGTGGCGCCGGTGTCGGGACCTGATTCGGAGTCGGCGACGTAGATCGTGTCGTCCGCTGGTGATGCAGATGCCGCTCGGCCGGCCGAACTGGCGCCACTCGGTCGAGGTAGCTTGCCGTCCTGATCGAAGATCTGGATGCGGTTGTTCTCGCGGTCGCCGACGAACAGCCGGCCGCGCGAGTCCATCGCGATCGTGTGCGGCTCGCTGATCTCGCCGGGACCCGATGCCCTTCCTGCCCCACTCCTTGACGCACGTGCCGTCCTTCGTGAACTTCACGACGCGGTTGTTCGTGCCGTTCGCGGTGGCTGTCGGTGACGAAGATGTCGCCGTTGGGCGACCGACGACGTCGGTCGGCATGATCGAACAGCATCTGGGCCCTGAGCCGCTGACGCCGGCCTTGCCGAGCGTCATCAGCAGCTTGCCGTCGCCGCTGAACTTGAACGACCTGGTGGCCCTTGCCGTTCATTCGCCGCGCGAGTCGCGTCGCCCAGCAGGTTGCCGTCGCTGATCGACGACACGCGCCGTGCGGGAAGACGAACATGCCTTCGCCCCACGCTCTTGAGCAGCTTGCCGTTCTTGTCGAACTTCAGTGACGGCCGGCTCGCTCTCGCGGCCGATGCAGCCGTTGTTGTCTTTCGCGAGCAGCGGGACAGCACGAACACCGTGCCGTCGGGCGCGATGTCGCTCGACGTCACCTCGCCCACGTTTTCCCCGCGGGCAACTGTCCCCAGTCGGTCGTTCGCCGATACGGATGCCCGGCTTGCGCGACGGCGGATGCCGTCAGCGCCATCGCCAGCACGGCGCATCGACAGGAGCACTGGCCGTCATCGCTGCCCGTGATGGTCGTCGTTGACGAGGAGCTTGCTGTCCGACTCGGTGCACTTCGGCGATTCCTCGAGCGGCTCCGGTCGGCGGCTTGACGACGCGCGGCGCCAGCGTCCACCGGGGCCGTCGAGGACTTTGGGATCGTCCACGGTCGACCTGATACCTGGGCTGGCGCCAAGACACTTGCGCCGAAGCGCTCGGTCACGTGCATCGCGTCGCTGTGGAAATAAGCCGTCCTCGCCGAACCAGGTGCTGCTCGGCGAAGTTCGACGACGTCGACGACGAGCGTGTTGCCTTCCCAGTGCGCGACCGAGTCGCCGTAGTACGACGGGTTGCCGTCCCTTCTTGTTGCGAGCCGTCCGACCGGGATGATGCCCGGTACGGATCGCCCGAGATGTCTTCGTCCAGGGCACCGACATACTCGCTCGGCAGCTGGACCGATGCGGCGCGGCGGGCCCGATGCGTGGAATGCCCGGGCCGGTCGCAGTAGAACACGGGATCGGTCTTGCTTTCGTGATCGAAGAGGTCCTTGACCTTCGCGCGCAGCTCCGGCTTGTAGACCGGCGCGGGCGTGCGGCGGCGCGCGCGCCAGGCGACGTTCGCGGGCGCCGGGCGCCCTGGCCGGCAGCTGGCGTCGATGGCTCTTGATCGTCGCGTGCGCCGTTCGTCGGTCTTCTTGACAGCGCAGTCGGCGGCGAAGACCGATCAGAGAAGACGACCAGCGTGCCGCTCAGATCGGGGTGGCCCCCAAAATTTGATATTGCTGTCAGGGCCGCTCTGCGCCGCGAGCGACGCCGCCGTCGCCAGCACGGTCCAGAGTCGGAGACGAGCAAGGATCGCGACTTCATCCGGTCGCCTCCAGCGATCGGATGACGGCGGGTCGAGCGCGAGCGAGTTGCCGTCGGCGGCGGCGCGATCTTCAGCGGGTAGCCGTAGCGCGAGCCGTCCTTCGCTCGGTTGCCTTCGACCGTGACGGTCTGGCCGATCGGCCTTCGCGAAGTCCGCGCGGCTCACGCCGACGCGCGGCGGAACCAGGCCGGCGGATTGCTCTCGAACTTCCAGGCAACATTACCGGCGCCATCGGCGCCCTTGGCCTCGATGAAGACGACGATGTGCGGGTTGACCCAGTCGACCTTGGTCAGCGTGCCGCTCACGGTCATGCGGTGCTGGACGTCGAATTCAGCTGTCGTGGAGTGATGAGCGAAGGTGGGGGTCGGAGCCGGCCAGCAGAATCACTGCGCCGGGAACGACGTTTCATGCCGGGATGCCAACAGAGTTTGGACCGCTTACTCTCTGTCTGCTGCGCAGGAGCGCACCGCCGCCGAAGCTCATATGCTCCGGCACCTGGCCGCCCTTCGTGATGCGGACGGCGCAGTACTTGAACTCCGGGATCTTGCCCGAACGGATCGAGCACAGGGTTCGTGAGCATGTTCGCCGCCGCCTCGTAGAAGCAGAACGGGCACGAACACCGCCCCGGACGGCGTCCCTTCGTCCGCGCGCGCGTAGAGGCGAGATCTTCCCGCGGCGCGACTCGATGGTGAGCGTCTCGCCGGGCTTCACGCCGCAGCTGATCGAAGATCGAGCGGGTGAACGGAGGCGACGGGCTCGGGCTCGATGTGCGTCGAGCACCGACGCTGCGCGCAGGTCATCGAGCCGGTGTGCCAGTGTTCGAGCTGCCGTCCGGTGATGAGCACCATCGGGTACTCCTGCGTCCGGACGCTCGGCGGCGGAGATGAGATCCGCGGGCACGAACCTGGCGCGGCCGGAGCAATACGTAAC